>OBLR010000162.1_pt1 | contig 13578 bp, 9 predicted proteins | sample 1519891 | NCBI WGS metagenome assembly OBLR01 (sample SAMEA3113583, study PRJEB22503) | soil metagenome | reverse complement strand
CCGGAGTTCTCCCCGATGGTCTGCCTGGTGCTTCCGCCGCTGGGACCCGGCCCCGCGCTCACACGAGCGTTTCGTCCACGAAACAGCATCGCCAGTCCTCACCGGGCTCGTAAGAACGAATGATCGGATGACCACTGGTGTCGGCGTGCGCGGCCGCGTGCCGGCCCGGCGAGGAGTCGCAACAGGCGACGTTGCCGCAGGTGAGGCAGATCCGAAGGTGCACCCAGCGAAGACCGCCAGCCAGGCACTCCGCGCATCCATCCGGCTCGGCCGGCTTCGGGTCCGCCACCGGTAGATCGACCACGTGTGGACAGGGCGTCATGTCAGGCATCCTCGTATGCTCGAAACGATCCGTTACAACCGACTGTAATCAACACCCGCGGGGAGGCTCCGCCCCCCGCGCCCACCCGGCTCCTATTACGTCGTCACCAGTGATCTGGGCTGAACGGCTCGTCGTCGGGTCGGTCCGAGCGGGCGAGCAGCTCGAGATCGGATTCGACCATCATGGTGATGAGATCCTCGAAGGCCACCGTGGGCTCCCAGCCGAGCTGTTCCCTGGCCTTCTTCGGATCCGCGCAGAGCAGGTCCACCTCAGCGGGACGAGTGAAGCGGGCGTCGGTCACCACATGATCTGCCCAGCGCAGGCCCGCCGTGGCGAAGGCGAGTTCGACGAGCTCGCGAACCGAGTGGGTACGGCCGGTGCCGATCACGTAGTCGTCCGGGCCGTCCTGATGCAACATCAGCCGCATGGCCCGCACGTAGTCGCCCGCGTAGCCCCAGTCGCGGCGGGCCTCGAGGTTGCCGAGCTTGAGCTCGGTGGCCAGGCCCAGCTTGATGCGGGCCACTCCGAGGGTGATCTTGCGGCTGACGAACTCCGCCCCACGGCGCGGCGACTCGTGGTTGAACAGGATGCCGCTGACCGCGAACATGCCGTAGGACTCGCGGTAGTTCTGCGTGATGAAATGCCCGTAGGTCTTGGCCACGCCATAGGGGCTGCGCGGGTGGAACGGCGTCGTCTCGTTCTGCGGGGTCTCGCTGACCTGGCCGAACATCTCCGACGACGACGCCTGATAAAAGCGGATCTGGGCGGCGCCCGGCGTGCGGGAGGCGCTGATGCCGCTCACCACGCGGATCGCCTCCAGCATGCGCAATGTCCCCATGCCGGTGACCTCGGCGGTGAGCTCGGCCTGGTGCCATGACATCGGCACGTAGGAGATCGCCCCAAGGTTGTAGACCTCGTCGGGCTGTACCCGTTCGATGGCCGAGATGAGGCTGCCTTGATCGAGGAGGTCGCCCTGCGCGATCTTGATGTCGCCGACGTGCTTGCGCAGTCGCGCGACGTGCGGGTTGGCCTGCCCCCGGACGAGGCCCCATACCTCGTATCCGTGCGCGAGCAGATGCTCTGCGAGGTAGGACCCGTCTTGCCCGGTAATACCGGTGATGAGCGCTCGCCTGGTCAGCGGAACCTCCGTGCTTGTTTCCCCATTTTTCCGCCATCGAGCGCAAATCCGCTCGATGAGTGTAAATGACGAGGTTAGCGAGCAATTCTGGGCGTGACGAGCGAGGACCGTCGTGTTCACCGAATCAGATTCGCGATGATGGTCTCGCCGGCACGCCCAGCCGCATCGGCGACCATGATGGAGGCCGACAGAGCCCGGCGGATGGGCCGCGGCGGACGGAGGGGACGACGCGTGGACGACCGGGGCGGGACGGTCAGGGCGCCGGTGCGCCTCGGCGGCCGCGAGCTCGGCGACACCGCGATCATGGCCGTGGTCAACCGAACGCCCGACTCCTTCTACGATCACGGCGCGACCTATGACTTCCGCGCCGCGCTGGCCGCGGTGGACAGGGCCGTCGTCGCGGGCGCCGACATCGTGGACATCGGCGGCGTCAAGGCGGGGACGGGCGACGACGTCAGCGTGGCCGAGGAGCTGCGCCGCGTCGTCGACCTGGTCGCGGCGGTGCGCGCCCGTCATCCCGCCCTGGTGATCAGCGTGGACACCTGGCGCGCCGAAGTCGGCGAACGCGTCGCCGAGGCGGGCGCCGATCTGCTCAACGACACCTGGGGCGGCGTCGATCCCGAACTCGCCGCCGTGGCCGCCCGGCACGGCATCGGGCTCGTCTGCGCCCACGCGGGCGGGCTGCCGCCGAGGTCCCGGCCGCATCGAGTGGCCTATCACGACGTCGTGGCCGACGTGGTGCGGCACGTGACGGCCGAGGCCGAACGGGCGCTGGCGCTCGGGGTGCGCCGGGAGGCGATCCTGATCGACCCGGCGCATGACTTCGGCAAGAACACTCGCCATTCGCTTGAGCTGACCCGTCGCCTCGACGAGCTTGTCGCGACGGGCTGGCCGGTGCTGGTGGCGGTGTCGAACAAGGACTTCATCGGCGAGACCCTCGGCCAGCCGATCGACCGGCGCGGCGTGGGGACGATGGCCGTCCTCGGCGTCTCGGCGTGGCTCGGCGCCCGCGTCCTGCGGGTCCATGACGTGGCCGCCGCCGCCCGCGCCCTCGCCGCGATCGCCGCGCTGCGCTCCCCCACCCGGCGGTGACCGCCGGTAGGCGTGGGTCAGTGGGCGGCCAGCCGCCGGCGGGCGCGGTAGGCCGCGACGTGCATGCGGTTGCCGCAGGTACGGCTGTCGCAGTAGCGGCGGCAGCGGTTGCGGGACAGGTCGACGAGCACGCGTTCGCAGTCGGGGGCCTCGCAGGTGCGCAGCCGGTCGAGCTCGCCCGTGGCGACCACGAAGGCCAGCGCCATGCCGCAGTCGGCGGCCACGTGATCGGCGAGACGGGCGCCCGGCGCGAAGAAATGAACGTGCCAGTCGTGCCCGTCGTGGTCGGTCAGGTGCGGCGTCGTCTTGACGTCTCCGACGATTCCGTTGACCAGCGTGACCGCTTGGCGCGTGTCGGGGGCGTCGAACACGTCGTGGAACCGGTCGCGCAGCCGGCGGATGGCGACGAGGTCGTCGAGGTCGAGGCGGGCGATACCACTGATCCGGGCGCGGTCGATGAAGGCACGCAGCGCGTCGAGGTCCGACAGGCCCTCGACGCCGCCGGCGACCGGTCCGGTGTTGATGAGGTCCACGACGGTGCCGAGCGCGTGCTCGGTGTCATGGCTGAATATCACGTCCGCTCCTGTCTCAACCTCCGGCAAAGCAACCCGTCAGTACCACGATATGACCTCTGGGTAGTCGCTCGTCCCATCGGCGCCGAGCCGGTATGCGTGACACCCGCATTGGTACCAGAATCCGGGTGGCGCCGCGCGTTCAGTCCCTGGACAGCATGACCTCTTCGAGGTCGAGTTCGTGCAAGACCCTGCGCAGCACCTCGTCGTCGATGCGCCGCTCGTCGCGCAGCCGGATGAACACCGCGCGCTCGGCGGCCAGCATCTCTCGGCGCAGCCGGCGGTAGGTGGCGGATGGCACTTCCTCGCCCGCCGGTCCCGTACCGCCGCCCAGCCGTTCCCACGCAGTGTGCTGTCGCTGCTCGGCATGCCCGCGCAGGCGCTGGACGATCTCGTCGGCCACGGCGGACGCCTCTCCCCCGGCCAGCTCCTCCAGCCGTTCGAGCGCCGCCCTGGCCGCGGCGTGCTGGGCGGCGGCCTCGGCCACCTGGTCGGCGTACCGCTCTCGTTCGCTGCCCACCCCGAGCCGCCGGATCAGCGCGGGGAACGTCAGGCCCTGCAGCAGCAGGGTACCGAGCACGGTGGTGAACGTGAGGAAGAGCAGCAGATCGCGTTCGGGGAAGGGCCGGCCGTCGTGCGTGGTGAAGGGGATGGCGAAGGCGGCGGCCAGCGACACCACGCCGCGCATGCCGGCCCACGACAAGACGACACGCTGGCGCCAGGGCGTCGTCGGACGCGGCGCCGAGCCGGGCGGCGGCGAGGGCGGCGGCGGCCGGCCGGACGCGGCGGCGTCGAAGCCCGCGCGGCGGCGCCGCCATCCCCGCGCGGGGATCGACTCGATCGGAAACACCCAGGCGAAGCGCGCGACCACGGCGGCGAGGAAGACCACCACCGCGTACCACGTCAGGCTCTCCCAGCTTCGCCGGGACAGCGCGTCGAGGATGAGCGGCAGCTGCAGGCCGATCAGCAGGAAGACCATCGACTCCAAGACGAAGACGGTCACCTTCCAAAACGACCCGCTGAGCACGCGCGTGAGCGCCCCCGACTGCACCGAGCGGTGGCCCAGGTAGAGCCCGCTGACCACGACCGCGATCACCCCTGAGGCGTGCGCGGCCTCGGCGAGCAGGTACGCGGCGAACGGGGCGAAGATGGGCACCGCCGTCTCCACGAGCGGGTCGTCGAGGCGGACGCGCAACCAGTGCAGGGGCGGCCCGAGCGCCAGGCCGATGGCGGCTCCCACCGCCGCCGCGTACAGGAACCGGCCGGTGCCGTCGAGCAGCGAGAAACCTTCGCCGACCGCGGCCGCCAAGGCCACCCGGAAGACGGTCAGCGCCGTGGCGTCGTTGAACAGGCTCTCGCCGACCAGGATCGTCACCGTCCGCCTGGGCAGGCCGAGGCGGCGGGCCACGCTCACCGCGGCGACAGCGTCGGGCGGGGCCAAGATGGCGCCGAGCGCGAACGCCGCCGACAACGGCAAACCCGGCACCACGAGATGGGCGGCGTACCCGACGACCAGCGTGGTGAACAGCACGAGCCCGACCGACAGCAGCCCGATCGGCGCGAGGTTCTCCCGCAGGTTGACATACGAGCTCTCCCACGCCGCCGTGAACAGCAGCGGCGGCAAGAAGACATACAGCACGAACTCGGGATCGAGCTGAATGTCGGGCAGGCCCGGGATCGCCGCGGCCACCAGCCCGGCCACCACGAGCATGAGCGGCGCCGCCAGGCCGAGCCTGCGGGCCAGCGCCGCGACCGCGATCGCCGCGACCGGCAGCGCGAGCAGTCCCAGTGCGTGTGTCGCCTCCATGCCCCTCCCGGGCCGATCATCGCACGGGACGGCGGCCCGCCGAACGGCTCGGCCCCCGACCGATCGGCCGCGCCGTTTCAGGCGGCTCGGGGCCGGGTCAATGTCGTTCTTTCGCGAAGGCCAGGAAGTCGCGGGCCACCGGCGACAGCGGGCGGTGGGCGTGGATGAGGCCGATCGTCCGGGTGATCGGCGGGGTGAACGAACGGACTGCGAGCCCCTCGGCGTCCTCGACCTGGCTGCGGTACCACAGCAGGGAGCCAAGGCCGGATCGCACCCGCTCGATCCACAAGCCGCGCTCGTCCGACTCGATCGCGACCACCGGCACGACCCGGAGCTTGGCGAGGATGGCGTCAAGCTCGGCGCGCCGCGCGGTGCCCCGAGGAGGCATGACCAGGCGCATGCCATCGAGTGCCGCCGGCGGCACCGGGTCGCGCAGCCGCAGCCCGACCGGCGAGACCAGCACGAGCTCCCGCTGTTCGAAGGGATGAGCGATCAGGTCGCCGGGCACCGGCAGGTCGGTCACAGCCAGCTCGGCCCGGCCGGCGCGCACCGCGGCGCCGACCGCCTCGCGTCCGGCGCACCGGATCACTCGGACCCGGACGGCGGGTTGGTCGCGGGCGAAGCGCGGCACCAGTCGCCCGGTCAGCTCGGGCTCCAGCGTGGGGGTCGCGGCGATCCGCAGCTCGGCGCCGCGGCCGTTGCCGCGCGCGGCCGACAGCTCCTCGATGGCGTCGATGGCCTCGAGCGCCACCCGGGCGTGCCGGACGACCTGAACCCCCGCCGAGGTGAGCGCGACGCCGCGACCCGAGCGGGCGAACAGCTCGATGCCGAGCTCGCGTTCGAGCTCACGGACGGCTCGCGACAGCGCAGGCTGGGCGACGTACAACGCCTGCGCCGCCGCCGTCATAGTGCCGTGATCGGCGGTGGCCACGACATAGCGCAGCTGCCGCAGGTTCATGACCCGACCGTAGGACACCGAAGCCCTCCGGTCTCAGACATGGCAAGAATCGGACCGACATATGCCGGTTACCCCGAGTAGTCCTCAACGTGGCACTCCGTACCGAATTCGCGACCGCCGCGACCTGAGCCGGAACCGCCCGGAATAGTCCAGAATCCCACCGAAACGCCGGGATCCGCCCGGGAGGGCCGCCGCTCAGCCGGGGCTCTCGCCGGGCAGTTCGGCCGCGTAGCTCTCCTTGACAACGTCGAGGTGATGCCAGGTCTCCTGCAGCGTGACGCCGGGCACCGCGCGGATCCCGTCGAGCACGCTGACGAGCGCCGCGCGCGAGGTGGCCTCCGCGTGCCCGAGGATGTCGTAGCGGCCGAAACCCGTCACCAGATAGTGCACGCCGTCACGCCCGGCGACCTCGCCGGCCACCGCGTCCACCGCGCCGGAGGCGACGAGGCCGAATCCGGCCAGTTCCGCGGTCCCGAAGGCCGTGGGGTCCGCGATGCCGGTGACCCTGATGACGCCCGAGCGCAGCAGCCGCACGACGCGCGCCCGGGTGGCCGCCTGGGACAGCCCGATCGTGCGCGCCAGCCGGGTGTAGGGGGCACGCCCGTCGCGCTGCAGCTCGCGCAGCAGCCACCAGTCGATCTCATCGAGGGTGAGGTCGCTGAGCTCGTCGACAACCGAATAGGCGTCTTTGACCACAGAAACGGCGCGGAACACCTCGGCCGCGCGTACTCCAGGGGTGCGCCGGATCTCGTCGATCTCCGTGGACAGGGTGGCGTCGTCGCGGGCCCGTACCTCGGTGACGAGCGCGTACGGGCCCACCGTGAGGGACGCGAAGCGCACCGCCGATCTGGTCGACACCCGCTCGGCCACCTGCCGCGCCGAACCGTCGACCGTCACGGCGACGTGCCCGATGGCGCCGGTGCCCACCACTGCGGAGTGCACCACGCCGACGACGCGGACGACTTCCCGCTCAAGGAGGTTTTGTACCCGCGCCCGCACGGCGGTCCTGGAGAGCCCGACCCGATCGGCCAACGCCTGAAACGTCGCTCTGCCGTCTCTTTGGAGCTCACGGACGAGCACGGCGTCGACCGCATCAAGCACCGGTGTCCTCCTCGGGGCGCTGTGGGACTCTTGTTCACTGACCGAAGGATCATTCCATTACTGGTGGGTCCGATGGCAAAAGTAACCCTTGCTCGTGTTCGTCGCGATGGAAGGCAACGGATGCGTCAGCATTTGGCCACATTGGCGACGATTGGATCTTTTCTGCGCGGCCCCAGCGAGGCATCGCCGAAGAGCCGTTGAGCCGGTGAGTAAGCAGGTCAGTCAGGAAGCCTGTCAGGATCACTCGCGGCCGAACCCGGCCACATACCTCTGTGATGCCTTTTGGGCATCATTCACCGGTTTTTACGACTTCTCGGGCTTCCTAGCCGAGAAGTCCTCCGTGACCCTGCCCATGGTGGCGAGCAATGACCGCGATTCGCCCCGCGCGGTCCGGGCGGCGACGTGATCTCCCATCGCCTCGTACGCCTCGCCCAGCCGGCCCAGCGTCTCGGCCAGATCGAGCGACTCCTCGAGATCCCGGAAGATCCGCACCGACTCCTGGAGCGGAATCACCGCGCCGGGCGCGTCGCGCTCGGCGATCAGCATCTCGCCGAGCAACCGCAGCACGTGCCCCTCGCAGGTCCGCCAGCCGACCTCCCGGAAGATGGTCATGCACTGGTCGAGCAGCCGGCGAGCTTGTTCGTGCCGGCCATCCCGCACCATGCATTCGGCCATCCGCATCCGCACCACAGCCTCGCTGAGCCGGTCACCCAGCTCCCGAAACACCGGCAGCGCCTCCTTGAACAGCTCGAGCGCCGCCGCGTAGCGGCCCGTCTCAAGCTCGACAGCGGCCAGCCGGCGCAGCGCCTGGCCCTGCCCCATGCCGTTGCCGGCCGCCTTGTGCAAGCGCAGCATCGCGTCGAAGTGCGTCCGGGCGGCGGCGAACCGGCCCTGGTCGAAGTCGCACAAACCAAGCCCCTCCGTGGCGTACGCCTCGGCCCTGGGGTCGCCGAGCGCCGCGAAGATCTCCAGGCCGCGCCGCCAGCGCGCCCGGGACTCATCGAGCGCGCCCTTGATCCGATTGGCCGAGGCAAGCCCGCACAGCGCGCCGGCCAGGCCGTAGTCGGCGCCGATCCGCTCGCACAGTTCCGCCGCCTGGGCGAAGCAGGCGCCGCCCTCGTCATAGCGGCTCTGCACGAAGTACAGGCCGGCGAAGTTGATCAGTGCCGCCGCTTCGCCGCGCACGTCGCCGGCGGCGCGGGCGGCCGCGAGCGCGTCGTCGCAGCAGCGCCGCCAGTCGACGGGGTCGCCGCGCAGCTCGAAGTACGGCAACATGGCGCTGGCCAGCTCCCAGCACAGGTCGGGCAGCGCGTTCTCGCGCGCCTGCCGCACCGCGGCGACCACGGCGGCGCGTTCGGCGTCGAACCACGAGACCGGGTCGGCCAGCAGCGCCTCGGTGGTCTCCGCGTCGAACGCGCGGCGCGGTGCGTCTCCGTACAGCGGCGCGAAATAGGGGTTGGCGAGGCGCTGTTCGGCCGCCGTCGCCAGCGTGAGCCAGCCGGACAGCGCCCGGCGCAGCGCGGCCCGCAGCTCGGCCGCCGGCTCCGCCGCGGCGGCGCGCTCGCGGGCGTAGACGCGGACCAGGTCGTGGAAGCGATAACGCGTCTGCCCCGTCTCGTCGCGGCCGGCGACCTCGAGCAGCCGCGCGTCGATGAGCTCCTCGACCTGCTCTTCGGCCGCCGGCTGCGACACGTCCATCAACGCCGCCGCGGCCCACACCGCGAAGTCTGGCGCGTCCAGCAGCCCGAGCAGCCGGAACGCGCGCTGCGCCGACGGCGACAGGCCCTGATGGCTCAGCCCGATGCTGCCGCGCACCTCCAGGTCGGCGTGGGTCAGCTCGTCCAGCCTGCGGTGCTCATCGGCCAGCCGGTGCGCCAGCCGGTCCAGACTCCAGTGCGGCTTGGCGGCCAGCCGCGCTGCGGCGATCCGCAACGCGAGCGGCAACCGGTCGCAGAGCATGCTGATCCGATCGCCCGCCGCCGGCTCGGCGGCGACGCGGTCCATGCCGGCGACCCGCCCGAGCAGCTCGGTCGCCTGCGCCGGGTCGAACGCGTCCAGCTCCACGTGCACCGCGCCCGGCAACCCGGTGAGATGGCGGCGGCTGGTGACGATGACGGCACAGGTCGGGCTGCCGGGAAGCAACGGCCGGATCTGCCGTTCGTCGGCCGCGTTGTCGAGGACGACCACCACGTGCGCGCCGTCCAGGCGGGCGCGGTAGCTCTCGGCACGGTCCTGCGGGCCGTCAGGGATGGCGGCGCCGTCGACGCCGAGCCGCCGCAGCAGCCGGCCGAGCACCTCGGCCGGATCCGCCGGGGCCGGCCCAGCGCCGTCCAGGCCCACGTACAGGCGGCCGTCGAACCGGCTGCGCAGCCGGTGCGCGACATGCACCGCGAGCGTCGTCTTGCCCACGCCGGCCCGCCCGGTGATCGCGACGATCGGCACGGCGGCCCGCTGCCGCGGTGCCCCGGTGATGGCGTCGATGGCCTGGGCGACCTGCTTGCGCCGTCCGGTGAAATCGGCGATGTCGGGCGGCAGCGGCGACCGGCCGCCCCCGACCGGCCCGCTCACCGGCCCGCCCGCGAGCCCCGCCGCCCCGGACCCGGACCCGGACACAAACCCGGACCCGGCCGCCGTCGCGAACCTGGGCCGGGCGACGGACTCGGCCGTGTCGTCGGCGGCGAGGACCGCGTCCTGGGCACGCCGCAGTTCGGGACCCGGTTCGAGCCCGAGTTCGTCGATGAGCGCGCGCCGCGCGTCCTGATAGACCTCGAGCGCCTCCGAGCGGCGTCCGGCCCGGTGCAGCGCCCGCATGAGCAGGGCGCGCAGCCGTTCCCGCAGCGGATGTTCGGCGGTCAGCGCGGTGAGTTCCGGAACCAGGTCGGCGGCGCGGCCGAGGGCCAGGTCGGCCTCGGCCCGCTCCTCGAGCGCGGCCAGCCGCCGCTCTTCGAGCCTGGTGGCCTCCACCGTCAGCCCGGGGAACCCTTCGAGCGCGGGGCCCCGCCACAGCCCGAGCCCCTCGTGGAGCAGCGCCGCCGCGCGCCGCGGATCGCCCTCGCCGGCGGCCGTTCTGGCCTCGCTCAGAGTCCGCTCGAACTCCAGGACGTCGATCTGATCCGCGCCGGCCCGCAGCAGATAGCCGGGCGGCGCAGTGACGATCAGGTCGCGCGCGGCGGCGACGCCGAGGGAGGTCAGCGCCCGGCGCAGTGCCGATACGCACATGTGGATCTGCGTTACCGCCGTGGCGGGCGGCTCGTCGGGCCACACGGCGGCGATGAGCCGGTGCATGCTGACGACGCGCCCGGCGTTGATCGCCAGGGCGGCCAAGACGACACGGGCCCGCGGCCCAATGGGCACGGGGCGCCTGCCGTCACACAATTCCACCGGGCCCAGGAGCCTGATGCGCATTCACTCACCCCGCACACCCCGTAGGGGTGCCGACCGACCATCGCCTGCTGGACATGTGGCTCCCCGGGCGACGGCCGCAATCCGCCGCGTCCGCGTGATGCTTGTGCAAGAAAAGTGCAATGCGGCCTCGCCTACGTCAAGGGCAGGCGACACATACCACAAAACGAGAGAGACCTCGGCTGTCACTTTCCACGATTACGGCCGCTGAATACACAGTAGGTGAATTGCGCGTCACAGGCCGGCAACGGCCAGGGCAGATGCGCTTCGGCCCGGTATCGGCCAAACCATCGCGGGTATAGATCACGCTTGACAGTGGCTCTCAAATCCGGGGACTCCCACGTGATTACTCAATGTGATTGGTGTTTGCGAACGTGCGCCTGATCAACGCTGAACAGGTCGGTCACGACCTCACCTACAACGACGTGTTCATGGTCCCGAGCCGGTCGGCGGTGGCGTCCCGGCTCGATGTCGATCTGGCGACCGTCGACGGCAGTGGCACCACGATCCCGATCGTCGTCGCCAACATGACCGCCGTGTCCGGGCGCCGGATGGCCGAGACGATCGCCCGGCGCGGCGGGATCGCGGTCCTGCCTCAGGACATACCGATCGACGTGGTCGCCGAGGTGATCGGCTGGGTGAAGCGGCGGGATCTCCTCGTCGACACTCCGATCACGCTCGGCCCGGCCGACACGGTGGGCCAGGCGCTCGGCCTGCTGCCCAAGCGGGCGCACGGGGCCGTCATCGTCATCGAGGACGACCGACCCGTCGGCGTGGTCACCGAGGCCGACTGCCAGGGCGTCGACCGCTTCGCCCAACTGCGCGATGTGATGTCGCGCGACCTCGTCACCGTGCCGAGCACGGTCGACCCGCGTGCGGCGTTCGACACGTTGCATGGCCGCGGCCACCGGCTCGCCCCCGTCGTCGGCCCGGACGGCCGGCTCAGCGGCATCCTCACCCGTACCGGCGCGCTGCGGGCCACCCTGTACGCGCCGGCCGTCGACGCCGGGGGACGGCTGCGGATCGCCGCCGCGATCGGGGTCAACGGCGACGTCGCGGCGCGGACGAAGGCTTTGCTGGACGCCGACGCCGACCTCATCGTCGTCGACACCGCGCACGGCCACCAGGAGAAGGTGATCGACGCGCTGCGGCAGGTGCGCGCGCTCGGGCCCGCGGTGCCCATCGTGGCCGGCAACGTCGTCACCGCCGTCGGCGTGCGCGATCTCGTCGAGGCCGGCGCCGACATCGTCAAGGTCGGCGTAGGACCCGGCGCGATGTGCACCACCCGGATGATGACCGGCGTCGGGCGCCCGCAGTTTTCCGCGGTGGCGGAATGCGCGGCCGCGGCCCGCCGGCTGGGCCGGCACGTCTGGGCGGACGGCGGGATCCGCCATCCAAGGGACGTGGCCCTCGCGCTGGCCGCCGGCGCCTCCAACGTCATGATCGGCTCGTGGTTCGCCGGGACGTACGAGTCACCGGGCGACCTGCAGCGCGCCGCGGACGGCCGGCTCTACAAGGAGAGCTTCGGCATGGCGTCGGCCCGCGCCGTGCGGCTGCGCACCGCCGACGACTCGCCCTTCGACCGGGCCCGCAAGGCTTTGTTCGAGGAGGGCATCTCCACGTCGCGGATGTATCTGGACCCACGTCGGCCCGGCGTCGAGGATCTGCTCGACTCGATCATCGCGGGCCTGCGCAGCGCCTGCACGTACGCGGGCGCGCGCACGCTGGAGGAGTTCCACGAGCGCGCCGTCGTCGGCGTGCAAAGCGCCTCGGGTTTCGCCGAAGGGATGCCGCGCACGACGAGCTGGTGAAAATTTGATCACGTAGCGTGACGGCACAGACGCGCTGGACGACCGACCGTGGCGTGGTTGCGTTCCACTGGGTTAAACCGCACGTCAGAGGGGACACGATCAATAGGGGAAGGCCGTCGGACATGCGCGTCCCCGGGTGCGAACCACCGGACCCGACGGCTGTGTGAATTGGGTCACGAGACCCGCGCGCACCGTCGCACCGCAACCTTGTGAGCCTTTTACACGTCCCTATAGAGGGCGAGGAAAATCGCCGCCCCCGGCTGGGAATCGGAGCATACATGGGAAAGATGCGGGGCGGCCGTGAGAATCGCACATTGGCGACGCCGCACCCCGGCCGGGCGGGCTCAGGAAGCGGCGGCGGGGCACGCGATGACAAGATCACACGCGAGCGCGGAGTGGCGAGTGCCCTGGCACTGACCTTCATCTCCACCTTTCTCTGGGGCTTTGCCCACCTGTGGCTGGGCCGCCGCAAGGCCGGTCTTTTTCTGCTCGGCCTGTATTGGTGCATGGTCGCCGCGTTGGTGACCGTGGTCACTGTTTTCCGACCGCATCTACTGCAATGGTCAGTCCGGCCCGGCCTGCTCACCGCGGTCACGGTCGGCTCACTCGTGCTGGGTCTGGTGTGGGTCGCCGTCGTGATCCGCTCGTACCAGATCGTCCGGCCTCGCGGGCTGCCGGCCGTCCGCCGCACGGCCGGCCATGTCATGGTCGGCGCCCTGTGCGTGCTGCTTTGCGCGCCTTTCGGCTGGGCGGCCCGGTCAACCAACACCTACCGTGACGCGCTGACCACCGTCTTCCAGCCCAGCAGCCCAACCAGGCACGTGAACGCCGAAGATCCCTGGGCGGGCAAACGACGGGTCAACATTCTGCTGCTCGGCGGCGACGCGGCCGGCAACAGGGTCGGCGTCCGCACCGACAGCATGACCTTGGCGAGCGTCGACACCCGGACGGGCGACACGGTCCTGCTCAGCCTGCCCCGCAACCTCGAAGACTTCCCGATGCCGGCGGGTCCGCCGCGGGAGCGCTTCCCCAACGGGTTCGCCGGGGACGGCCCGCAGCATCCGGGGTTGTTGAACGAGGTCTACGACTACGCCGAATACCACCCGGAGATCGTGCCCGGCGTCCCCAAGAACCTGCGCGGACCCACGCTCGTCGCCGACACCATCGGCGAGATCCTCGACCAGCCCGTCGACTACTACATCCTCGTCGACATGTTCGGCTTCGCCGACATCATCGACGCCATGGGCGGCGTCAAGATCAAGATCGAGCGGCCCATCCCGTACGGCCAGGAGGGCGACGTCATCCGGCCCGGCCATCGGCGGCTGGGCGGCAGGGAAGCGCTGTGGTACGGGCGCTCGCGCAACGACAGCGACGA
>OBLR010000161.1_pt1 | contig 13615 bp, 14 predicted proteins | sample 1519891 | NCBI WGS metagenome assembly OBLR01 (sample SAMEA3113583, study PRJEB22503) | soil metagenome | reverse complement strand
GCGTTCCACCGCTTCTCCGACAGTCTGAGCATCTCGGGCGATGATCGAAACGGCCATGCCCGCGGCCGCCAGTGATTCGGCCAGGGCGAACCCGAGGCCGGAGCTTCCTCCCGTTACCACCGCCCTGTTTCGAGCCATGACATCCTCCGCCCCAGCCCGGGGCCCACGATAGCCCGTGGGCCACGGTCGCCGAGCGGTCGCTCGCTTGACAACGACTCGCCGGGAGTGCTTGGCTCCGGGTTTGACAACGTTGTCGGAGCCCGAGGATGGCGTCCGGAGCGGGGATGAGTGAGCGTCCCACGATGGTGGACGTGGCCAGGCTAGCCGGGGTGAGCCTCAAGACCGTCTCGCGTGTGGTGAACCATGAGGCGGGGGTTCGACCGGAGACCGAGTCTCGGGTTCGGGGGGCCGTGGAGGCCCTCGGGTACCGCGCGAACGACATCGCCAGGAACCTTCGACGAGGCCGACCGTCGGCGACCATCGGCCTGGTCATCGAGGACGTCCGCAACCCTTTCTACTCAGCGGTGGCCCGTGCGGTCGAGCAGGTGGCCAGGGACCACGGCTACGTTGTCGTTATCGCGAACTCAGACGAGGACGCGGCGGCGGAGCGCAAGGCGGCGGCCAGCCTGCTGGAGCGACGAGTGGGCGGGCTCCTGATCGTTCCGGCCGGCCGTGACCACGCGTACCTCCGGAACGAGGTCCGCCTGGGCACGCCGGTCGTGTTCATGGACCGGCCGGCCGACTCGATCGACGCTGACGAGGTGCTGCTCGACAACGCGGGCGGGGCGCGCCAGGCGGCCGAGCATCTGCTCGCCCGGGGCCATCGCCGGATCGCGGTGGTGGCCGACTCCCCGGACATCGTTACGATCGCCGAGCGGCTGTCGGGGTATCGCCGAACCGTGGAGGCGGCTGGTCTGACCGTGGACGAGACCCTGATCAGGACCGGCCTGCACGATGTGCGGGATGCCGAGGCAGCGACTGTCCACCTCCTGGCCTTGTCCGACCCGCCCACGGCCATCTTCGCCACGAACAACCGGGGGTGCGTCGGGGCTCTCCGGGCTCTCCACGTTCGTTCGGAGGAACGCTCTCGCGCCGCCCTGGTGGGGTTCGACGACTTCGAGCTGGCCGATCTCCTCCAGGTCACCGTGGTGCGGCACGACCCCCACGAGATGGGCCGGCGGGCGGCGGACCTTCTGTTTGCCAGGCTGTCGGGCGACGAGAGCCCACCCCAGCGGATCGTCCTCCCGACCGAGCTCGTGGTCCGCGCCTCCAAGGAGACCTCGCCATGACCGGGGCCGAAGCGGCCGCCCCCGATGGATACCTGCTCGAAGCCCGCGGGATCGTCAAGCGCTACGGGCACGTTCAGGCGCTTCAGGAGGCGGACTTCGACGTGCTCCCCGGGGAGGTCACCGCGCTGGTTGGAGACAACGGCGCCGGGAAGAGCACCCTGATCAAGATTCTGTCGGGCACGGTTCAGCCGGATGCCGGGAAGATTCGCTTCGAGGGCCATCCGGTGACGATCCACTCGCCGCTCGACGCCCGCCGTCTCGGCGTGGAGACCGTGTACCAGGACCTGGCTCTGGCCGAGGACCTGGACCCGGCGGCGAACCTCTTCCTGGGGCGGGAGCTGCTGCGGCCGGGCGTGCTCGGCATGGTGGGGTTCATCGACAAGCGGGCGATGAGAGGCCGCGCGTCGGAATCGTTCAGGACACTCGGCATCGACCTCCAGGACATGGATGCCGAGGTCGGCATGCTCTCGGGTGGCCAGCGACAGACGGTGGCCGTCAGCCGGGCTGCCACGTGGGCCAGCCGGGTGATCTTCATGGACGAACCGACCGCGGCGCTCGGGGTGGTTCAGGCGGAGCGGGTCCTCGAACTCGTCCGGCGGATCCGAGAATCGGGGAAGTCGGTCGTCCTGATCAGCCACAACCTGCCGCAGGTGTTCCAGGCGGCGGACCGGATCCAGGTGCTGCGCCTGGGTCGGCGGGTGGCCGCCTTCCGGGCCGAAGAGGTGACCATGGACGAGGTCGTCGGCGCGATGACGGGCGCCGCGGAGGAGGGGTAGGCCGTGGTCCGGGAGCGCAGGCCGCTCGACCGACGGGAGCTGACCCGCCACCCCGAAGAGGGGGGATGGGGGGCGCGGAGCGGTCTGGTGCGGCTGACCGCAGCCACGTCGACATGGATCTTCTTGGTGCTGGTGGTGATCATCGCCATATTCTCGATCCTCAACTTCGACGCGTTTGCGTCGGTGTTCAACCTGCGCAACATCACCATCGACGCATCAAGCCTCGTGATCGTGGCGGTGGGGATGACGTTCGTGATCATCACCGGGGGGATCGACCTCTCGGTCGGATCGGTCCTGGTGTTCTCTCAGGTGGTGGCGGCCCTGGTCATGCGAGGGATGGGGGCGGAGGGGATGGCAGTCATCCTGGCCGGCCTCGGGAGCGCGCTGCTGTCCGGGCTCGTCTGGGGGCTTCTGAACGGGGTGCTGATCGCCAAGACGCGGATGCCCGCGCTGATCGTGACCTTGGGGACGCTCGGCATGGCGCAGGGTGCAGCGCTGCTGCTCAGCGGGGGGATCAACATCCGGCGGGCGGTTCCGACGGAACTCGTCACCACGGTAGGGATCGGGCGGCTGTTCGGCCAGATCCCTTATCAGGTCGTGATCGCGGCCGGAATCACCGTGATTGGGGGGATCCTGCTGCACCTCACTCGGTTTGGCCGACACACGTATGCGATCGGCTCGAACGCCGAGGCGTCGCGCCGGGCCGGGATCAACGTGGCCGGGCACCTGATCAAGGTGTACGCGATGTCCGGAGTGCTGGCGGGGATGGCCGGGTACCTGCTGCTGGCGCGGTTCACCACGACCACGATCGAGGGACACGGGACCACCAACCTGCAGGCGATCGCGGCGGTAGTCATCGGAGGAACCAGCTTGTTCGGCGGGATCGGCACGGTGTTCGGCACGGTTGTGGGTGTGTTCATCCCGTCGATCCTTCGGAACGGGTTCATCATCCTCGGCGTCGAACCGTTCTGGCAGCAAGTTGCTGTGGGAGCGATCTTGATCTTGGCGGTGTACGTCGATCAGTTGAAGCGTCGCGCTCGTGAGCGGAAGTAGACGAGCCGGAAGGAGGGAGGCGATCGGTTTCAGCACCGGCCGGGACGAAAGCGGGCAGCCGGAAAGAGGAGGAGTGCAATGAGAAGAAGGTTACTGGTCCTCCTGGCCGTGATGGCTGTGGTCGCCGGAGCGTGCGGCGACGACGGCGATGAGGCCGGGGGTGCGGGAGGCGGTGAAGAGTCGTTCGACATCGTCCTGATCCAGGGCGTCGCGGGAGACGAGTTCTACATCACGATGGACTGCGGGGCCCGCGCCGCCGCCGAGGAGCTCGGGGTGAACTACTCGGTGCAGGGGCCGAACGAGTTCGATCCCACGGAGCAGATACCGATCGTGGAGGCCGTGACAGCTCAGCAGCCGGACGCCATCCTGATCGCCCCGACGGAGCGCACGGCCCTGATCGGGCCGCTCCAGGCGGCCCAGGATGCCGGGATCACCGTGGTGCTGGTCGATACCATCGTGGACGACCCGAACATCGGCGTCTCCCGGATCGCTACCGACAACGTGGAGGGCGGTCGGGTCGCCGGCGAGGCACTGGTCGAGCTGATCGGCGGCGAGGGCTCGGTGTTCGTCAACACCACCCAGCCGGGGGTCTCCACGGTCGAAGAGAGGCAGCAGGGATTCGAGGAGGTGATCGAGGGCGAGCCGGGGATCGAATATCTCGGTGCCGAGTTCAACAACGACGACCCGACCCGGGCTGCTCAGATCACGTCGGCGGTCCTGGCCCGCAACCCGGACCTGGCCGGTGTCTTCGCCACGAACCTGTTCTCGGCCGAGGGCGCGGCCACCGCGCTTCGAGACGCCGGTGCCCAGGACCAGGTTTCCATCGTCGGCTTCGACGCCAGCCCCGGTCAGGTCGATCAGCTGGAGGAGGGGCTGGTCCAGGCGCTGGTGGCCCAGAACCCCAGAGAGATCGGGTTCCGGGGCGTGCAGACGGCCGTAGCGGCGCTGCGGGGCGAGGAGCACGAGGAGGAGATCACCACCCCGCTGACGGTGGTGACCCAGGACAACCTGGAGGACCCGGAGGTCCAGGACACCCTGTATCTCGGGGAGTGCTGATCTCGGTCTGATCGAACGTGTGGCTGGCGCCGGTTTCGGCGCCGGCCGCACGGTCAGCCTCCGGGGGGGACGGGCTCGGCGGCCTGGGACTCCGATGATCGGAGGGCCGCCTCGAACAGGCGGTGCGCCTCGAGCGCCTCCTCGGCATTCGCGCACGGGAACCCGTCACCGAGAAGGCCCGCCCGCTCGGCGAGGAACGCTGCCCACATCTGCAGCACGGCATCCGAGAAGCCGAACTCAAAGATGGCGCCTGTCACGGTCGGGAACACGGACTGGCTGCCCGTCTCCATTCCTTCCCAGACCTGGCGCCCGTCCCGAACCGTGAACCGGCGCACGGTCTTCGGCCGGGCGGTCGAGAACTCCACGCCGCCTTCCATCCCCACGGCCCGGATCCGCCAGGTGTTCATCTCCCCCGGCGAGATCCGCTTCGTCTCCACGGTCAGGGGGAACGTGGCGTCGTTTTCGCCTACGGTGCAGACGAGCGTGGCATTCTCGATTGTGTCGCAGGGAACCGGCGCGCCGTCCGGTCCCGGTCTCTCCGTGACGAGGTCCTGCAGAACGGCGTAGGTGCGCGTCGGATACCAGCCCAGCTTGAACGGGAGATGCAGGGCGTGCATGCCCAGGTCGCCCATCACGCCGATCCGTCCGCACAACCGGGCTTGACGTTTCCAGTTGGCCGGCTTGTGGACGTCCAGATCGCTCGAATGGAGGAACGCTGAGCTGGCCTCGATCACCCGTCCGAGTCTCCCAGTTCGTATCGTCTCGAAGGCGAGCTGAGCCCCGGGGAAGTAGGGCATCTCGCTGGAGCACCGGACGAACAGGTTCGGTCGCCTCCGCAGCACCTCGACGATCCGTTCGCATGCGGCGAGGTCGATCCCGAACGGCTTCTCACCGAGGAAGTCCTTGCCGGCCTCGATCGCCGCCACGTACAGCTTCTCGTGGAGATGGTGCGGCACCGCGATGTACAAGACGTCGACGACGTCATCCTCGAGCAGCTGGCGGTAGTCGGTGCTTGTCAACCGAACCGTGTCGATGCGTTCGAACCAGGCCAGGGCCTTGGGGTCCGAATCGCACACGGCGGTGAGTGTCGGGCGGACCGGATGGCTCTGGAGTGCCGGCCACCGCTGAATTGCGGCGGCGACCTCCTTGCCCATCAGACCGCCGCCGATGATCCCGATCTGGACCTCGGAGGTCACGAGCTCAGGAGGGCTCGTGCAGGAGGGTCAGGGCCTTCTCCGGGGACCAGTCGTCATGGACGACGGCCATCAGCGCCCGGGTGATCGCCTCCGGATTCGGGTGCTGGATGATGTTGCGCCCGTAGACGATCCCCGTGGCGCCCTGAGCGAGCACGGCCTGGGTTCGAATCAGGATCTCCTCGTCACTCACCCGGCCTCCGCCGCGAACGAGGAGGGGGACCCGAGCGACCTGGACCACCCGGTGGTACTCGGAGACATCGTCGGTGGGATCGGCTTTGATGATGTCGGCCCCGAGCTCCACCGCCTGGCGGACCAGCGCCGTGATCCTTCCGACGTCGCCGTCGAGCGTGAGCCCGCCGTCGCCGGGCTTCATGACCAGCGGCTCCACCATCAGGGGGATCGCCGCCGACTCACACAAGGTCTTGAGCCGGCCCACGTTCTCGATGCAGGCCCGGCGGAGCTCGTCGGCGCCGGGGATGTCGAACATGTTCACCACTACACAAACCGCGTCGAGGCGGACGGCGTGAGCGATCGGATCGTCGATCAGGACGGCAAAGGCCCTGTCGGGGGCCCTCCGTCCGTATACGTTTGCCACATCGCACCGAAGGACCAGGGCCGGCTTGTCGCGCCCCGGCCGTGACTGGAGGAGATCGGCCTGTCCCACGCTGAGCTGGATTGCGTCCGGCGCCGCCTCGACCAGTGCGGACACCGCGGCTTCCATGTCCTCGATGCCTGTGAGAAAGTCCCGCTCCCCGGCGAAGCCGTGGTCGACCGCCACGTCGAGGCACCGGTTCGAGCGGGGGTTGAACAGTCGGTTGAGACGATAGGACTTCACCGGCGACATCCTCTTGACCAGCGGTCGAGACCGAACCTAGGCTAGCCAGGACAACGTTGTCAACACCAGTGCAGTGACCGCGGGGGGTCGGCCGGGTGGAGCCCATCGAGCTCGGGGTGAACCAGATCCACCGCTTCTACCGGGGTGGCCGGTCCATCGCGGAGTTCCGCGGCCTTCGCCACCAGGACGATTTAGGGCCGGAGGACTGGGTCGGGTCGGCGACGGCCGTCTTCGGATCGGAGACGCTTGGAGTGAGCAGGCTGACCGATGGTCGAACGCTCAGGGACGCCGTCGTGGCGGATCCGGAAGGGTTCCTGGGCCCCGAGCACGCGGAGCGGTTCGGAGCCGAGATCGGACTGTTGGTGAAGCTGCTGGATGCGGGCCAGCGGCTCCCGGTGCATTGCCATCCGAATCGGGAATTCTCGAGGCGCCACCTCGACTGCCCGTACGGGAAGACCGAAGCCTGGGTGATCGTCGGCGTGGGTTCGACCGACCCGGTCGTGCATCTCGGTTTCAGGCACAAGGTCGATCCGGAGACCCTCGCCGAGTGGGTGACGCGACAGGACACCGAGGCGCTCCTCCAGGCCACCAATCGTCTCCCCGTCAAGATCGGGGACTCGGTCCTGGTCCCGGCGGGCATCCCGCACGCCATCGGCGAGGGGGTGTTCCTGGTCGAGCTTCAGGAGCCGACGGACCTCTCCGTGCTTCTCGAGTGGGACGGCTTCGATATCGACGGCGCCCTGGACGGACACCTCGGGCTGGGGTTCGATGTGGCCCTGGCTTGCGTCGACGCATCGGGCTGGGGGGGACGGCAGGTCGACCGGCTTCGCGGCCCGCGTCGTGGTCTCGCCGGGGCCCGGCCCGGGGTGGAGATCCTGTTCCCGACCGAAGCGGATCCGTTCTTCCGGGCCGAGCGGATCCGTCCTCCGGGAAGCACGCCGCTCCCGCCGTCCTTCTCCATCCTGGTGATCACCGCCGGATCGGGAACGCTCCGTTGGGCGAGTGCCGGGCGGGAGGTCGCTCGGGGAGACACCCTCCTGATCCCGTTCGCTGCGGGAACGTGTGAGTTGTCCGGCGCGGTCGAGGCGGTCCGATGCCTGCCTCCGGATCCGACGGCACCGGACGCCTCGGTGCCCGCGTTCCGATGACCGCAGAGCTGCTCCTCGGCCTTGACCTGGGCACCACTCATGCCAAGGCCGCGGTGGTGACGGTGGACGGCCGGGAACGTGCCCACGGCTCGGCGCCAACACCCTGGCGCACCCTGGCCACCGGGGCGGAGCTGGACCCTCGGGCTCTGGTCGAAACAGCGGTGACGGCCGCCCGGGCGGCGCTGGCTGCCGCACCGGAGGGCCGGGTGATCGGGGTCGGTGTGACGAGCATGGCCGAGACCGGTGCGCTGCTCGATCGGGAAGGAGAGCCGGTCACCCCGATGATCGCCTGGCACGACACCCGGGGCGACGAGCAGGCTGGCGAGCTGGCCCGTGCCGTCGGCCCACAGTGGTTCGCTCGGCGAGCCGGGCTTCCCATGAGCCGGTTGTGCACCGCGAGCAAGTATCGGTGGCTGCGGGCCCACCTCCCGGGTGCCAAGGAAGGCGTTCGATGGCTCAACGTGGCGGAGTGGCTTGTGCGCAGCCTGGGAGGCGAGGAGGTGGCCGAGCTGTCGCTGTCCTCCCGGACGGGGTTCCTGGACCTGGCTCGGAAGGAATGGCTCGACGAGGTGCTCGACGCTGTGGAGGCTCCGGCCGGGTTCCTGCCCGACCCCGCCGATGCCGGGACGCCGGCGGGCACGGTGTCGCGCACGCTCGACGAGGCTCGCGGCGCCGTGTTGACCGTGGCGGGTCACGATCACCCCTGCGCCTCGGTCGGAGCGGGGGCCACCGAACCAGGTGACGTTTTCGACTCGTGTGGGACTGCGGAGGCCTTCGTTCGCGTGCTGGAAAGGCCTCTCGGTCCCGACGACGTCGAGCGGGCGGTGTCGGGCGGGGTGACTGTGGGCTGGAGCGCCGTGCCGAACCAGCAGGCCCTGATGGCGGGATTCGTCTCGGGCCTGGCCCTGACCAGGTTCCTAAACCTGCTCGGTGTGGGCAAGAAGGGCCGAGCCGCCCTCGATGCCGCGGCCGTGGCGCTTCGGTCCGGCGCGGACGGGGTTTCGGTGGCCGGCGTGACGGACGACCGAGCCACGCTCGAGGGGATCCCCCGATCCGTGACTCCCGCACACGTCTGGCGGGCCGCGATCGAGGCGGTGACCCGGCACGGCGAGCAGGTGTTGGAGACGATCGAGGCGGTCGCCGGCCCGACCACGAGGCTGGTGGTGACGGGAGGATGGGCCCGAAGCGTGGCCGTCCGGGCCGTCAAGCGGGAGATCCTTGGGCCGTACGATGAACCGGCGGTCGAGGAGGCCGGGGCTCGAGGGGCCGCGTTGATCGCCGGCCTCGCGGCGGGCGCCTTCTCGGGGATCGAGGACCTTCCTCCGATCGCTCGAGTCCGGCGCGACGAGGGATGAGCATCCGATCGGCGGGCGGCTACGTCCGGGCGGGAAAGGTGGCCAACCTCGATCATCTGGCCCGGGCCACGCTCTCGACCGTGGTCGATGGGCCGGCCCGCGGTTGCCGCGCTCTCGACCTCCGGGTGGCGGAGGGGGTGGACCTTCGGATCCTGCCCGACCGTGGGTTCGACATCGGCGACGCCCGGTTCCGGGGGGTTCCTCTCTCCTGGATCTCGGCGATCGGCGAGACGGGGCCGCTGAACGTCCTGACCGGACGATCATGGCTCCAGACGTTCGGGGGTGGCCTGATCACCACCTGCGGGCTCCGGAACGTGGGATCTCCCTCCGAGGGGCACGGGCTGCACGGTCTGTTCTCGCACCTCCGGGCCTCCGACGTGCGCTGGGACCGGGGGATCGAAGAAGACGACATCGTGCTCACCGCTCGAGCCACGATCGACGAGATCGACGCGGGGGGAGCGCACCTTCGGGTGGATCGAACCATCCGAACCCGTACCGGTCGCGGCCTGGTCGAACTGACCGACGTCACCTCGAACCTCGGAGCCGCGCCGGAGCCCGCACCGATCCTCTACCACGTGAACCTGGGCGTCCCTCTGTTCGACGAGGGAGCCACCGTGGACATCGACAGCGTCGAGGTCCTGCCCCGCGACGACGACGCGGGGCGGGGGCGCCATTCATGGATGTCGCCGGGTCCTCCCGAGGATGGTGGAAGGGAGATGGTCTTCGAGCATCGGGTCCGACCCGACCGCTCGGGCTGGGGGCGGGCGGCCGTGGTCAACTCGTCAGCCCGGCTCGAGCTGATCCTCCGATGGCGGGCGACCGAGCTGCCCCGCTTCCACCAGTGGCTCCATCTCCGTCGGTCGATGTACGTGTTGGGGCTCGAACCGGCGAACTGCTCGGTTCTCGGCCGGGCCGCCGACCGGGCGGCCGGAACACTTCCGGTCCTGGAACCCGGAGCCCTCCGAACGACGGAGCTTCGGCTCGAGCCCCGGCGGCGAGTGCCTGACCGCGCATGATCGTCGCGGGGCCGAACATCACACTCGATCGCATCGTCCGGATCGACGAGCTCCGGCCCGGGGAGGTGCTGCGATTCTCTGAGGCGATCATCGCGCCTGGAGGGAAGGGCGCGAACGTGACGCGGGTGGCGAAGGCGCTGGGTTTCCCGGCAACCCTGGTCGCGCTTGCCCCCGGACGTACCGGCCGGGCCGTGATCGAGCTTCTCTTCGACGAAGGCCTTCCGGTGGACGCCGTCGCTACGGGAGGCGAGGCTCGGGCGGCTTCGATTGTGCTCGAGTCGAGCGGTCGGGTCACCGTCCTCAACGAGCCGGGTGCCACGATCCGAGAGGAGGACTGGGGAGCGTACGAGCGGACGGTGGCTGATCTTCTTCCCGGCCATGGCTTCCTGGTGTGCATCGGCAGCACCCCTCCCGGTAGCCCACCGGACGCGTACGGCAGGCTCGTCGTACTGGCCAGGGAACGCGGGATGCGCGCGCTGGTCGATGCGGCCGGCGACTCCCTGGCGGGCGCCCTGGTGGCAGCTCCCGAGCTCGTCACGCCGAGCCTGGGCGAGGCGGAAGGGATCATTCGCGGTGCCGGCCCCCAGCCCGCAGCGGAGCGGTCAGCGGACGTGCGGGATCGAGCTCTGGCGGCTGCCTCCGCCTTGGTCGGTCGAGGTGCGAGCACTGCCATGGTGACGGTCGCCCAGGGACTGGCTGTGGCTCGAGGTTCAGAGCGCTGGTGGGTGGATGCCCCGCCGGTCACCGTCCGGAACCCCATCGGGGCCGGCGACTCGCTGGTCGGCGGCCTGATCGGCTCGCTCGAGCGAGGCCACGACCTTCGAACCGCGCTACGCCTCGGCGTGGCCGCGGCATCGGCCAGCGTCGAGACGAACCTCCCGGGGGTCCTCGATGCTCGCCGCGTCCACACCCTGGTGGACCACGTGGCGATCGTGGAGCGTTGAGGGACCCACCGCTTCAACGACCGCAGGACCGTCGCCGAGTGATCAATCCCTCCCGCGGAGATCGACTCAACGACCGACCGAAGGGTGGCCGACGCCTCCACCACCGGCTTTCAGGCTTGCAGGGAAACGGCGTACTCCGTGTCATCGTTCTGCCACCGGAAGATGAGGTGATCGCCGTCTCCTCTGGCCGCCGCGTCGAGGTCTCCGGTGAAGGTCGCCGAAGACCGGAATGAGGGGATCCTGCTCGGCGAAGGGGAACAGCAGGACCTCCCCGTCGGCGCCCCGTTGGGACGCATCGATCAGGGTCGCCGTGGAGTAGTCGAGATGGAACACCACGCCGGATCCAGTCGGCCATGCTCGAGCCGGTGGCAGCATCGGTCATCAGGCGCCGTGAAGTATGGGGGATCGACCGCTCACTATGCTGGGAGGCCCGGAAGGAAGGAGACGCAGATGGCCACTTACGTCCTCGTTCCCGGAGCGTGGCTCGGGGCCTGGGCCTGGGACCGGGTCGGTGCGAGGCTCCGGGAGGGGGGCCATCACGTGCATCCCGTCTGCCTGACCGGCCTCGGCGAGCGGGCCTCCGAGGCGGACCCGGGCGTGGACCTGGAGAGGCACGTGGCCGATGTGGTCGACGTGATCCGGCGGGAAGACCTGTGGAACGTGATCCTGGCGGGCCATAGCTACGCGGGGATGGTGGTCACCGGGGCCGTGGAACGGGTCCGAGACCGGATCTCGCAGCTCGTGTACGTCGACTCAGGGCCCTTCCCCGACGGGACCTCGTTCCTGGACACCATGGAGCCGCAAGCCCGCCAGCTCGCCGAGCGCCTGATCCGGGAACGAGGTCAGGGATGGCTCTGGCCCATGCCCACATGGGATGAGCTGGAGAACGTGATGCAGGCCCGCCTGGACGGACTGGGGGAGCGGGAACGCGACACGATGCGAGTGGGCGCGGTGTCCCAGCCCGCGGGGACGATCAGGCAGCCCCTCCGTCGCCCCGAGCCCGTCGGGGAAGAGATCCGCAAGGTCCTGGTCAGCTCCAGCTTCCCGCTCCCGGCCGTGAAGGAGATGATCGCCGGGGGTCACCCCTGGTTCGCCGAGCTGGCCGGTCCCGAATGGCGGTTCCAGGAGGTCCCCACCGGACACTGGCCGATGTTTTCGAAGCCCGACGAGCTCGCCGCGGAGCTCGGCCGGATCGCCATCAGCTGAGGATGATGGTTGGCGCCCCGACCGGCTCCCCGGCGTAAGGTAAGAGGAAGGGAGGGAGCATGGGTCTGCAGATGCTGGCGGAGTGGACCACCGCCGACGGCGAGAGAGGCGCGTGGTTCAAGGACCCCGAAGGGAACATCCTGTCCCTGGCCCAGATCGCACCGTTCTGACGGTCGATCGACAGGACCGGCTCGACCACGGGGCCTTCCACAGCCTCGACTTCCTGTACACGCCGAGCCGTGACGTCGCCGCGGACCGCGACTACTTCACCGAGATCCTGGGCGGTCGGCTGGTCTTCGCCGTGGAGGCCATGGGAACCAGGGTCGCCGCGATCGAGCTCGCCCAGGGGTCGCCGCTGGTTCTCCTGACCGACCACCTGGACGGCGAGCGTCCCGTGCTCGTCTACCGGGTGGCCGATCTGGACGCCGCACTGGCGGCCCTCGAGTCTCGGGGCTGGGGCCGGACCCAGAGCTTCGAGATCCCCCACGGGCCGTGCTGCTCGTTCATCGGTCCGGGCGGCCACCGCATCGCCCTCTATCAGCCCACCCGCCCGGAGGCGGCCCGTCACTTCGACGGCCGCCGTGACTTCTAGCCGGATTATCCCCTGCCCGGGTGGGGTTGGAACTCTGGTCAGGGAAGACTTGGCACAGGAAGGGATGAGCATGGAAGTGAAGGAGCTGGGACACATCGTTCTGTACGTGCGTGACCTGGAACGCTCCCGCCGGTTCTACGGCGAGGTGCTCGGGTGGAAGGAGGTCGCCCGGCTGGGCAATCAGGGAGCGATGTTCTCCTCCGGCCGGACCCATCACGAGCTGCTTCTCCTGGAGGTCGGGCCGAACGCCGCCCCGATCCCGCCGGGGCCGCGGGTGGGGATGTACCACTTCGGGCTCAAGCTGGGGGAGACCGACCAGGAGCTCCGGGCCGCCCTGGAAGAGCTGACCCGGGCGGGGGTCAGGGTGGGCGGCGCGGCGGACCACAACGTGACCCACAGCCTGTACATCGAGGATCCGGACGGAAACGAGATCGAGCTGTACATCGACGTCCAGCCCGAGGTGTGGCGGGAGGACCCGCAGGCCATCCTGGCCCGGCCCCGGGCGCTCGAGCTGTAGCCGCGACGGCAGGCGGATCCCCCTCAGCCGATCCGGACCGTCCCTCGCATCGAGGGGTGGATGGCGCAGAAGTACGCCACGGAGCCGGGCCGCTCGAACGTGGTCGCGAACGTTCCGTCTGGCTCGATCGGTCCCGAGTCGAACTCCCCGTCCTCGGCGGTGACGGTGTGGCCCTCGGGGTCGCCGTTGGTCCAGGTGACCTCGGTCCCCGGGGGGACCTCGAGGGTCGTCGGCTGGAAGGCGAACCCCTGGACGGCCACGGCGGCCCCGCCGGGGGCCGCGGGTTCCCGACGGACCCTCGGCGCGTCCGGTCGGACCTCCAGCAGGGCCTCCATGCCTAGGTCGTCGTGGTTCGCCACGAAGCACTCGACCTTGTACACGCCGAGGCCGAGATCGAGGTCGACTCGGATGGTCTCGCCCGGATCGAACGTCGGCTCCTCGATCTTGAACCCGTCGTCCCCGCCGCTCCCGGGGCCGCTGCTGTCCCCGTCGGACTCGAGCTCCATCTCGAAGCCGTGGACCAGCTTCCCGCCGTTCCGCACAACGAACGTGACCGGTCCCGGCCGGATGGCCGGCGCCTCCAGGGTCACCGCGTACTCACCGAACCCGACCTCGAAGCCGCCCCGGCGCGG
>OBLR010000160.1_pt1 | contig 13636 bp, 13 predicted proteins | sample 1519891 | NCBI WGS metagenome assembly OBLR01 (sample SAMEA3113583, study PRJEB22503) | soil metagenome | reverse complement strand
CCTGCCGATGGTCGCCGGCGGCGCCGCCATGGGTTTGATGTTCATGGGCAGTGGCGGCGGAAACCCCATCATGTACGTCGCGAGCGCCATGTTCGGGCTGTCGATGGTCGGCATGATGTTCAGCCAGATGGGCCGTACTTCGGGGGAACGCAAACAACGACTGAACGGTCAGCGCCGCGACTACTACCGCTATCTCGCGCAGGTGCGAAAGAGGGTGCGCCGGGCGGCCGATCAGCAGCGCGAGGCGCTTGAATGGAACAGCCCGGACCCGGGTTCGCTTTGGTCTGTGGTGATGAGCGCCCGATTGTGGGAGCGCCGCATTCGCGACGACGACTTCGGTCACATCCGGATCGGCACCGGTCCGCAGCGGCTGGCCGTACAGCTCGTGCCGCCGGAGACCAAACCGGTGGAGGACCTGGAGCCGATGTGCGCGGGCGCGTTGCGCCGCTTCGTCCGCGCCCACTCCACGGTGCCCCAGTTGCCGGTCGCCGTCTCGCTCCCCTCGTTCGCCAGGATCGCGCCCACCGGCGATCCCGAGCTGACCCGCGGCCTCACCCGTGCCATGATCGCCCAGGTCGCGGCGTTTCACTCACCCGAAGACATCAAGATCGGGGTGTGCGCGGCGCCGGATCGGATGGCGTACTGGGAGTGGGTGAAGTGGCTGCCGCACTCCATGCACTCGACCGACACCGACGCCGCCGGGCCGGTCCGGCTGATGGCCAATTCACTCAGCGAGATCGAGGCCATGTTCGGCGCCACGGTGAAGGACCGACCGCGGTTCACGCCGGGCCTGGCCGCCGAGGACCTGCCGTACCACATCGTGATCGTCGACGGCGGCCTGGTCACGCCGGACTCGCAGGTCGGCGCCGATGGCATCGAGGGCGTTTGCGTGATCGACCTCACCGGCTCGGTCGCCCCCACCTCCGACGCGACCATGCTCCGCCTGCACGTGGACGCGACCGGCATGCACATGCTCAAGCGCGACCGCACCGGCAAGGATGTCGCCTCCCGGCTCGGGGTCGCCGACAACTTCAGCATCGTGCAGGCCGACGGTCTTGCCCGGCAGCTCGCCCCGCTGCGCGCCAGCGCGGGCGGCGGCGAGGAGCTGGACAACCTGTCCGCCAGCATGACGCTGACCCAGCTGCTCGGGCTGTCCAGCCCGTACGGGCTCGACGTCGCCACCACTTGGCGGCCGCGGGCGCCGCGCAACCGGCTGCGGGTGCCGGTCGGCATCGACGTGAACGGTAACCCGGTCGAGCTGGACATCAAGGAGGCGGCGCAGGGCGGCTTCGGCCCGCACGGCCTGTGCATCGGTGCGACCGGTTCTGGAAAGTCGGAGTTCCTGCGCACTCTCGTGCTGGGTCTGGCGATGACGCACTCCTCCGAGGTGCTCAACTTCGTACTCGTCGACTTCAAGGGCGGCGCGACGTTCCTCGGCATGGACGAGCTCCACCACGTGGCGGCGGTGATCACCAACCTGGAGGACGAGCTGCCCCTGGTCGACCGCATGTACGATGCGCTGCACGGCGAGATGGTGCGGCGGCAGGAGTTCTTGCGGGCGGCCGGCAACTATGCCTCGCTGCGCGACTACGAGCGGGCGCGCGAGCAGGGCGCGAACCTCACGCCGATGCCGACGCTGTTCATCGTGCTCGACGAGTTCTCCGAGCTGCTTTCGGCCAAGCCGGACTTCATCGAGTTGTTCGTCATGATCGGCCGGCTCGGCCGGTCGCTCGGCGTGCACCTGCTGCTGGCCTCGCAGCGGCTCGAAGAGGGCAAGCTGCGCGGTCTGGACACCCATCTGTCGTACCGCATCGGGCTGCGCACGTTCTCTGCGATGGAGTCGCGGGTCGTGCTCGGCGTGCCGGACGCCTACGAGCTGCCGCAGGCGCCGGGCAACGGCTACCTCAAGGTCGGCACCGAGACCATGACCCGGTTCAAGGCGGCGTACGTCTCCGGGCCGGCCAGCGAGGACGCGCAGGACGATCGGCAAAACGGCCCCAAAGTGCAAAAGCAGATCGTGCCGTTCGGCCCCGCCTACATGCGCCCGGCGATCCTCGAGCAGGCGGCTCCGCAGCGCCCCAAGGAGACGGCCAGCAAGGAGAGCCTGTTCGACGTCGTGGTCAAGCAGCTGGAGGGGCACGGCCCGCCGCCGCACCAGATCTGGCTGCCGCCGCTGGATGAGCCGCCGACGCTCGATCAGCTGCTGCCGGGTCTCGCGCCGACACCGCAGCACGGGTTCACCACGTCGGGCTGGGACGGCCGGGGCCGGCTGCACGCGGTCGCCGGCATCGTGGACCGGCCGTTCGACCAGCGCCGTGATCCGTTCTGGCTGGATCTGTCCGGCGCGGCGGGCCACGTGGCGGTGGTCGGGTCGCCGCAGGCGGGCAAGTCGACGCTGCTGCGCACGCTGATCGCCTCGCTGGCGCTGATGCACACGCCGCAAGAGGTGCAGTTCTACTGCCTCGACTTCGGCGGCGGGACCCTGACCACGTTGAGCGGGCTGCCGCACGTGGGCGGGGTGGCGTCCCGGCTGGACGCCGACCGGGTACGCCGTACGGTGGCCGAGGTCACCGGGCTGCTGGGCCAGCGCGAACGCGAGTTCACCGAGCGGGGCATCGACTCGATGGTGACCTACCGGCGGTTGCGCGCCGAGGGCCGCATCCCGGGCGACGGGTACGGTGATGTGTTCCTGGTCGTCGACAACTGGCTCACGGTCCGCCAGGACTTCGAGCAGATCGAGCCGATCATCACCGACCTGGCGGCGCGCGGCCTGGGCTATGGCATCCATGTGATCGCCGCGACCAACAAGTGGTCCGAATACCGCACCGGCATCCGTGACCTCTTCGGCACCCGCCTTGAGCTGCGGCTCGGTGACCCGTACGAGTCCGAGGTCAACCGCAAGCTGGCCGAGAACGTGCCGGAGGGCCGCCCGGGCCGCGGCCTGACACGGGAAGGGCTGCACTTTTTGACCGCGCTGCCGCGCATCGACTCGCGCCCCGGCGCCGACGACCTGACCGACGGCGTGGCCAAGCTGGTCGAGCGGGTCAGCGGCTCGTGGCAGGGCCCGGGCGCGCCGCGGGTGCGGATGCTCCCGGACGTGCTGCCGATCGAGCAGCTGCCCACCGCCGCGCAGACCGGGCGCAGCGTGCCGTTCGGCATCGACGAGGAGACCCTGTCCCCCGTCATGCTGGACTTCGAGTCCGACCCGCACTTCGTCGTCTTCGGCGACACCGAATGCGGCAAGTCCAACCTGCTGCGCCTCATCGCCGACGGCATCGTCGCCCGGCACGACACGAGCGAGGCACGACTGATCTTCCTCGACTACCGGCGCTCGCTGCTCGACACGGCCAACACCGAGCACCGCATCGGCTATGCCGCGTCCTCCACGGCCGCGGCCGGGCTGCTCAAGGACGTCGTCGGGGCGCTGCAGGTACGGCTGCCGCCGTCCGACCTGACCCCCGACCAGCTGCGGTCGCGGTCATGGTGGAGCGGCTCGGACCTCTACCTGGTCGTGGACGACTACGACCTGGTCGGCACGTCGCAGTCCAACCCACTGCTGCCGCTGGTCGAACTGCTGCCTCAGGCCCGCGACATCGGACTGCACCTGATCTTGTCCCGCGCGATGGGCGGCGCGGGCCGGGCGCTGTACGACCCGGTCCTGCAACGGCTCAAGGACATGGCAACCCCCGCGCTGATCATGTCCGGGACCAAGGACGAGGGAGCGCTGTTCGGCGACGTCCGGCCCAAGCCGCTGCCTCTGGGCCGCGGCCAGTTCACCGAGCGCCGCCGCGGCGTCCGCCTGGTGCAGACCGCCTTCCTCGGCACCCCGGAGCAGTAAGCTTTCGCCGCCGCGATGGCCGCCGGTGACACGGCTGCGCGGGGAGCGGGCCACTTTGGAACGGACCGATCTGGAGCGGGGCCGACCGGGTGCGGGGCCGATCTGGAGCGCGACACCGACCCGGAACGGACGGTGCCGTGCGACCGGGGGCTTATTCGCTGGAGCGGCTGGACTCGGCGGGGAGTTCGACGCGGCCCGGCCGCCAGCCGCGGCGCCGGCCCATGGGGATGACCACCCCGGCCACCGCCACCATGGCGGCGGCGCCGAGCGCGCCGAAGGTCACCGCCAGCGCGATGCCGCGGGTGCGGGTGTCCGTCGGCGGCGGCGGGTCGATCCGGACCGGCCGTACGGCGATCTTGGGCTGCCCGGCGCCCGGCGCGGTGTTGGAGATCTCCGCCGTGAGGGCTTCGAACGGGTTCACCATGCCCCGGCCGGAACCGGCCCCCGCTCCGCCCTCGGCCGTGGCTCGGATGCGGTTGGCCACCTCCAGATAGGTGAGCTTCGGCCGGAAGGAGCGCATCAACGCGGCCAATCCGGCCACGAACGGCGTGGCGAAGCTCGTGCCTTGGTCCACGGCGTACCCGCCGCCCGGCCAGGTGGAGGTGATGTTCTGACCGGGGGCGGCGACCGAGATTTGGGTCCGCACGTTCGAGAAGTCGCTGACCTGGCCGTTCTCGTCGAACGCCGCGACCCCGACCACGCCGTCGTAGCCCGCCGGGTACGCCGGCAACTCCTTGCCCTTCTGCTCGTCCTGGACGTTTCCGGCGGCAGCGACGATCAAGATGTCGCGGCTTTGCGCATACTTCACGGCCGCCCTCAGGTCAGGGGTATCCGGAGCGGTGGAGGAGACGTTGATGACCCGTACGCCGTCGGCGTCGGCGGCGGCCCTGATCGCCCTCGCGAGGTTGGGATCGGCGCCGTTCGAGTGCTCCTGGTTGGTGTACTTGACCGAAAGGATCTTGGCACGCGGCGCGATCCCCACGAACGCGCGGTTACGGTCGCGCTGGTCCGAGGCGGCGATGATGCCGGCCACCTTCGTGCCATGGCCGAGGCAGTCGCGCGTGTCCGTCTTGGAGATGTCGATGGATCTCGTCACCTGCCCGTCGAGCTGCGGGTGGTCGGCGTCCACGCCGGTGTCGACGACGGCGACGGTCACGCCGTTACCCCTGGTGAGCTTCCAGAGCCTGTCGTAGTCGAAGCGTCTTTGCGCCCACGGCTCGACGGGCGCATTGGTTTCCCCTGGCGGAAGCTGACAGGCCACCGGTGCCGCCGGAGCGAGTGGAATCGCCGGTGGCGCCGCCGATCCGGCCAGCGCGGGCGCGGCGCCGAACATGGGCGCCGACGCGAGGCAGGCCGCGACGATGAGCCTTGCCGCCCTCATCGTTGTCTCCCTCTGTCTTCAACCCCACGAGGGTGCTCTTCGCGAAGACTCTAGACGATCCCCGCGAAGCAGTGCAGACCGTTACGATCGAGGACGATGATCCCGAGTACCCAGCAATCCGTGGCGCGGCCTCCCGAGCCCCGTCCGGCGGGCGCCCGGTCCCGCTCTCGGGCGCTGCCGACCACGGCGATCGTCGTGGCGGTCGCCGGCGCGCTCACGGCCGTGACCTGGGTGACCGGGGGGTGGCGCTCGCAGTCGGCCACGCCGCCCCCGCGGGTGGCGCCGGGCGGCTCCGTCGACCAGGGCCGATTCGACGTACAAGTGATCAACGCCCGTACCGAGAGGACGAAGGTCGGGCTCGACAACGCGCTCGTCCCGGCGATCATCGTGCGGATGCGGGTGACCAACACCGGCGAGGACACCGTGATGATCGACAACGGCACGTCCGGATTCTCGGCCGGCGTGCTGCTCGGACCGGCGCCCGGGCGCCGGGCGGAGGGGGCGCGGAACGATCCGGCCAAGGGCCCGGCACTCACGCTTCAGCCGCGCGTCCCCCGAGGCATCGACCTCATCTGGAGGTTGAAGGGAACGCCGCCGGCGCAGGTCACGCTGAATCTGCACGAGTGGGTCCGCCAGCTGGAGTTCGACCACGGTGGCTACCTCTGGCTCAACGGCAAGGACACCCCGATCGCGGCCACCGTGACCGTGCCCGTTCGGCAGGGCGGCATCGGATGACGGCGGCGCGCGCCCTCGCGTCGGCCGTCACGGCGGCCGCGCTCTGCGCCGCCGCGATGTGGCTATGGAGTCGGCAACCGGACCTCGAGGCCAACAGCATGAACCCGCTGCGGACGTACGGCCGGATCGGCGCGGTCGTCACGAACGACGCGTTCAGCGTCCGGATCGACCGCTATGACGTGGCGGCGTCGATCACCACGACGTCCCTGAGCAACGGCGCCCACGTCGCCGACGGGCTCTTTGTCGTCGTCCACTTCCACGCGCGCGCCGAACGCCGTCCGTACAAGATGAAGTACGTCAGGCTGGAGACGCGGGACGGCAGGACCTATAACGAAGGCGGCCGGGTAGGCGTCCTGACCAGGGCGGACGGGACCTACCAGCCGATGTTGTGGGGGTCCGGCACGCTCGTCTTCGAGGTGCCCGAGGACAGGCTCGCGGGGGCCAGTGTGGTCATCGGCCAGACCTATGGCCCGGCGGTGAGCGACCTGACGGCGGAGAGCGTCATCGACCTCGGCATCGACGACGCGAAGGCGGCGCGACTGAGCACGCGGCCCGCCGCGAACTATCATCTGGGCGACCGATCATGACCGGGCGCCCGCCTCCGTCCGACGAGCGGCCACCGGCGCTGCCGCCGAGCCCGCCGAGCCGGCCGGGGCCGCCGCCATGGCCGCCGGCGGCACCACCGCCACCGCCATCGTCGTGGCCACCGCCCGGGCCGCCGATGTTTGCGCCGCCGCCCCCGTCGGCGCCATCCGCCGCGGCGCCGTCAGCGCCGCCGGCTGTGCCGGGTCCGCCACCACCCCCTGGTTCGCCCGCTCGGCCGGCGCCGCCGCCGGCACCACACGGCCGCCCCGGTCCGCCCGGTCTCGGCGCGCCGCCACCGCCCGTGGCGCCCTCGGGGATCCCGGCGCCGCCACCTCCGCCGTATGGCGAGCGGCCGCGGTACGGTCCGCCGCCGCCGGAGTACGCGCCGCCGGTGCCGGGCCCCCAGCCGCCACCGCCGGGGGGCCGCCCCGCCGGCGATGCCGCGCCCAAGGCGCCGCCTCCGCCGCGCCGGCTCAAGCGGCGCTTGATCGAACTCGGAGCCGTGCTGATCTTGGTGCCGGCGTACCTGGGGATCCACTGGTACGACGACCACAACAACGCGCTGACCTTCCAACCGGACGAGCGCGTCACGATCGTGCCACGCGGCGCCTGGGCGAAGCTCGGCCACAACCAGTGGCGGCTGCTCGGCCGCCAGAACGACCCGGCCACGGCGTCGGCGCCCGGCTCGTCGGCCGCGGGGTCGACGCCCGCCGGGGCCCGGCTCACCCTCCTGCTGCAGGCGAAGGTGCTTGACGCTAAGGGGGTGGAGGAGCTCGACACGATGGTCTACGAACTCCGTGACCGTGCCGGTAATCTGTGGTCGGCCGAAGGAGAGGCCGAAAACCCGAGCGTCTCCAGCGACGAGCCGCCGGTGGGCAGCATGCCGATCGTGCGGGTCACCGCCACGGTGCCGCCGACTGTGCTCACCTCAGTGGTGCTTGACCTGCATATCCAGCCGTTCCATCGCCCGGAACGGACGGTGCTCGACGTGCTGCGTTTCGCGCATTGACCCTGGCCACGAGGAGATTGAACGCCGCCGCCAGCAGGCAGATGCGAAGCACATCGTAGATCAGCTCGACGGTGAAGTTGACAACCGGCAACCGGAGCATCCACCACGGCACCTCGTGCGGCCCGAGCAGGTAGTAGATGCCGCGCCGCAGGTACTCCCGGCCCGTGTCGAGGCCGGTGAACAGCACGCAGAAGACGCCGAAGGTCATCCACCCGGCGCGCCGGACCATCCTGAATCCGTGCACCGCGGGGAACCACTTCTCCCGCAGTTCTCTCGACAACACCTCGCGCGGGCTGCGTCGCTTGTGGATTCCGCTCATCGTGGCCAGCCGGCGCCCGAAGCGGCCCTTGCCGATGGCCGACTCCTCATCGGCGTCGACCCCGAGCACGACCCCCGCGATCACCAGCCACACGAGGCCGCTGAGCACCGCGAACTTGAACGGGGCCCACAGCGGCGTCAGCCACCCGAACAGATCGCTAATGTCGCCCCAAATCGCCCGGTCGGTGAACCAGCCCGCGACGTTGCGGCGGTAGTGGTCGACGGTGAAGAGGCCGAACAGCGTCCAGTTGAGCTCGAAGACGGCGAGCAGCAGCGGGCCGATCCGCGCCAGCCGCGGCAGCAGCCACCACTCTGTGGCGGTCTTCACCACGAAGAACACGGCGGTGGCGATCGCCGCGACGTATATGTGGTCGGCCAGGGTCACGATGATCGCGAGCCCCTCTTGCGCGAAGAACGAGCCACCGCTTTCGGCGAAGTCACGTCCCCGCGCGAAGGCGCTCAGCTCTCTCGCGTCGTTGGCGAACCAGCCCCAGGCGACGTAGAAGATCAGGAACGGGAACAGCGCCCGCCCCATGGCGTCGAAGATCGACTCCTCGTCTCGGGCGGCCCAGGGCGCGAGTTGCTGGTCCATGCCCTCGCGCCGGATCGCGGACAGCCCGTCGCGGAGGCTGTGCAGCATCGCCACGGTCACCGCGAGCTCGATCAATACGCCGAAGCTGAGCGCGAGCATCGGCACCACGCCGTTGCCGATGAACCGGTAGGCCGTGTAGAAGCTGCCGTAGCGCAGCAACTGGCCAACGGTGAACCACAGCACAAGCGGCACGAAGAACCGCGAGGCCAGCTTCATCGTCGTCCACGGAAGGGTGAGGGACGACAACGGCGACAATCTGGGCATCGACCAGGACTCTAGCGGCTGCGGTCCGGGCCCGCCGGGCGGTCGCCGAACCCCGCCACGGGCGAAGACGCCGGGGCCCGCCGGCCTCCCGCGTGGGGAGATCGACGGGCCGCGGCGCCGCTGGGCGGTGGCTAGAATCTCGGCCGAGCCGAGTGAGCCCCGATCAGCGGGCAGCGCAAAGGGGGCCGGCTCGGAGGGGCCGGCTCAATGGCCTGGCTCAGGGTCGGCTCAGATGGCGACCTCGAGCGAGGCGATCTCGCCGGTCGCCGCCACGACGTTGCTGTCGGTGCTCACCCCGCCGGGGGCCAGCACGCGGACCGTCCAGTCGCCGGGCGCGGCGAAGAACCGGAAGATCCCTTCATCGCCGGTCACCACCTCGCCGGTGAACTCGCCGGTCGCATCAAGCAGCCGGGCGTACGCGCCGGCCACCGGGGCGCCGTCGCGGACGACCGTGCCCTGAATGACCGCCTCGTTCGCCAGGTCGACCGTCGCCGGCAGGCTCGCCGTCTGCGCCGGCGCCGCGCAGCCGTCAGTCATCGTTCCTCCACTGTGATCAGCCTTGCTTGGTTACTTGGCCTCGCCGAGCTCGATCGGAACGCCCACCAGCGAGCCGTACTCGGTCCATGATCCGTCGTAGTTCTTTACGCCCGAGAGCCCGAGCAGCTCGTGCAGCGCGAACCAGGTGTGCGACGAGCGCTCACCGATCCGGCAGTAGGCGATGATCGGCTTGCTCAGGTCGACCCCGGCCTCGGAGTAGAGCGCCCGCAGTTCCTCGTCGGAGCGGAAGGTGCCGTCGTCGTTGGCGGCCTTCGACCAGGGGATGTTGCGCGCGGTCGGCACGTGCCCGGCCCGCTGCGCCTGCTCCTGCGGCAGGTGCGCGGGGGCGAGCAGCTTGCCGATGAACTCGTCCGGCGACCGAACGTCGATGAGGCCCTTGGTGCCGATGGCGGCGACCACCTCGTCGCGGAAGGCGCGGATGGCCGTGTCCTGCTCCTTGGCCTGGTAGGTGGTGGCCGGGCGCGTCGGCACGTCGGTGACCAGCTCGCGGGACTCCAGCTCCCACTTCTTGCGGCCGCCGTCGAGGAGCTTGACCTTGTCGTGGCCGTACAGCTTGAAGTACCAGTACGCGTACGCCGCGAACCAGTTGTTGTTCCCGCCGTAGAGGATCACCAGATCGTCGCTGGCGATGCCCTTGCCGGACAGCAGCTGCTCGAAGCCGGTCTTGTCGACGAAGTCGCGGCGGACCGGGTCCTGCAACTCGTTCTTCCAGTCGATCTTCACGGCGCCACGGATGTGGCCCTTGTCGTAGGCGCTGGTGTCCTCGTCGACCTCGACGAGCACGAGACCAGGGTCGTTGAGGTGGTCTTCCACCCAGCCGGCGTCGACCAGAACGTCGGAGCGGCCCATGGCGGACTCCTTTCTTTTCTCCGCTCCGGCGGAACGGGCTAGCCGCCCGCGGAGCGGGTCTGTGGAGTGAATCTCTTGATCAGCAAATAGAGCTCACAGCCGAGGCAGAACCCGAACGCCGCGTTGAGGAAAGCGGCGGCCAGTGCCATGGCGGTGGCGATGAGACCGAGCCACGTGACCGCTGACCCGTACCCCACGACGCCGACGGCGGCGAAGACGAGACCGACGCCCTGGGAGAACCGCGGCGGGGCCGCGTCTTCCAACTGCGGCGGCGGGCCGAGCCTTGGCCGCAGCAGCCCCCTGAAGATCAGCGCGTACGGGGTGTAACGCGCGCCGAAACCGGCTCCGATGGCGAAGACCAAGGCCTGGGCCGCGAGCAACAGCCAGCTCCCGGTCACCAGGACGGCGACAAGGACGACCGACGTCACCGCGGCGGCGAAGCGTTGGCCGCGCGGATCGACCTGCATCGCAGATGCTCCTGATGGCGAGGGTGGGTGCGTACGGGAGGTGACGGAATGCGGACTCGATACCTCAGGTCAGGGACAGAGCGCGGTGGCGACGCGGCAGAAGTCGACCGCGCGCCGCTTGGTCAGCAGCTGCTCCGTCCGGTTACGCACGCCTCTGATGCTAGGCGTCCCATCGCTGCCTGTCACATTTATCTCGCGCCCTGGGACGGCCGGTGTTCCGCCTCCCGCATCGGCGCCCCGGTCGGGCCGGTCGGGCCGGGGATCGCGACGCCGAGCGCGGCGATGACATCGGCCTTGCGCGGCGGCCCGGTGCCGCGCCGGACGACGCGCCCAGCGCCATCGAGGACCAGCACAGTGGGAGTGCGCAGGACGGCAAGCCGGCGCACCAGATCCAGCCGGCTTTCGGCGTCGATCTCGACGTACCTGACCCCGTCCACCATCGCGGCGACCTCGTCCAAGACGCGGCGGGTCGCCCGGCACGGGGCGCAGAACGCGCTCGAGAACTGCACGAGGGTCGCTCGTTCGCCAAGCTTCGACGCGAACTCCGGCCCGAGGACCGCGGCGTCCGCGCCTTCTGCGGCGTCCGCGGCGTCCGCGCCCGACTTCGCGTCGGTCGTGGAGCGGAGCACGCCGTTCCTCCTCCGCCAGGCGACACCGATGATCGTGGCCGCCAGGAGCGCCACGATCGCGGTCATCACACCAATCATCACGAGCCAACGTACCCCGACATCCGGATGATCGCCGCTTTAGAGCGGGATGGTGATGAGGCGACGGCCGTTGGTCAGCACGACCTCGACCCGGGAGAGGTCGGCCAGAGCGATCATCGTCGAGCCGTGGAACTCTTCATAATCGAGACTGCCGTACTGCCAGGCGCCGGCCGCGTCGCGGTGACCGTTCGCGGCCACGGCGTACAGCCGGCAGCGCGCCCCCGTCGGCGCCCCCTTGAGCCGTATGGTCAGCGCCGTGCCCCATACCTCGTCTTCCGCCCCGACCCAGGCCTCGACCTTCGTCACGGGGTCGACGGCCGACCGCTCCTCCAACTGCTCCGTCGCGGGGACGGAGGTCGTGACCCTCGGGGACGACTGGGCGACCGGGGGGACGAGCGACCGATCCGGTCCCGGCGTGAGCAGGGCGCCGACCAGCGCGCCGACGATGAGGACGAACACGGCGGCCACGGCGAGCGGCAACCACTGCCGGCGGCGGTCCGGCCGTTTGGCCGCGGCCTTGGCGAGCAACTGCTCGAGCAGTGCCGGCGGCGGCGGCGCGGTGACCTGGGAGATCTGTTCCTCACTGATCCGGCCGAGCAGGGCGGGCAGCCCGGCGAGCGCGGCGACCTCGTCCCGGCACCTTGAGCAGGAGGGCAGATGCGCGTCCACTTCCGCTCGTTCGGCCGGGTCGATGGCGCCGAGCACGTAGACACCTAGTGATGTTCGCACCCAGGAACACATGCTCGTCATGTCGACCGCCTCCTCACTCGCGTCGAGGCGGGCATGTCGTAGACCGGCCACTCCGCGCGCCCGGCGGCGCGCGGTCCGCTGGTGTTCATGGGGCCAACCCCCGCTCCTCCAGTGCCAGCTTGAGCGCACGCAACGCGTAGTAGGTGCGCGACTTCACCGTGCCCGGGGGTATCCCGAGCACGGCGGCTGTCTCTGCGACGGACAGGCCGCGGTAGTACGTCTCGATGAGGACGGCCCGGTGCTGCGGGCTCAGGTCGGCGAGCGCTTCCGCGACCGTCCAGGACTCGAGTGCGCGGTCGAGATCGTCGGCGGCCGGCAACAACGCGAGCGGGGCCTCGCCCGCCTCGGGCGGCCGGGCCTGCCGCGCGCGGTGCGCGTCGACGACAAGGTTGCGGGCCACGGTGAACAGCCACGGCCGTACCGGCCGGCCGGTCAGCGCCTCCGGGTGCCGCCAGGCGCGCAGCAGGGTTTCCTGGACGACGTCCTCCGCCTGCTGGCGGTCGCCGGTGAGCCGCAGGATGTAGCCCAGCAGCGGGCCGCCATGTTCGGCGTAAAGCGCGCGCAGCAGCCGGTCGTCCGCGGTGGGTCCCACACTTCAGACACGTACGCGAGTACGTGCCGGTTCACACCTGGCTTTTCGCCGGACTTTCGCCCCTTTCTTGGTCGTCGAGGGCGCGAAACTCCTCAGGTCGATTCGGGCGGCGCCGGTCAGCGGACGGTTGCCGCGGCGGGCTAAGCGTTGGAGGGGCGGGCTAAGCGTTGGAGACGTCGTTGAGCTTCACGTCGTCGGCGGTGGCGGCGATACGCAGCCCGTCCGGCGTGACCTCGACCCTGCTGATCCGGGAACCGAGCGGCAGGTCCCGCACCGGCACGGTGAACGTGAACCGGTCGCGCAGCAGCGCCAGCGGCACGGCTGGTCCGCCGCCGGTGCGGACGCTTTGCGGCGTGACGGCGACGCCCCGTCCCGTAGCGCGCACCGCGGCAACGATGGTGACGTCGCCGCTGAAGCCGAGGACCGACATATTCCCGCGGACCTGAAGGTTGGACCCGCTGTCCGAGATGCTCCTGACCGCCGCCGGGGCGCGCCGCCTGACCGCTTCGTACGGCACGATCGCCGAGGCCGTGGCGGTGCCGGCGACCACGTTGGAGGCGTCGCCGTTGATCACGTCACGCAGCGGGGCCTTGACGTCGCTCAGCTCGACCTGGACGTCTTCAAGCGTCACGCCCTGCCGTGTCAACTGGCCGATCCGGACGTCGATCCGCTGATAGTTCCCGCCGATCGCCTGGGTGAGGAACGGGATGCCGTGGATCTTCACGTCCGGTTTACTCGGCAGGTCGTTTTGCGCCGCGACCTGCTTGGCGATCTGGTCCTGCGCCACCGCGACCCCGACGCGATCGGCCGCGATCACGACGATGATCAGGACGAAGAGCAGAACCAGTAGCACTTTCCGCATCTCACTCCTTGGCCGAACCAACCCGGGCATCACCCTAGGCCCTAGTGGTGGGCCACCTTAGCGGCGGATGGCTGCGTACGCCGTCACTCTGGCAGGTGAGATCGATCGTGCGCCCGGAGTCCCGGCGGG
>OBLR010000159.1_pt1 | contig 13663 bp, 8 predicted proteins | sample 1519891 | NCBI WGS metagenome assembly OBLR01 (sample SAMEA3113583, study PRJEB22503) | soil metagenome | reverse complement strand
ATCAGCAAGCGCTCAGGGATTCGCAGACCGTGCTGCCAGAGTGCCCTGTGGGGCTTGGCATCGGGACGTTCATTGCCGGTGCCCCGGATCGAGTCGTTGAGTTTCTTCAGCAGCTTGCGACTCGCGTAGGCGGGTGGTTGAGGAGTGCCGGACGATGGCTGCTGGTAAGGCTGGGCAACGCTCGCGTGCAGGTGCGTGTGTGGCTTGGCAGTTGGCGGATGCGGTGGATCACTCTTCTGTATGCATCGGCCGTTTTGCTTGCGGTGCTGCTTGGGGCTGGCGCGGGCTGGCTGGTGAACAAGGGGCTGTCGCCGTCCGACACGCCCTCAGACGCGCTTCCGTGCCGCCAGCCGCTTGAGCTTCGGGTGCTTACTGCTCCGGAATCACGTGATGTGGTGCAGACCGCCGCGGGCCGATTCGCCGCAAATCAGGCTGCTGACCGGCGTTGCCGGCCGGTCCACCTGACGGTTTTCGCGCAGCCGTCGTTCTCCGATGTCAAGTACGCCTTCGCGAACGGCTGGGAGGATGACCCGTCGCAGCAGACCCAACAAGGAGACATCCGGCGTTTCATCGGGCCGCAGCCGGACATCTGGCTGCCGGGGTCGTCCGCGGTGGCCGATTACATCGCTGGCGAATCGCACCCGGACATTGATCTAGAGCGCAAGGGGTCCATCGCGACGACACCCGTCGTGTTCGCCGTACCGGACAGTTATCGCCAGCGGATCGAGCCCTACCTGCCTGCGGCGCCTAAGTTGCGCGATCTCGTCGAGGCCGCGCCGAGGGCCGGGCTTCAGGTTGCCCGGCCGGATCCCACCATGTCTGAGTCGGGGTTGCTGGCCACCGCCGACCTGTATCGGGCGAGTCCGGAGGGAGCGGCAGGCAACAGCGACCGGAAGTTCCTGGAGGGGAGGATCGCGTCCATTGGCGCGCCGCTGACCAGTGCGCACGATCTGTTGTGCGCGATCCGGAATAACTTCAACCCCGACGTGGCGGCCATCCTTCCCGAGCAGACCGTGCTCGACTATAACCAGGCGAAACCGCTGGGCGTCGGCTGTGCGCGGCCGATCGCGCGGCCACCCGAGCCGTACCACGTCTTCTATCCCGCCGATGCCCGCAGCCTCGACTATCCCTTCGTGCGCGTCACCTGGGCAGGTCAGGCCGACGAGGTCCGCGACGTGATGATCGACCGATTTAAGGCGTGGCTTGACGACAACGGCTTGCGGGATGCGGGGTTTCGCGACCTGACCGGGCGGTCACATAACCAGGCGCTCAACGGCGGTGACGCAGGCGAAGAGGTGCGGAGATTCGAGGAAGAAGAGATCGATGACACGCTGGCCGTCTATCCCCGCGCCCGGCCGCCGGTCACCCTCGCCATCGCGATCGACCTGTCCGGCTCGATGAACTCCCCTGGCCTACAGCAGCGGTCCCGGCTCGATCGCGCCCGTGAACTGGCCGGTCAGGCTCTCGAACTCGTCGGCCCAGCCGACGCGGTGGGGCTCGCGCGGTTTCCCAGCGGTCCGGAACCGAACGATGTCACCTCGTTAGCCCTCACCGAAGTGCAGCCCGGGCAGCGCATCCACATCGACCGCACCGAGAAGTCGCTGGCCGGACTCGGCGTCGCGGACGGCGGATCCACCCCGCTCTATAACGCGATCAGCGATGCCGTCGACCGCCTGGACGCAAGGGGCGCCAACCCGGCCGTCATCGTCTTCACCGACGGTGACAACCACATCGGCGGTGGCCTCACCGCGGACGCGCTCCGCGATCGCCTGATCGGCATGGGTTCACCGCCGCGGATCATCCTGCTCGCCGTCGGGCCCAAGGCATGCGACGAGCCGGATGTAACCGCGTTGACCAAGAGCTCGAAGACCACCGTTTGCCACGACGCGACGAACGAAGAGCCGGATCGGCTGATCAGCCAGACGTTCGCCGAGCTCAGGATGGGGACGACATCGTGACCATACCTAAGTCGCAGCTCTGGCGCGGGGTGGCCTTCGTCGCCGGGTTCGCGCTTGTCGTGGCCCCCGGCGTTGTTCACAGGTACGCCCGCTACCAGCATGACTGCGGGCGCGCCACGACGGCCAACGAGATCGTGATGGTCAGCGGCGAAGACCTCAACCCGGGACGGCGGCGCCAACAACTGATCAAGGCGTGGAACGACAGCGTCCCCACGACGGGCAAGATGCCCGCCCGGCTCATCGAGTTGCCCGGCGGAGCCGACCAGGAGCGCGCCCAGCTGCTGGCCGCGCAGCAGCTCAGAAGCTGCACGTACGACGTGCTCAGCCTGGACGTGGTGTGGATCCCCGAGTTCATTCGGGCCGGCTATCTGGAGGAGTTCCTACCGAGCGAATTCAACCGAAATCAATTCCTCGACAAGCCGTGGCAGGCCGGCACGGGAGACGACGGCCGGCAATACGCCATCCCGTACCACAGCGACGTGGGATTGCTGTACTACCGCAAAGACATCGTTCCGAAACAGCCGCGGACCTGGGAGGATCTGCGACGTGCCGTGACAAAAAAGGCGCTGAGCAAGCTCGGCGGAAAGGATCCGGCCGGCCTCGCCACCCAACTGGCCGACTACGAAGGTCTCACTGTGAATGGAATGGAGGCGATCTGGGGAGCCGGCGGAAAAGTTGAGTGGCGGAACAACAAAATGGTCGTCGACAATGCCGCCGCGACCGGGTTGCGGAGACTCACCGACGGCATGGCGTCGTCGGTCATCATCGGCGAGTCGGCCGAATTCCGCGAATCCCATAGCCTGGAGGCGTTCACCGATGACCGAGTCCTGTTCCTGCGGAACTGGCCGTTTGCCTATCAGGTCATTGCCGCCGACCCGCTGTTGAAGAAACGGTTCGGCGTGGCCGAGCTCCCCGGTCCGGCCCCCGGCTCGACACCGGGATCAGGCGCGTTGGGTGGCCATGGCCTGGCGATTCCCAAGAACGCTCTGCACAAGAAGGAGGCTCGCGAGCTTATCGCATTCCTCACCGAGCCGGTTCGGCAACAGCAGCTATTCGCGTGCGGCGGCTACGTGCCCGTACGCAAGGAGGTGTACCAGAACGTCAAGGCATGCTCGCAGGTAGACCGGCAGGTTCCGCCCGACTCGCCCGAGGTCGGTGATCCGGTGAGTCAGGAGCAGCTTCAAGAGCTCGCCGGCATTCTCGATGCCGCCCTCGAAAGGGCCCGGCTACGTCCTGACGTTCCGTACTATCCGGCGTTCAGCCGAGCCTTCCATCGGTACCTGCACGACTCGCTGACCCAAGGCACGGTGATCGACGCGCCCACGCTGGCCGATCGACTTACCGACTGCTCCCAGCCCACCTCGCCGCAGGCCGCCTGCCCGTAAGTCGCGAGCCGACGAGAGCCAGCCGGCCGCAGATCCCGGCGCGGCGCAGCTCGCACAGGTACCTCAACAGCCAATGCCGACGCCGTCCGTACGACTCCACCCGTGTCCTGCGGCCCAGCGCGACTGATCGGCAGCACCGGCTGTATGCAGATACCACTCAAGCATCCGCCGTACCGCGGCCTTTCGTTCCTCCTCGGATTCTTGGCCGGCTCCTTGGGCGCGTGCGGTCCACGACATAGCGGTGGCGCGAGTTTTGGCGTACTGAGACATCGCGCTGTCAGAGTCTTTGCCGACACAAGGGCCGCATTGTTCGGTCTCAGGGGTATCACTCTGTGTATCAGGCCGTGTACCAGATGGGGTGCTCGCACGGGCCTGGGCGGCTAGGGGGAGCTTGGGAGTGGGGCTGTGGTTCTTCCGAATTTCATTCACATCGGACCGGCCAAGGCGGGTTCCTCGTGGCTGCACGATGTCATGAGCCGCCACCCGGATATCTATATGGCCAAGGCCAAAGAGCTCTATTTTTTCGACCGCTACTACGAGCGGGGTCTTGCGTGGTATGAGACCCAGTTCCGCGGCGCGGGCCCCGAACACGCGATCGTGGGTGAGGTGTGCCCGCTTTACTTGCCGTCCCCCGAGACCCCGGAGCGTATGCACGCGTGCCTCGGGGGCGACATCAAGCTGATGGTCACTTTGCGGGACCCCGTCGAGCGGGCCTTCTCCCACTATCTCTACATGCTCAAGCGGGGCATCGCACCAAGCTCTTTTCGGAATGCTCTGAAACGCCGGCCCGAACTGATCCGCAGCGGCATGTACGCGACACACCTGCGGCGCTACCTCCACTATTTCGACCGGGACACCATCTACCTCGCGTTCTTCGATGACCTGCGCCGCGATCCGCAGGCCTTCCTCGATCAGCTGCTGTCCTGGCTCGAAGTGCCGCCGCTGCAACTCGAGCCTTCGCTGCGGGCCGCCAAACTGCCGGCCAGTCGAGCGCGGTCCGTATTGGCCGCTCGTGCGGTTCGCCGCGTCGCGGAGTGGGCCCGCGAGCACGGCAGTGCCGCCCTGGTGGGCCAGATCAGACGCTCATCGCTCGTCCACCGGATGCTCTTCCGGCCGCTCGGGGAGGCCTACCCCACGATCAGCGAGGACGACGCAGCCTACGTCCGGTCCCGCTTGGAGCCCGAGATCGCCGACCTCGAGGAGCTGCTTGAACTTCCCCTCCGTCAGCGGTGGGGCTGGCATCTCGCGCACCAAGGCCCGATACCGGCCCCATGATCGGGCGCTGTGCCGGCGGTCGTGAGGACATCCGTCCGCTAGCCGCCGGCCGTCACGTCGTTGACCGGGGAATGTGGCGGTTGCCCGGTCAGGACCCGTACGGCTTCTTCGGCGGCGATCCGCCGCACCGTCCTCATGGCTTCCTCGGAGTAGTAGGCGGCGTGGGGGGTGATGACCACGTTGGGCAGCTTCAGGAGAGCGTTGCGTGGGCGCCAGTCGCGTTGCTTCGCGGGTTCCTCTTCGAGGTCGTCCAGCGCCGCGCCGGCGATCCACCCCTCGGTGAGCGCCTGGTAGATCGCCGCGTCGTCCACGATGGGCCCGCGTCCAGTGTTGATGAGGATGGCGGTCGGTTTCATCCTGTGGAGCGTCGCACGGTCGAAGGCGTGATGCGTCTGTGGGGTGAGGGGGGACTGGATAACCAGGTAGTCGGCGCCTTCCACGAGGTCATCGAAGGACACCGGCCGCACGTCGCGGGATCGGATTTCGGGCTCGTCAAGAAACGGGTCATGCGCCCAGACCTCGACGCCGAACCCTTTCGCGCGTTCGGCGATGAGCCTGGCGATGTAGCCGAAGGACAGCAGCCCGAACACCCGCCCCCGCAGCCGCCGGATCGGCCGGCCGGTCTTCCAGTGCCATTCGCCCTGCCGGGTCGCTCGATCGTATTGACAGATCTTGCGGGCGGCGGCGAGCCAGAGCGCGATGGCGTGATCGGCGACCTCTTCGGCGCACCACTCGTTCGGCGCGTTCGTGACCTGGATGCCCCGCCGGGTCGCGGCGTCGACGTCGACGATGTCCACGCCCGTGCCATAGCGAGCGATCACCCGGCAACGGGTGAACGCGTCGATGGCGCGGGAGCCGATCCGCACGTACTGGGTCAGGACACCGTCGGCGTCCCGGCCCTTTTCGATCACCTCGTCCTCGATCTTGCACTGTTCGGCAATTAGCTGGAATCCGGCGCCCTCGATGATCGCGCGTTCGATGTCCACATCGCCGAAGTCGTAATCGGCGATCAGGATCGTGCCGTTGCCGTCAGTGCGAGTCACGGGGAATCCCCTTGGTGTGTACGAGATCCTGGTACGACACGGCGAGTTCGAGACAGCCTCCGCTGTCCAGCTGCCCGACCGTGGAGCGGTAGATCTCCTGCCACGGTGTCTCGTTCTCGAATGCCGGCCGAACGTATTGAGTCCATCGCTCGGCGATCTCCTCATCGGTCAAGAGAACGTCGACGCGCGCGCTGTCCAGGTCGATGCGGATCCGGTCGCCGGTGCGCAGGATGGCGAGGTTGCCGCCGGCCGCGGCTTCGGGGCTGGCGTTGAGAATGGAGGGGGCGTCCGACGTGCCGCTTTGCCGGCCGTCACCGAGCGTGGGCAGCGAGGTGACGCCTCGCTGGATCAGCGCGGCCGGAAGCTCCATGTTCACGACCTCGGCCGAGCCCGGATAGCCGATAGGCCCGGTGTAGCGGATGACGAGGATGCAGTCTTGGTCTATGCCCAGCTCGGGATCTTCGATGCGGGCGTGGTAGTCCTCCGGCCCGTCGAAGACGATGGCGCGCAGGTCGAACACCGGCGGATCGCCGGGACGCGGCAGGTAGCGGCGCCGGAAGTCGTCGGTGAGGACCGATGTCTTCATGACCGCGGAGTCGAACAGGTTCCCGGTCATGACGAGGAGTCCTCCTCGTGCGGCGACAGGGTCGTGGAAGGGGCGGATGACCGCCGGGTCGGCGGGCGGCAGGTCGTCCAGATTCTCGGCCACGGTACGGCCAGAGACCGTCACGGCGTCGCTGTGCAAATGCCCCGCTGTCAGCAACGACCGCATGACCGCCGGGACCCCGCCGGCGCGGTAGAAGTCCTCGCCGAGGAACTCCCCGGCGGGGGCGAGGTTTACCAGCACCGGGATGTGGGCTCCAAGGCGTTGCCAATCCTGGTTGGACAGGGTCACCCCGACGTGACGCGCGATGGCGTTGATGTGGATGGGCACGTTGGTCGAGGCGGCGATGGCCGATGCGACAACGATGGCGTTCTCGAAAGCCTGCCGGGTCATGATCTTGCGGGGGGTAAGGCCCTCTCGTACGACGGCCACCGCTCGCTGGCCTGTGTCGTAGGCCATCTGCACCCGTTCGCGGTAGGGGGCCGGGATCGCCGCACAGCCGGGAAGGGACATTCCCAAGGCCTCGGCCAGGCTGTTCATCGACAGCGCGGTGCCCATCGTGTTGCAGTGCCCGATGCTGGGGGCGGAAGCGGCCACGCGCGCCATGTATTCGTCGTGGTCGATCCGCCCGCTGGCGAGCAGCCGCTTCGACTGCCAGATCACGAGTCCCGAGCCCGTTCGCATGCCGTCGTGATAGCCGTTGAGCATCGGTCCTCCGGACAGCACGATCGCCGGGAGGTTCACCGTCGCCGCCGCGGTCAGGCACGCGGGTGTGGTCTTGTCGCAACCCGTCGTCAGGACCACTCCATCGAGCGGATATCCGTAGAGCACCTCGACGAGCCCGAGATACGCGAGGTTGCGGTCCAGCGCCGCGGTGGGGCGCTTGCCGGTCTCCTGCAGCGGATGGACGGGAAACTCGAACGGGATGCCACCGCCGTCGCGGATCCCGGCCTTGACCCGGTCGGCCAGGGCGAGATGGTGCCGGTTACAGGGAACCAGGTCGTTGCCCGTCTGGGCGATCCCGATGATCGGTCGGCCCGATTGGAGTTCCGCCGGGGTAAGGCCGTAGTTGAGGAAGCGCTCGAGGTACAGCGCGGTCATCTCCGGATTGCCAGGGTTGTCCCACCAGGCCTGACTGCGCAGGTTCCCCGTGGTGTGCTTCGTCGGTGGCATGGGGTGCTCCTCGCCGGCTGATCAACTGCCACGCCCCGCAGGCGACCGGTTGGAGTTCGGCGCGACCAAGCCCGACACGTCTCCCTCTACCGCCCTCAGGAAGATGTCTTCTAGATGTCTTCTAGATGTCTTCTAGGCCGCCACCTACCCGGCGCTCCCCCTCGATATCCGCTTGACATGCGAAATAGCCGGCAAAGGCCGTGGCTCCGTGAATGTTCGCCCTGGAGCGGTGCCGTGGTGGTCGCTTCAAGCCGACCGGTGCCCGGGCGGCCGCCGGGAAACCGGCCCCGGCCCGTCCGATCCGGCCGGGTATTCCTGAAGCGGAACGAAATCGTTCGACCAGGCCGACAACACGGGTGTGAGGACCCTCCATGACTCTTCCGCCTCGTCGCCGCGGATCGACAGGGCGGCGTTCCCACTCAGCACGTCGAGCAGTACTTGACCGTAGGCGGGCAGTTGTGGTGGATCCATCCGTGCGGTCAGGGTCAGCGGAACAAGGGTCTGGGCGCGGGAGCCGATGCCCGTAAGCTCCAGCGTCATCCCTTCCGGAGCGAGCCCGAACCGAAGCACGTTAGGCCGCGCATCCCCGCCGCCGAAGGGCAGGTGGGGCACGGGCCGGAAACGTACCGCGATCTCCATGCGGTCCGCTCCGAGTGCTTTGCCGCTGCGCAGCCGGAAGGTTGTTCCTGACCAGCGCCAGCTGTCCAGTTCCAGCTCCACCTCGGCGAAGGTCTCGGTGCGGTGCCCCGGATCCACGCCATCCTCGTCGAGGTAGGCGGGAACCGCACGGTCACCGATCCGCCCCGCCGTATAGCGTGCGCGGCGGGTACGGCGAAGGGCGTCCGTCTCGGTCAGGGGCCGCACCGAGCGCAGCACATCGACCTTTCGGTCACGTAGCTCGCGTTCGCCGAGGCTGATCGGCGGTTCCATGGCCACCAGGCACAGCAACTGCAGCAGGTGATTTTGCACCATGTCCTTGAGCGCCCCGACGCCGTCGTAGTAGCCGGCCCGGCCCTCCAGCGCGAGGGACTCGTCCCAGACGATCTCCACCTCGGCGATGTGGGTGCTGTTCCAGATGGGCTCGAGCACGCGGTTGGCCAGCCGGGAACCGAGCACGTTCTGGACGGTCGTCATGGCGAGGAAGTGGTCGACCCGGAACACCGCCTGCTCGGGCACGAGGCCGGCGAGCAGCCGGTTCAGCTCTACCGCGCTGTCCAGATCTTCGCCGAAGGGTTTTTCCAGGACGATCCGGCTGCCCACCGGCAGACCCACCTCGTGCAACGTGGTCACCACGACGGGGAAGATCGCCGGGGGAAGGGCGAGGTAGACGGCGACCGGCCCATCGCCGGCGAGGAGCGACGCGACGTCGGCGGGCTCGGTGACATCGGTCCGCTGATACCGGGCGCGTGCCACGATCGCCTTCCTGGCCTCGGCCGGCCAGGATCCGCCATGCCGGTCAAGCCGGTCGGTGACCCAGCGCCGGAACCGCTCGCCGTCCCAATCTTCCCGGCCGGCGCAGATCAGCTGGAACCGGTCACCGATGTGTCCCGTCGCCCGCAGCGCGGCCAGCGCCGGCAGCAGGTAACGCGCGCTGAGGTCGCCCGTGGCGCCCAAGACGGCAAGCCGATCGATCACGCCGCACCTGCCTTCGCCCGCGCCATGTTCACGCCGCTGGCGATGATCCCGATGTGGCTGAACGCCTGCGGGAAGTTGCCCATGAACTCGCCGGTGGAAGGATCGATCTGCTCTGACAGCAGCCCGAGCGGGTTCGCCCGAGCGCACAGCGAGGCGTAAAGCTCCTCGGCTTCTTCGATCCGGCCTTGGGCGATCAGATTGTCGACGAGCCAAAAACTGCACAACACGAAAGCACCCTCGCCGCCGGCAAGACCATCTGGTGACTGATCATGCAGGTAGCGGTAAAGCAGGCCGCCACCGGCCGACAGGCGCTCGGCGATGGCCGTGGTGGTCGCCACCATCCGCGGGTGATCAGCGGGGATGACGCGCCGCAGCGGAAGGGCGAGCAGGCTGGCGTCCAGGCTGCCGCCGCCATGGAGATACTCGCTCAGGGTCTGCGCATCCTCATCCCAGGACTGGTCCAAGATGAGCCGGCGGAGCTTGTCGGCCTGCGCTCGCCACGCCGCGATCCGTCCCGACAGGCCGAGCCGTTCGCCGATCGCCGCCGCCCGGTTCAGCGCCACCTGGCACATCCCGGCCGAGTACGTGAACACCCGCCCCTCGCTGCGCACCTCCCAGATGCCCTGGTCTGGCTGGCGCCACGCCTGACCCGCGGCATCGGCCAGCCCGGCCAGGTCGGCCCACAGCGGCGGCTGGAGCTCACCGCCTGAGCGCAGCCACTGGTCGGCACAATCCAATATTTCGCCGTAGACGTCATGCTGGCGCTGGTCGGCGGCGCCGTTGCCCCATCGCACCGGGGCGGAACGCCGGTAGCCCTCCAGCTCGAAGTCCTCGACCTCATCGGGAACCGGGCTGCCGCCAAGGTTGTACATGATCCGCGGCCGGCCGCTCTGCTCGAAGGCGTCCAGCACCCAGCCCAGGAAGGCATCGGCCTCGCCACCGAAACCGATGCGGCGCAGGGCGAACACGGCGAAGGCCGCGTCGCGGATCCAGGCGTAACGGTAATCCCAGTTACGGATCCCGCCGACCGGTGCGGGCAACGAGGACGTAGGCGCCGCGACCAGTGCGCCGTTGACCCAGTCGTCGCACATTTTCAACGTGATCGCCGCACGTCTGACCAAGGATTCCTCAGGACCCCGGTAGCTGAAATGCGTCATCCAGCGGCGCCAGGCCTCAGCGGTTCCCCGCAACATCGCCTCGGCATCGAACCGATGGTGACGATGGAACCGCCCCCAGGACAGCACCAGATCAAGGCGATCGCCTTGACCCAGGTCATGTGTGTCGCACAGGGCGGTCAACGGACGGTTGGAGCGCAGGTGCAGCCGCAGATCAGGCCGCCGGGCCGCCTGAATCTCCAGTCCGCTGAACAGGGCCCGGACCTGCCCGCCACCGCGCGGCATCACATCGGCCCGCAGCCGGACGTTCCCGGACAGGACAACGGCCGAACGGACCAGTTCGGCCCGGGCAACAGGAGCGTCATCGGTGAGATCGGCGCCAGAGCGCAGAACCAGCGCATCGGTGATCCGGACCACGCCCGTCGCGCTCCGCAACTCGGTCGTCAGCACCCCGGTATCCGGCTCATAGCGCTGCCGGGCCTCCACCAGATCCTCGGGCGCCACCGTGAAGTGCCCGCCGTGCGCGTGATCGAGCAGCCCGCAAAACAGCGGTTCTGAGTCGAAGCGGGGAATGCACATCCACGGGATGGAGCCGTCCAGACCGACCAGGGCCGCCGTCGCGCCGTCCCCGATCAGGCCGAGATCCTCCAACGGCAGGTACCCGCCACGCAGGCGAACCGGCCGGAATGCCGGATCAAGATCGAACATCCCGCCTCGCTTCCGGCTGGCCACGGCCACAGCGATACGAGCTCATCCGCGAGGAGGGTCACGCGCCCTCGGGCGCGGGCGCGCCATCGTGCTTGGCGGCATAAGGCGAGGTGTCGACCCGAGCGTGTCGGATGCTCTCGATCGCCGACCGCTCCTCAACCTCGCCCCACTCACCGCCGAATTGCCACGTGCCGTAAGCGATCGGCGTGACCTGAAGCTCTGTGCGGCCGAGCCGTACCGTCTCCATCTCCCGCCCCCTCGCAGCTGTCATCTACGCCGCCATCTACCCCGCATGCCTCCGAGGAACCCGTCTGACGTGCGGAAACATGGCAAAGTCGGGGCTTGTGGAACGCCATGTGGTCCCCAGCGGCGGCAATTTGAACGGCTCCGGCAAAGGAGTGTCAACGGCGAGGGTCGCCGATTTTGCCCGAGTCTCCTTGGTTGGTCCTGGCGGACCGTTGCCCGATTTGCGGCTTTAAGGTCCAACAAGAACAATCTCAAAGCCCTCCGGGAGTACGCGTGATGCCGACGGCGCGCCGGGTTCTACCGCTCCTCATGGCCCCGCTGGCCATCGCCCTGTCCGTTCCGTCCGCCGTAGCGTCGACCTCGGCGCCGATCACGCCTGCAGCGCCCCCGGCCGAATGCAGCGACGAACCCCGCGACCTTCCCACGTGGAAGTTCGTCGACTACGACGAGATGCGCCGGGAGCTCGCGCGCATCGAGCGGGTCAGTCACGGACGGGTAGCCGTCGAGGTCGCCGGAAAGTCGAACCGCGGCCGGTTGATCCACACGGCCACCGTGGGGACCGGCGAGAAGGTCTTCCTCGTCACCAGCGAGATCCATGGAAACGAGAAGACGGGCACCACCGCGTTGCTGCGCATCCTGGATTGGCTGGGCACGTCGGGCTCGCCTGAGGCGAAGCGGCTGCGCAGTACGATCACGTTCGTCGCCGTACCCAAGATCAACCCAGACGGCGCCGAGCTGGACCGGCGTGGCAACGACATCACGTGGGCCGAGGTGGAAAAGGACTTCCCGCAGCTTGCCGGGCGGCCCCCCGCATGGAACTACCTCAACGGCATGCAGCAGGGCGACGACTACACGCAGCGGCCCGGCTTCGACCTCAACCGCGACTTCAACCCGGAGCTGGACTACGTACCGAGGCCGGAGGACGTTCCGGGCACTTCGGCGCAGCCCGGCTGGTTCCTCAACCCCGAAACGCAGACCCTGCGCGATATCTACAAGGACCTGCGGGCCCGGCACGGCGCCGTGGACGCGTACGTCGACCTGCACCATCAAGGCGCGTGCGTTCGCGAGGACGCGCAGGGGCGGCTGCTCGACGTCGCCGTGGACTACCCGCCGCTGCCGGACGTGTTCTTCGAGCCGGGCGGCAAGTACGCGAAGTACAAGGACACCTACGCGAAGGATCTGTCCAAGCAGCTGGCGATCAGCGCGTTCCGCGGTATGGACGCCCACGGTTACATCCCCGCGCGTTACCCGCACGCGCCGACGCGCGATATCCCCGGCCAGGTACGTTCCTCGCTCGCTTTGATCGGCACCGGCACCGTCTTGTTCGAGGTACGCGGCCAGACGCAGACCATGGGACACGAACAGTCCGAGCGCTTCACCCGCGCCGTGACCGAAGGCCTGCTGAGCATGCTGAACGATCTGTCAACCGGCGCCGTTCTCGACATCGACCCGGATAGTTTCGAGCAGCTCCCCGGGACCATCGAGGATGACGCAGACGACACCGTCGAATGACCTCTCCGCCGGTGCTCGCGTTCGGCCGCGCCACCCTCGCGGTGCCTAGACCGGTGGACTCGCTGATCAGCTGTGGGCTACTTCGACGTTTTCCAATACGCCCAACGCGTCCGGGACCAGCACAGCCACCGAGAAGTAGGCGCTGACCAGGTACTGGATGACCGCCTGCTCGGTGATGCCCATGAAGCGGACCGACAGCGACGGCTGGTACTCATCAGGGATGCCGATCTGGTGCAGGCCGACGACCCCCTGCTGCTCCTCGCCGGTTCGCATGACCAGGATCGAGCTGGTCGCCTGCTCGGTGATAGGGATCTTGTTGCAGGGGAAGATGGGCACCCCGCGCCAGGCCGGGATGTGATGCCCGTTGACTTCGACCGGCGTCGGATAAAGGCCGCGCTTGTTGCACTCACGACCGAACGCGGCGATAGCCCGCGGGTGAGCGAGGAAGAGCCGGTTATTGCGACGGCGGGACAACAGCTCGTCCATGTCGTCCGGGGTGGGCGGGCCGCTGCGCGTCTGGATGCGCTGGCGCAGGTCGGCGTTGTGCAGCAACCCGAAATCCCGGTTATTGATCATCTCGTGTTCTTGTCGTTCACGCAGCGCTTCAACGGTGAGCCGGAGCTGCTGCTCGACCTGGTTCATCGGCTGGTTGTACAGATCGGCGACGCGGCTATGCACCCGTAGCACGGTCTGTGCGACCTGGAGCTGGTATTCGCGCGGCGATACTTCGTAGTCGACGAATGTGCCGGGGAGCACCGGCTCGCCGCTGTGACCCGCGGTCAGCGCGATCGCCTTCTCGCCGTATTTGTTCTGCTCCCCGACCGGCCGGGACTGGAACTGGCGTACCTGCGCCTGCAAAGTCGGCCGTTCGTCCATCACTTGCCGGAAATCATCGCGGGACAGCGTCAGGACGATCGCGGAGGTCTGGGCGCGCAACGCGAATGGCCACTGCTGCTCGTCAAGCAGATAATCGGCCCCGGTGTAGTCGCCTTCGGCGAGCATTCCAAGG
>OBLR010000158.1_pt1 | contig 13696 bp, 11 predicted proteins | sample 1519891 | NCBI WGS metagenome assembly OBLR01 (sample SAMEA3113583, study PRJEB22503) | soil metagenome | reverse complement strand
GGTCGGTCCGATGGGCGGACCGGCGTACCACTTCGACCCGCACAACCGGTCCCCGGTGAAGTGGCCGGCCTACTACGACGGCGTGCCGCTGTTCTACGAGTGGACCCGCGACTACGTCAAGGAGTTCCGGCTGGGCCGTGACGGACGGGTCGCCGACATCCGGCCCGTGCTGCCGTCGTTGGTCTTCGACAACCCGATGGACATGGAGTTCGGACCGGACGGCGCGCTCTACGTCCTGGAGTACGGCGACGGGTTGTTCGTCGAGACCCCGGAGGCGCAACTTGCCCGCGTGGAGTTCCACGGCGACTGAGTGATGGCGTGCTCGCTCCTACTCGACTAAAGGTTGTTGCGTAACTAGCACGTAGCCACCGTGGTAGCCCGGGATCTGCCGCAGTTCTGGCAGCACCTGTTCGGTGAGCAGGCGTGCGTCGGCGTCGGCGTCGTCGGGTGCGGTCCACCCACGCCATACCCGCGCAATCATGATCGAAGCGTAGCGACCGCTACCTGCCCCGCTCGCCGCCCCTGGCGTCCTTGCGGTTCTTCTGCTTGCCGCTCCGGACGTCCTTGTCCCTGCCGTCCCCGTCCTTGCCGTCCCCGTCCTTGCCGTCCCTGTCGTTCGTGCGGTCGGCACGGTGGTCCGGCACGACGGAGGTGGTGGGCCGGTCGCGGGGTACCGCGGCCAGTGTCGCCGGCCGCGCGACGACAGGGGCGTGCCCGGCCCGAGCGACCGGTACGGCCGTCGCCGCCTGGTCGCCACCGCCGCCGGACTCGGGTGTCGCGGGCGTCCGCATGGCGCCCAGCCCGGTGGCGGGCAAGTCGAGATACAGAGACAGCAGGAGCTGTCCCAGCAAGCTGCCCTTTCGGCTTGCCTAGATCAAGCCTCAAATGCCTACAACGACTATCTTGACTTAAATGGCACCAAGACGAGTACGGATGCAAACGGGCAGAGTGTCTACTACATGGCTCAGACCCACTGGGATTACGTAGACCAGAAGCTAAAGAATGACCGCGATGAGTGCTACCGAAGGCACGAAGCGCAGGCGGCGAACTCGTCTTACTAAAAGCCGGCGTCAACCAAGAGGCGTCATAGCTCTTCTAGCCCTGGCTTTTCGCGGGGCTTGGGGGCTGATCGGCGCGGCGATAATAGAAAGTGCTCCTGACCTGGGATGATAAGGGTGTCGAAGTCCTTATTGAACCCAGATCGAGGAGCACTCGCAGGGTGAACGTTACCGGGTGGTCGAGGGGCCTGGAAGTCACTGGGGGCGGCGCGGGGATTGTGTCGCACGCGGGTGTGGTGTTGTTGCGGCAGTTGGCCGATCGGGCGGGCTTTCGGCGGGGTTGTCGCGGGCGTTGGCGCCGCTGGGTGCGGGTCGGCTGCTGGTTCATGATCGGGGCCGGATTTTGGCTGATCTGGGGTGTGCGATCGCCGATGGCGGCGAGGTGGTCAGCGATTTTCGGGTCATGGCCGACCAGGGCGGGCTGTTCGGGCCGGTGGCCTCAGTCCCGACCCTCTGGCGCATCCTTAGCGAGATCGCCGCTGGTGGGCCGTGGGCCCGACGACGGATCAGTGCCGCGGTGAACGCCGCCCGCCGGCGGGCATGGCGGCAGATCGAGGACCGGCACGGCGCGGTCCCCGGCGTGGCCATCGCCGACAAGGTGATCGATGGTGTGATCTGCATCCGGATGGACGCCGCCGTGGTGGCCTGCCATTCGGACAAACAGGGCGGCCCCGGCAGGATTCGAACCTGCGGCACACGGTTTAGGAAACCGTTGCTCTATCCCCTGAGCTACGAGGCCTCAACGCTGGCCAGAGCCTACCGGAGTCGACACCCGTTCCGCGTTCCCGGAGATCATTACCCCCATATTGCACTAGCTCGGCTCCAGTCGGCTCAAGTACCTGTCTCACGACTGTCACAGGGTACGCGGGTGCGGACTCGCCGCAGGCGTCCTTGCCGCGCTCAGCGGGGGCCGGAGACTGACCGGTAGAGGAAAACGACGGCGGTCAGCGGGGTGACTTGACCGCCTTGCCGGTGCTATCGCTGTTGCCGTCAGCCGCACCCAAGCGACCGCCATGACCACTTCGTCCTGAAAACGGCCGCACCGGGGTGAGCGCTCCCAGCACGCTGGGACTGGGGGAAGCGACCTCGCTCGGGTTCGCTGACCATTCGTGCCGTTAGGTCGCTCCGTCACTTTTGCTGATGGCCTTTGCCGGCCACAGTGGCAACGCGTGAGGGATCGTGTGCGTCTAGTTGCCATGTCGAAGGATCTAAGGTTTCGTGGGTTGCGAGCTCGATGGCCCATGCGAAGGAAGGCGCCGCGATGACGTCAGATGACGGAGAGGTCGGCAAGGGATCGTTCTGGACCAAGCCGCATTGGCAGGCTGTCGGAGCGATCACGGGGATTCTCGCCTTATTGTTGACATTCGCCGTTTATAAGTGGCAGCAGGATGACGGAAAGGAACAGGCTCCGTCCGGCCCTAGGCAGCAGGTCGAAAACGGAAACTGCAACGTCCAGGGCTCAAACGTTGATCTGGACTGCGTCAACGCCCCTACACCCCAGAGCATAGAAAAGCTCGACTTTTCCTGGCAGGGTGGTTCAGTCTTTCTATTTAACGGCCCGGCGAGCGCCCTACCCAAGCCGCCAGACTATCCAGCCAGCGAGATCCGAGGGCACTGTGATGAATGGCTCAAGTGGATGACGGGTCAAGCCGCTGTATATGCCACATTGCCTGGTGTTATGATGTCGCTGCAGGCGGGCTCGCCAGACATTCTAACGGTGAATAGCGTGTCGGCCATGGTGACTCGGAAGGAACGCCCTCGGAAAGATCGAGTTTATATCAAATGTCAATACGGTGCGGGTGGTGATGCCGGGTTCTACATCAAAGTCAACACCACTACTGGAACGACCGAGGTCACGGACAACACCACTCAAAAGAGAGGTGTGATGCCCCCGTTTTCGATCAAACTTCAAGGTCAGGATTCAAGTAGTGTGTGGATAAGGGTCAATTCACAAAGTGGATTCCTTTACGCGGGAAGGCTCTCTGCTTCGCTAATATTCAATGGTCGGACCTTCCGTAAAGTATTTGGCTTTGGTGACAATGAGGGCGTATTCCGCTGGGTTGGCGGCGAAGATTTCGATGCTTCCATCCCCGCCTATGATTGGGATGTTGCGAAGCAGAAATGGGTTCGGGTGGCCGACGTGCCGCCAGGTCAAGAATTTTGAGTCACTTGAACGCCATTCTATTTCGCAGTCCGAGTCAGGGTCGGGGATGCCCAGATAACGGACCTTGCCGTTCTTCTTGGTGATCACGGCCTGCTGACCGTGGCTCAGCCTTCTCACCTCGATCACCCGCAGTTCGTCAGCACCGACCGCGGCGCAGAACCGGGCGGCCATCCCGGAGTTCCCGCGCCGCTGCGGATCGGACAGCAGATGGCAGACCTCCGGCTGCCTGCCCGCACCTCCTTGGATCCATGGCCGGGCGCCGGCGGATTTGCGGTAGATCGGCAACTTGGCGTCAGACGCCAACGGACGACGGCAATCCGAAGCCAAGTTAAGAGAGATCCCAAACGGGGCCGGGGGCTGAGAGTACTCTCAGTGAGGTGTCAGGGCGCCATCGCGACGAGTCAGGGGAGCGCGGTCCGGAGGCCGAGGAGGTCGTGCCGCTCCGCGCGGCGGCGGGCGGCGCCGGGTTCGCGCGGCGGCTTCGGGCCAACGGGGTCATGGCGTTGCTGATCGGCGGGGTCGCGGTGCCGTCGGTGCTCGGCGGCGTCGTCGCGGTCGCGACGCGTGGTGGTGGCGACGCCGGGGCGCGGCCCCCGGCCCAGGTCACGAAGAGTGATGTCGCGCCGACGCCGGCGGCGCCGCGACCACGGGTCTATCCGACGTACGGGGAGTACGTGCCCCCACCACGGGTGGTGGCGACGTTCACGGCGAAGGCGCCGACCCCGCGCGGGACACCGTCGCCGACGGCGACGCCGACACCCGAGTTCTCCTGTCCGCCGGAATGGTCGCGGAACCCTTGGCTACGACGTTGGTGCCGGATGCATGGCTTTGACACCGATGTCCCATGATTCACTCTGGAACCTGTAGTACGGTCCGTGTGGCGTCATGTTGCACAGCATTCGGAGGAACCTACTCGTGGTGACTCCCCGATCGGCGACAGTGCTCGCGATCTTGGTGTCGTTGGTGGCCGGTGCGCCCAGAGCCTCAGCCGCGCTGGACGCGGAGAGCGACAATATCGGGTCACTGCGCCGTGCCGCCGACAAGGCTCGGGCCGAACTGGCAAGCGCCACCAAACAGTGGGAAACCCGCAAGAAGGATCTGGCGCTGTCCCAGCAGAAGCTGAAGAGCACGCTCAAGGATCTGGGCGCGGCCGACGCCCAGCTCAACCGGATCCGCTGGCCGCTCGCCGAGTTGGCCAACGCGGCATATCAGGGACCGGGTGCCGCCGGCTCTATGGTGATATTCGCGGAGGGCCCCGCCGATCAGGCGCTGCGGTCGGCGGCTGATACGAGCCACCTCGCGGATAGCAAGAACATCTTGGTGCAGCAGGCGGCCAGGCTGCGGCAGCAGCACGATCAGCTGACCACGAGCGCGCAGGAGCTGGAGTCGCGGAACGCGGTCGAGCATGCCGCGCTGCAGCAGCAGATCGACGGGCTCAAGCGGCGGTCGGCGGAGCTGACACAGCAGCTCACCGCGGCGCTCGACCGGATCCAGGCCGATCGGGACCGGCGATTCCAGCTCGGGTGCAGCGCCACGCTCGTCGCGGACGCGCGCAAGTACCCGAACGGGCTGATCCCGTCACGCTACCTGTGTAGGTTGCCGCAAAAAGGGAACCTGCTGCGCGCTGACGCGGCCCGTACCTTCTACCGGCTCAACACCGCCTACAAGAAGCGGTTCGGGCGCGACATGTGCATCAGGGACGCCTATCGTAGCCTGAGCGAGCAGCAGAGCGTCTATGCCCAACGGCCTGGCTTCGCGGCCGTGCCCGGCACCAGCAACCACGGTCTTGGTACGGCCCTCGACTTCTGCGGCGGCGTGCAGAATCAGGGCTCGCCACAGTTCAACTGGCTGCGGGCCAACTCCCTGAGGTACGGGTGGTTCCATCCCTCATGGGCGTACTCGAGCCCGTTCGAGCCGTGGCACTGGGAGTACGGGACCAGCAGGTAGCTATCCGGGCATCTCCGTCGCCGGGACGATCTGCGCGGTGCAGAACTTGCAGCGACGGGCCGCCACGGGAATCGCGCTGAGGCACTCGGGACAGTCGCGCTCGGTCTGTTCCTTGTTTCTGTCGATGTAAGCGATGAAGCGGCTGACCGGCAGCACGACGACGAAGTAGACGATCGCCGACGTGATCAGGAAGGCGACGACAGAGGTCAAGAAGATCCCGTACGGGAACCTCGTGTTGTTGATGGTAAAGGCCAGCCGGGTGAAGTCGGGCTTGCCGCCGAAGACCGCCAGCAACGGCCCGATGAACGAGGTGACGAAATCCTTCACCAGGCTGGCGAAGGCCGCGCCGACGACGAACGCGACCGCCAGGTCGATCAGGTTGCCGCGCATCAAGAACGTGCGGAATCCGAGCATGAACCTGCCTCCCGGGGGGTGGGGGATGCGGGGGAGTCTTACCCTAACGGTGCCATCCGCGCGAGACTCGGAGTGAGGAATGGTTTACCCCGGGTGCCGCCGTCCCGAGGGGTCGCGGACCATCAGCTGCGGCCCTTGGTTATTAAGCGACTTGCGCATCGTGGACAAGATTTCGGCTACCCGTCCCGGCCCATGGCGCGCCACTGAGGTCGTGGTTCATCAAAGGGGCGGACAGGGGGTCACTCGACGATGACGAAAGAAAGCCGTGACCCGCCGGCCGCGCCGCCGGCCAGGGTCGCGGCCTGCTCGTGGTGCGCCGCGACCACGATCAGCGCGCCGTCGCCGCCGTACGTGCCGTCGTCGACCCCGGGTGCGCCGCCGAAACCGATGCCGCCCTTGGTCTCGCCGCCCGCGCCTGGGATCGCGATGACCGGGACCGCGGACACCAACGGCCGCGCCTGGGCGGTGGTGGGACTGGCGCCGAGATCCGCGGTCTCGCCGTCGCCCAGATCGCCGGCCGCCGCCGATGCCGCGAGCACATCGATCCGGTCGCCCGGACGCAGCAGCCGGGCGGCCGCGGCGTCGGCCACCCGGACCGGGACCGCGACCAAGCCGGGACCGTAGCCGCTCAGCAGCCGGGGCCCGATCAACCGAGCGTCGGTCAGCGGCTCTCCCCTCCGCATCGGCCCGGCGAGCACCCGCCCGACCAAGCCCGAACGGACGATGCCCGCGGGGGCCGCCGATGCCGGCACCGTGACGGACCGGATGTCGGATGAGCTCAGTGCGGCTCCGGATGGCAGGTCGCGCGCCGCGGTCGGGACCCGCGTTCCGGCCGGCGCCGCCGGCCGGAGCGCCGACAGAGCGAACGCCACGGCCGCGGCGGCGCAACCGGCCGCGAGCAGCCGGCGGTAGCGACTGATCAGGGCAGCCAAATCGGCCAATCCGGCTAACCCGGCCGGGCCGGCCCCGCCGACGGCTTTCGTCGGACCGGTCTGCTTGGCCGACCCTACGGACCTGGCCGACGCGACGGGCCTCGCTGGTGCGGTTGGTCCGGGTGACCGCATTGAGTCGGTCGGCCGGGCAGACCTCGCTGACTCAGGAGACCAGTCGAGTCTCACGGCAGCTCTATGGGCAACTTGATGCCGTCGAGCACGTGCGGGCACGAGCAGTCGCGCTCGGCGGGCAGCGCCTTGACGACCTCGGCGATCAGCTCGCGCAGCCGGTCGACGTTTTGCGCGAAGACGCGGAAGACCTCTTCTTGGGTGACGCCCTCGCCGGCCGAGATGCCGGCGTCGAGGTCGGTGACCAGGCAGACCGGCGTGTAGCAGAGCGCCAGCTCGCGGGCGAGCACCGCCTCGGGATGACCGGTCATGCCGACCAGCGTCCAGCCCTGCGCGGCGTACCACTGGGACTCCGCGCGGGTGGAAAACCGCGGCCCCTCGATGATGACAAGGGCGCCGCCGTCGATCGGCGTCCAGCCTTGTGCCCGGCTCGCGGCAAGGGCGACCTGCCGGCCGGCCGGGCAATAGGGATCGGCGAAGGAGACGTGCACCGCGCCGCCGCTGTCGTAGAAGGTCTGGGCACGGCCGGTGGTCCGGTCGACGAGCTGATCGGGGATGGCGAGCGTGCCCGGACCGTACTCCCGGGTGAGCGAGCCGACCGCGCTCGGCGCGACGACCCGGGTCACCCCGAGCGAGCGGAGCGCCCACAGGTTGGCCCGGTAGGGGATGCGGTGCGGCGGGTGGCGATGGTCGCGGCCATGCCGGGGCACGAAGGCGACCCGCCGATCGCCAATGGCGCCGATCGCGATCGGATCGCTCGGCGGGCCGAACGGCGTCTCGACGCTCATCTCCTCGATGTCGTCGAGGAAGGAGTAGAACCCGGAACCGCCGATGACGCCGATCTCGGCGCGCCCTGCCGCGGGCTGGTTATCCAAGGACATGGCGCGACACTAACGACAAGGTCTGCCATCGGGGGAGGCCTGGTGTCGCTTGTGGATAACTTCGCGGGCCGGGCTCGGCGATCCGGGGGTGGTGCCCCGCGCGCGGACACGCGGGGCCCGCTCACCGGGCCCCGCGTGTCATATAGGGATCAGCCGACCGGTTCGAGGACCTTCGGCTCGCTTGGCGTCGCCGGTTCGTCGGCGGCGGCGAGCCGGCTGGGCATCCAGATCCGCCGCCCGATGTCGAACGACAGGGCGGGCAGCAGGAGCGATCGAACCACCACGGTGTCGAGCAGCACCCCGAACGCCACCACGAAGCCCATCTCGACCATGCCCACCAGGGGCAGCGTGGCGAGTGCGGTGAACGTGGCGGCCAGCACGAGCCCCGCCGAGGTGATCACGCCGCCGGTGACCGTCAGCCCGCGCAGCACACCGCGGCGCGTCCCGAGCGTTTGCGACTCCTCTCTCACCCGGGTCATCAGGAAGATGTTGTAGTCCACGCCGAGCGCCACCAGGAAGATGAACGCCAGCAGCGGGAAGCCGACGTCGGTGCCCTCGAAGCCGAACACGTTCTGGAAGATCAGGGCGCTCGCTCCCAGCGACGCGGCGAACGACAGCACCACGGTGCCGATCATCAGCAGCGGCGCTACCACCGCCCGCAGCAGCAGCACCAAGATGAGGAACACCACGGCAAGCACGATCGGGATGATGAGCCAGTTGTCGTGGCTCGCGGCCCGGTTGATGTCCAAGCTCGTGGCCGCCATGCCGCCGACCTTGGCGTCCGCGTTCGGCACCGCGTGGACGGCCGCGCGCAGCGCGTCGACGGTCTGCCCCGCCGCCTCGCTGTCGGCCGCGTCCCGCAGCGTCACCTCGTACTGCACCAACCCCGCCGCGGTGGCCGGCTTGCCGACCTCGGCCACACCGGGTGTACGGGCGATCGCGTCGCCCAGAGGTCCGGTCGCGCCGGCCTTGCCGATCACGACCGCCGGTGAACCGGACCCGGCCGGGAAGTGGCGGGCCATGACCTCCTCGCCCACGACCGAGTCGGGTTTGTCCACGAACTGGCCCGCGTTGGAAAGGCCGTCCGCCTTGAGCGAGCCGAGACCGAAGGTCATCGCGACCAGGGCGAGCGAGGCGACCGCCCAGATGATCCGGGGCCGGGCGCTGACCAGGCGGGCGACCCGCGACCAGATGCCATGCTCCCGTTCGTACGCCTCCGGGTCCTCATATTTCGCCTCGTATCGCGGGATCAACGGCCAGAACACCCATCGCCCGAAGATGACGAGCAGCGCGGGGAGCAGCGTCGTCATTGCGGCCAGCGCGCAGATGACGCCCGCGGCGGCAACCGGCCCCAGGCCAGCCGTGGAGTTCATCTCGGCGACGAGCAGGCACAGCAGCCCGGCCGCAACCGTGGCGGCGGAGGCGACGATGGCCGGTCCGGCGCGGTGCAACGCGAACGCCATCGCCTCATGCCGGTCCTCGTGCCGGTGCAGTTCCTCACGGTAGCGGGCCACAAGCAGCAGCGCGTAGTCGGTGGCCACACCGAACACCAGTACGGTCAAGATGCCGGAGCTTTGCCCGTTCACCGTCAGATCGGCGTACCTGGCCAGCAGGTAGACCACCGATTGGGCGATCATGAGCGCGGTGGCCGCGGTGAACACCGGGATGATCCACAAGGTCGGGCTGCGATAGATGATCAGTAGCAGCACGATCACCACGATGCCGGCCGCGAGCAGCAGGAAGCCGTCGAGGCTCTCGAACACTTTGAACATGTCGGCGCCGCCGCCGGCCGGCCCGGTGACGTGGGCGGTCAGCCCGGGGGGTCCGCGCTTGGCGAGAGCGCGGGCGTCATCGACGGCCTTGACGAAGTCCACGTCGGCCAGCGGCACCAGCGTCTGCAGCGCCTTGCCGTCGTTGGACGGGAACGGGCCCTGCGGCTGCCGGGCCCCCGGCAGCTTGGCGAACGCCCCGGCGTCGGCCCGCGCCTTGGCCGTGTCCGCGGCGGTGATGCCGCTCGTGCGTTCGTAGACGATGACGGCGAGCGAGGTCTCTTCCTTGCTGAACTGCTTTTGGAGGTTGACGACCTGCGTCGACTCGGCGCCGCCCGGCAGCCAAGCGGCGGCGTCGTTTTCTTCGGCGCCGGAGAGCTTGCCCGCGAGCGGGGCGAGGAAGAACAGCAGCATCAACCACGCGGCGAGCACCACCCATTTGGTGCGTCGCCCCGAACCCAGACCCGCCAAACGATGTGACGGAGCCTTCGGCGGGCCTTGGCCGCCAACAGCACCCATGATTTCTCCCCGTGTCTAGGAGCTAGTCGAGATATATCGCAATTCTGAAGAATGTCTCGGTTTCCGAGACTTGTCAAGTACTATCTCGATTGCCGCAACCGGCTTTTTGCCCTCGTTCAGCGTCGACGACGGTGGTGCACAAGACATCCGGGGCGTCCCCGGACCCGGCCCCGGCGCGACCCTGAACAGAGGCCGGGGGCCGCCCCGACCTCCGCGGGCCGCGCCTTGGCCGCGTCCTGCCGCGCCCTGGCCGCCCCTGTGCGCCAGGTACGGAACGATGGTGCGGTACGCCCACACGGGTACGCGTCGTCCGACGGAGGTGACTCGCGCTACCTCCTCAGGGGTAGCCCCGGCCCGCCGATTTAGGCCGTACGGGGTAGCGCGCGAAGAACGCCCCGGTCCGCGCGATGGCGAGCCGGGGCGTCCTTGAAATGACTTTCGGTTTCGAACGGGCCGCTGCCCCCAGCGGGTGCCCGGGACGGCCCGGCGGCCCGGGCGACCAGGCGACGACTAGGGACTAAACCGATTAGGGACTAAACGGCTAGGGACTAAACGGCTAGGCGACCTTCTCCGAGGACGACGACGAAGAGGAGGTCGAACTCCCCTTGCCCCCGGAGGAACTCGACGAGTCTGAGCTCTTCGACTCGGTTCCCTTGCTGTCAGAGGTCTTGGTCGTCGACTCCGCGCCGTCGGATCCGGCCTTCTTGTCGGCGCCGTTCGACGCGGCCTTGGCGCCGGACCGGCTGTCCGTACGGTAAAAGCCCGAGCCCTTGAAGATGATCCCGGCGGCGGAGAAAACCTTGCGCAGCCGGCCGCCGCACGCTGGGCAAACGGTCAACGCGTCGTCGGTGAAACTCTGCACGACCTCGAGCCGCTCCTCGCACGCGGTACAGGCGTACTGATACGTCGGCACGGGCTCCTCCTCGTTGCACGACCCACGAACCTCACGAACAAGTCCGTCCCGTCGGCCCTGCCGGCGCCCTGGCCGCAGGCGCCCGACGGTGGCGGAAGAACTTGCCTTGAGCCCCATGGGGGCTGGCACTCATGTCTCTCGACTGCTAATGGTACTGCGTATTGGGTTAGTCTCCGTGCTCGCCGTACCAACCGGCCAATTTGCCCCGGCGGCTGACGGCGCGCAACCGGCGTTCGGTGGCGTCGCGGGTGCCGGCCGCGGCCACGACCAGCAGTTCGTCACCGGCGCGAAGCACCGTTCGCGGACCGGGTACGAAACTGCGCCCGTCCCGCACGATCAAGGTGATCAACGCCTCGGCCGGCAGACGCAACTCGAAGATCTCAACTCCGTTCAGTCGGGACTCCGCCGGGATGCGGACGTCCAGCATGTCGGCGTGCAACTCCTCAAGCGGCGCCGCCTCCACGTCGATCTCGCGCGCCTCGCCCGGCGCCGTCACGCCGCATATTCGCGCGAACATCGGCAGCGTCGGACCGCCGATCAACGTGAAGACCACGACGATGACGAACACCAACGCGAAGAGCCGGTCGGCCCCCGGCACGTCTTGCGTCATCGGTATGGTCGCGAACACGATCGGAACCGCCCCGCGAAGACCCGCCCACGAAAGGAACGCCCGTTCCCGCCAGGGAATTCCGAAGCCCAGCGTGGACACCACGACCGACAGCGGACGCGCCACCAGCACCAGCACGAATCCGGCCACCAGCGCCGGCAATACCTCCGCCGGCAGCCGTGGCGGCGACGCGAGCAGCCCGAGCATCACGAACAGCCCGATCTGGGCGAGCCAGGCCAGGCCTTCGGCGAACCCGCGGGTGGCCGGCCGGTGCGGCAGCCGCGCGTTGCCGAGGACCAGTGCGCACAGGTAGGTCGCGAGGAAGCCGCTGGCGTGCAGGAGCGTCGCCAAGCCGTACGAGCCGATGGCGAGCGATAGCACCGCGATCGGGTACAGGCCGGAGGCGGGCAGCGCCACCCGCCGCAGCGCGTACGCCCCCAGCGGACCGATGATAAGGCCGACCGCGGCGCCCGCAGCCAGTTCGTACACGATGGTCCCCAGCAGCATCCACGGGTTCAGGCCGCCGTCCGGATGGGTGCTGAGCGCCACGACGACGATCACGACCGGCGCGTCGTTGTAACCCGACTCGGCCTCGAGGACGCCGGTGAGTCGCGGCGGCAGCGGCAGCCTGCGCAGTACGGAGAACACCGCCGCCGCGTCCGTGGGGGCCAGCACCGCGCCAACCAGGAACGCCAGCCGCCAATCCGCGTCGAGCAACCAGTGCGCGGCAAGCGCCACGACCACAATGCTCACCGCGACGCCGATCGTGGACAGCGAGATGGCGGCGGGCACACCGGACCGCACCAGCCGCCAGTTCGTGGTCAACCCGCCCTCGGTCAAGATGACCACGAGCGCGGCGAGGCCCAGCGTCTGGGCCAACTCAGCGTTGTCGAAGCGTATTCCCAGGCCCGACTCGCCGATCAGCAGCCCAAGACCGAGGTAGACGAGCAGGCTGGGCAGGCCGATGCGCAGGGACAGCCGGACGGCCGCGATCGCCGCGATCACCAGCGCCGACCCGCTGAGCAGCCACACATCCAGCCGCACCCGGTCCCGCCCCCAATCCCGTTCGCCGCACTCTCTTCGATTATCTGGCCATGATCGTGCCTCCCGCCCGCTGACTCGGATCGCGAATCGGCCCGGGCGGGCAGGAGACCGCGGCAGGAGACCGCGGCAGCGGGATCAGCGGCGGCGGCGGATGACGGGGTCGAGGCCGTTGACCACGTTGCGGACGGGCTTGCCGGCCATGGCCGTCGCGATGTTCTCGACGACGAACGAGGTGATGTTGAGTTGCGCCTCGCCGGTGCCGCCCGCCACGTGTGGGGACAGCAGGATGTCCTCGTGCGCGCGGAGCGGATGGTCCGGCGGCGGCGGTTCCGCGTCGTAGACGTCCAGGGCCGCGCCGGCCAGCCGTCCCTCGTCGAGCGCGGCGAGCAGCGCGTCCTCGTCGACGATGCCGCCGCGGGCCACGTTGATCAGCATGGCCCTTCGCGGCAGCAGCGCGAGCCGCCCGGCGTCGAGCAGCCCGGCGGTGTCCGGGGTCCGCGGTACGGCCACCACCAGGATGTCCGAACCGGCCAGCAGCTCATCGATGTCCAGATAGGTCGCGCCGGCCTCGGGACGCCGCCGTCGCGACCAGTACGACACCGAGCAGCCGAGGCCGGCGAACAGCCGCGCCGTCTCCGCGCCGATCGCGCCGAACCCGAGCACGCCGACCCGCTGAGCGTGCAGCTCGCGGGTGCCGCGCCGCAGCAACTCGCGCTGCGGCCACTGCCCGGCGCGCATCCGGCGGTCTCCCCAGACGATCCGCCGGCACAGCGCGAACGCCGCGCCGACCGCCCACTCGGCCACCGCGCGCGCGTTCGCCCCGGCGACGTTGGCGACGGGCACGCCCGCGGCGGTCAGCGCGCCGAGATCGCAGCTGTCCACCCCCACCTGCGGCATCTGGACGAAGGCCAGCCGCGGCGCCGCCGCCACCGCGGCCGCGTCCATGGCCAACTCGCCGGTGAAGTCGCCCACCACAAGATCGGCGTCGGCGAGCGCCGACAGCAGGGCGGTACGGTCGCGCCGCGCGGGCAGGTTGATGGCCACCTCCTGGCCCAGCGGCGCGAACATCCGGCGGATCTGGTCTTCCTCCAGCGGAAGCAGGGCGAGGACTTGCCAGGTCACGAACACACCATCCTTCTCGCGGGCACCACCGCGGTGCTGGGTGAAGGGTCCCGGCGGGATCCGTCGGGAGCTGGGGAGACGGTCTCGGCCGATCGTCGGTCGACGGTCATGGCGCTCCCTTCCCGGCCCCGTCGCCGGGGTCACCGTCGGCGGTGCCGTCGGCCTCGGCGGTGCGGGGGAAGCGGACGACGCCGCCC
>OBLR010000156.1_pt1 | contig 13728 bp, 7 predicted proteins | sample 1519891 | NCBI WGS metagenome assembly OBLR01 (sample SAMEA3113583, study PRJEB22503) | soil metagenome | reverse complement strand
CCGCCGGTTCTCCGGCTCTTCGCCATGCGCGACGGCGAGCACGAGCCGGGTGGCCGTCGCCGCCATCTCCTGCAGCGGTTGCCGTACGGTGGTCAGCGGCGGCCAGGCCGAGCGGGCCAGCGGCAGATCGTCGAAGCCCACAACGGACAGGTCGTCCGGCACGCGCATGCCGGCCTCGCGCGCCGCCTCGTACACGCCGAAGGCCTGCAGGTCGCTGCCAGCGAAGATCGCGGTCGGGCGGTCCGGCAGCGCGAGCAGATCACGAGCGTGAACGTGTCCGGAGTCGACCAGGAAGTCGCCATAACGGATGAGCTCGGAGTCGACGGCGAGCCCGGCGGTCTCCAGCGCGGCGCGGTAGCCGTCGATGCGCGCCCGGCTGCACAGCACGTTGGGCGGGCCGCTGATCATACCGATCCTGCGGTGGCCGTGCTCGATCAGATGCCGCGTGGCCGACAGCCCGCCGTTCCAGTTGGTGGCGCCGACCGAGGCGACGTCGGGGGGCGGCTCGCCCTCGGGGTCGACGACGACGAACGGGATGCCGCGCGCGGTCAGCTGGCCGTGCTGGCGCGGGGTAAGGCGCGAGCAGACCAGCACCACCCCGTCGGTGCGGCGCGCCGCGATGCGGTCGAGCCAGGTGCGGCCGGGACCCGCGTGGGTGTGCAGCACCGACAGGACCACCCCGGCCTCCGCCTCCCGCGCCGCCATCTCCGTCCCCCGGATCAGCTCCATCGCCCAGGGGCTTTCCAGCTCGGCGAACACGAGGTCGATCAGGCTGCCGACCGGCCCGTCGCGCTGCGGCGTGCGCCGGCGATAGCCGTGCTTGTGCAGCAGCCGCTCGACGCGCTGCCGGGTCTCCGGAGCGACCTCGGGCCGCCCGTTCACGACCTTCGACACGGTCGGCACGGACACGCCGGCCTCGGCCGCGATCCGCGCGATCGTCACTCGCGTCTTCTCCACCACAGGAGAAGCATAGTCGAAACTTTCGGAAGATCGTTTAGGTGGGAGTGCAGGCAGGGCGTGCTCTCCGACCCCCAGGGGGCCCGCCGGGTATTGACGTCTATCATCAGCCGTACGTACGCTCCGTTTCTACGAAACATTCGGGAGTCTCTAGAAAACTTTCTGGAGCGCTCGGCGTCGTCCTCCGGATTCCTCCGGACCAGTCAGGAGCCTTCATGACCGAAGTTCGTCCGGTCGTGCGCGAAGCGTGGCGCGATCCGCAGTTGCCGGTGGCCGAACGCGTCACCGATCTCCTGAGCCGGATGACCATGGAGGAGAAGGCCGCCCAGCTCGCGGGCTTTTGGGCCATGCCGGCCGAGCCGGGCGAGCCCGTGGCGCCCAAGGAGGACGACATCGGTGAGCCGGCGCTGCCGCTCGACGAGATCGCCAAGTACGGCCTCGGGCAGCTCACCAGGGTGTTCGGCACGCAGCCGATCGCCCCCTCCGACGGGATCAGGCGGCTGCTCGAGCTGCAGACGCTGGTCGCCCGCGCCAACCGCTTCGGCATCCCCGCGATCGCGCACGAAGAGTGCCTCACCGGCTTCATGACCTGGAAGGCCACCATCTTTCCCGCGCCGCTTGCCTGGGGGGCGTCGTTCGATCCCGGCCTCGTCGAGGAGATGGCCGCGGCCATCGGCGCCGGCATGCGCCGCGTCGGCGTCCACCAGGGCCTCGCGCCCGTGCTCGACGTCGTGCGCGACTACCGGTGGGGCCGCAACGAGGAGTGCATCGGCGAGGACCCCTACCTCGTCGCGACCATCGGCAGCAGGTACGTCCGAGGGCTTGAGCGGTCCGGCATCGTGGCGACGCTCAAGCACTTCGCCGGGTACTCATCATCCCGCGCCGGCCGGAACATGGGCCCGACCGCGGTCGGGCCGCGCGAGCTCGCCGATGTCATCCTCGAGCCGTTCGTCACCGCGCTGCGCGTCGGCGGGGCACGGTCGGTCATGCATTCCTACACCGACATCGACGGCGTGCCGGCCGCGGCCAACGAGTGGCTGCTGACCGGCCTGCTCCGCGACGAGCTGGGCTTTGACGGCGTGGTTGTGTCGGACTACTTCGGGGTCTCCTTCCTGCAGAGCCTGCACCGGATCGCCGGGTCCCGCGCCGAGGCGGCCGAGCTCGCGCTGCGCGCGGGCGTGGACGTCGAGCTGCCCACCGTTCGCTGCTACGGCGAGCCGCTGCTCGACCTGGTCCGTGACGGCCGGGTCCCCGAGGAGCTCCTCGACCGGTCCGCGGCCAGGGTGCTCAGCCTCAAGGCCGAGCTCGGCCTGCTCGACGAGGACTGGGAGGCGAAGCTCACCGCGCTCGCCGAGGCGGTTAACGGCGACCGCGACACACTCGACACGCTCGACCCGCCCGAGCATCGGCGGCTGGCCCGCCGGCTCGCGGAGCAGTCCGTCGTGCTGCTGTCCAACGACGGCGTGTTGCCGTTGGGCGCGGCGGCCAGGTCGGTGGCGGTGACCGGCCCGCTCGCCGACAGCTCGCACGCGATGCTGGGGTGCTATGCGTTCCCGGCTCATGTAGGCGTCCAGCACCCGGGTCTTCCAGTGGGAGTGGAGATTCGGGTGCTGGCGGACGCGTTGCGCGCCGAACTCCCCGACGCCGAGATCACCGTGGCGTCGGGGTACGGCGTGGACGACGCTGACGACGCGGACATCGCCGCGTCGGTCGCGGCCGCCACGGCCGCCGACGTGTGCGTGCTCACGCTCGGCGATCGCTCCGGTCTGTTCGGCCGCGGCACCTCGGGCGAGGGCTGCGACGCCGAGACCCTCGCGCTGCCGGGCCGCCAGGCCGAGTTGGCCGCGGCCGTGCTGGACACCGGCACCCCCACGGTGATCGTGTTGCTGAGCGGTCGCCCGTACGCGCTCGGCGGCATCGCCGACCGGGCCGCTGCCGTGATCCAGGCGTTCTACGCCGGCGAGGAGGGCGCGACCGCGATCGCCGGCATCCTGTCCGGCCGGGCCGAGCCCTCGGGTCGGCTGCCGGTGAGCCTGCCGCGCCATCCCGGCGGCCAGCCGGGCACCTATCTGCGCTCCCGGCTCGACGACGGCTCCCAATGGAGCACGCTCGACTCGACGCCGCTCTACCCGTTCGGGCACGGCCTTTCCTGGACCCGCTTCGACTACACGGACCTGTTCGTGGGGGCGGCGGCGATCCCCACCGACGGCGAGGTGCGCGTCGGCGCCACCGTGCGCAACACCGGCGGCCGGGCCGGCACCGAGGTCGTCCAGCTCTATCTGTCCGACCCCGTCGCCTCGGTCGTGCGACCGGTGCGGTGGCTGGCCGGCTGGGCGCGGGTGCGGCTGGCGCCGGGCGAGGCCGCCCGCGTCGAGTTCACCGTGCACGCCGACCGCACCTCCTTCACCGGACTCGGGCTGCGGCGCATCGTGGAGCCCGGCGTGATCGAGGTGGCGATCGGGCGGTCCAGCGGCAACCTGCCGCTGACCGGGTCGTTCGTCCTCGAAGGCCCCACCCGGGAGCTCGGCTCCGATCGGGTCTTGACCGTGCCCGTCGCCGTCACTCCGCTCGTCCAGGTCGCGGACTGACCGATGCCCCGGCGGTTCCGGAATCCGATACTGCCCGGATGCCATCCGGATCCGTCGATCTGCCGGGCGGGCGACGACTACTACCTGGTGACCTCCACGTTCGAGTGGTTTCCCGGGCTGCCCATCTTCCACAGTCGTGATCTCGTGCACTGGCGCCAGCTCGGGCACGTATTGGACCGCCCTTCCCAGCTCTCGCTCGACGGCGTGCTTCCCTCGCGCGGTCTGTACGCGCCGACCATCAGGTTCGCCGACGGCGTTTTCTACGTCGTCTGCACGCTGATGGATGGGGGCGGCAACTTCGTCGTCACCGCCACCGACCCCGCCGGCCCATGGTCGGAGCCGACCTGGCTCCCCGACGCCGAAGGCTGGGATCCCTCATTGTTCTTCGACGACGACGGGCGGGTGTGGTTCACGGCCACCCGGCTCGCCTACGAGCCGTCCTACGACGGGGACGCCGAGATCTGGCTGCGTGAGCTCGACCCGACCAAGGTGCAGCTGACGGGCAGGGAGTACGTGCTGTGGCGGGGAGCGCTGGACGGCGCCGTCTGGGCGGAGGCGCCGCACCTTTACAAGGTCTACGGTCGCTACTACCTCATGACCGCCGAGGGCGGCACCGAGCACGACCACGCCGTGACGGTCGCCCGCGCCGACCGCGTGACCGGTCCTTACCGCGGCTGCCCGCGCAACCCCGTGCTCACCCATCGTCATCTCGGCCTCGACCACCCGATCGTGGGCACCGGACACGGGGACCTGATCCAAACGCCGGCCGGCGAGTGGTGGATGGTGCTGCTGGCCATGCGCCCCTATGGCGGGTACTTCTACAACCTCGGCCGCGAGACGTTCCTGACGCCGGTGCGCTGGGAGGACGGCTGGCCCGTCGCCGGTCCGGTCGAGGCGCGCCACCCCGCGCCCGCGCTGCCCGAACGTCGGTGGCCGGCCGAGCCGTGCTGCGACCACTTCGACGCGATCGCGCTCGCGCCGTACTGGTGTTTTTTGCGTACGCCGCGCGCGGCGTTTTGGAGCCTTACCGAACGCCCGGGCCACCTGCGGCTGCGGCTGCGCCCGGAAAGCCTCGCCGACCTGGCCAACCCAAGCTTCGTCGGGCGCCGCCAGCGAGACGTCGATTTCGCCGCGCACGCCTCGCTCGACTTCGCGCCGCGCGGCGAGCACGAGTGCGCGGGGCTCGCGCTCGTGCAAAACAACAACTTCCACATCAGGTTCGTCGTCACCGGCGCGGGCGTCCGGCTGATCCGCCGAGCCGCGGGAACCGACGAGACCCTGGCCGGTGCACCGGTCCCGGCCGGCCGGATCTTCCTGGCCGTCGAGGCGCGCGGGCAGTCGTACGAGATGAGGTACGCCACCGAGCCGGGCAGGTGGCGGCGGCTCGGCGATCGGGTCGACGGGCGGATCTTGAGCCCGCCGGTGGCCGGCGGGTTCACCGGCGCCTATATCGGCATGTACGCCAGCTCGAACGGCCGGCCGAGCGACAACGTCGCCGATTTCGACTGGTTCGAATACGCCGGGCTCGACCGCGGCTGATCGGCCGGTCAGCCGCCCGGCACACAGATGGTGCCGGGCCGCGTGCGGACCGTGCCCTTGGGTAGGGCACGGCACATGGACACCGTGACCATACCCACCGCCGGCTCCGAGGCGACGGGCGATTTGACCGTGCCCGCCGGGGCCGCGGGGATGGTGCTGTTCGCGCACGGCAGCGGCAGCTCACGGCACAGCCCGCGCAACCGGGCGGTGGCCGCGCACCTGGGCGCCGCGGGCTTCGGCACCCTGCTGCTCGACCTGCTCACCGCCGATGAGGACCTCATCGACGCCCGTACGGCGGAGCTGCGCTTCGACATCGGGCTGCTGACCGCCCGGTTGATCGGCGCCATCGACTGGCTGGCCGCCGGCCCGGGACGCGATCTGCCGCTCGGGCTGTTCGGCGCGAGCACCGGAGCCGCCGGGGCGCTGGCCGCCGCGGTGGACCGGCCCGGTCTGGTGCGTGCGGTGGTCTCCCGCGGCGGCCGGCCCGACCTGGCCGGCGCGGCGCTTGACCGAGTCGCGGCGCCCATCCTGCTGATCGTCGGCGGCCGGGACACGACCGTGCTCGAGCTGAACCGGCGGGCCGCGGGCAGGCTCCCCGCCCCGCACGAGATCAGCGTCGTGTCCGGCGCGAGTCATCTGTTCGAGGAGCCGGGGGCGCTGGACCGCGTCGCCGCGCTCGCCGCCGCGTGGTTCGAGCGCCACCTGTGACCAGCACCCACGAGAGCGCGGCGGGTCGCGGCGCGTTATCGAGGGCCGGGCAGCGGGTGGGTGAAGGCGATGGAGGGGAGGGCGCGGCCGGTGAAGTCGAACAGGGTGAGGTTGTCGTTCGGGGTGCCCTCGCCGGGTGCCCAGCCGACGCCCGGGATCCATTCCGGCTGCCAGTAGAACACGCCGGCGCCGTGTCCGCCGGGGATGGCGGCGACGATCGACAGCAGATCGGACAGGAAGCCGAGCTGGCCTTGAGGGGTGGCCGGGTAGCCGGGGACCAGCTGCGATTTCTGCCACAGGAAGTTGCCGAGTTGGTCGCCGTTGTCCATGGTCCAGCCGTACTGGGTCTCCACTATGGCCACGTCCTTGTCGTAGCGGGTGGCGAGGTCGCCCGCGTTGGCCCGCAGCTGCGACAGTGTCCCGTGCCAGAACGGGTAGTACGACAGGCCGATGACGTCAAACGGGACGCGCTGCGCGACGACGTGGTCGTAGAAGACCCGGCTGAAGGCGTTGTCGCCGCCCTGGTCGAAATGGACCATGAGCTTCGGCGTGGCGCCGCGGGCGTCCCGTGCGCCGGCGGCCGCTGACCGGAGCAAGGTGCCCAGTGCGTCCCAGCCGGTGCCGGCGGTCCAGTCGAGCTGTCCGACCGGCCACAGCATCCCGTTGCGGATCTCGTTGCCGAGCTGGAGCATGTCGACGGGCGTGCCCTGGGCGGCCAGCGCGTCGAGGACGTCCCTGGTGTAGGCGCGGACGGTCCGGGCCAGCGTGGGCAGGTCCTGGCCCGCCCAGGCGGCCGGGACCGGCTGCTTTTGTGGATCGGCCCAAAAGTCCGAGTAGTGCGGGTCGAGCAGCAGGCGCAGGCCGGCCGCCTTGGCCCGGCGGGCCATGGTCAGGACGGACCGTAGATCGCTGTAGCCGGCCGGCGGGTTCACCCATAGCCGGAGGCGCACATAGCCGGCGCCGTGGGCGGCGAGAATTCGTTCGGGGAGCGCGACCCTTCCGTTGTCGGTGTAGACGGCGCCGGCGGCGCGCTCCTGGACGGCGAACGACAGGTCGTGACCGACGATCACCGAGGCGGCGGCCGCGCCCAGGGCGCGGAACTCGCCCACGCAGGGCGGCCCGTCGCCGCGCATCGACAACCGGACCCAGCGGGCGGCCCCGGCCGCGGGGAACAAGGCGGGGGAGCCGGGTACCACGGCGACGGCGGGCCGTACGACCCGGAACCGGCCGGGGAGTGCCGCGGCCTCGACGGTGGCGGTGGCCGGCGCCGCGCCGAGCAGGGTCAGGCCGAAGCCGTCCAGCCGGCGCTGGCGGCCGAGGTCGACGGTGAGCGTGCCGACGGCGGAGGTGGGGCACCAGGTCGTCGCCGCGTCGCCGTCGATGGCGGCCGCCGCGGCATGGCCGGCGGCGGCGGTCGCGGCGGTCGCGGTGCCGGTGAGGGCGAGGTTGACCGTTGGGGGCGCGAGCGCCGCGTTCGCCCGGGTCGCGGGCTGGGCGGCGACGGCCACCGCGGCGATGGTGAGGAAACATGCGGCGATTGCCCGGGTGCGCATCGAGGGCTCCTTGAGCGACCGATGCGCTCACTCAACAGCGGATGTTGAGCTTTGTCAAGACTTGTTGGATTGTGTGGATTTCGCGGGGGAGGCGGGTCTTTCATGCCTTTCACAGGCGCATGTCGCACCTCCTATCGAAGCGCTTCGACCCTCTCGGCAGGTCAGCAGGCAGATGAGTATGGAAAGCGGTTGCCGAATGCTGAAAGGCGGGATTGACCGCACCCCGGCGAGCGTGTGAATCTCACGCCGCGCGTCCGGAACAGCTCGACAGGAGGCGGCCGCACATGCGTACCAAGTTGTATTCGCCGAGGGCTCTGCTCTGTGCACTCGCGAGCCTGCTGCTTGCGACAATGGTCGGCCTCATCGCCCAGACGCTCACGCCGGCGGCGTCGGCCGCCGCGTCCGATCCGTACAACTGGAAGAACGTGCAGATCGGCGGCGGCGGCTTCGTCCCCGGCATCATCTTCAACCAGAGCCAGCGCGACCTGATCTACGCGCGCACCGACATCGGCGGCGCCTACCGGTGGAATCAAAGCTCACAGTCCTGGATCCCGCTCCTCGACTGGGTGGGCCAGAGCAACTGGGGCTACAACGGCGTGGTCAGCATCGCCACCGACGCGGTCGACCCCAACAGGGTGTACGCGGCCGTCGGCATGTACACCAACAGCTGGGACCCCAACAACGGCGCCATCCTGCGCTCGACGAACAAGGGCGACTCATGGCAGATCAGCCCGCTGCCGTTCAAGCTGGGCGGGAATATGCCGGGGCGCGGGATGGGCGAGCGCCTCGCGGTTGACCCCAACCGCAACAGCGTCCTGTACTTTGGCGCGCCGAGCGGGAACGGCCTGTGGCGCAGCACCGACTCGGGCGCGACCTGGTCGAGGGTGACCAACTTCCCGAACGCCGGCAACTACGTGGCTCAGCCGGGCGACCAGTACCTCGGTGACAACCAGGGCGTCGTGTGGGTGACGTTCGACAAGCGGACGGGGACGGCCGGCAACGCCACGCAGACGATCTACGTCGGGGTGGCCGACAAGCAGAACACCGTCTACCGCACCACCAACGGCGGCTCGTCGTGGGAGCGGGTGGCCGGGCAGCCGACCGGCTACATCGCGCACAAGGGCGTGCTGGACACGACCAACGGCTATCTGTACATCGCGACCAGTGACACCGGCGGCCCGTACGACGGCGGCAAGGGCGACGTGTGGCGCTACACGACGGCTACGGGGACCTGGACGCAGATCAGCCCGGTCCCGTCAAGCAGCGCCGACGACTACTTCGGCTACAGCGGCTTGACCATCGACCGGCAGCGCCCGAGCACGATCATGGTCGCGACGCAGATCTCGTGGTGGCCGGACGCCATCTTCTTCCGCAGCACCGACAGCGGCGCCACCTGGACGCGGGTCTGGGACTTCACCTCCTACCCCAACCGCAGCTTCCGCTACACCCAGAACATCTCCTCCGTACCGTGGCTGACCTTCGGCACCAATCCGCAGCCACCGGAGGTGACGCCCAAACTCGGCTGGATGAACGCGTCCGTGGAGATCGACCCGTTCAACTCGGGCCGGATGATGTACGGGACGGGCGCGACGATCTACGGCACGACCAACCTCACCAACTGGGACTCCGGCGGCCAGTTCACGATCACGCCGATGGTGAAGGGGCTTGAGGAGACGGCCGTGCTCGACCTGATCAGTCCGCCGTCCGGCGCCCCGCTGGTCAGCGGGCTCGGTGACATCGCCGGCTTCCGGCACGCCAACCTGGACGCCGTCCCGGCCACGATGTTCACCCAGCCCAACTTCACCAGCACGACGAGCCTCGACTACGCCGAGACCAACCCGAGCACGATGGTGCGGGTCGGCAACTTCACCGACTCCGACCGCCCGAACGACAGCCACGTCGCCTTCTCCACCGATGGCGGGGCGAACTGGTTCCAGGGCGGCGAGCCGGGCGGGGTCAACAGCGGCGGCACCGTCGCGGCGGCCGCGGGCGGCGGCAGGTTCGTGTGGGCGCCGGGCGACCCGGGGCAGCCGGTCGTCTACTCGGTGGGCTTCGGCACCTCCTGGAGCCAGGCCTCCGGCGTGCCGGCGAACGCGATAGTCGAGTCCGACCGCGTGAACCCCGGCAAGTTCTACGCCTTCTCCAACGGCACGTTCTACGTGAGCACCAACGGCGGGCAGACGTTCAGCTCGACGGGCGCGACGGGCCTGCCATCCTCCGGCGTGCGCTTCAAGGCGATGCCGGGCCGCGAAGGCGACATCTGGCTGGCCGGTAGCACCGGGTTGTTCCACTCGACCAACTCCGGGGCGAGCTTCACCAAGCTGTCGAACGTGGCCAGTGCCATCAACGTCGGCTTCGGCCGGGCGGCGCCGGGCCAGACCTACATGGCGCTGTTCACCATCGGCACGATCGACGGCGTGGCGGGCGTCTACCGGTCCGACAACGCGGGCGCGTCGTGGCTGCGGATCAACGACGACCGGCACCAGTACGGCAACGCGGGCGAGGCCATCACCGGCGACCCGCGGATTTACGGCCGCGTCTACCTCGGCACCAACGGCAGGGGCGTGCTGTACGCCGACCGGACCGCCGGCACGACGCCGCCGACCACGCCGCCCACGACCTCGCCCCCCACGACGCCGCCGACCACGCCGCCGACCACGCCGCCGACCACGCCGCCCCCCACGACGCCGCCGGTCTCCGGGGGCTGCACGGCGAGCTACAAGGTCGTCAACTCCTGGGGCGGCGGCTTCCAGGCCGACGTGTCGGTGACCGCGGGATCAGCGGCGATCAGAGGCTGGCGGGTGTCGTGGACGTTCGCCAACGGTCAGACGATCAGCCAGCTGTGGAACGGCACGCTGTCGCAAAGCGGCGCCAACGTCTCTGTGACGAACCTGAGCTACAACGGCGCCCTTTCGGGCGGCGCCTCCACATCGTTCGGCTTCAGCGCAAGTCAATCCGGAACCAACGCGGTACCTGCCGTCACATGTACCGCGAGTTAGAAACCCCTGAGGTGGCGCTGGAAACAGCGGGGTGCATATGTCGCGACGGCACACGACAAGTGAAAGGCCCACCCTCATGCCTCAAAAGACGCTCACCAAATGGCGCGCCGTCATGGCCGCCGCCACCCTCGGCGTGGCCGCCGTTACGGTCGGCATCGCCGCCCGCCCCGCGCTCGCCGTGGGTTCGCCGACCGGCTGGGCGGCCCAAAACGGCGGTACGACGGGAGGCGGCGGCGCCGCCACCGTCACGGTCACCACGGCCTCGGCGCTGGACAGTGCCTTGCAGTCGAGCAGCCCGCTCAACGTGCGGGTGTCCGGCATGATCTCGCTGTCGGGCATGCACCGGGTGGCCTCGAACAAGACCGTGTTCGGCGCGGGCTCCGGCTCCGGCCTGCGCGGCGGCGGGCTGAACGTCTCGTCGGTGCGCAACGTCATCATCCAGAACCTGGTCTTCACCGGCGCCGACGACGACGCGATCAACGTGCAGAGCTCCACCAACGTGTGGATCGATCACAACGACCTGACGGACGGGAACGACGGTCTCACCGACATCAAGCGCGGCTCCGACTTCGTCACGGTGTCGTGGAACCGCTACCACGGCCACGACAAGACGGCGCTGCTCGGCCACGACGACGGCAACGGCTCGCAGGACCGCGGGCACCTGCGGGTGACCTATCACCACAACTGGTTCGACGGCACCAACCAGCGTCATCCGCGGGTGCGGTTCGGCAACCCGGTGCACGTCTACAACAACTACTACAGCAATATCGGCGACTACGGCATCGCGTCCACGATGGAGGGCGGAGTGCTGGTCGAGAGCAATTACTTCGAAAATGTCGAAGACACCTACCACCTCGGCGAGGGTTCCTCCCCGCCGGGGTCGCTGGTGGCACGCAACAATTTCTTCGTCAACTCACCCGCCGGCCAGACCGGCGGCAGCGTGGCCGGTATTCCTTACGGCTACAGCGTCGACTCGGCGGCCAATGTCAAGTCCATCGTGACGGGCCGCGCGGGCGTCGGGAAGTTGGGCCTGTGATGACCTGACGATCCTGGCCGGACCAACGTACGGGTGGCACTCCCACAGGGCAGCGACAAGTAGCCAGGGTGCGTTGGGGTGATGGGAGCGCGCCCGGCACGACAGCCACCTCGTGCCGGGCGCTCAACTGTGCCTCGGCGGGCAGGCGTTCGCTAGGTAAAACCTCCGGCCGGGCAGGTCGTACGAGTTGCGGGAGGGGCCATCCACCCGGCCGGAGTGACCTGAGGCCAGACCGTCGGACTTGCCGCTCCGGCCATACTATTTGCGGCGAACTGCGCCGCCCAATAACCTCGCGTCACTTCGTTACCTTCGTCATCTTCGGACGCTGTCACCAGGGGTGGCGTGCGCGGCGCGTAAGGGCCATGGTGAAGGCATGATTTCCTACGCGTCCGGCCCGTCGGCGACGCCGCTGCTCGGCGACACCATCGGCGCCGACCTCGACCGCACAGTAGCCGCGTACGGCGATAGAGAGGCCTTGGTCGATCGGCCGGCGGGTCGCCGGTGGACCTATGGGGAACTGGCCGCCGAGGTGGACGCGGTGGCGCTCGGGCTGCTCGCGCGCGGCGTGCGGGCCGGCGACCGGGTCGGCATCTGGGCGCCGAACCGCGCGGAATGGGTGTTCGTGCAATACGCCACCGCCAAGATCGGTGCCATCCTGGTCAACATCAATCCGGCCTACCGCGTGCACGAGCTTGAGTACGTGCTCCGGCAGGCGGGGATCCGCACGCTGGTCGCGGTGCCCGCGTTCAAGACCTCCGACTACGCGGCGATGATCGACGAGGTCGCGCCGAAATGCCCGGAGCTGCGGGACGTCCTGCTCATCGGGGGCGCCGAGTGGACCGATCTCGTGGACACCGGCCGGGCCGCCGACCCGGCGCCGCTGGCGGAGATCGCGGCGGAGCTGAACGCGGACGACCCGATCAACATCCAATACACGAGCGGGACGACCGGGTTCCCCAAGGGCGCCACGCTGTCGCACCACAACATCCTCAACAACGGATACTTCGTGGGCGGGCTCTGCGGCTACACCGAGCGCGACCGCGTCTGCGTCCCGGTGCCGTTCTACCACTGCTTCGGCATGGTGATGGGCAACCTGGCGGCCACCAGCCGGGGCGCCTGCGTGGTCATCCCGGCGCCGTCGTTCGATGCGGCCGCGACCCTCGAAGCGGTCGCGGCCGAGCGCTGCACGTCGCTGTACGGGGTGCCGACGATGTTCATCGCCGAGCTCAACGCCCCGGACTTCGGCTCCTACGACCTGACGTCGCTGCGCACCGGGATCATGGCCGGTTCGCCCTGCCCCGTCGAGGTGATGAAGCAGGTCATCGAGCGGATGGGAATGACCGAGGTGGCGATCTGCTACGGCATGACCGAGACCTCGCCGGTGTCCACGCAGACCAGGGCGGACGACTCGCTGGAGCGGCGGGTCTCCACCGTCGGCCAGGCGCATCCCCACCTCGAAGTCAAGATCATCGATCCGCGGACCGGCCGGACGGTGCCGCGCGGCACGCCGGGCGAGTTTTGCACGCGCGGCTACTCGGTGATGCTCGGCTACTGGGAGGAACCGGAAAAGACGGCCGAGGCGATCGACCGGGCACGCTGGATGCACACCGGCGACCTCGCGGTCATGGACGACGAGGGGTACGTCAACATCACCGGCCGGATCAAGGACATGGTCATCCGCGGCGGCGAGAACATCTACCCGCGCGAGATCGAGGAGTTCCTCTACAGCCACCCGGACATCCTGGACGCCGCGGTCGTCGGCGTGCCGGACGCCAAGTACGGCGAGGAGCTCATGGTGTGGCTGCGGATGCGGCCGGGGGCCGCGCCGCTGACCGCCGAGTCACTGCGCGAGTACTGCCTCGGCAAGCTGGCGCACTACAAGATCCCGCGGTACGTCCACATCGTGGACGAGTTCCCGATGACGGTGACCGGCAAGATCCGCAAGGTGCAGATGCGGGCCGAGGCCATCGACGTCCTCGGCCTGTCCGAGGTGGCCAAGACCGAGACGGCCTGACCCCGGCCCTGCGGCCGCCGGCCGGCCGCGCGTGGTCGGCCGCGCGTGGTGAGCCGGTGTGATCAGCGGATGCGCGCGATGGCGCCGTAGAGCGAGACGTCGGCCGGGGAGGGGCGTTGGTCGGGTGGCGCGTCGTCGCGCCAGTCGGGCAGCGCGGTGATGCCGGGGTCGACGATGTCCATACCGGCGAAGAATCTGGCGACCTCCGCGCGGTCGCGAAGTCGTATGGACCCTTTGCTGCGTTCGCTCTCGCGTTTGGCGGCCGCTTTGACGTCGGCGGCGTCCACGGCGGGCAGGAAATCGGTGGTGGGGTGGGACATGGCGAGATAGCTGC
>OBLR010000155.1_pt1 | contig 13770 bp, 14 predicted proteins | sample 1519891 | NCBI WGS metagenome assembly OBLR01 (sample SAMEA3113583, study PRJEB22503) | soil metagenome | reverse complement strand
TTTCAGTGCTATGGTATATAGGATCTTCACAGTCAAAGGAGGCTGACGACAGATTAGAAGAGAAAATAGATTTGTTGATTCAAAGACTTGACTCAGAGAAGGGCAAACAGTTAATCCAAGAATTGGACAAAAAGTACCCTCGAAAGTAGGATATATTTATCCACAATCCCGTGACAAATTTAATAAAATTGTTCCCCCGTCGGCAAAGCGCGTACTTGTCCTGGTAAAGCGAATGGCTTATTGTCATATAAAACTACATGGACTTTAGGATGACTTTTGGTACGAAAATTTTTCTATGTAAAGCCCAGTGAATAGATTAACAGATTAAGCGATAATGCAATAGAAAATATACTTGCTGTCTTATTAGTAATTTTATTATTGTTTGTGATGTGCTTCATACAGATAGGCCAATACATCAAATGGAGGTTATTCCTGGCTGAGAAGACCTAATTCAGACTTATAAGCGTAAACCTGAGAGCGAGAATATATCATAAATTATATTGAGCCAGAATTAGCATGTTTTTGTCAGATAATATAGGGGATAGTATAAGAATAAGAAGTAGAAATAGAAGAAATGAGTCACAGCAACCCGCCACCTACTCCCAACAGAACGTCAAAAGATGACGAAGATCAAAGGAAATTGCTGGAATATATCAATCCATTGCTTATCGACTTTGCCAAGAAGAATAGAATATCTCCGGCTATTTGTTATGAAGTTTGTTGCGAGCTGGAAATGAGTCTTCTCGAACAATGCAAATCAGAGGGAATAGATTCTGCTGAGATGGAGATGCATAGACATGTAGGAGAGATGAACTATAAGGCGCGCAAAGAGAAAGAGACTCGGTAGATAATAAATCGGTGATAATAAATAAAGTGGTGACATAGCAGACGGCTTGATGCATTTGAAAATTATGTGCTCAACAGTACGGATAGAAATACGAATACTATTTTATTATAAATACAGCCAAGGATAGACTAAGCACAAAAATTTTCATGAGATCCAAGAGTAGCTATTTCCATAATTAACCAGAATAATCCATATGAAGTGGGGAGATGAAGAGGAAAAGTTGTAGAACAGGACAGTCACGGGGCTGATAAACATACCGACAGGCTTACTAACAAGTATATTGGTGTAGACAAATATCCTAATCATTTATAATACTACAGTATTATTTTTTGTGCTAGTATCTGATAAAATTAACTCAAATGTTGTATCCAACGATTTGACAACAGCCGCATTATTATTAAAATTTACCTTTACTGAAAATGGGAATATATCATGCTAACACTACCGTTAAATAATGGAAAAAAATTATGGTTTGAGACTCACCTAGAGCTTCCTAAATTTCCCTTCTGCAGCATAAACTATGCCTATGTCCACTAAAGGTTTTTCCTCTCCAACTGCTCTTTCTATAGCTTTCTTGCTAAGTTGTATGGCTTGTTCAGCTGTCATATCTGCATTGTACTCTTGTTGAATCAGATTAAGAGCACTGTCTGCGAATTGGCCTATAGTAAAGGCGGATCCTCTGAAATATGTTCCACCAGGATCGACCTGATATAGTTGAGTGCCCATCTGGTCTTTGCCAGCAATTATAATTGATGCTGCCTGAGGTCTGACTGCGTATATTGTGTAGGTATGAAGATATGAACTTAAGTGTTTTACAAGAGAAGCAATATCTATTGGACTGTCAAACGTTAATCTATGCTTCTGAGCCTCTACCCTCAGCTCATCTATTGACTGTAAAATATCTCCAATATATCCGGACCCGGTGGCACCAGCGTGTCCATCTATGGTAAAGATCTTTTCCGAGGGTTCCATAAGAGGCCTTGTCGGTTTAATATAGCTTGAAGTCAAGGCGAAAGCAGGTGTTTTGATCCCTATTGTGGTTAAACCTCTGCTTACGGCTTCTAAGGCACTTTCTACTAATAGCATCCTTCCTCCAGGGCCATAATACGACATATAGCCTCTATTGTTTGTAGTTCCGCTGAAACCAAAGCTAGAGTTGTTATTGTTTGGTACGTTATCTCGTTCTTCCGACATTTCTTATCTTTTCGCCTCCTTATTTGGACTGTTTACCACTGCTGCCAACATATTGGGAATTGTTAGTATGTCAATTCCGTTTCCAGAACCGGGGTCCCTTTCCATAGCTGCTGCTACAGCCTTGGTTGCAATTTCTTGGGCTTGCTCGTTGGTTATCTCGTTATTGTACCTGCTTTCCAGTACTCCGTATGCTATCGGAGCACCAGACCCGGAAGCTGCAAAGTCTTCACCGGTTATAGCACCGCTCATGTCTGCTACATATACGTGTCCGCCTTCTTCGTCAACGCCGCCGACTAATAGTTCGACGAAATATGGCTGATAATTCTTCAGACCAGAGTATGCAAGATTTGCTATCAGCCTAGTAGATTCCTTTACGGAAAGCGGGAATCCCCTTCTTAGCTCCACAAGTCGTCTTTCTCCTTTTGCTACTTTGACCAAATACTCAGCATCTGAAAGCTGCCCCGCAATTGCTACAGCGAGCGTATCATCCACCTTCGTTATTTTTTGTGTTATCTTGGATCCTATGAAGAATCCCTTACTTGCTCTCTTATCGGATCCAAGCACCACCCCTGTCTTTGTTTTGATTCCAACTATGGTTGTCATCTATATTCTGTATCTTACAATAGCCAGGCATTAATTGACCACGTCTTATAGAAAGTGGTCACATGGATCATGACATCACGATCTCTTGCAGGACATATAGAGATTGTTCGTATTCCAACTAGTTTAAGCCTTCCTTTCCAGTTTTGCTTCTATGGTGCTCCATACATTGTGTTCGGATGTTATTATAAGCAATAAATAAACAAGATTCCCCAATACGTCTGTCTTGTCGTGTGATATCTAAAATTGGCATTATGAAAATCATCAAGTCCCTTTTGTTGTGTTCTTCAGCACTCCCAATGAGCATATCTTGACTTATCTGCTCTGACGGTAAGTAACGATCTTAATCTCAATCGATTTCCCCATATGATTCGGGAATTTCTGTAGGCTACACTACGGAGTCCTTTATTGTCTGCAACTAGCAGTCAATTATGATCTTTGTTTAGAAAAGCAAGCAAGTATGTCAGCATTAAGACGTTTGAGGATTTGGTCTTACCTCGAAGCTGGATGGACTGTTAAACAGACTCCATAAAATTACAGAACGCACCAGAGGTCAAAGATGAATTAGTAGACATATAGATAATGATAAAATGCTATCTCAATGCTTAATAAATTGGGTAAAGATAGATTTCATCTGTAAAACTATTAAGACAGGGTAATTCCTGTTATTTTTAATTGTCTCATCACATAATTGACTTCTGAAGCCGTTACACCTTCTATAGCAGGCTTTCTGGTCTGGCCTTTTGTATTATTTCGGTAGTTACGCAGCATGGCATTAATGAGTTGGGAGATCATTTCTGCATCATAGAAGGCACTAGCTTCAGTAAGCAATTCTGCTATCCTTGACACATCAGTTCCTTCATTACCTCTGATTTTCCCATTTACAATCAAACTTCCAAACTTTTGAACCGACTCAAATACTCCTATATTGTATGCTATAAATGCAATCTTCTCAGGAGGAATGATATCAATAGGTTCGTCTTCTCCGCGTTGCATATAGTCTACAAGTATTATAAGATTAAAAAATATTGATTCCCACAGTAAAAAAGTCATGGAGCGCTTTAACTGTTATATGATTTCACTCCAACACTGTCAGAACTTAACTGGAAACAATCGGCTTTTGTTACTATTGCAAAGACTTTACCTATCCCTCATCATAAATATTCTTTTCAAAACGAAGACTAATAATAATGATAATATTTTTTACATTAACAGTGGCCAACGAATTTCATAGATGAGGATTGTGAGAGTAAGAGATCTTTCTGATAAGGGAGAACAAGCGATTTTATTAGTAAAGTATGATGACCGTTTACTACTCCATGTTGTATAGAGATGCTGCTAAACGAACAATCCTATTTGTAATATTAGCTTTTAGCATCATTTTGTCCATTGCATTTTACCATCAACTACTTGACAGGAAACTTGCTAATGCCACAGTAGACAGAAATTACCCTGAAAGCAACCTACCTTCTCGAACTGGACCTACTATAACAGATCCCAACTTAATAACAGAAGTAGTCTACAGAGGACTTGCATATCCTACCGATATTGCTTTTTTAGGTAGCAATGATATTTTGGTCATAGAAAAGGATACGGGAATTGTAAGAAGAATAGTAAATAATACAATGATGAAAGAACCACTATTAGACGTTAATGTCGCAACATTTGGCCACAGAGGGATGCTAGGTATTGCCATTAGCAATGTTTCCGCTCCCTCAGCTTCAACCTCAACGTCCGCTCCATCTGACCAAATTCTCACAAATAAAATCAATAACGGGAGTGTCAAAACTTCAGCACCAGATACTAATTCTACCAAATATGTTTTCTTGTATTACACTGCTATTCAAGGCAAGGATGGTGAAGATACCTCCCAGGGGAAACAACCACTGGGTAATGTTGTGTATAGATACAGGTTCGTGGATAATAGGTTGATTGAGCCAAAGTTATTACTAAATCTTCCTGCGACACCTGGAGCGATAGGAAATGGTGGTAAGATTCTTGTCAATCCATATGATAATAATTTGTATATAACGATCGGCGGAGTGGGTATTGATGATCATCAGACTAAGGCACAAAATGTTAAGGATGGAGGAGATCCTGATGGAACGAGTGGCATAATGGCTATTACTCAAGATGGAGAACCAGTCTCACAAATTGGAATTCTCGGCGACAAAGATCCATTAAACAAGTATTATGCATATGGGATTTGGAATAGTTTTGGAATTGACTTTGATCCTAAGACAGGAATGCTATGGGACACAGAGAATGGCGTTGTGTTTGGAGATGAAATCAATTTAGTAGAACCAGGATTTAATAGTGGATGGAACAAAATTGATGGCATTTGGTTAAGAGGATATCCAATTGAGGATACTGAAGATCATGTCGCTCCAAGTCACATCGAAGGACTGCTTGTTGATTTTAGCGGAAAAGGCAAATACAGTCCACCCGAATTTTCGTGGTTTGAGGATGTTGGTCCAACAGCGATCAGGTTCTTTAATTCAGATAAGCTAGGCACTCAGTATCAAGATGATATATTTGTAGGTGACATAATCAACGGTAATATCTATCATTTTGAATTAAACAAACAAAGAACAGAATTACTTCTACCATCCAATAGTTTGCACTCAGATAAAATTGTAAGTAGCAATGAAACCAATGATGAAATAATATTCGGCAAAGGATTTGGTGGTATTACTGATATGGAGATAGGACCTGGAGATGGTTATCTATATATTCTTACATTTAACGGCACACAAGGAACAATTTATAGAATAACAGCTAACGGTGGCACTTCAACATAAGTCTGTCCGACATATTAGTACTCCCAGTAGAACAGTGTACTTTGGTTTTGGAAGAAAAATGTGAAGATTCTTGCTCGATATCCAATTTACGGAAAGAAAAGTCATGTTGCGATGAGGTAATAGGATTGTTTGAATGGCCGAAAACGGATTATAATCAAGAATGTATACCTAATCAGCATCGAGGTAAAATTCAAAAACTTGTTTTCACGTAAATAAAAAGAGAAAAAGCCATTGCGACCCCACCGTATTACCAAGATAAATCCAATGGGCAACTCCCATGGATTTCTGTACTTTTCTGGGTCCTATTCCTGCATTTTTATGTTAACGTGAATAAATATTAATAAATAGTAACATGGATATCAATTAACATAGAGATATGAGTTACGATCCTCAAAATTCAGCAAAAAATAGCCCTAACCATTTCATAGTGTTGGATGCAATAGCAAGAGGCATAAAAAGCGTTGACAAAATCTCGAAAGCCACTAGGTTGCCCCAAGAAGAAGTTGAACTCATTGTAAATGATTTGTCATTGCAAAGGCTAACCGTTAGAGAAAAGAAAAGACGGTTCTTTGGGGGCAGCAAACTAGAGGTCAAGGTAACCGAAACAGGAGTAAGGATGCTAAACTCAAAGAAACATGAATTGCAACAACAAGCCGAACAACTGAAGCAGTGGAATAAGAACGGGAACACCGCTCAGCTTCAAAGTTATATGAACTCCGGTAACAACAGGTCATGGGTACCGTTCATGTTATTTTCTGGTATTATGGATATCTTGTTTTTTACATCTATGATGTCTTTCATGGGAATGGCACTCAATCCTATGGAGAATCAAATGGCTTCAGATAGCGGCGGAGGTGAGGCAGACACTGCGGCAGATAGCGGCGGAGGTGAGGCAGACACTGGAGGAGGAGACTTTGGAGGATTTGACGGAGGAGGTTTTGGTGACTTTTAGGGTTTACAGTTTGATTAATCTAGGCTTGATACCTGTTCTCGATTTCTAAGACTAACAACTCCAATTTTCTTAGACCAACTGTTCGGTTTTTGGCTTGATGTCCGAAGACATCATAGTTGATCATTTCTCAGCTTTATTTTCCTCATTAGCAGAATAATCTTTCCACACACGAATTAAGCTAAATGGAGAACAGAGTAGCACGGGACTTACATGCTTAATAATTAGTAGGCCATACTTGTGGTAATGAATTGGAGGATAGAAAAAAAATTGTCCGTAACAGCACTTTTCATAGCAGCGACCTTTTATATGGTCTTCGGATCAACAGGTGCTAACAATTTCTTCTCAGTACTTTCACATCAAGAGGCAGTGGCTCAACAACCAGCGCAAGAACAGCCAGCTACTACGGTAGAAATACCATTATCAAAGGGATATATAGATGGAAAAATAGCGTATTTTGTAGCGACAGATGCATCTACCGAACAAGCCGTACAGACGATTACCAATAATACTGGCTTTCCAATAAATTATGCTCCTATCTTGGCAATGACGCCAGAATCGGAAAGAGGCCAAGGATATCTATTTCTAAATGGGGCTAAAGGCGAAGGACCAAACGGATTCCAACTTCCGGTTGCCAATGCAGTACCCGGAGATAAAGATTACAGCCCAATATGGGAATCGAACTTCGTAAGTTGGAATGATAATGCCACGGCAAGAGAATTAAAGTCAGTGGACGAGATTCTAGCGGCTCAGAACAATGGAGAGCTAACCATTACAGAAACAAACACCATTGTAAATAGTCCAGCCATCAACATGACAAGCGGAACATGAAACCAAAGATTACATCGACAATCAGTATGATGGTGTTCGGTTTCGATACAATAGGAGAATATGGAAGGGTCCTATAGATACTTCCCGTTTCTTTTTTGCTTGGATTATGTTCGCTATATTCCGTGACGATGATGCTAGCATTTACTTTTCTATCGTTATTTACTATTATATTTTCCTTATTGATATTCATTAGTATAGCCGATCTCTCATCTATAAGAAGGAAGATAACATGAGAGTTCACGTGCCTGTTGTATTGCAGCTAAATATATTCAATAACGGTAATATTATCGAACATTATATATTCAGTACTATAAATTTCCTAACTATAGAGAAAAAGCCCAGAGGACAAATCCCTTCTGACGTCTAAGCAGTAAATCCAAGGGTATGGCAAGGCTGACTATTGAACTTTAATTCTCCTAGGAAAACTTTGTAAGGCTAAAGGACATAAAAATATAGTGACAACGACGATACCGATTTTTTAGTGGAACAAAAAAGGAAACCGCAGATATCTTAAGGAAACTTACTAATGACGAAGTAGATATCAGACAGCCAAAGGTTATATACTAAAAAGCATTACTTATACTATCAAGAATTAATGGATGAACCCTGCGCTGTGGATGCCAACCTAGGTGGTACTCTGACAGCTTCTAACCATGGTACACAAATTCAAGAAAAGAACGAAGAACATCTAGAACAACAACAGTACAAGGAACTATCTTTTTTCGGTCCTGACCAACAGAAGATAAATCAAGGTATTTTAGCCGGCAAAAGAATCGCAAAAGTTAGTGTCTTTTCCATGTTATCTATAGGTACTTTAGGACTGGTCATTGCCAGTCTATCCGGTAGTGTAGTTGCTTTTGCTAATAGTATGAATTCGCTAGCATACGCACTGATTTCGTTTATTGTATTTGTCGGCCTACACATGGCATATTGCCCTGCAAATGGGAAGTTCCATTTCGGCTATCATAAAGTTGAGAGCTTTATAGCATTGATGGCTGCCATGGGCATGGTCGCAATGGGTCTTGTAATTGTTTATAACTCATTTCAGTCACTGGTTTCTCCCTATGAAATAAAACAGCCTATTGCCACTATGGTTGTGCTAGCTTCTGCTGCTACTATCTCTTTCTATTCTGCATTCCAATTGAGGACCATTGGTAACAAGTATAATTTATTGTCCTTTCAAATATATGCCAAAAGTTCTATAAACGGTAGTTTAGTATCAACAATGGGCCTGTTCAGCGTCCTAGTTGCAACACAGTTGGGGTTTTTGCAGATGGATGCTATTGGTAGCATGGTAATAGCCGGATACATATTTTATATTGCATATGTCTCGTTCAAACAGTCATCCTTGATCCTTATTGATGCTTGGGAAAATCCAAAGGCTGTCGACAAAATTAAAAAGATACTAGAAGAGAATGAGAATTTTAAAAAGACAGTAAAGATTAGCTCTATACTTTTACGACCAGCTGGAACAACAGGAGCATATGCAGAGATACATTTAGCAATAGACGGCTCTATGCCTCTAACCGACGTAGAACTATTATGCATACAGATTGAATCGGCAATTAAATCTGGAATTAGTATGATAAAGAGGGTAGCAACTATTCCACATCCTGCACATCCTCAAAAGCCACCTAAAAAGATTGAAGAGAAGATAATCTACAACTGATTCGCAGATATTCAATCAGGCCTGAGTACTTTTTATATTTGCCCCGCATTTCTTATACGAAAGAAAGACACCTAGATAACGTTGTATGATTATTTACTGAAGTAAATCATCCACCGACATTATATCGCTAGCGGTACAGAAAAAAGCAACCTACTATAAAATCGTAAGTATATAAATTAGTTATTACACTGTCTAGTAGGAACTAGGTGGTCTTGTATGACCCGTACACAAAGAAATCTTTACCTCTGGAAAAGAGGTGATATGAAATGCTGCCCTATTGATACAACATTTAAATTGGTGGGCAAGAAGTTTACGATTTTAATTATTCGTGAAATGATGCAGGACAAGACGAGATTTAACCAGTTCCTTGATTCTATTGAGGGCATAAATCCCAAGATACTTTCTGCAAGATTAAAAGAAATGGAAAGGAGTGGGTTAATAAAAAGAAAGGTTTATTCAGCTGAAACACCTGTCAGGATTGGATATTTCCTTACAGAGAAAGGTAGCGCTCTAAGGTCTATATTAGATCAGATGGCTTTATTTTCTATGCGGTATTGCGCAAAAGAGGTCTTCAGAGACAGAAAGCCAAGAGTCTTGGAGACTGGTATAACGACAAATATACCGTAAAAAGTTAGCTGATGATGCTCCAATGTCTTGCTAACATACAAATAGCAATCTTTTGCCATAGTTTCTGACGCAGATGCTCTTCAATAAAATCAATAAAATCAAGAAAAATAATGTTAATAATAATAATAAGTTTAGATGGAAGTTTGAGTACGAAGATACTGTATACAAAGTATACGATAGGAGCAACAACCTAGCAGGATACTTTTTCCCAAACTACAATTTAGTAGAAGAACAAAGTGAGGCAAAAGGTGGTAATGGTAAAGAGCAGCAAGGAGAAGAAGATGAGATTATTGAAGAAATGAATAAGTTACATGAGAATGTTAGAGGGGGAAGTCTTATGATCCCTATGCTCAGACTTAATCTGCTTGATAATGAAGCAAGAAAGGAAGGAATGGACCTAAATTATGCTATTTTGGAACTACAAGAAAACCTTCATCGAGCCAAGCAATGGAAACAATGGTTAGATCAGAACACTGCTGAATTCAAAATAGTCAATAATGCAGTATATACTGCAAGAGAAGACAGAAATATGCTTTCGCTAGTTCTTGGTATTAATTCAGATATCATGCTGGGAGAAAAGGACATAGGGCGGGGGTTAATACCAGTGCTAGATAAACTTCATGAAGATGGTATGTTATAGAGCGAGTGGTGAGTAACTGTTCAGCCAATATAAGATTGAGTCGTCTTGTCAAAGTTCTTTATTATCTCAAACTTTTGTTCAAAGCTGTTATCATTGAAAAGACTTAATTCCGGAAATAAATCCCAAGGTTGGTGTCTTGCCATTTTAGTTGCTATATGCTGTTCTCCTACTAAAGAAACAAGTAGAGTATACGTCATCTTTCTAACCTGTATTTCATCTATAATACCAAGACTGTGCAGATACTCGTGAGTTAAGACCATAAAGAGATAGGAATTATATTCTCCTAAAGATTTGTGAATTTTTATTATGCCCAAGATTCTTTTGTTTACTATAATTAAGTTGGAACCCAGAACGTGATATGCTCCAAGCTTAGTTGGCAGTCCTTGAAGTATCAAGCTTAGTCCTGCTCTGTGCATGTTAAATTTCTCTTCAACTGCGGACTTGACTAACTCAAATGCCTGGTTGAAATCTGCTAGTTGTAGTATTCTATTCCCGTAATGCTGTTGTCGCAGCCGTTGTTCCTCCTCTTCTTGGTTAGAGGTAGTCGATATAAAGGACAAATCAGAGTTAGAATCTTCTTTATCAATATATTTCTCAAAATTGTATTCGTACGCAGCACGCTTACTTGTGTAATCCTCATACAGGTTAATCATAATGTTAGTAACTATACATTTGTAAGTATATAATTCTTCGGAGATGTTATATTTATCTATAAACCGCAAGCACATATGCCTTACTGCTATCTATCTATCTATTTATCTATCTATACTCTCCTTTAGTTTAGAAATATGAGGAATTCTAGGAACAAGTACGGCAAATGCTATTGCAACTAGGGCCACAAAATAGAAGTTAAAACCTATAGTCATACCTATTGATGCAGCAAACCATATGGCAGCAGCAGTTGTGAGGTTGGTGACCCTTTCTTGCTCTTCGCTTTTCAATATTATCCCTGCATCTAAAAATCCAATCCCTGTTACAACTTGAGCTGCTATTCTTGATGTAGAGTTGGATCAACCTGCGCTGAAATGTATGTAAACATCATAGTTCCTGCAACTACAAAGCAATGAGTGCTTATCCCAGCAGGTTTACCTCTGGATTCTCTTTCAGCACCAATCAAAAAGCCAGCAATGAGAGGCCAATACCGATTAAAAACTCGGGTTGATATCCCCCTAATGCAACACGTATCATTCCTTTTTCTTCCTGTGGATGAAAATTATTTATATATTGCAAACAAACTAAATGCAACATTTGATGTAACATTTGATGTTTGGTTTGATATCCTCATTCTTATGGACAAATTTACAATTGTTATATGTGAAGGTGGCAATATTCTGAACATGAAACCTCTCGTATCCATTCTCATAGCAATGATTCTGATCCCGCTCATCTCTTTTTCCTCCAACACATACGCACAAAATGAAAATTATACCACTTCGAGCCCAGTACGATTACTGCCGCCATCATTAGGAGTGAAAGTTGCATCGCCTATTAGCGATGAACAAGTTTCTCTAGAAAATAGTAATCTGAGAGTCGTAGGAACCTCTACCGACAACATAAATACAGATTGCCAAGTTTCAATTATATTAAATGACATAAAGCCATACCAAAACGTTCTGCCGACTGGTCCGGGAGGTAAAGGCGACTATTCGCTATGGGGCTTTCTACTTACCTCTGACTACAATTCTACGGTCAAAGAAGGGCCTAACAAGCTAACTGCAAAACTGACATGTTCAAACCCTAATTCAGCAGCATCTGATTTAGCAACACACTACAGTGTCTTTTTCAGAGGATCAAGTTCCATGCCTACTAATGCTTCTATTTCTTCTTCATCGACAAACCAATTGCTGTCATCAGAGTCTACGCCGACAATTCCGGCAACAATAGAAGGTGCAAACAGCACCAGTATTAGTACGCTCTCGTCCTTCTCCTCTAATAATAGCGAAAATAGTAATAATTCAAGGGCTACAAGTACTCCAATTCCTACTCCTATGAATGCGTCTATCATTCCTAGACCATTATCTATAAAAATAACGTCCCATACTCAGAATCAAACAGTTCCTGCTAACAGACCGCTCGAAATCTCTGGAATATCTTCGGATAATGTCAATTCAAACTGCACTGTTTATGCTGATTGGAATGACCAAAAACCTCTACAACAAGTTAGTGCTACTGGACCCAACGGAGCAAATGATTATTCAAATTGGACATTCACTTACACCAACAGCTACCATACTGTAACTGAAGGAGCAAACGAACTAACTTCAAAATTGGATTGTGGGAGTGGTCAAGTAAAATATTACACTGTTAATGTTACTGGAATTAAGGATCAAGAACAACAATTAGCTGGACCCTTGGCAAACGAAAATGATGCAGCGTTGTCAGATAATATTCCTAATTCTCCTGTTCCTCCTTTCCAGCCTGCCGATCCTATTATAGAAGGGGACGATAATTCTGATAATACTGAAGGCTCTACTGCCGGTAATTCTGATAATGACGAGGTCGTAGAGGAAGATCCAGATACAGAAGAAAATATTGACGGTAACACCGATCTTTTTGAGGAAAACAATGAGCCTGAATCTACTGATGAGGAGATTGGTGACCTTTTCGAGTGATTGAAGTTCTTCGCAACGAGATTTCTAATTTTGATGACACCATGCAGTCCCCAAAAGTTTTCCCAAAGATAATTTGTGTTTTTTATTTTTGGAGATTATAATCGTATCAGATAACATTCTTACTTACTATTATTGGCATACATAAGCCAGAGTAGTGTTGTGCATGTCACTATGCATTCCTTATTATCATTTTTCGTCTAATTACTTTAGTAATTTATTTTAAAATTATACTTTCGGTTCAGGTTCAAACACGAATCTAGGCGTATTAGGAGGACATAAGAAGGTATCAGTATTGTTTTTAGCGCATCCATGTGAAAAGTAAAATTCCTCCTCTTTCTGTATCTGATCTATTTCATGTTCAAGTTGTCTTTTTGCTAGATCAACTTGCTTTGTTGATTGTTCATAATTCTTTAATGCCTGCTGTGCTGCTTCTACTTCTCTTTGTGCTGCTTCTAGTTCTGTTTGTGCTTCTTCTACTTCTCTTTGCAATTGCATAAAATTCTGAATTGACGTTATAGCAAAATAAAGAGATACTACAGAGATTACAGCGAGTAACACGAATTTTATTAATGCCAACTTATCTAGTTAATCGATTCTTTCTTTCTTATTAACTAAAGGCCTTCTGTTATTTCCTCTTTAGTTTTAGGTCCATGCTGAATTATTACATTGACATAATAAGCAAAAGAGGTGAACTACCATCAGACAAGGCTAAAGAATATGGCACTCACAATATCAGTTCTAGCCATCCCAAGGTATTGAGGTAGTTTTTGTAGGAAATGTAACCTACACATAAAGGCAATATTTTCTTCATACCCCCAACAGGAAATAAGGTCTCCTAATGAAGGAGTTCACATACACACAACAGGAAAGGATGGTAAAATAGTAGAGCACAAAGCAATAAGAGATGATCTCAAGTTTATGATGCAGTCAGGAGCAATTAAACCAGCATCTGAATTCGAACCCTATGTCAAAGGATGGAAGGGAACGGGGTGATTGAGAC
>OBLR010000154.1_pt1 | contig 13845 bp, 15 predicted proteins | sample 1519891 | NCBI WGS metagenome assembly OBLR01 (sample SAMEA3113583, study PRJEB22503) | soil metagenome | reverse complement strand
CGGCGCGACCGGCCGTTCTTCGCTGACCCCCTCGCGACCGAGAGCACCTACTCGTTCCCGAGTGGTCATGCGCTGGTCTCACTCTCGGTGTACGGCTCGGTCGCGCTCGTCTTGGCCGGCCGGATCGAAGGTCGCGGCCGGAAGGCGCTGCTGCTGGCGTCAGCCGGCTCGCTCGTCGCCGCGATCGGCTTCAGCCGCCTCTACCTCGGCGTCCACTTTCTTTCGGACGTCGTCGCCGGCTTCGCGGCGGGCACGGCTTGGCTAGCGATCCTCTACCTCACGCTCGCGCTGCGCTCGCGCTACGTGTCGCGGCCGCGAGCCTCGGGCTGCGACTAGTCTGCGCCCGCCTCGAAACCGCCAGCGCTGATGCGAGTTCGCCGGAATGGCGTGCAGCTTCGAACTAGTGGCCGGCCGCAGTCATTTCGGCCAGGAGCGCCTCTCCGTCCGCGATCCCGACGAGGCCGGGGGCGAGCGGAACGCGGCGGACGGCGAACAGCTCCTGCAGCGCCACTCCCGCATAGCCTGAGGGACGGACGATGACCGCGCCGTTCGCGAACCGGCTTCTCTCGAGCGAGACCGTCCGCGACTACGTTGCGTCCCGCGGGCTGCTTGACCGCGCGGAGCCCAGCTCGGTCGTGGAGCTCGGCGGCGGCGTCTCGAACGTCGTCCTCTCGGTCGTCTCGCCGTCGCGTGCGCTGGTCGTGAAGCAGGCTCTACCACGCCTGCGCGTGCTCGACGAGTGGCCGGCGAAGCGCGAACGAGCCCTCACGGAGGCGGCGGCCCTTCGCCTCGCAGGCTCCTTGACGCCTGGACTCGTCCCTGCGGTCGTCGACGTCGATGCAGACGCCTGCGCGCTGACGATCGCCCATGCGCCGCCGTCATGGCGTCCCTGGAAGGAACTTCTCCTCGCCGGAACGGGTGATCCCGCTATCGCCGAGGGACTCGGGTCGGCGCTGTCCGCCTGGCACGACGGCACGTCCGGATCGCCACGGCTCCGCGATCAGTTCGACGATCGCGAGGCGTTCGATCAGCTTCGCATCGATCCCTACTACCGGACAGTCGAGCGTCGCCACCGCGAGATCGCCGAGGCGATCGCCCGGTTCGTCGCTCGCATGTCGTCGCGTCGGCGCTGCCTCGTCCACGGGGACTTCTCTCCGAAGAACGTCCTCGTCGGCCCGAACACGGTGTGGATCATCGACTGGGAGGTCGCGCATTACGGCGACCCGTCCTTCGACGTCGCCTTCATGCTCAACCACCTCTTCTTGAAGGCGCTTCACCGACCCCGCTCGCGAGCCCAGTACGAGCACTGCTCGCTCGCCTTCTTCGGCGCCTGGGAGGCAGGAGTGTCGAATGGTCTTCGCGACGCAGCGGAGTACATCCTTGGTCACGTGGGGTGCCTCATGCTCGCTCGGGTCGACGGCAAGTCGCCCGCGGAGTATCTGTCGGAAAGCGAACGGGAACGGGCGCGGCGTCTCGGCATCTCGTTCATCGTCGAGCCGCCGCAGGACGTCGATGCCGCCTGGCAGCGTCTGTCCGAGGCCGTCGTCCGGTGAATCGGACCGCCATCACCCGCGTCTTCGCGTGGGAGGCGCTGGATTCTCGCGGGAATCCGACCGTCGCCTGTGAGGTGTCCCTCCGTTCGGGAGCACGTGGAACGGTGATCGTTCCCTCCGGCGCCTCCACCGGTCGTCACGAAGCCTTCGAGCTCCGCGACGGCGGGACGAGGTACGGCGGCCGCGGCGTTCGGCGAGCCGTGGAGAACGTGCGCGGCGAGCTGGCGGCAGCGGTGACCGGCCTGGGAGCCGACGATCAGGACGCGGTCGACACCGCGTTGCGCACGACGGACGGCTCCCCGAGCCTGGAGCGGCTCGGCGCCAACGCCGTGCTGGCCGTGTCACTCGCCACGGCGTGCGCCGCCGCAAGCGCAAGCGGGGTTCCGCTCTACCACCGGCTGCTGGAGGGGCAGGTGCCGGTTCTCCCGATGCCGATGGTGAACATCGTCTCCGGCGGGGCGCACACGACCGGAGGCGTGGAGATGCAGGATTTTCTCGCCGTCCCGATTGGTGCGACCAGCTTCGGCGAAGCAATCGAGTGGGCCTGGAGGGTGAGGAGGTCGACGCAGGAGCTGGCCGCGGAGCGTCGACTGCCGACGCTGGTCGCCGACGAGGGCGGCTTGGGCCCGCCGCTCCCCTCCAATCTTGCAGCGCTCGAGCTTCTCGCCGAGGGTGTCGAGCGCTCCGGGCTCCGGCTCGGAGACGACGTCGCGATCGCCATCGACGTCGCCGCCACCCGGTTCTGCGCCCCCGACGGCTCCTACCGGACGACCGGAGACGTGACGCGTGCTTTCGATTCGAGCGGCCTCGTCGCCGAGCTCGAGCACTGGTGCAACCGGTATCCCATCGTCTCGCTCGAGGATCTCCTCGCAGAGGACGACTGGGAGGGCTGGGCCGAAGCGACGTCCCGGCTCGGATCGCGCATCCAGATCGTCGGAGACGATCTCTTCGTGACGGATGTCGCTCGCCTGGAGCGCGGCATCCGGGAAGGCGTCGCGAATGCGGTCCTCGTCAAACCGAACCAGGTGGGGACCCTCTCAGCCGCATGGGCGGTGGTGAAGCGAGCTCGTGAGGCAGGCTACGGCGTCATCGTCTCGGCGCGCTCCGGTGACACCGAGGATGCTTGGCTCGCGGACCTGGCAGTCGGTTGGTGCGCCGGCCAGATCAAGGTCGGCTCGCTCGCGCGCTCCGAACGCACCGCCAAGTGGAACCGTTTGCTGCGCATCGAAACGGAGCTCGGGAGGCGCGCTGTCTTCGCCCGGGCCGATTGGGCTCGGTCGCTCGAGGCAACACGCCGTGGAGGATCTCAGGCACGCAGACTGCCGAGCGAGGCGCGGAGGACAAAGGAATGAAGGCCGTCGACCTGCTCCTGCACAGGTCGTGGACCCCTGCTCGGGACGGCTTGGCGCGTCCCGTCAGAGGCGCCCTCCGGTTTCCGGGTCGAACAGCGTCGACGCTCCCGGCTGGATCCCGACCTCGACCGACTCCCCTGCCCGGACCGTGCTCTGCGGCGCGAAGCGGCCGATGAACGTGATCCGGCGGTCGTCCCCACCGGCGCGATCCTCTGGCGGTCCGGCGTCATGGGCGCGCCCGACCTGGCCAGCGCGGAGAAGGGGCGCCGCTTGTTCGCGGCGTGCGCCGACGGGCTCGCCGGGGTGATCGAGGAGCTCGGGGCCCTCCCGTTCCCGTCCGGGTGAACGGGCAGCGGCCGGCGGCCGGAACAGCTCCTCTTCGCCGGCGTCAGCGGGTTGAGGCGAGCGATGCTGCGGGTGCGCCGAGCGCGTCCAGCACGTCCTCGCTCGTGAGCACGCGGCCGTACTTCATCTCGACGTTTCGGAGCGTGTTGCGGTGGAGCTCGGCGTCGAACGACGAGACTGCGTCCGCGACGACGATCGTCTGGAAGCCTTCGTGGAAGCCGCCGCGGGCGGTGTCCTCGACGCAGATCTGCGTGACCGTCCCCGTGAGGACGATCGTGTCGACCGCGCGGGCGCGGAGGATGTCCGTCAGGTTCGTCCGGTGGAAGGCGTTGTAGCCGTACTTCTCCACCTGCGGCTCGTCGGGAAGAGGGGCAAGCTCGTCGATCACGGCGGTGCAGTCGAGCTCGCCCTCCGCGTCGCCGTACGTGCGACGGAAGCCCGGCCAGCAGCAGCAGGTCGGAGGCGCGATCATGGGGGACCAGTTCCACATCAGCGTCCGCTCGGGCCCGGCGAGGAAGCGGGTGAAGACCACGGGACGATGCACGCCCCGGAACGCGTCGATCAGGCGCCGCTGCACCGGGATCGTCGAGCGCGCGTCGGCAACCTCGAGCGGCGCCCCGACACGGACGAAGTCGTTCTGCATGTCGACGACGACGAGCGCCACCGAGGCGGGCGAGAGCTCAAACATGAACGGGCGTCTGCGTCCGCCGCGCGAAGGGCTCGAGGATGTGCTCGGCGAAGAGCTCCAGCTGCCGGAGATCCGCCGTCATCGTGTGGAGGATCAGGTAGTCGACGCCCGCGTCGATCCGCTCCTGCACGCGCCGCTGAACCTCGTCGATCGTTCCCGTCAGGTAAACCGAGTCGATGTACTCCCACGGACGCTCGTCCGAGACGACCGCGTACAGCCGCTCGCGCTGCTCGGCGACGGCATCCTCGTGGTTCGCGCTCTCGCTCAGCCAGCAGAAGTTCTCGTGGGCGACGGTGAACCCGCGCTCGGCGCGTGAGGTGCCGGTGCGCTCGAGTTCGGCGTCGATCTCGCCGAGGTCGGTCGCGATCTGCTCGGGGGTCGCGGTCGGGCGCGCGATCCAGCCGTCCCGGCGGCAGATGCGACGCAGCACCGTCGGCGCCATCACCGGTTTCTCCGGGGAAGCCTCGTGTGCGAACTGTCGCCCGCCGGCGACCCAGAGGGAGGGTACGGGTCCGAGCGGCTCGACAGTTGCGTCCTCGAAGCGGTAGTGACGCCCGTCAAAGGTGACGTTCCTTCCGCTCAGCAGGCTCATCGTCGCGTCGAGCATTTCGTCGGTACGACGCCCGCGCTGGGTGCGCTCTCCGCCGACGGCCGCGAACTCCGGGTCGTACCACCCCACGCCCGCGCCGAGCACGAATCGACCCGAGCTGAGCCGCTGCAAGGTCGAGATCTCCTTTGCGAGCACGACGGGCTGTCGCGTCGGCATGACGAGAATCGACGTCCCCAGCCGGACACGGCTCGTGACCGCAGCCGCGTACGTGAGCGTCACGAGCGGCTCCAGCCAGCTGACGCGGTAGAAACGGTGCGCGGTCAGCAAGTGGTCCGTAACGAAGAGCGACTCGAAGCCCAGCTCCTCCGCCCGGGCGGCGAAGCGCCTGATCTGCGCGGCGTGCTCGCGTTCGCCGTCGGGGAGGATGTACGTCGGTAAGAAGACGCCGAGCTTCATGCGGTCGCGCCGACGGGCTCGAGCTCGCCGGCGAGCACCATCGCCTCCCGTACCCGCGCCCTCTCCGCGTCGGACACGGGCAAAAGCGGCTCGCGCACCGTCGCGCGCTCGAGGACGCCCTGCATCACGAGCGCCTCCTTCGCGCGCGCCCGGTAGTTACGCACCGGCGCCGCGAAGATCGCGTTCGCGAGCGGGGTCAGCGTCTCCATGATCGCGCTCGCCTCAGCGTGGTTGCTCTCGAGCGCGAGCTCGATCATGTCGACCTGCCGGCGCGTGGCGACCGCGCCGAATCCGATCAGCGCGCCCTCGGCGCCGAGCACGAACGACTCGTAGATGAAGTTGTCGTTGCCGGTCAGGAACACGCAGTCGGGACGCGCGGCCTTGACGGCCTCCCGGGCCTCGACGAAGAGCTTGGCGTCGAACGACGCCTCCTTGATCGCCGCCACCTGCGTCACGCTGCAGAGCCGGTAGAGCGTCTCGGGCGTGTACAGGACGCCTCCGAGCGCGGGCTGCAGGTTGAAGAGCACGAGCGGAAGACCGGTCGCGTCGCCGATCGCAGCGTGATACCGCAGCGGCACCTCCGGATCGAGCGGCTGGCCCTGGTAGGCGGAGATCGGGAAGACGAGGAACGACGACGCCCCGACGTCCTTGTACTCGCGCGCGAGCCTGACGGCCTGCTCGGTGAACTGCGCGCCGAGCCCCGCGACGACCGGGATGCGGTCGCCGATCTCGTCGACGACGATCTCGAGCACGCGGCGGCGCTCCTCCGGCCAGAGGTGCGGGCCCTCGCCCGTGTCGGCGTTGATCGCCACCGCCTTCGGCGCCGCCGCGGCGACGTGCTGCATGTACCGCCGAAGGGCGGGCTCGTCGATCCGTGCGTCCGCGGTCATGGGCAGGACCGTGGCCGGGATCAGTCCGCGCAGGTCGAGCGTCATCGCGCCTCCTCGAGGTCGGTCTGCGAAGATTAGTCCCCGATCGGTGCCGGCGAGGGCGAGGAGGCCGCAGTGGGTGGCGACGAGCAGACCGAGTCGCGCGACGCGCGCGTCGAGGAGATCCGGTCGAAGATCGAGCGCGGCGAGGAGCCGACGCCCGAGGAGAAGGAGTATCTCCGCAGCGAGGGCGTAGAGCTCCCCGCCGGCGAGGGGACCGCGCCGCCGGCCGTTTGAACCAGGCTCCGGGCACCGACGCAGGCATGCGGCTTGCGGATCGGGTGGTGATCGTGACCGGTGCCGGGTCCGGCATCGGCCGCGTGATCGCGATGCGGTTCGCCGGCCAGGGCGCGCGCCTCGTCCTCGCCGATCGCGTTCGCGAGTGGGTCGAAGCGGTCGCGCGCGAGCTCGGCGGGGACGCTCTGGCGACGACGACGGACGTGACGGTGGGAGCGGACGTCGACGCCATGGTCGCTTCAGGCGAGGAGACGTTCGGACGGATCGACGTGCTCGTGAACAACGCCGCCGTCTGCGAAGGGGACGACATCCTGCAGATCGACGAAGCGACGTGGGACACGGACGTCACCGGCGTCCTGAAGAGTGCGTTCCTCTGCTCGAAGCGCGTGCTCCCGGGGATGATCGAGCGCGGCGGCGGCGCGATCGTCAACATCGCGTCCGTCAACGGGCTGGGCTACTTCGGCAACGAGGCGTACAGCGCCGCCAAGGCCGGGATGATCAACCTCACGCAGTCGATCGCGGCGCGGTACGGATCGCGCGGGGTTCGCGCGAACGCGATCGCGCCCGGCTCGATTCGCACGCCGATCTGGCACGACCGCGTCGAGAAGGATCCCGACGTGTTCGACAAGCTCGTCAAGTGGTATCCGCTCGGCCGGGTCGGCGAGCCGGAGGACGTCGCCACGGCGGCGCTCTTCCTCGCCTCCGACGAGTCGAGCTGGGTCAGCGGCGCCGTTCTTCGCGTCGACGGCGGGCTGATGGCCGGCTACCCGCTGATGGCCGAGGAGCTGCTCGTCGAGTCGCGGGAGCCCGAGCCCGCCGAGGAGTGACGTGCTCGACGTCCTGATTGCGGGCGGCCGGGTCATCGACGGCGCCGGGAACCCCTGGTTTCGAGCCGACGTGGGCTTGCGCGACGGCAGGGTGGCCGCCGTCGGACGACTGCGCGGGGAGGCGGCCGCGCGCACGGTCGACGCGGAAGGCCTGGTCGTGTCCCCCGGCTTCATCGACATGCACACGCACTCGGACCTCCAGCTCCTCGCCAATCCGCCGCACGAGGCCAAGGTCCACCAGGGCGTGACGCTGGACGTGCTCGGCCAGGACGGCCTGAGCTACGCGCCCGTGACGAGCGACGACGTCCTCGCGCAGCTGCGCCGCCAACTCGCGGGCTGGAACGACGACCCGCGCGGCTTCGACTGGAGCTGGCGAACGGTCGCCGAGTACCTCGACCGGCTGGACGCGGGAATCGCGATCAACGCCGCGTACCTCGTCCCGCACGGGACGGTGAGAATGTGCGCGATGGGGCTCGACGACCGGGCGCCCACGCCGGACGAGCTCCTGCGGATGAAGGAGCTCGTGGCCGAAGGGATGGAGCAGGGCGCGGTCGGTCTTTCGACAGGGCTCACCTACGCGCCCGGGATGTACGCCGACGACGACGAGCTCGTCGCCCTCTGCGAGGTCGTCGCCGAGCGCGGCGGCTACTACACGCCGCATCACCGCAATTACGGCCTGCAAGCCCTCGAGGCCTACGCGGACTGCGTCGAGATCGCGCGCCGCTCGGGCGTCGCGCTCCACCTCGCGCACGCGCACCTCGGCTTCGAGGTCAACAGAGGGCGCGCGCCGGAGCTGCTCGCCCTGATCGACACCGCGCGCGCGGACGGCGTCGACGTCACCCTCGACACGTACCCGTACCTGGCAGGGGCGACGTACCTGCACGCGATCTTGCCGGGCTGGGTCCATGCGGGCGGCGCCGAGGCGACGCTGCAGCGTCTGCGCGACCCCGGTCTGCGCGAGCGCCTGCGCGTCGAGCTTGAGGAGGAGGGGTCGGACGGGTTCCACGACATCCCGATCGACTGGCGGATCATCGTTGTGAGCGGCGCGCGGCGCGGGGAGAACGAGCGCTGGATCGGCCGCTCCGTCGCCGACGCGGCGCAGGAGGCGGAGAAGCGCCCGATCGACTTCGTCTGCGACCTGCTCGTCGAGGAGGAGCTCGGCGTCGCCTCGATCGCGCACATCGGCAACGAAGAGAACGTCCGGGCGATCATGACGCACCCCGCGCACACCGCCGGCAGCGACGGGATCCTCGTCGGCGAGCGCCCGCATCCGCGCTCCTGGGGGACATTCCCGCGCTACCTGGCCGTCTACGTGCGCGAGCTCGGGATCCTCACCTGGGAGCAGGCGATCAGGAAGATGACGTCGCTGCCGGCTCAGCGGCTCGGGTTCCCCGACCGAGGGCTCCTCCGCCCGGGCATGGCCGGCGACGTCGTCTGCCTCGACCCGGAGCAGGTTCGCGACACGGCGACGTACGAGGATCCGCGATCGCTGCCCGACGGCATTCCGTACGTCGTCGTCAACGGCCGGTTCGTCGTCGACGACGGGCGCCACACGGGCGACCTTCCCGGGCGCGCGCTTCGCAGCAGGGCTCAGTTGGTCGTCAGCGCTCGCTGAACGAGATCGAGCGTCTCGAGCCGCATGAAGCCGTAGTGGTAGAAGTGCACGGGCTCGATGCCGAGCTCGCGCGCGACGGACAGCTTGGCCGCGAGGTTCTCGGCGGAGTCGCAGTCCGGGGCCATCGGGCGCAGCGCCACCGACAGCTTCGCGCCGCGCGCCTGCGCCGCATACGCCTGCAGGTCGAGGCGCAGTCGCTCGGGTTCGGCGGCGTAGCCGATCGCCGTCACCGCCCCGCAGGCGTCCGCGATGGCCGGAAGATCGACGCCGAGCTTCCACGCGATCGACGGCGCGGAATCGCCCGTCGGGCGGCCCGTCGCATAGCCCTTGACCGCGCCCGACAGGTCCATGAACGAGAACGAGGCGCCGCCGGCGGCCGCGGCCTCGGCGGACTCCGCCACGAGCGCGGCGACGGTCGCGGCGCGCGCGTCGGCGTAGCCCTCGAGCTCGCCGCCCGCGAAGACCGCAAGGTCCGCGCGCGTGACGTCCTCGCGCGGCTCCTCCGCGCCGGAGCGCGCGAACACGCGCTCGAGCTCCGCGCGCGCGGCCTCGCGGACGGCGTCGCCGTCGACGCCCTGACGCCGCGCCGCGGCGAGACAGTGCTCGCAGAAGCAGAGGCCGAGCAGGTAGCGGCTGAGCGGGCCGAGCTCGATGAAGTAGCGCTCGTGCGCGTACCCGTGCTCGAGTGGGTGGTAGTGCAGCGACTCCGACAGGATGCTCGTTACCCCGAGTCGGGCGATGTCCTTCGCGAGTGCCCGGACGTAGGCACGCACGTCGGGGTTCGCGGGACAGAGATCGGTGACGTACGCGTCGCCGAACGCGTTCCGCGGCGCGCACTCCGGATAGCGCACGCCGAGCGTGTCGTTGTGGAGAAACACGGTCCAGGCGTGCACCTCCAACCCGCGCTCGCGCGCGCCCGCGCAGAGCTCGGCGAGGACGTCGACCTCCTCCGCCAGCGAGCTGACGTGCGGCTGGATCAGGAGATCGCGGTACGCGCCGGGGTCGGGGCGGAAGAAGAGCGCCCCGCCTTCGAGGAAGTGCACCTTCCGCACCGGGTTGTGCGGGAAGAGGTCGCGGCCCTCGTGGTAGGCGGCCGCGACCGTGAGCCCACCCAGGCCGCCGCGCCGCGTCACGTTCTCGACGACAGTCTCCAGCCCCTCGTCGTGGAGGTCGGTCGCGAAGGCGAAGATCGACGTCCGCATGGGTCAGAGGATCCCGTGCCGCGCGAACACCTCGGCGGGGTCGTCGCCGCGCTCCAGCTCGGCGCGGACGACGTTCTCGCCGCTGTGCTTCTCCTCCGCGAGTCGCACCGCGTCGTCGGCGAGCGCGGCCGGGATCACCACGACCCCCATCGCGTCGCCGAGCACGAGGTCGCCCGGCCGAACCTCCACGCCGCCGCAGACCACCGGCTCGCCGACCGCGTGCACCGCCTGGCGCCCCGCGGAATCGAGGGGTGAAGGCCCGCGGGCGAAGACGGGGAACCCCATCTCCTCGAGCTGCGCAACGTCCCGCGTCAGCCCGTCGGTGACGGCGCCCGTAGCGCCCCTGGCGCGCGCCGCGGTGGCGAGAAGCTCGCCCCAGACGCCCGATTTCAGCTCGCCGTTCGTCCCCAGCACGACGACGTCGCCCCGTGTCAGGACGCGGAAGCCGGCCAGCAGCTTCTCGTACGGAACCTCCTCCGGCTCGTCGATCGGGGACGACGCGAGCGTGAACGCGCGGCCGACGAGACGCCCCCGGCGTGCGACTGGGTGGATCCGGAAGTCCATCACGCCCACGCGGTGCCCGAGCGCGTCGAGGACGTCGCTGACGAGCGCGGTGTGGAGCCGGCCGAGCCGCTCGAGCAGGACCTGGGATGCTTGCACGACCACTAGGCCTTTGAGAGCATGCGCACTTGCTGAGCGTTTAGGACCATTTCGCTGATTTTCCGAGATCCGGCTGCACGACTGCGAAAGGAAGGCAAATGGCGAAGTACGGCGTGGGCATCCTCGGCGCCGGCTGGGTCGCCGGCGAGTACGTCAAGGCATTCCGCGACCATCCGCTCACGGAGATCGCGGGAATCTACAACCGCACACCGGGCAAGGCGACGCGGCTGCTGGAGACGCACGGCGTCACGGCACGCGAGTACGCGAGCGACGACGAGCTCTTCGACGACGATCGCGTCGACATCGTCGTCTCGTGCACGACCCCGGACGCTCGCCCGGAGCACGTCGTGCGAGCCGCCGAGACCGGCCGTCACGTGGTGATCGAGAAGCCGATCGCGCTGACCATGGACGGCGTGGAGGAGATCCGAGACGCGGTCGAGCGCGCCGGCGTCAAGACCGTGACGTCCTTCGTCCTCCGCTGGAACCCGCAGTTCGAGACGACGAAACAGCTGATCGCGGACGGCGTCGTCGGTGATCTGATCTACGCGGAGGGCGATTACTGGCATCCGATCAGCAAGGCCTACCCCTGCTACGACTGGATCGTAGGCAAGGAGATCGGCGGCAGCGCCTTCGTCGCCGGCGGCTGTCACGCCGCCGACGCGATGCGCTGGTTTGGCGGCGAGATCGTCGAGGTGGCGGCGTTCTCGCATGGCCCGATGCAGAACCTCGACTACGAGTACGACCCGGTCATCGTCGCGTCGATCAGGTTCGAGAACGGCGCCGTCGGCAAGCTGGCCACGCTACTCGACGGCGAGACGCCGTACATCTTCAACACGCGGCTCTTCGGAACCGAGGGCACGATCCAGAACAACCGCGTGTTCTCGCGAAAGCACTACCCGGGAGCGCTCGACTACTGGAGCTTCCCGACGATAGAGCCCGACAGCGGCGACGTGACGCATCACCCGTTCGTCCCCGAGATCGCCCACTTCCTCGAATGCATCGAGAGCGATGTCGAGTCGCACGCGTCGATCCACGACTCGTGGAAGTCGATGGCGGTGTGCTTCGCGATCGACGAGTCGGCCGCCCAGGGCGGCGCGCCGGTACGCGTCGCCGAGATCGCGTCCGTCTGAACGCAACTGGGGACAGGAGAGAGAGGAGCCATGGCAACACGAGATCCACGGAAGGTGACCCGCCGGGAGCTGATGGGCACGAGCGCCGCGGTGGGCGGCGGTGCGCTCGTCGCCGGCGGCCTCGGCGGCTTCCTCGCCGGCCGTGCGACCGCGGACGAGGGCGGCGGCGGCGCGGGTGTGGCCGAGGAAGGCAGCGGCGAGGAGATTCGCGCGGTCGGGATCTTCCCGCTCGGAGGGTTCATCGCGGCCGACGGCCAGGAGATGCGGAACGGCGTCGTCATGGCGATCGACGAGCTCAACGCCAACGGCGGCGTCCTCGGGGCGCGGATCCGGTACATCGAAATCGACGACGGCGACTCGCAGGCGGAGGACATCACGACGGCGTTCAACCGTGCGGTCGAGACGGAGGACCCGGACGTGATCTTCTCCGGCTACCACCTCGCTTCCGGCCCGGAGTTCGACATCGTCGCCGACGCGGAGCGGCTCTACTACAACGTCAATACGCAGCAGCGCTGGATCGACCTCTACGAGCGCGATCGGGAGCGGTACTGGAGCAGCTTCCAGTGCGATCCCGCCGACACCTGGTACGGGGGCGGCTTCGCGCTCTGGGTCGACGGCCTGGTCGACGAGGGCACCGTCGAGCTCGACAAGACGGCGGCGATCCTCGCGGGCGACGATCCCTACGACTCCTTCATCGCGCAGAACTTCGAGTCGAAGATCAAGGAGCTCGGCTGGGAGGTGATCCACAAGGGCACGTTCACCGCCGGCCAGGTCCCCGACTGGGGGCCGCTGCTCGCGCGCGTGCGCTCGAGGCCGCCGGGCATGCTGTTCACGACCGACTACAACCCGGCCGACGACGCCGCGATGGCGAAGCAGTGGGCGCAGAACCCGGTGCGCGGCACGCTGGTGTACCAGCAGTACGGTCCGTCCGTTCCGGAATACCTCGAGCTGGCGGGCGACGCCGCGAACGGGATGATCTGGGCGACCGTGCTCGGCCTGCTCCCGGACACGATCGGCAACGACTTCCGCGAGCGGTACCAGGAGAAGTTCAACAAGCAACCGGGCTGGGCGAACGCCGGCGGCTGCTACGACGAGGTCATGGTGTGGGCGCGGGCCGTCGCCAACGCGGGGACCTGGTCCGACTACAGGAGGGTGGCGAGGGAGACCGAGAAGCTGATCCACCGCGGCACGACCGGCGGGATCTCGTTCCAGAGCCACGCCGGCCTCGCTTATCCGGGCCAGACGCCCGACCCGTCCATCGGGCAGGCGCACATCATCGCCCAGATCCAGGACGCAGAGCAGGTCGTGATCTCGCCCGAGCCCTACACGACGGGCGACTTCCAGCCGCCGCCGTGGTTCTAGCGACGACGTAGGAGCTGAATCGGGCCTGTCCGCCGGCCACGGCGAGCGGGCGGGCCCTTCGCGGCGGTGGCGATCCTCGACTGCAGCAGCGTGACCAAGGCCTACGGCGGCCTGCTCGCCGTGAACGACCTCAGCTTCTCGATCGACCCCGGGGACGTCTTCGCCATCGTCGGCCCGAACGGCGCCGGCAAGACCACGCTGTTCGACACGATCTCGGGTCTCTCGCCGGCGACGTCGGGGACGGTCGCCTTCGACGGTGAGTCGATCGAGCGGATGAGCGCACACCAGATCTGCCGTCGGGGGCTCGCTCGTACCTTCCAGACGACGGTCACCTTCGCGAGCCAGACGGTGCTCCAGAACACGCTCGTAGGAGCGGTGTTCGGCCGCGCCGACGGCCGGGCGGCGCTGAGGTTCGAGAGGGCGGCGGTGGCGAAGGCGCTGGACGCCCTCGAGCTCTGCGGGCTCGCCCGGAAGCAGGCGACTCCCTCGGCGACGTTGCCGATCCTCGACCGCAAGCGGCTGATGCTCGCGACCGCGCTCGCGACCGAGCCGAAGCTGCTGCTCCTCGACGAGCCGGTCGGCGGGCTCAACGCCCGCGAGCGCGAGGAGATGATCGCGCTGATCGCGCGCGTGAACGAGGCGGGCGTGACGGTGCTGATGATCGAGCACGTGATCAAGGCCGTGCAGGCGCTCGCGCGGCGGATGGTCGTCCTCCACCACGGGCGCAAGATCGCCGAGGGCAAGCCGGTCGACGTGCTGCGCGACGCCAGGGTCGTGGACGTCTACCTCGGAGGCGCCGGCGCCGGCCTCGGGGCCGGCTCCGCGGGGGAGGCGCGCTGATGCTCGACGTGCGCGACCTGCACGCGGGCTACGGCGGGTCCGAGGTGCTGTTCGGCGTCAGCCTGCGGGTCGGCGACGGCGAGGGTGTCGTCGTCCTCG
>OBLR010000153.1_pt1 | contig 13851 bp, 8 predicted proteins | sample 1519891 | NCBI WGS metagenome assembly OBLR01 (sample SAMEA3113583, study PRJEB22503) | soil metagenome | reverse complement strand
CTGCATCGATACTCCTCCAATCCTCCTCGTTCTCGAAGGGACCCACCTCTTCGTAAGGCTCGCACCCTTCGAAACTACCCTGCAGGAAACGCCCTCCCGGATGCACGTTCCCCGCGAAAGCTCCCTGAATCTCCTCGATCACAGCTTCTCTGGCGCTCATCCTGACTCCCGAAAAGTTCGCAGGCCTACCGTCTTTCACTATTGTGTACCATTGCTGAAGGCCTGTGGGGACGGCACTCAACACTCAGCGAATCGAGCCGATACCTGATACCTCACAGCTGTAGCCTGAGATCTTACTCTGCGTGAGCCACGTTGAACTCTAGAGTACAATGGCATCCGGTTGTTGTGAATCCTGGCTTGGATGGGGTCTTTTCAGCAGCCCGGTTGGTGTAGGGAACAGCCGGTAACGGGAGTACGAGATAGCCGGGCAAAGAAACGAGACGGCGGGGCGACCCGGGCTGGGGGGCGACTCCATCCCAGGTCTTGTTACCTCGCTCAAGACTTTCTCGCGAGCTTCGAGCATCGTGGCCATACTGGTTGGCTGCATTGTTCTCATTGGCTGGACGCTCGATGTAGGGGCCTTGAGTGACATCCTGCCAGGTCCTGTGGCGATGAACCCTCTCTCGGCGATAGGTTTGTTGTTGGCCGGTGTGTCGGCCTGGTTGTTGCAGGATGAGCACGTGGAAGGGAGGGAGCGTTGGATCTCACGGGTATGCGCCCTCGTGGTGGCGCTTGTCGGCCTGATCAGGCTGATCCAGATCCTCTTCGGCCTCGAACCGGGCATCGACCAGCTCCTGTTTTCAGCGAGCCTGGCCTCGGAGGCGGCGCTTACGGGCTTCTCCAACAGGATGGCGTCCGACACGGCGCTTGACTTCGTCCTGATCGGTGGCGCGCTGTTTTTTCTGGACAGGCGGAGCCGCCGTGGTCGCTGGGTATCCCAGTACCTCGCCCTGACCGTGTTCGTGTTCTCCATTCTGGCTTTCGCCGGCTATGTTTACGGCGTCGCGAATCTCTACGGCAACACCTCCTACATCCCCATAGCGGCGATGACTTTCGTCGTGCTCTCGGCCGGCGTCCTGTGTGCGCGCCCCGAGCGCGGCCTTATGGCCGTCGTCACGAGCCGCAACATGGGGGGTGTGGTGGCGCGCCGTCTGTTACCCGCCGCCATCCTGGTTCCGCTGGTGCTCGGGTGGTTCAGGCTCAGGGCTCAACAGGTCGGTCTCTACGGCACAGAACTCGGGGTGTCCCTCTTCACCGTGGCAACCATGTTCATCATCGCCGCCCTGGTGTGGTGGAGCGCCCGCCTGCTCTACCGGGTCGACGGCGAGCGCAAGCTGGCCGAGGAGGAGATGCGGGCGGCGAGGGAGAGGGCCGAGGAGGCCAACCGCGCAAAGAGCGAGTTCCTGGCCAACATGAGCCACGAGATCCGCACTCCCATGAACGGCGTTATAGGCATGACAGACCTCCTTCTGGACACCCACCTCGACGAGGAGCAACGCGAGTACGCACAGACGGTCCACTTCTCGAGCCAGACTCTGCTCGCCATCCTCAACGACATCCTTGACTTCTCCAAGATAGAGGCCGGCAGCCTGAGCCTGGAGACCATAAACTTCGACCTGAGGAGGGAGGTCGAAGAGGTCGCCGCCCTGCTCGCTGGACACGCCCACGAGAAGGGCCTGGAACTGGTCAGCTTCGTGGAGCCGGGTACGCCGACCGCCGTGCGAGGCGACCCGTTCCGGCTACGGCAGGTGCTCACCAACATCCTGGGCAACGCGATCAAGTTCACCGAAGAAGGGGAGGTGACCTTGCGGGCCCAGCTGGTCGAGGACGCTCCTGATACGGTCACGGTGTGTTTCGAGGTTCGTGACACAGGCATAGGCATGAGCGAAGAGCAGAGATCCAGGCTCTTCAAACCCTTTACCCAGGCCGACGCTTCGACCACCCGCCGCTACGGGGGCACAGGGCTCGGTCTGGCCATCAGCAGGCAACTGGTATTGATCATGGGAGGGGAGATAGGCGTGAGGAGCGAGCCCGGCGTAGGCTCCACTTTCTGGTTCACCACGAGGCTCGAGAAGAGACCGGAGGATGGGCGGGCGACCCCCGTCCCCCGCGCGGGCCTGCAAGACCTTCGTGTGCTCATCGTGGACGACCACGAGACCAACCGCCGCATACTGCACAAGCAGATCACCTCCTGGGGCATGAGGGACGGCATGGCGGAGAACGGGGCGGAGGCGCTTGACCTACTGCGGGCCGCGGCCGAAAGCGGGGAGGCCTACGACCTGGCGGTACTGGACATGCAGATGCCAGATATGGACGGCATCCAACTCGCCCGCGCCATAAGCGCAGAACCCGCCATCTCTTCTACCAGGCTGGTGCTGCTTACCTCCATAGGCATCAATATCAACGAGACTGCCCGCATGGCCGGCGTGGAGGTCGTCCTCAACAAGCCGGTGCGCCAGTCGCAGCTCCACGACGCCCTCGCGACGATGCTCGGCACCCCTACAGAGGCACAGGCCAAACCGTCGCGGGGAGGCGTGAGATCTACTGCGCACGCAACACCGGAGGCCGAACTCCACGCGTCCCGCGGTCACGTCCTCCTCGTCGAGGACTACCCCGTAAACCAGGTGGTGGCGACAAGGATGCTCGAGAGGTCAGGCTACAGGGTAGACGCCGTGAACAACGGGAGGGAGGCCGTCGAGGCCCTCTCGAATATCCCGTACGGGGCGGTGCTCATGGACGTTCAGATGCCCGAGATGGACGGCTACGAGGCCACGGCCGAGATCCGGCGTCGCGAGGGGTCCGTCCGTCACACCCCGGTAATAGCCATGACCGCCGACGCCATGCAAGGGGATAGGGAGAGAGCACTGGCCGCAGGCATGGACGACTACATAGCGAAACCGGTAAAGCATGAGGAGCTGGAGGCCGTGCTCGGGCGTTGGATCCCACAGCCCGAGCAGGAACCCCCCGCGCACACGAGAGACGAGGACTCAGGAACCGCCGAAGACACTCCCGCCCTCGATCTATCCGTGCTGGAGAGCCGGCGCGGGCCCCAGAGAGATGAGGAACCGGACAAACTGGCCAGGATCGTCGGCCTTTTCATCGAGGACGTGCCGCTACGGCTGGATGAGTTGCGGCAGGCCCTCGAGAGGGGAGAGGCCCAAAAGGTGGAGGAGACGGCCCACATGCTCAAAGGCGGCTCCGGTTACATGGGAGCAGTTCAAATGGCACAGATCTGCGCCGGGATCCAGGGTCTCGGCGCCTCCGGCGAACTGTCGCGCGCCCCCCAGCTGCTTGACGATCTCGAAGCGGAATTCAAACGCATCCGCCCCGCCCTGGAAGCCGCAGTCACGGCGAATTGAGCCAGTCGACGACGTGACTACGGGTGCCAAGAGCCTTTCGACCCTGGCTGTGGCGCTGGCGCTATTCGGTTTGGCCGGCTCTGCCGTGATGGTAGCGGTCCCAGGGCTCTTTGCCGGACCCGTGCAGCCGGAGTTCACTGTCTTCCTGGTCGCCGGGGTGGCGGCCATTGTATTGACCGCCGGCTTCTTCGGCTACATCTACCGTCTTGGCATGGGCTTCGGTAGAACGGTCCTGGTGCTGGCCGCCGGCTACAACGCCCTGATAGCGGCGGTGAAGCTCGGCCTGGCGCCGGCCGCGCTGTATCAGGCCAACCGCGAGCAGGCGTTCGACGCCGCGTTTGGAGATCCGAACGAACTGTGGTTCTACCTCGGGGTCGGCTCGGGCATCCTCCTGCTCTACCTGCTCGTCTTCGGGGTGATGTACAGCCTCTTCAGGCGACGTTTCAGGCGACGCTCGCTCCCGTCAGAACCTCCGCCGGAACAGAGGGGCCGGTGGTCAAACAGGACTATTGTAGTCGGCGTCGTGGTCCTCGTCGCTATCGCCGCCAGCTTTCTCTGGATCATGCCCGTGGTCTACGTCGGGTTACCGACCTTCTCCTACCTCTTCTATATCTTCACAACGTTCGGTGCTGCGATTGCGCTGGCCCTGGTCCTGGCCGCCGTGCTGGCCTACAAGGCTTTCGACGAGGTCGAGAAGCGGGCCGTCCATCTGGGAGACGCCACCCTTCTGGCCAGTTTCTTCTGGCTGGGTCTGGCCCTGATCTTGCTCTACCACGTCATGTGGATCGTCTTCTTTCTGACGCTGGTCAGCATCTGGCCCTTCCGAACATATACGCCCAAGTAAGCATGAAGATGCTTGACCTCTACTGGAGCCTGCTGCGCTATCGCGTTGCTGTGATGATCGTCCTCTTCATGCTGCTCGGGGCGGCGTGGCACAGGGGGCTGACAGCTATCGACGCACCCCTGATCCTGACGATCCTCGCCCTTGCGTCGAGCTACGTTAGCGCGACGAGCGTGAACGACATCTCGGACAGGGAGATCGACGAGATAAACCACCCCGGCGACAAAGGTAGGCCCCTCGTAACGGGCGTAGCCAGGACCACAGACCTGTGGGTACTGTTCGTGGTGTCGAGCGTCCTTGCGGTGGCACTCGGGCTCGCCACCGGTCCTGGCGCCGCGGGCATCATGCTGTTGTCCGTCGTGATCGGGGCGCTCTATTCTCTGCCCCCGGCCAGGCTGTCGTACAGGACGTTCCTGGCGCCGCTGACACTGGCCGTGGCCTACGTCGGCATCCCTTACTGGGCCGGCGTCGTGGTAGTCGGGGAGAGCCTCCTGACATCAGACCTGCCCTTGATGTTGTCCCTCTATCTGCTCTTCGCGGGGAGGATCATACTCAAAGATTTCAGGGACAGGGAGGGTGACGCCGCCTTCGGCAAGCCGACGTTCCTCCTGAAGTACGGCAAGAAAGCAACCTGCCTGGCAAGCCTCTGCGCTCTGTGCGCCGGGGATGCTCTGCTCGCCGCATCCCTGGCAGACAGGTGGTGGCTTGCGGCTCTGTTGCAACTTTACGTCGTAAGTATGGCCATTATGCTCTACCGGCTCTACGGATCGAGCAGCCGCAAGGATGAGCAGTTATCCATAGGGGTTGGGGCCAAAATGGGCAACGGGCTCCTCGTAACCCTGCTGGGTGCTCTTATCCTATCGAACCAGGGCGCTGATTGGATCACGCAATTCATCTTCGGCCTGGCGCTGACGGCCATCTACGTGCTGAACTTTGTAGACTTCCTCCGCCATCCTGAGCGGGCCGTCGTCGGGTACAAAGGATAGGGTGCGTTTTGAGACATCTCTCCGAACGGGGACTCACTTATTCGCTTGTTGGCGCGGCGATGCTGGTGGGTCTGATCTTCTTGTTGCCCCTGGTAGATACGATGCCGGAATCTATCTTCGCCGCCCGGATCACTGCTTATGCCCTGGTCCTCGTTCCAATATCTCTCTTGCTCCACGGGTTCTTCGTCGCTGCGGGAGGTTACGCCACGTCCCGGCTTCTGGCTCTCGGTGCTGTGTCCGCCGCTCTCGGCCTCTCTACAGCCTTCCTCTCCAGGCCCGAGGACCTGGAGAGTAGTTCAGGGGTCTTTGTCTTGCTCGCGCTCTCCGTAGCCGACCTTTCGAGGATCCTCGCGGCTGCGTGCGTCGGCATCGCGCTCGCCCGCTACATAACCTCCGTCGGCGTGGTTCTGATCATCGTCCTCGCCGCGATAGCCTCGGACCTCTTCAGCGTCTTCGCAGGACCAACCAGAGTGCTCGTGCAGGAGGATTCTCCCGTACTCGACGGCCTGCTGCTCATCTTCCCGACGTTCGGATCCGCCCTGGGTTTCGGCCTCGGCGTTAGTGACTTCATATTTCTGGCCCTGTTCGCCGCGGCGAGCCGGTTCCTGGATCTCCGCTACGCGGCGACCCTGCTCGGCGTCTGCTTCGCCGCGTTCCTCGCCGTAACCGCGGGCCTCCTTCTCCAACGCCCCCTGCCAGCCCTCCCCTTCATCGCCGTCGCCTTCTTGCTAGTCAACGCTGACCTGATCGTTACCTCTCTGGTGAAGAGACGCTAGGTCAGCAACTTCAGCCAGTTAGCACGACGGCATTTCAGCCTGTTGTTTTCGCTGGTGCCGGAAGCCTGTCTCCAGGATGTTCTAGAATTACTTCTATTGAGTGGGAGAAGATCACACGCAGACAAGGGGAGAATCTTCATGAAATGGCACCTATTCTGTGGCAATAGCTGAAAGAATCCTGCTGATCGTCAACCGTAGTGCCGGGATCGGCCACGGTGACGCTGTCGTAGGCAGGCTCCGGGCGATGCTCGTCAAGCTGTTGGGTGAGCAAGGGACGTTGCAGGTTGAGGTTGTGGCAGATCACTCTGCGGCTCGAGCGAGCGCGAACGAGTTCTTGAAGGCTTCTGACGCGCCGGCGGTGGTCATCGTGGGAGGCGGTAGTGGGACCCTGCGTGCAGTGATCGAGGGTCTGTGCGAGGGACGCGTGGCGGGGGAGTTGCCTGGACGCGAGCGGGTTCGTGTGGGTGCTTTGCGGATGGGATCCGGGAACCCCCTTGCCCGGCAGTTCGGGATCCCGCAAGATCCGGAGGCTGGGCTGGGGGGCGTCATCGAGAACCTTCGAGCCGGACGTACCGCTCCGTGCTGCGTGCTGCGCTGTGAGGTTGGTATGCCCAACGGCAGGTGCGAGGTGCATTACGCCGCCACCATGGGCGGCTTTGGACAGTTCGGCCGCACGCCAGGAGATCTCGTCCGCTTGCACCGCCTGTTGCCGGCGCCGCGCGCGGTTGCGGCCAGGCTTCTGGGTATCGAGAGGTTAAACAACGTCGAGTATGTCCTCGCTGTGCTTTTCAGAGCCGCGTCGTGCGCGTTGTTGGGTGGCTCCGCGACGGAGGTGGTAGAGGTGCGTGCTGACGACCGCAAAGAGGTCCTGCCGCTCCTCGCCGGAGTCGTCATGAACTTTCCATTCAAGGAACTCCCCATCGATCCGGGAGTGCGCGTGGAAGACGAGGCGTTGTCGCTTCATCTGGTTCCGTACACGGGTAGGTTATCGACGCTCCTGCTGGTTCTTGCCCCCCGCCGTCTCCTCCGGGGCGCGCTCCAGATTCGGATCGAGGGTCGGGATCGCGTCGAGATCCGGCTGCTCGATCGTAACACCGCGGAGTTCTTCCTCGACGAAGACCCGATGACCTTCCACGGCCGGGTGTCCCTGCAGGTTGCGGGCTCCCTGGCCTTCGTGCCAGGGTCTGAGTACAGGTCCCGAGCAGGAAGCGGGGTGCTCGCATGACCCTCCACGTTTGCATACTGGGGATCGACGGGAGCGGTAAGAGCACCATCTCCGCAGCCCTACCCGCCATCCTGGCCGCTGAGTTGGGCCTCGTAGCGGGAGCGGCGGGAGAGACGTTCCGGGTCTCCGACGCCGATGAGGATCATCTCGCGCCGAAGTTCTACCCGGACGGCCTGCCGGTCTCCGCGCGCCTCACCACGCGGTTCAAGCGGAAGGCCAAACGGCTGGTAGATAGCCGCAGCCTTTACCCGGCGTTCAAGATCGCGCAGATGATCACGCAAGATATCGCCGCCGCAGCATTGGCCAGGCGTTACCGCGCTCGCGTAATAGTTAGCGACGGTAACGCTCTGTTGTCGGCCACGGGACGCGCGGCGAACTACCTGCGCGCGGCCAGCGATGGGGGCCACGAACCGGCGCCGAGTGCCGAAGACCTGAGAGCGGTGTTCTCTTACATCATCGAAGGTACGCCCATACCACCAGAGACCCAGCGCAGGCTTCCGCGTCTCCAGAGAGCGAGAGCCATCTACAAGCTGGCCGGACGTCTCGGCCTCCGCGCGGTCTGGTTGCCTGACGTCGTCATATTCCTCGATCTTCCGCCCGAGATCTCCATCGCGCGCATCGCATCGCGAGGAAAGAAGGTCGACCGCCACGAGAATCTGGCGGATCTCGCCCAGGCGCGCGAGATGTACCTCAAGTCTCTCGAAGCGTTCGGGCGGTACCGCTCTTTCGAGGCCACCTATCGCATTCCGCTGGATGACCTCTCTCCAGGAGATACCATCGGTGCGCTGGTAGAGGCACTCCGACCGTACCTCCTCGCCGATCAAGAGGAGACTTTGGCATCTAAAGAGCCGTTGGGGACGAGCAGGCGCACCGGCAACGCTATGCGCAAAACGGCGCTGGATCACCGCTACCTCATCCGTTACCTGCTGGCCAAGTGGTTCCGTGGGGCGTGGCGGGAGCCGACCTTCCTGTTCTCCTCTCTAGGACGGCTCTTCCTCGATGAAGGGTACTCCGCCGGCGTGATGCGTGTGATCTACGATCAGGACGAAAAACGTTACGGTCTGCTTGACCGCGTCTTTCTGGAGTACCCGCTCCACCGGGCGGTCTATGATCGGCTGCAGATCCTGACGAGGAAGATCGAAGCCGAACTGGAGGCGCGCCTGCAGGCGGGACGGGAGGTTCGCATCTTCACTGCTCCGAGCGGCTTTGCCTATGATCTCTTTCGTCCCCTGGAGACCATCGCTGGACGCGTGCCCGAATTCATGGACCGGGTGGAGATTGTTGCAACCGACCTGGACCCCCACGAGGCCCTGGCCGGAGAGCTTGCCCAGAGGGCAGAAAAACTCGGAATACGTTTCACGTTTCTGCGCGGAGACATGACCGACGGCGAGATGCGCCAGAGGTTCGAAGTGAAGGCCCCCTACGACGTAGCCCTGTTCGTCGGCCTGTCGAGCTGGCTGCCCAAGCCCCAGATACTCGACCACCTTCGCTGGATCCGGAAGAACCTGCGTGAGGATGGCCTTCTGGTGACCGATTCCTTCACCCCGGAAGCCTACGCGCTCTCTGGCCGGTACGTGGGCTACAAAGCCAACTACTACGAGCCCGAGGTGTATCGCGTGCTGGTCGACTACTGCGGGTTCGACGGATTGGGCGCTGACGTGGAATCCGGTCGGGACAGGATCAACCACGTGCTCATCGCCTCACCACGCGTGCGGCGGGACGAGTAACCCCAGGATGGGACCGGGCTCGTTCAACAAGCAGTCGCGGCCGGGCCTGTTCCGGATACTCTCGGGCGGGACGCTGGATCTCCTGGTAATCGGAGGGGGCATCACCGGGGCGTCCGTCTTTCGCGACGCTGCGCTTCGGGGGATGAGCGTCGCCCTCGTCGAGGCCAATGACTTTGCCTCGGCCACCTCCGGGCGCAGTTCCAAGCTCATACACGGTGGCCTCCGGTACCTCAAGAATCTGGGCTTCCGCCTTGCGTGGGAGTCCTGCCACGAACGTAACCTCCACGTTCGGCTCAACAAGCGCCTGGTGCGTCCCATGCCCTTTCTCGTGCCACTTTACCGGGGGCAGGGAGAGCCACGGGCGTTGATGCGTCTGGGTATGGTGTTGTACGAGGGGCTCTCCGGCTTCCACAACTACCGCCTTCACCGATTCATGAGTCGTGAGGAGACGCTCTCTCTAGCCCCTGCCCTGCCTGTGGATGGGCTGACGGGCGGATGCCTCTATTACGACGCCGTCGTGAGCGACAACCGCTGGACCGTCGAGACCGTGAAAGACGGCGTGCGCCACGGCGGGGTGGCGGTCAATCATGCTCCACTCACAGGGTTACTCAGAGAGGGTGGCAAGGTCATTGGAGGGCGCATCCAAGATAATGTTGGTGGGGAGCACTACGAGGTCCGCGCCAGGGCGGTCGTCAACGCCACGGGTGTCTTCGCGGACCAGATCCGACGGATGGATGACCCCGACGCTGCGCGTTTGGTCCGGCTCTCCAAAGGGACCCACCTGGTGTTCGCCGAGGAAGACGTGCCGCTCTCGGTCACCGTCGTTTTCTCCTCGCCGCTCGACAAGCGCTCGCTCTTTCTGGCCAAGCACGAGGGCTGCTTCCTCTACGGAACCTCGGACGACTGGGAAGAGTCCGATCCTGGCGCGCCAGTACCCGCTGAGTCAGATGTCGATTACCTGCTGGCAACCCTGGATCGTTTCATGCCCGAAGCGGGGTTGGATGGCGAAAAGGTGCGGTTCGTCTACAGTGGCTTTCGCCCGCTTCTATTTTCTGGGGACGGCGATCTAGACTCCGCCGCAGCGAGTCGCGAAGATCATATCGAGGTCTCTCCGTCGGGCCTGATCAGCGTAATAGGAGGCAAGTTGACGACGGCGCGGATCATGGCGATTCGGGTCCTGGATCGCGTCATCGACAAGATCGGCGGCTCGACAACCTGGTCCAGATGTCGCACGCACAGACTCTCCATCGGTGGAACGAACGAAGCGGTGGCCGAAGACCTGGCATACTGGGTCAAGCGATACCCGAGGCTGGCATGGTACTTCCGGATCCTTTACCAACGATACGGGCTCGACGCGCACACGATCTGCCAAGAAGCGATGGCCATCCACAAGGGGCTCGATCCTGACCCGCGCGCGGAGCCCATTCGGGCCGAGGTCCGGTACGTCTGCCGCAATGAGATGGTGTGCACGCTCGAGGACTTGCTCGAACGGCGCGCCGGCTTCCTATACTGGAGCTCGGAGCAGCGGCTCGAACGCGCGCGATATGGAGCTCGGGTGATTCGCGGCGAACTCGCCCTGACCGAGAAGGAGTTCGAAGACCAGTTCGCCAGGTACAGGGAGCATCTGACACGCTTTCATTCGCTACCTGGTAGCGTACCCTGAGCCCGATGGCCGAGGGGCTCGATCGGGCGGGTCGCGCCGTTGGTACGATACTGGGTTTTGCAGGCCGTCGAGTATAATTCTCTCCATGAGCGAAGCGGCACTCATGGACCGGCAGATACTCAGGGCCAAGCTCTACGTACCCCGCTATCGTGCGAATGCCGTCCCTCGTTCGCGCCTGCACGAGCTGCTGGATGAGGGCGCGAGGCACGACTTGACAGTCGTCTCCGCGCCGGCCGGTTTCGGCAAGACGACTTTGCTCGCGGACTGGAGCCAGCGTAGCGAGCTTCCGGTGGCCTGGGTCTCGCTGGACGAGAGGGACGACGATCCGGCACGCTTCCTCTTGTACTTGATAGCGGCCATAGAGACCATCCACGAGGACTTCGGGACGACTACGCGTGCCTTCCTGGGCTCCCTGCAGTCTCGGGAGGAGCTCGAGCCCGTCCTCACCGCGCTCAGCAACGAGATCCTCGAGTTGCCGCGTGACTTCGTCCTCGTGCTCGACGACTACCACTCCATACGCTCGGAGACCATCCACGACGCCCTCGCCTTTCTGCTGAACCACTGGCCACCGCCCATGCATCTGGTCATCGCCGGCCGCACGAGCCCTCCGCTGCCACTCCCGAGGCTGCGCGCGCGGGGACGGTTGATCGAGCTTGGCGCCCCTGACCTGCGCTTCACCCAGGAGGAGGCGGCGGACTTCCTCGGCCGTACGATGGGCCTGAACCTCTCCGCGGAGAGGGTCGCAGCGCTGGAAAAGGGGACGGAAGGTTGGATCGCCGGTCTGCAGTTGGTGGCGCACGCCCTCAAGGACCGCGAAGAGGAGTTCCGCTCCATGGAACCTATCGCTGGTGGCGCACGCCACGTCTTCGACTACCTGGCCGACGAGGTCCTCTCCCGCCAACCAGAGGACGTTCGGGAGTTCTTGCTCGAGACCTCCATCGTGGAGACCCTGAGCGGTCCCCTGTGCGAGGCGCTCACCGACAGGACAGATGGGCGGGAGATGCTCGAAAGGCTGGAGAGAAGTAACCTGTTCCTGGTGCCGCTGGATGATGAGGGCCGCTATTACCGTTACCATCATCTTTTCGCCGCTTTCCTGCGCGAACGCCTGGGGCGCGATCGCCCCGACGCGATCCTCGAATTGCACCGCCGCGCCGGGCTCTGGTACGAGGACGACGGCTGCCTGGCCTGGGCGGTCGAGCATACCCTGGCCGCACAAGACTTCGACCGGGCGGCTGACCTGATCGAGGAGGAGACCGGCGTGAGGCGCAGGTACGTGGACGCCGCCATGCTGCTCCGCTGGCTGGGAACGCTGCCCGACGGTCTGGTGCGTCAGCGTCCGCAGCTCAGCCTGCTCTACGCCTGGGCGCTCGCGCACTCAGGAGCGTTGGAAGATGCCGAGGACCGGCTCCGGGATACTGAAGAGGCCATGAAGCTCGACGACGGAGCTTCGACGATGGGACTCTCCGACGAAGAGCGTACGATGCTTGGCGAGATTTGCATCATCCGCGCCCGCATGGCGGCCATGCGGGAGAACGCGCCGCTTACGACAAAGCTCTCCAATCGGGCCCTCGAGCTTCTGCCGGAGGGCGAGCTCCATCTGCGCGGTGACGTCGCGCTGGATCTGGGACACGCTTATTGCTCGGTCGGAGATCTCGAGTCTGCTAGCGAAGCGTTTGCCAGGGCCGCCGCTACCGGCCGGGCAGCCGACGACCTCAGGACGGCCCTGTTCGGCCTCCGGTATCAGGCGTCTCAGGAGATCTTGAGGGGACGACTACGCAAGGCGGAAGAGCTGCTGTTGGACGGACAACGGCTGGCCGAGCGCCGGTCAGAGGGAGTGCCGTCGGTCGCCGGCATCATCCACACGGGGATGGGCGAGCTGCTCTACGAACGCGGAGATCTGGACGAGGCACGAAGGCTCCTGGAGGAGGGTATAGAACTAGGCAGGCGAAGCGGCGAGGCGAAGATACTGGTCTACGGCTACGTCAACCTGGCCCGCGTGCTGATGGCCCAAGGAGATGCTGAGGGCGCTCATTCCCTCATTCGGGAGGCCGGCGGGCTCACACCCAGGTGGCCGCTCATATGGGCGTGGCAGGCGCGGGTTTGGCTGGCGCAGGGCGACGTGGGTTCGGCGGCGCGTTGGGCGCGGGAGTACGGGGCGACCGAGGACTACATGAGCTACCCGCGCCACTTCGAGCGGATCACGATGGCCCGCGTCCTGCTCGGGGAGGACAGGACCGACGAGGCTCTCGACTCCCTCGGCAAATTGCTGGAGGACGCCCTCTCCGAGGGCCGGATGGCGCACGAGATCGAACTCCACGTACTGCTGGCGCTCGCCTCCGAGCGGCTTGGCGCGACGGACGAGGCGTTCGGCCATCTCGAACGCGCGCTCTCTCTGGCCGAACCGGAGGGCTTCGTGCGCGTCTTCGTCGACGAGGGGATACCGATGGCGGCGCTGCTCGAAAGGTTGATCCGGGAGCCGCGGGACGATGGATCTTACAACGATGCACCTGATGGCGCACCCCACGTCTACGCGGGCAGGCTGCTGGAACACTTTGCCCTGCAGGCGGCGGACTCCGGCAACGGGGGACCGCGCAGTGGCCGTACCCCTGGGCTCGAGCCTTTGAGCGGGCGCGAGGTAGAGGTGCTCGAGCTCGTCGCCGCCGGCCGGTCGAACGCGGAGATCGCCGGTGAGCTCTACCTCTCCGTGGGGACGGTCAAGGCGCACGTTCACCACATCTTCGGCAAGCTCCTCGTGCGTAACCGCTCCCAGGCCGTCGCGAGGGCCCGGGAACTGCGCCTGCTTGGTTAGCTCTTCCAGATTAAACCAGCGGTAAACCACAAGGTATTACCTTCGGTAGATTAAACCAGGGTCCTCTGCTCCTAGACTGGCTTCGAAGCCAGCACAGAGGAGTCAAGAGATGATCCTGATGGACTTGAACGAGCAGGTAGACTGGGATTTCGGCCGGGCGCTGCGCAAGGCGAGGCTGCGGCGGCTGATGTTACGCTTGCGAGGAAAACCCGCCGCCAGCGGCACAGCGCCCTCCTTCGATGAGGTCCAAGGGTCGCTCCGGGCCTACAACCAGGTCCATAGGGGGATAAGGGTCGTCGATCTGGAGAAGATCGTCGGGAGCGTGGGACGCAGCAAGGACTTCGACCGCAGCTTCATGCCCCTTCGCGCGGCAGCGGGAGAGAGGTGGAAGCGCGTGGATCTGGCGTTCTACAGGGACCAGGTGCTTCCGCCGGTAAGCTTGTACAAGCTGGGCGATGCCTACTT
>OBLR010000152.1_pt1 | contig 13859 bp, 16 predicted proteins | sample 1519891 | NCBI WGS metagenome assembly OBLR01 (sample SAMEA3113583, study PRJEB22503) | soil metagenome | reverse complement strand
CGAAGTCGTCGAGGAACGACTTCAGCGCCGTCCAGGTGATCTTCAGCTGGGCGGGCGTCAGGTCGAGCCGGTAGGCGATCTCGTCCGGCCCGATCAGGTGGAACTCTTCGTGTGCCATTGCAGCCCGAAACAGTAGCCGGGCTCGCGGCCGGGTCGCCGGTACGCTTCGGGGGTGGCCAAGACCTGGATCCTGACCGGCTCGCTCGACAACTTCCGCGCCACCCGGGAGCACGGCTTCACGGTGATCGGCGCGAAGGAGGGCCGGCGCCGGATGGCCGAGCAGATCGAGCCGGGCGACCGGATCGTGCTCTACGTGACCGGCGTGCAGGCCTTCGGCGCGATCGTGCGGGTCACGGGCGAGATGTACGAGGACCGGGCGAAGATCTGGCCCGGCAAGCGCGGGAAGCCCGATCCCTACCCCTGGCGCTTCGAGACCGAGCCCGAGCTGGTGCTGGACGAGGACTGCTTCGTCCCCGCGGTCCAGCTGGCCGGCGAGCTCGAGCACGTCCGCAAGTGGCCGGCCGAACACTGGCAGCTCGCCTTCCAGGGCCAGCTCCGCGTCGTCTCAACGGCCGACTCGGAGCTGATCGAGCGGCGCCTCCGCCGGGCGGCGCCCGCCGCGGTGTGAGCGACGCCCCCGACCGGATCCGCACGCTCCACGAGGCTGCGCGCTCCCTGAGCGGCTGATGCTGCACTCGCGCCACTACTCGCTGGAGGAGGCGTCGGCGCTGCTGCCCTGGGTGTCCGAGCAGCTCGAGCGGCTGCGCTCGGCCCGCGACCGGCTCGGCGACGTGGATGCCCGCGCCGCGCTCGCCGCCACAGGCCAGGGGAACGGTGGCGGGCAGGCCGGGAAGACCGTGTCCGAGGGCTTCCTCGAGCTGCGGGAGCGGATGCTCGAGCTCCGCGAGCGCGAGATCGTGCTGCGCGACCTCGACCGCGGGCTGATCGACTTCCCCTCGCTGCGCGGCGATCAGGAGATCTACCTCTGCTGGGAGGAGGGTGAGCCCGAGATCGGCTTCTGGCACGAGCCCGAGGCCGGGTTCGCGGGCCGCCGCCCGCTCGACGATGGCTGACCTGATCCGCACCTTCCGCCTCCTGAACGCCGAGCAGCGCACGGCCGCGGTGGGGGCGGTGCTGCTGGCGGTGAGCACGTTCGGGCCCTTCTCCTTCGTCGAGGCCGCGGAGCTGCTGATCGCGTTCGGGGTGCTGGCGCTGCTGCGCGCGCGGGCCCTCGGCAAGCGCTTTCACCTCCCGTTCGGCGACGGGACCGTGATCGCCGGCGCCGGGGCCTGGGCGGCGGCGCTGATCGTGGTGCGGCTGTTCGACCGCCCGCTGGGGCAGAACCTGCTCGCGCTCGCCTGCGCGGCGATCCTGATCCTGGCCGGGCTGCGCGAGAAAGCCAAGCGCCCGCCGGACGACCTGCCGGAGAAGCACCGCACGCCGCCGATCCGCCGCCGCCCGCGGCCGCCGGCGCGGCGGCGGAGCGCCACGGCTGCGGCCCGCGGGGGCGCGGACGACGAGACCGAGCCGCTGCCGCCGCCCGAGTTCGAGCCGTACCGCCCGGCTTCGGGCGAGCAGCACCGCCTCGGCCGGGACGACCCGGAGCGTCAGCCGCCCGGCGAGGCGTGAGGCGGCGTCAGCCCGGCGGTATCGCCTGGGGGAACCGGAAGCGGAAGTCGGGGTCGACCCGGGCCTTGATGTCGCGCAGCCGCTCCAGGTTCGACCCGTAGTAGGCGCGCTGCCAGCGTTCGAGCTGCGGGTCGATGTAGTTCTGGTAGGCCTGGCCCGACGCGTACGGGCGCAGCGCCCTCCACACGCCGTTGATCCAGCGGTTCGCCGCCTGCCCGCTCCCGGAGAAGTAGGTCAGGTACTGGAGCGAGAACAGCATGTTGCGGTGCACGAACGCCGTGGCGCCCGGGCGCGGCCGGTTGAGCGCGCCGCCATACGAGTCGAGCAGCAGCGCGCCGGATCCCTGCGAGGGCGCGCGTTGGCGGCGCTCGATCCACTCGATCATCAGCTCGCGGGCCTGCCGCGGGAGCGCCTCGTCGAAGTAGTCCGACTTGGCGCGGAAGCGGGCTCGCCCGCCGGCGCCCGACCAGCGCCGCACGAGGCCCATGGTCGTGTCGGTGCCGGCGGACACGCTCGCCCCGCTCACGCGCGCGAGCGGACCGATCAGGTTCCGCAGCCGCGCCTCCGGGCCGTAGAACTGCCCGACGGCGGTCACGCTCGGATCGCCGGCGCCGCCGGTCGTGCCGAGGCTGAAGACCGACGTGAGCGCCGGCGGCGCGTCGGGCGCGAAGCGCTGCCAGGCGGCGAGCGCCTCGCTCGCCTGGCTCCACGGGAAGCGGACGATGAACCAGGCGGCTCTGGTGGTCCGGTGCGCCTGGAGGGTCAGCGAGGTGACGATGCCGAAGTTGCCCCCACCGCCGCCGCGGCAGGCCCAGTAGAGGTCCTCGTTCGTGTCGGCGTCGGCGCGCCGGGCGCGGCCGTCGGCGGTGACGATCGTGGCCGCGAGGAGGTTGTCGGACGTGAGCCCGAAGCGCCGGCCGGAGAGGCCGTGACCGCCGCCGAGCGCCAGGCCGGCGATGGCGACGCTCGGGCACGAGCCGGCCGGCACGAGCAGGCCGCTGCGGGCGAGCCGCGAGTACACGTCGATCAGCGGGGTGGCGGGGCCGACGGTGGCACGGCCGTTCGAGACCCGCACGCCGCGAAGGCGCCGGAGGTCCACCACCACACCCCGTTCGGTGGTCGAGTAACCCCCATAGCTGTGCCCGCCGGAGCGCGACACCAGGCGGATGTCGAAGCGGTCGGCCCACCGCACCACCGCCTGGACGTCGCGCGTGTCGCGCGGCAGCACGACGGCGTCGGGGCGGATGCCGTCGAAGCGCGTGTTGTAGACGAGCCGGCGCGAGTTGTAGCCGGGCGTGCGCGGAAGGAACACCGGTCCGCGCACGGCCGCCCGCAGGGCCCGGGCGGCGCGCCGCGACAGCGCCGCCGCCTGGGGCGGCTCCTCCGGCAGCACGAGGGCGACCACGCTGGCCACGGCCTCGCCGAGGAATTCGCGCCGGCCGAGCGCCATGGCTCCGATCTTACGGTTTTCGGTTCAAGGAAAACGGGTAGGGCGTCGAGCGGTTCGCCGTCTAAATCCGGGGGTCTCCATGCGTCGACGGATCCGGTCCTGGCCAACACTCGCGCTCGTCCTGACGGTCGCCTTCTTGCTCGTCGGTGCGAGCAGTTCGAGCGCGGACATCGAGCCGCCGTGGTGCGGCACGCCCGAGCCCGACGCGGCCGAGCAGCTGCCGGCCAAGAACAGCTTCCCGCACATCCCCTACTACGCGATCGGCTGCACGCTCGAGGACATCCAGAGCCGCAGCAATGGCCGCATGTCGATGGAGGTCATCGGCCAGTCGTCGACCGGCAGGGACATGTACGGCGTCGTCATCAACGGCCGCCAGACCAGGGCGCAGCGTGAGTCCTACGACCGGCTGCGGGAGTTCCTGCGGCATGCCCTGACCGATCCGCAGCGGGCGCGGGGGGTGGTCGAGCGGGGCGACACGAAGGTCCCGATCTTCGTCCAGGGCGGTATCCACGGGAACGAGTACGAGGGCGTGGACGCCTCCATGCGCGCCATCGAGCGGCTCGCCACTACTCCGTATGGCCAGGATCCGGAGGTCGACGCGCTCCTCGACCACGCCGTCGTGGTGTTCAACGTGGTCCAGAACCCCGACGGCAGGGTGAGGGGCACGCGGGCGAACGCGAACGGCTTCGACCTCAACCGCGACTACATCACGCAGTCGCAGCCCGAGACAGCGGCGTCGGTGCAGTTCTTCAGGAGGTGGCTCCCGACCGAGGCGCTCGACCTCCACGGCTACGTTGAGCCCACGCTGCTCGAGGGCACGACCGTGCCGCACAACCCGGGCATCGAGTACGACATCTGGCTCAAGTGGAGCCAGCCGCGGCTCGACGCCAACCAGGCCGCGCTGGCCAGCGAGGGCTACGGGATCACCCGGCCGGTCAACAACATCCCCCCGGTGTGGATACCCGCGGGCGAGACGCTGCCGCAGGGGTGGGACGACTGGGGCCCCTTCTACACCGGCCAGTACGGCCAGCTGCGCGGGCTCGACGCCTCGACGATCGAGATGTGCTGGTCGATGAAGGCGCGGGACTGCGGAATCGACGGCGCGCGGGCGCCCCTCATCGGGGACAACGGCGCCCTGCGCACCCAGGAGCTGAGCGTGTGGTCGACGTTCGACTTCGTGGTCGACAACCGCAGGGAGATGATGCTCGACCAGCTGGAGATCTACCGCCGAGGCGTCCAGGACGCCCCGCGGCCCGAGCTCAGCGATCCGCTGCCGGTGATCGGCACCGCGGCCGATCACGACTACATGACGGACTACCCGCGCGCGCACGTGATCCCGGTCGGCGCCGGGCAGCGAAGCGACGCGGAGGCCAAGCGGCTCGTCGACTTCCTGCTCGGGAACGACATCGAGGTCGAGCGGCTGACGCTGGACTACAGCTTCGGCGGCCAGACCTTCCAGGCAGGCTCGTACGTCGTGTACCTGGACCAGGCGCTGCGAGCGCTCGGCAACACGATGCTGCACGTGGGCGATGACATCTCCGACCGCGTGACCCAGCTGTACGCGCCGCCTGGGGCGTGGAGCAACGGCTTCCTGTGGGGCGCAGACGTCGTGACGATCGAGCGCGGCGGTGGGTTCGCGCCGTCCACCACCCCCGTCACCCGCACCGACGAGGTTGACGGCGGCATCCGGACCGGCGACGCCGACTGGTATGCGCTCGAGGTCGACTCGCCGACCGCGGTCCGCACGATCAACGAGCTCGTCGGCGACGGTGTCGGCGCCCAGCTCGCCACCGAGCCGTTCGAGACGGCGTCAGGCGAGATACCCGCGGGCAGCGCGTTGTTCTCGGCGGCCGATGAGCAGGCGCTCAGCAGCGCCGGCGGGCAGGCGGGCGTGTGGTTCGAGCCCGTCAGCGGGGCGCTGCCCGACCGCGAGCCGATCGAGCGTGTGCCACGGATCGCGTGCCTTTGCTCGGCGCTCGAGCGCTGGGCCCTCGAGGAGCGTCTCGGCTTCGTCTCCGACCGGACGTGGAGCAACAGCAGCATCGGCGCGGCCGCGAGCGACCCGCTAGCGAACTACGACGTCATCTACAACACGACCCAGACGTATCCCGCCGACCGACGGCAGAACGCCACGGTGCGCGCGCGCTACGAGGCGTTCTTCGCCCGCGGGGGCGGCTACGTCGGGGCGCGCATCAACGGCGCCGCGTTCGTCGCGCCCGCGGAGGGGACGGCCCAGGTCGCCGGCCTCCAGGCCGAGTGGCAGGGCAGGGCCTCGAGCCCCGGTAAGGCAACGGAGAACGTCGAGCCGCTGATCGAGTCGTTCGGCCGAGTGGGCTCGGTGTTCCAGTTCGATGTGAGCGGAATCGTCTACTGGGACAACGAGCAGCGGGAGCAGAGCCCGATCGTCGGCGTCTACCCGGCGCGCGACACGGCCCTCGTCGAGGATCCCGTGTGGTTCACAGACGTGCCGAGCGACATCACGGTCGACGGCCGCCTGCCCGAGTCGGACTACCTCGCCTCGGGCCACTGGCCGAACCCCGACCCGTCCGCCGGCGGCTCGCCGATCATCGTGCACGGGCCGAACGAGAGCGGCACTGCGCGGATCACACTGTTCGGAATCGACCCGCTGTTCCGGGCCCACCCCGAGCGGAGCTTCCCGGCCGTGGCCGGCGGCTTCTACTGGGGGGACATCTAGGCAGCGCCGCCTGACGTACGCTGGACGGTGAGGTGGACCACGCGGCCACCACCGCGAGCTGTCCGAGCTGCGGGGCAGAGTGTCCCGCCGCCGGGACTCGCTGCACCTCCTGCGGGTTTGCGCTGATCGACGACGCGAGGGGACGGGAACGTCGCGGCGGTGGACGCACGCCCCGCCCGGCCGGCAGCGGCTCCGGCCTGCCCTGGGTCGTCGCGCTCGCCGCCGCGATCACCGCGGTGGTGGCCGTCATGGTGGTGCTCTTCAGCAGTGGCGCCGGCGGCTCGCCGGTCGACGTCGAACGGGCCCGTCCGCCCGCTCCGGTCCCGGCCCTGGAGGCCGAGCGCCGGCTCGAGCTGCGCTTCGGCGGTCGGAGCGACGACGAAACGGCCGCCGTCCGCTGCCCGTATCCGATCGAGCCGCGGCAACTGGTGCGCTGCGAGCTGCGCTACGCGGACGGCATCGCGCGGGCAATGCTCGTGCGCCTGACGCCGAGCGGCGCGCTCGACGCGGCGATCCCGTATCCGGCGACGATCAGGCGTGAGATCGGCCTCACGCGGCGGGCCGGACCGGCAGGCCCGCCCACGCCGCGGCCCAGCAGACGCTAGGCCGGCGCTTCCCGCGGCTGGGCGTGCTCGTCCCAGTCGCACGGCGACTGGCGCGTCGCCTCGCGGGGATGGCCGGCCAGCTGACCACCCGGGCAGTCCGCGGCCGACACCCGGCGGCGCGGGTTCTGGATGCCGACCAGCCCGAGGACGCCCCCCAGGGCCACTAGGGCCGTCGCGATCCCGACGCCGACCCGGAAGGCGCCCACCGACGCGTCCTCGGCCGCGTCCCGCACCGACGCCCGCACCACCTCCGGCACGCCCTGCACCTCGACCGCCGCGAGCGGCTGGTCCTTGGCGGCCTCGACGGCGGCGGCCACCTCGGGGCGGTTCGCCTGGTCGCCGACCCCGTCCTCGAGCCGGCTCCCGAACGACGCCGCCACGACCGCGCCCACGGCGGCGATCGCAACTAGGCCCGCCACGCGGGCGATCGCGTTGTTCACCCCTGAGGCGATCCCGGCGTTCGACTCGTCGGCGTCGGCGAGCACGGTCGAGGTGAGCGGCGCGACCGTCATCGACAGCCCCAGTCCGAAGACGAGCAGGGCGGGGAGCAGGTCGGTGAGGTAGTCGACGTCGGCGTCGAGGCGCAGGAAGAGCGCCAGGCCGGCGGCGGTCACGAGCGGGCCCACGCCCATGAAGAACCGCGGTCCGTAGCGGTCGGCCAGCATCCCGAAGCGCATGGAGAGCGCGAACATCAGGAGGGTCACGGGGATGCTCGTCGTGCCCGCGGCCGTCGCGCTCCAACCGGCCACCTGCTGGAGGAACAGCACCAGGAAGAAGAACAGGAGCCCCAGGCCGCCGTACATGGCGAACGTCTCGATGTTCCCGAAGGCGAAGTTGTGGCGCTTGAACAGGCCGAGCGGCAGCATGGGATGACGGGTGCGGGCCTCCCATACGAGGAAGCCGGCGAACAGCAGGGCGCCCACGATCAGCGGGCCCGCGACCAACGGGCTCCCCCAGCCACGCAGCGGCTGCTCGATCAGGCCGAAGGTCATCCCAGCGAGCCCCAGGGCGCACAGGAGGGCGCCGACCACATCTACGCGGGCGTCCGGGTCGCGCTCGCGCGCCTGGGGGACCACGCGCAGGATCAGCCACATCGTCACGAGCACGACCGGCACGTTGATGGCGAAGATCCAGCGCCATGACGCGGCGTCGACCAGCTGCCCCCCGATCAGCGGCCCGAGCACCGTGCCGACGCCGCCCCACGCCGTCCAGGCGCCGACGGCCTTGCCGCGCTCGTCGGGAGCGAAGTTCGCCACGATCACGGCGAGCGCTGCCGGCGTGAGGAGCGCCCCGGCCACCCCCTGGAGGGCGCGGGCGGCCACGAGGATCTCGATGGTCGGGGCGAGCGCGCAGGCGAGCGAGGTGACGCCGAAGGCGCCGACCCCGAAGGCGAACACGCGGCGCTCGCCGAAGATGTCGCCGAGCGAGCCGCCGATCAGGAGCAGGGAGCCGAGCGTGACCAGGTAGGCGTTGGCGGTCCACTGCTGGCCGGCCAGGCCGCCGCCGAGGTCGTCCTCGATCGCCGGGAGGGCGACGTTCACCACGGTGCCGTCCACCGTCACGACGGTGGTGCCGAGGATCGCAGCTACGAGGATGAGCCTCTGCCGTCGCGCGCCGAGCGGCGGCGCGCCGTCTTCCCCGCTCGCCGAGGCTGAGGACTCCATCCGGCCGGGCTAGGTCCCGGGACCGGCGCCGTTCACCGACGCGGCCGGGCGCGGCGGTGGGCCCGTGTACCGGGCGGTGGGGCGGATCAGCCGGCCCTCGCGCTTCTGCTCGAGGATGTGCGCGGCCCAACCGGCCACGCGCGCGCACGAGAACATCGGCGTGAAGAGCTCGGGCGGAACGTCGGCGTAGTCGAGCACGACGGCGGACCAGAATTCGACGTTGGTGGCGAGCACGCGGTCGGGCTTGCGCGCCTTGAGCTCGGCGAGGGCGGCCGCCTCGAGCTTCTCCGCCACCTCGAGCCGAGGCGCTCCGACCTCGCGGGCGGTGCGGCGCAGCACGCGGGCGCGCGGGTCCTCGGCGCGGTAGACGCGGTGGCCGAAGCCCATGAGGCGCTCGCCTTCGTCGAGGGCCCGCTTGACCCAGCGCTCGGCGTCGCCCATGGCCTCGACCTCGTCCAGCATGCTGAGCACGCGGCTGGGCGCGCCGCCGTGGAGGGGCCCGGACAGGGCGCCGACGCCGGCGGACAGGGCGGCGGCCACGTCGGCGCCGGTGGACGCGACGACCCGGGCGGTGAACGTCGAGGCGTTCATGCCGTGCTCGGCGGCGGAGATCCAGTAGGCGTCGATCGCCTTGACGTGGCGCGGGTCGGCCTCGCCGCGCCAGCGGATCAGGAAGCGCTCGGGGATGGACTCGGCGCGGTCGATGTCGCGCTGCGGGATGGGCTTCCGGCCGACGCCCCGGGCCGACTGGGCCACGAAGCTGAGGGCCATGACGGACACCCTGGCGAGGTCCGCGCGGGCCTGATCGTCGGAGATGTCGATCAGCGGGCGGAGGCCCCATTCGGGGGCGAGCATGGCGAGGGCCGACTGGAGGTCGGCGCGCGGGTCGCCCGTGCGGACGGCCAGCGGGTGCGGCTCGGCGGGCGGCATGCCGGGCTCGTAGCTGCCGTCCACGAGGAGGCCCCAGACCTTCTCGAAGCGAACTCTCCCCACGAGCTCCTCGATGTCGACGCCCCGGTAGCGAAGCGCGCTGCCCTCCTTGTCGGGCTCGGCGATCGCGGTGTCGAAGGCGATGACCCCCTCGAGGCCTGAGGGGACCTCGATCAGGTCAGCCATCGACCCGGTCCCCGACCGCGATGCGGCCCGGCGTGACGATGTCCGCGTTGAGGCCGGCGCGGTGGACCATGCCCCTGAGGACGCCGGGTCTGGTGAGGGATTGGAGGTGGCTGCACGGCTCGCAAAGCTCTCTCCCTATGGCCTCGACCTCCCCGACCGTGAAGCGCTTGCCGACGAGGTCGTTCAGGCGGATGCCGCGGGTAAGGAGCTGGCGGCGGGTCTCCTGATGGGAGAGCTGGATGCCGGTCTCGGCGGTGAACGCCTCGAGTGCCTCGGCCTCGATCAGCGTGATGTCACCCTTCTCGGCGTAGCGGTCGCCCGCGATTCCGGTTTTGGTGACCTCGACCCGGTCGACGGCTCCAGGAAGCTCACTCTCCTGGGCCGCGATGGCGATCTGCTCGACGGTGCCGGTCATCGCACCAGGGTACCCTGCGGCGATGCGCATCCTGGACGAGCGGGTCGAGGGCTACATCCACTCGCTGCGACCGGAGCGCTCGCCGGTGATGGCGGAGATGGAGGCGGTGGCCGAGCGCGACGGCGTTCCGATCGTGCCGTGGGAGACCGGCCGCTTCCTGGCCGGGCTGTGCCGCGCGATGGACCCGGTGGTGCTCGAGGTGGGGACCGCGATCGGGTACTCGACGCTGCACATGGCGGAGCAGTTGGTGGAGGGGCGGGTGATCACTCTGGAGATGGATGGGGAGCGGGCGCGGCAGGCCCGCGCGTTCTGGGAGCGCGCTGGCGTCGCGGATCGCATCGAGCTGATCGAAGGCGATGCCCGCTCGACAATCGAGCAGGTGCCGGGCCCGATCGACCTGTTGTTCGTGGACGCGGCGAAGGAGGAGTACGGGGGCTACATCGACGCGGCCGAGCCGAAGCTGTCCGACCGGGCGGTGCTTGTGGTGGACAACATGCTGATGTCGGGAGAGGTGGCGCTGCCGGCCGACGCGGAGACGTGGTGGCGGCCGGAGGCGCTGGCGTCGGCACGGGCACTGAACGCGTCGCTGGTCGGCGACGACCGATGGCTGGCGTGCGTGCTGCCGGTCGGTGATGGGATCGCGTTTGGGGTGAGGCGGTAGGGGCCGGCTCCCCGGGGCAGCGGGACGACCGGACGCTTTGGCATCACTCCTTCGCGGCGATCTCCTTCTTCCTCTCCCGCACGAGGTCCGCGAGGACGTCCTCGGGCACCAGACGGTCGGCCGAGAAGCGGATCGTTCCCTTCGACAGGTCGAACCCCTCGAGACGACCCTCGACCGCCTCTATCGCGGCCGGGCTGAACGGAAAGACGCTCAGGTGCTTCTTCGCGGCCCTGAACCCGAGCAGCGGGCGCCCGGCGCACAGAAAGGCCGGCATGCCGGTGTCGCCCTATGCTGCGCCCGCCATGACTGACCGCGAGATGCTCGAGATCGCGCTCGAGGAAGCTCGGGCGGGCCTCGGCGAGGGTGGGATCCCGATCGGCGCGGCCCTCTTCTCCGCTGACGGCACGTTGTTGGGCCGGGGCCGCAATCGGCGTGTCCAAGAGCAGGATCCCTCGCTTCATGGCGAGACCGACGCGTTTCGACGCAGTGGCCGGCGGCGCACCTACCGGGACACCGTGATGGTCACGACACTGGCGCCGTGCTGGTACTGCAGCGGCCTCGTCCGCCAGTTCGGGATCCCCAAGGTGGTGGTGGGTGAGTCGGTCAACCTCTCCGGCGGGATCGATTGGCTTCGCGGGTGCGGCGTCGAGGTTGTGGACCTCGCCTCGACGGAATGCGTACAGCTGTTGGCGGGCTTCATCGCCGCGCATCCGGAGCTCTGGCACGAGGACATCGGCGAGGAATGAGACGGCGGCGGCACGGTGATGCGGTGGCGGCCTGTGGCGGACCTGCCCAGCGGGCACCCGATCCGATGGACCTGGCAGCGCTCGTCCTGGCGGCGCTCGTCCTGCCAGCTTTCCGCGCACCCACGCCGGCCATCGCGGCCCGGCGGGCTCGTGCGCTACGTGACCCGTAACAGCGCCATGCCGGCCGCGCCGCACACGCGGACCCGGACCGTCGGCCCCTGCAGCGCCATGACGAGTCCAACCTGCGGCGTCGAGGCGAGTCCCAGCACGCGCACGCGAGCCGTGGGCGCGCCCGCCGGGAGGCGCTCGACCGCGTCCACCACGACGAGGTCACCGCTTGTGAACGGCCCTCCCCCGGCGTGCTGCAACTGCTCCGGCGGCGCGTCGCCGGGAGACGGGCAGTTGCGCGGCGTCCGTGGAAGCCGGCCGCTGAAGACCGTCACGTCGACCGGATTCCCGCCTGCCGACGGGCCGTGGTCGATGCTCGAGCTGAGGAAGCCCCTGCCGGCATCGCGGCCGGTCATGATCCGGCCGCCGATGACGACTGCGTTGCCGGAGATGTTGAGGCAGGTCGTTCGAGTCGTGAAGTTGAGGAAGCCGCTCAGGGTGAGGGCTCCTTTTAGAGTCTCCTCATGTCCGACAACGTCGCGCTCGTCATGAGGAGCTTCGAGGCCATGTGCGCCTGGGACGTCGAGACCCTCCTGCAGCTCTACCACCCCGAGGTGGCGTTCCTGCCGCTCACGGGCACCCGGGTGGAGAGCGGCGGCTACCGCGGCCACGAAGGCGTGCGCGCCTATATGGCGGAGGCCCGGGACCTATGGGACTTGCTGGAGCCGGTCGGCGAGGTGTTCACAGGGGTCGAGCCGGCCAAGGACCCGGCCCTCTGACGCTCAGGCAGGCGCCGGCTCGCCCTCGAGCAGGCGCGCCCCCAGCTCGAGCAGCACGTCGACCAGCAGGTCCACGTCCTCCGCGCCTGTCTGCCAGTTCACGATCGCCGGGCGGAAGGCGACCCTTCCCTCGAACAGCGTGGTGCCGGCGAACACCCGGCCGTCCTCGAGCAGCGCCTCGCCGAGGCGCCTGTTGAGGTCGTCGAGCCGATCCTCCTCGGACACCCCGGGCGGACGCCAGCGGAAGCAGACGATGTTTAGCGGCGCCTCGGCCAGCCGCTCGAAGGCCGGCTCGGCGTCGATTCGCTTCACCAGGTGCCCCGCCACGTCCAGGTGGCGCTCCACCATCGCGCGGTAGCCCTCCGCCCCGTACGCCCGCAGCGTGGCCCAGACCGCCAGCGCCCGCGCGCGGCGCGAGCCCTCCGGGGAGTAGTAGGCGAACGCCGGCCGCGGGCTGTCGAGCGGCGGCAGGTAGTCCGCCTGCTCGGAGAACGCGCCGCGCCGCCAGCGGTCCTCGCGCACGAAGGCGAAGCCGCAGTCGTGCGGCACGTTGAGCCACTTGTGCCCGTCCGAGGACACCGAGCTGGCCCGCTCGGCTCCGGCGGTCAGCGCCTCGGTGCGCGGCGACAGCCGCGCGAAGAGGCCGAACGCGCCGTCCACGTGCAGCCAGGCGCCGTGGCGCTCGGCGAGGTCGGCCATGTCCTCGATCGGGTCGAAGTCGCCGGCGTTCACCTCGCCCGCGTTGGCGATCACGATGGCCGGCCCGCCGTCGAGTCTCGCCAGGCGGTCGGCGAGCGCGGGGAGGTCGAGCCGGCCGCGAGCGTCGCGGCTGAGCTTGTGGACGCCCGCGCGGCCGATCCCCAGCAGGGCGAGCGACTTCATCGCGCTCGCGTGGACGTATCCGCTCGTCAGCACGGGGATCTGGGGGGCGCCGGCGAGTCCCTCCTCCGCGGCGTCGAAGCCGGCCCGCTCGGCGCACCACTCGCGTGCCGCTGCGAGACAGGTGAAGTTGGCCATCGTCCCGCCCGTCACGAGCACGCCGCCGAATTCCGGCGGCAGCCGGAACAGCTGGCGGAGCCAGTCGATCGCGACCTGCTCGAGCCGGGTGCCGAACGGCGAGGCCACCCACGCGGCGGCGTTCTGGTCGAGCGCCGAGGCGAGCCAGTCGGCGGCCAGAGCGGCGGGCGTGGTGCCGCCGATGACGAAGTGGAAGAAGCGCGGCCCGCTGGAGCGCGTGGCCGCCTCGCGGGCGAGCCGGGCGAGCTCGGTGACGGCGGTGAGGGCGCCGTCGCCGTGCTGCGGGAGCTCGCCGCCGAGCGGCGCGCCCCGGCCCTGCACCCCGCCACCCGCACCCTCCTCCAGCAGGGCGGCGGACCCCGGCGGCTGCACCGGGTCCCGGGCGAGTCCCTCCAGGTACGCCCGCGCCTCCGCCGCGGCGAGCTCCAGCGCGCGCTCCAGCTCGTCGCGGCGGTCGAGCGGATCGCCCATGCGTTCTGATACTACGAGCCCATGCGAGCTCTCCTCACCGTGTTCGCCGCGATCCAGGTGCTCACCGGCACCCTGCTCTGGCTCACGCCGGGGTTCTTCCATGACGAGATCGGTCCCTACGGCGTCCGCAACGACCATTACCTGGGCGACCTCGCAACCTGGTACCTGGCGCTCGGGGCCGCCCTCCTCGTGGCCGTCCGGCGCGCCGGCTGGCGCGTCCCGGTCCTGGCGGTGGCGTTCCTTCAGTACGCGCTCCACTCCGTCAACCACCTGATCGACGTGGGCGAGGCCGATCCCGGCTGGCTCGGCCCCGCCAACCTCGTCTCGATCGTGCTTGCCACGGTCCTGCTCGGCTGGATGCTGCGAATCGAGGCGCAGGCCACGGCGCATGATCGGCACCGCACCGGGTAGCCGGAAACCGTTGGCTTCCTAAGGAGGTGCGCCGACATGGCAAAGGATCACGGTTCAAGCGTCAAGGACGACAAGCAGTACGAGGGCCTGCG
>OBLR010000151.1_pt1 | contig 13882 bp, 13 predicted proteins | sample 1519891 | NCBI WGS metagenome assembly OBLR01 (sample SAMEA3113583, study PRJEB22503) | soil metagenome | reverse complement strand
CGCGCCCTGCTTGATCTCTGCCGGGCGCCGCGCGGCGTCGTGGCGGTTGTAGGCGTCCACGATGTCGGTCACCAGCTTGTGCCGCACGACATCGGTGCTGGTCAGCCGGCAGAAGTAGATGTCGTCTATGCCGTCGAGAATGTCTTGGACGACGCGCAGCCCGCTGCGCTGGCCGGAGGGCAGGTCGACTTGGGTGACGTCGCCGGTCACCACGACCTTCGATCCGAACCCCAGCCGGGTCAAGAACATCTTCATCTGCTCGGGCGAGGTGTTCTGCGCCTCGTCGAGGATGATGAACGAGTCGTTGATCGTCCGGCCTCGCATGTAAGCCAACGGGGCGACCTCGATGGTCCCGGCGCTCATGAGGCGCGGGATCGAGTCGGGGTCGATCATGTCGTGCAACGCGTCGTACAGCGGCCGCAGGTAGGGGTCGATCTTCTCGTACAGCGTGCCGGGCAGGAAGCCAAGGCGCTCGCCGGCCTCCACCGCCGGGCGGGTGAGGATGATCCGGTTGACCAGCTTGTCCTGGAGCGCTTTGACCGCCTTGGCCATGGCCAGGTAAGTCTTGCCGGTGCCGGCCGGGCCGATGCCGAACACGATCGTGTGCTTGTCGATGGCGTCGACATAGCGCTTCTGGTTGAGGGTCTTCGGCCGGATCGTCCTGCCGCGGGCCGATAGCACGTCGAGGGTGAGCACCTCGGCCGGCCGCTCGGTCACATGGGAGCGGAGCATCGCCAGGCTGCGCTCGACCGCGTCGGGGGTGAGCTGCGTGCCGCTCCTGAGCAGGGCGACGAGCTCCTCGAAGAGCTTGGCGACCAGCTCGACCTCGACCTCGGGACCGGTGACCGTGATCTCATTGCCCCGGACATGAATGTCGCTGTCAAAAGCGCGTTCGATGACGTGGAGCAGCTCGTCGCGGGAGCCGAGGAGGCTGACCATGGAATGGTCGTCGGGCACCACGATCTTGATCTGCGACCGCGCGGCGTCTGTGCCCTTCCGGGCGGCGCGTGTTGTCTCGACCATCTGCCGGCCTTGCGGCCCTTAACCCCTGTCCTGAATAGGCACTGTGCTCCCGCCTGAGTGTGTTGCGTCAAGTGGCCGCGGCTCCCTCGCCTGGGAGGTCACCCCTGACCACCGGCGGCCACCCCTCATATTATCGGCGTTATCGGTCCGGTGGGAGATCGCCGAGATCGACTCGGTATCCCGCCCGTCCCGGATGGCGGCGCGCCGGGGGCGACGCGGCGCGGCTTTTGGGCGCGCTTGGGCGCATTTGGGGGCCTGCTCCGCGTGCGGGTCAGCCGGGCGGCCAGTTCAGGCCGCGCCCGCCCAGCACGTGAGCGTGGACGTGGAAGACGGTTTGGCCCGCCTCGGCGCCGGTGTTGAAGACGACCCGGTAGCCGGCGTCCGCGATGCCCTCGCCGACGGCGACCTCGTGCGCCTCCTTGAGGACCAGGGCGAGGGTCGCCTCGTCGGCGGCGGCGAGGGCGGCCGCGTCCGGATAATGATCTTTAGGCACCACCAGGACGTGCGTTGGGGCCTGCGGGTTGATGTCACGAAAGGCCAGCGTCCGGTCGGTCTCCCGGACGATCTTGGCCGGTACGTCCCCGGACACGATCTTGCAGAACAGGCACTCGTCAGTGGGCACGTACGCCTCCCTCGGTCGCGGCCGCCGCGGCCCGACCGTCATCCGACGTCATCCGACGCCGGCCATCGCCATCCGATGTCTTCGGATGTCATGGCCGTCATCGCGGGTTATCGAGATCGTACGACGACGAATCGATACCACATCGTCTGCGGCTCGGGCGGGCGCGTTGACCGCCTCAATGGTTAAGGTTGCCAATCGGAGCGAACCTCCTGGCCCTGGACATGTTCTAATACATGACCTTTCGTGTGCGGGGCGCGCGATCTGCCCGGCGGTTCGAGGACGACGCCGCACCGAAGGATCACCATCTTCCGGATGGCGGGGGGGCGGCGGAGGCGGCGGACAGTGACCGAGGCGAGACAGGGAATGCCCTTTCGTAAACCCGATGACGAACAGGGGCGTCCTATTGACGTGACCGAGACCCTTGTGGCCACGGGAACCGCAGACGCGGTGACCGCGACCTGGGACGCCGATCAGGCTGTGACCGCGCTTTACAGCGCGAACTACCGCTCGTTGGTGCGCCTGTCCGTGCTGCTCGTACGTGACATCGGGACCGCCGAGGAGGTCGTCCAGGATGCCTTCGTCGCCATGCACAGCGCGTGGCGGCGGCTGCGCGATCCGGAGAAGGCGCTGTCGTACCTGCGTCAGTCGGTGGTCAATCGGTCTCGTTCCGTTCTTCGACACCGGGCGGTGGTCGAGAAGTACGCCCCGAAGGGGCTGCCCGACGCGCCGAGCGCCGAGAACGGCGCGATCACGGAGCTCGAGAGAACAGAGGTCATCAAGGCTCTCGGGGAACTGCCCACACGGCAACGGGAAGCACTCGTCTTGCGCTATTACGCCGATCTGTCGGAAGCGGAGATCGCCAGCACCATGGGCATCAGCCGCGGAGCCGTCAAAAGCCATACGGCGCGTGGCATGGCCGCGCTTCGTACCGTCTTGGAGCAGATGACATGACCGATCCGCTCGATGCATACGGCGACGCACTTCGCCGTGCTCTGCACGCGGAGGCGGACGCGGTCGTACCGGCGCCGGACGGCCTGGATCGCATCCGCACTCGCATCAGCGAGCGGCGGCGCCGCTTCGGCTGGGGATGGTTCACCGAAACCTGGGGACGTCCGGCGATGGCGCTGGCCGCCGCGGCCTTCATCGCCCTGATCGCCATTTCGGCGACACCGGCCATGAACGCGATCGAAGGCATCACCGCCGGCGACCGCGGCTCGGCGAACGAAGGGCCGGACCGCAGCGTGGGCAACGGCACGAGCGTTCCCGGCCACGGCGGCGCTCCGGGGCAACCCTATCCCGGCGGGCCGGCGATCCCGGCGCCCACGTCGAGTCCCACCCCGCAGACGCCGCCGACGGTCGGCGTGCCGACCTGCCAACCCTCGGCCGCCGCCGGGGCGACGGCGTCCGGCTCCCCGAGCTCTCCCCCATCGTGTACCTCGCCACAGCCGCCGGTCTCGTCCCCGCCCGACCCGGTGACCACGCCGCCCACGGAGCCGCCGGCCTCCGATACGCCGAGCGCCACCTCCGAGCCGCCTGCTCAGCCGGAGCAGCCGCACCAGGGCGAGCAGCAGGGCCAGCCGTAGCCGGCCCCCCACAGCAGCCAGAGCCGCCCACAGCGGGGCCGGGGCGCGGCGCGCGCCGGCGCTACCACCGGCCGGTTCTGCTGAGCAGCACCGCCGCCGCGACCACCCCGGCCGTCGAGGTGCGCAGCACGGTGGGCCCGAGCAGCGCCGGACGCCCGCCCACCGCCGTGAACGCCTCGATCTCGGCCTCGGTGAGCCCGCCCTCCGGCCCGACCACAATGACGATCTCGCCCACGTCCGGCGGGTCGATCGCGCCGAGCGAGGCCGTCGCGGTCTCGTGCAGCACGAAGGCGGCCGCCGCCGCGCCGATCCTGGCCGTCACCTGAGCCGTCGTGGCCGGCTCCGACACCTCGGGCAGCCAGGCGCGGCGAGCCTGTTTGCCCGCCTCCCTGGCGGTGACGCGCCAGCGGGCGAGCGACTTTTCCCGCCGCTCGGGGCGCCAGCGCGTCACGCAGCGCGCCGCCGCCCAGGGCACGATCTCGTCCACTCCGGCCTCCGTCATGAGCTCGACGGCGAGTTCGCCTCTGTCGCCCTTGGGCAGGGCCTGCACCACGACGAGTCGCGGTTCCGGGGCGGCGTGCCGGTGCCTGGCGACGACGTCCAGGCGGAGCGCGTCGCGGTCGGCCGCGGTGACGACGCACTCGGCCAGCAGCCCGGCCCCGTCGGTGAGATCGACCCGCTCGCCACGGCGCAACCGCCGTACGGTGGCCGCGTGCCGGCCCTCAGGCCCGTCGAGCACGACGTGGTCGGCGACGAGCCGGTCGGCCGCCGCGAGGAAGACCGGCGCGCTCACCGCGATCTGACGCTCGCTCACACCACCCATTGTCGGGACCGACCGCGGGCCCTGTCGCGCCAGGGTACGTCTCATCGGTCGCAACGATCCGCCGTCCCGTGTGGGGTGTCGTCGAGGTGCGCATAACCGCGCCGTACGGCGGTGGCGACCACTTCGCGCGGATAGGGCCACGCCCCCGTCGCCGCGGCCTCCCGCGCCGGCAGGCCGGCCGCATGGTATTCACGGATGCGCAAGGCGACGAGCGCGAGCTCCCCCGCCTGGCGGACGGCGAAGTCGCGGTCGACGGCCTCGCCGTGCCCCGGCACGAGCACGTCGAAGGACAGGTTGAGCAACTGCATCACGGTGGTCGGCCACTCCAGGGGAAAGGAGTCCGCCCCGTACGCCGGTGGACCCGCGGCCTCCACCAGGTCGCCCGCGTACACACAGCGGGCGTCGGGCACCGTCACCACGAGATCGCCGCCGGTGTGACCGCGGCCGAGATGGTGCAGCTTGACCACCCGGTCACCGAGATCGATCGCGGCGGATGCGGCGACCAGCCGGTCGGGCGGCGCGATCGGGTCCGCGCGTATGTCCTCGGCCCACTCGGGGAACTGCGCGGCGAGCGCCTCCCGGTCGGTCCCCGCGAGCTCGTCCGGCAGCGACGCGTGCCCCCACACCCCGTCCCGCGGCGAGAAGACGCTGTTGCCGAAGCAGTGGTCGAAGTGTGCGTGGGTGTTGACCACCCAGCGCGGCTCGCGCCGTACCCCCAGGCGGCGCAGATCAAGCCGGAGCCGCTCGGCCTCGCGGCGGCTGCCGAGCGTGTCGATCACCATGGCGCCGGTGGAACCGAGCACGACGCCGACCGTCACGTCCAGTGTGCTGTAGCGACGCTGAAAACACCGGTCGGCCACCTCGGCCCAATTCGGGGGAGATGACCGTCCCACAAGGCGTACGCTCACGGTGAATCATGCCGCCTGCCGGTTTTCGACTACACCGAGTCTGGTACCCCCAGTCTGGCGCTACCACGTACACTTGGCACTCAAAGGGAGGGAGTGCCAGAGCGCGAGCAGGCGAGCGAGCGGTGTGGCCGGGATTGGCCGGGACCGGGCGCGGCATCGGCGGGCCAGATGGCCGAGCCGATCGCCTAGGCCCGAGCGCCCGCGCCCGATGTGGCCGACGCCGACCCGACCGGGCAGGTCATGGACGCGGCAGGTGAGACAGTGGAAGCGACGACGCAGGCCGCTTCGAACACTTCGCCGGCGGCTCGGCCATGCCGGCCCACCCGGCTCACTGGGCCCGCCCGGCCCACGCCGGCCCGCGCCGAGCACGCGGCCGTGGAAGCAGGGAGGTGAGCACGTGCTCGACGACCGCAAACTGGCGGTGCTGCGCGCCATCGTTGAGGACTATGTGTCCACCAACGAGCCTGTGGGGTCCAAGGCCCTGGTGGAACGCCACAACCTTGGGGTATCTCCGGCCACCATCCGCAACGACATGGCCGTGCTCGAGGAGCAGGGCTACATCGCCCAGCCGCACACGAGCGCCGGGCGGATCCCCACCGACAAGGGCTACCGGCTGTTCGTCGACCGGTTGTCCACGGTCAAGCCGCTGTCGGCGGCCGAGCGCCGCGCGATCGAGACGTTCTTGTCCGGCGCCTACGACCTCGACGACGTGGTGGGCCGGACCGTGCGGTTGCTCGCCCAGCTGACCCGGCAGGTCGCGGTCGTGCAGTACCCGTCGCTGACCCGTTCGTCGGTCCGGCACGTCGAACTGGTTCCGGTCGCCGCCCAGCGCCTGCTGCTCGTGCTGATCACCAATACCGGGCGCGTTGAGCAACGGGTCATCGAGACCATCGGCGAGATCTCCGAAGACTCCATCGCGCACCTGCGTGCGCTGCTCAACACCTGCCTCGACGGGTGCTGGCTCGGCGACGTGCCCACCGCGGTGGCCGATCTGCCGGCCCAGGTCCCGGCGGAAGACCGGCCGGTCGCGGCCGCGGTCCTTTCGGTGCTGCTGGAAACGCTCGTGGAAAACCACGATGAAAAGATCGTGTTCGCCGGTGCGGCCAACCTGGCCGCCGTCGACTTCTCCCAGGGCCTGCGCCAGATCCTCGAGGCGCTGGAGGAGCAGGTGGTGCTCATGCGCCTGCTCGGCGAAGTCGGCGACTCCTCGAATACTCTGACGGTGCGCATCGGCACCGAGAACCCAGACGAGGGCCTGCAGTCGACCTCTGTGGTGGCGGCGGGCTACGGCGTCGGCAACCAGACCCTGGCCCGGCTGGGTGTGCTGGGTCCGACGCGGATGGACTACCCCGGAACGATGGGAGCGGTACGGGCAGTGGCACGCTACGTCGGTCAGATCCTGGCGGAGTCGTAAGTGGCCCGCGACTACTACGCCATCCTCGGTATTCGACGCGACGCGAGCGCGGACGAGGTCAAGAAGGCGTACCGCCGGCTCGCGCGGGAGCTCCACCCGGACGTCAACCCCGATCCGGAGACGCAGGAGCGGTTCAAGGAGATCACCCAGGCCTACGAGGTGCTCTCCGACCCGAAAAAGCGCGAGATGTACGACCTGGGCGGCGACCCGTTCGCCACCGCGGCCGGCGCGGGCGCCGGCTTCGGTGCCGGTTTCCCCTTCGGCGACATCATGGACGCCTTCTTCGGCACCGGGGGGTCGCGCGGACCGCGCAGCCGGGCCCGGCGGGGCCGCAACGCGACGCTGCGGGTCGACCTGGAACTGGCCGAGACGGCGTTCGGCACCACCCGGGAGCTGACCGTCGACACCGCGGTGGTCTGCCCCACCTGCACCGGCGCGGGCACAGCGGCTGGCACCCACCCCGACACCTGCGACATGTGCAACGGCCGCGGCGAGGTGCAGCAGGTCACCCGCTCGTTCCTGGGCCAGGTCATGACGTCCCGGCCGTGCCCGCAGTGCGGCGGCTATGGCAGCGTGATCCGTACGCCGTGCCCGGAGTGCTCCGGCGACGGCCGGGTCCGCACCCGGCGCACGATCAAGGTACGGATCCCGGCCGGAGTCGAGAACGGCACCCACATCCAGCTGGCGGGTGAGGGCGAGATCGGCCCGGGCGGCGGCCCGGCCGGAGACCTCTTCCTGGAGATCGTCGAGCGGCCGCATCCCCTCTTCGAGCGGCAAGGCGACGACCTGCACTGCACCGTGCAGATCCCGATGACAGCCGCCGCGCTCGGCACCGTCGTGACGGTCGAGACGCTGGACGGCCCCGAAGAGATCGACATCCGGCCGGGGAGCCAGTCGGGCCAGGTCATCCCGATGTACGGACGGGGCGTCAAGCATCTCAACGAGAGCGGCCGCGGCGATCTCATGATCCATATCAACGTCGAGACGCCGAACAAGCTCGATGAGGAGCAGGAGGCGCTCCTGCGCAAGCTGGCGCTGCTGCGCGGCGAGGAGCGGCCGCCGGGCAAGTTCGCCCCCGGCCAGCAGGGTCTGTTCTCTCGCCTCCGGGACGCCTTCAACACCCGTTGAAGAGAAGTCGCCGACGCCTACCACGACGGACGGGACGTCCCGGGCGCTCCGTTGGGGGGATCGTCGCTCCGGCGCCGGAGCGAAGCCGCCGGCGTGATCACGTGAGGCGCCGCCCGGCGGCGACCCCGACTCGGGCCGACGCGAACCGCGCAGGCTGGAGCGAGCGGGGTGGACAGCCGCGAACGACGCGAACGACGCGAACCGGGTGCGTTGCCGCCGCCGTGGTCGCGGTCGCGCCCGGCCGGATCTGATCGTGGGTGCGCGGTGTGTTGCCGCGGGATGTACGCGGTCGGCCGGATACGGTGCCTCGGTCGCCATCCCCCGAGGCAGCCGAGGAGGCGTTCGCCTTATGCGCAGCAAGGACTACGGTCATGACGTACTCGCCGGCGACTGGCGGCGGCCGCGGCGCGGTCAGATCCCCGAGGTGCCGGCCGAACGCGACCTCGTCGTCGAGGACCCCTCCAGCGGCTTTTGCGGCGCGGTGGTCGGCTGCGAGAAGGACGCGGTCACGCTCGAGGACCGGTTCGGCAAGCGGCGCGTGTTCCCGTTGACCCAGGCCGGTTTCCTCCTCGACGGCAGGCCGGTCACCCTGGTCCGGCCTACCGCCGGCCGCCCGGAGCGGCCGCCGCGATCGGCCTCGGGTTCGATCGCCGTACGCGGGTTGCGCGCCCAGGTGGCCAAGGAAAGCCGCATCTACGTGGAGGGCGTGCACGACGCCGAACTCGTCGAGCGAATCTGGGGCCACGACCTGAGGGTCGAAGGCGTCGTCGTGGAGTATCTCGAAGGCGTCGACGACCTCCCGGCAATCGTCGCCGAGTTCGGCCCCGGGCCGGCGCGGCGGCTCGGCGGCCTCGTCGATCACCTCGTCGAAGGCTCCAAGGAGAGCCGGATCGCCGCCCAGGTCGCCTCGCCGCACGTCCTCGTCACCGGGCACCCGTTCATCGACATCTGGGCCGCGGTCAAGCCGTCGGCCGTCGGGATCCCGGCGTGGCCGTCGGTGCCGCGCGGCGTCCCGTGGAAGGAAGGCGTCATCGCCGCCCTCGGCTGGGACCTCGCGCCCGGCGAGGCATGGCAGCGCATCTTGTCGGGTGTCGGCAGCTATGCCGACCTCGAACCCGCCCTGCTCGGCCGGGTCGAAGAGCTCATCGACTTCGTCACCGCTCCCGCGGACTAGCCTTACCCGAGCCCGGCCGCGGCGCCGTGGACAGATCCTCGCCTCGTATCGCGTGGGCGTGACTCACCGAGGGGCGCTGTTTTCCCATTCGCAATGAATTCGCGATAACGTGCCAAACCATACCCGGGCATTACAAATGCGCCGCGCAGGCCAGCAGTGAGGGTTTTGATTGGGAGTTGTATTGATTTTGTCAAGGCGGCTTGTCGGACGCCAATGGGCTATGTCGCTCGCCGAGCACAACCGGTATCGCATCGTTACCATGGATGTCGATGACAACACGACTTGGTGGCGTGACGATAAGACAGCACGACGTTGACCACTCTTTCTTGGAATGCGAAAGGGTGGGGGTGAGGGCATTCCCGGATTGAGAGCACAGGTTCAATGATGTGCCACCCGCACTCTTGCGGACGACATGCGGATTTCTTATCGAATTCGCTTCTTGCGGTTTCGGAACCTCCACCCCGACACTGATGGAAGGCCACCTCGGATGACCGGTTCACAAAAAGGAACCCGCCTGTCCGGCTACTTCACCATGGAGCGTCACGAGCGGCTACGGGAGCAGGTCCGGGAATTCGCCCAGGCCGAAGTAGCCCCCCAGATTCCGGCGATGGAGTCGTCCCGGGCCGTTCACGATGGATTGGCTCGGCTGATCGCTCGGCAAGGCTGGATCGGCGTCACGGTTGCCCGCCGGTACGGCGGAATGGGATTGGGGCACGTGGCCAAGACCATCATCATCGAAGAGCTGGCCCGGGTCAGCGCCGCCATGGGCGCCATGGTGCAGGCCTCTCAGCTCGGTGTGGCCAAGATCGTGCACTTCGGCGACGAGATCCAAAAGAAGACCTGGCTACCGGTCATCTCAAGCGGACAATGCCTGCCCACTATCGCGGTGACCGAGCCCGACTCCGGCGGCCACGTCCTCGGCATGACGGCCAGCGCCGAGCCCGACGGCGACGATTACATCCTCAATGGCCGGAAAATCCATGTCGGTAACAGTCACGTCGGTGACCTGCACGGAGTCGTCGTCCGCACCGGTCCTGGCTCCAAGGGACTGTCGGCGTTCCTGGTGGAATCGCATCGCCCCGGCCTGTCGCTCGGCCGGCATCGCCCCGCCATGGGATTGCACGGGTTCAGCTTCGGCGAACTCATCCTTGACAACTGTCGCGTCCCCGCTGAGAACATGCTGGGCGCGAAGGGCGACGGGCTGGCGGTCGCCTACTCCTCCAGCATCCTGTACGGAAGACCCAATCTTGCCGCCGTCGCCCTCGGCATTCACCAGGCACTCCTGGAGAAGACCAGCGCATACGCGTCCAACCAACACCGCTACGGTAAGCCGCTGGCCGAGTTGTCCACGATCAAGGCGAAGATCGGCCAGATGCAGTCCCGGCTGATGACAGCCCGGCTGGCTCTCTATCACGCGGTGCACTTGCTCGACGCGGGTATGCCCTGCGATGCGGAACTGATCAATGCGAAGTACCTGAACGTCGAGTCCGCGCTCGACTCGGCCCGCACCGCCATGGAGGTCCACGCCGCCTGCGGGCTGTTCCCCGACCGGTCAATCGAGCGATACCTGCGCGACGCTCACCACCTGTTCGCCCCTGCCGGAACCTCTGACGTACAACTGCTACGCCTCAGCGAGGTGGCGCTGGGCACGGAGAACAGACAATGGTCGCAGCGGTTCGCCGATGCGATGACGGACAGAGAGGAAGCCGACACCTTGGCCTGACGTCCTGGGGCGGCACGTCCCGAGTGCCGGCTCTAGCCCAGGGGCCGGTCTTCGCGGTCGTGAATGAGCTGGACCACTTCCGCGGCTCTTGCCTTGATCAGACTCAGCCCAGCGTGACTCCAGGCTCGCGGCTCGCGATCGACGACGCAGATGGTGCCCAGGGTCATGCCCGTTCGGTCAATCAGGGGAGCTCCCAGGTAGGAGCGGATGCCGACCTGGTCTACCACCGGGTTGCCGGCGAACCGCGGATAGTCGCAGACGTCCTCAAGGACGAGCGGCTTACGCCGCACGACGACATGTGGGCAGAATCCGTAATCAAGAGCCATTTCTCGTCCCACCTCGACGCCGGCAGCGGAGCCGAGCGCGACCGCCGAGTCCGCGTGCGTGCGCGACGCCACGTACAGACCGGCGAAATACTGGCGTTCTTGGTCGATGAAATTGACCATCGCGAAGGGATTGTCGATCGCGCCGGTCAGGGCGCGGGCGCTCTCCGCCAGCTTCCAGGCGAAGTCATCGAATTCCGGCTCGGGGCGTTTTCCCAGACCGAGTTCACGCAGCCGTACCACACGGCGTGGCGCCTCCCGGTCGGCTGGGGTCAGCAGTTGGCCCGGAGGGACGTCATAGGTCAGGTAGTCGGAAGGCAGGTCATCGCGCACGACACGCTCCGTATCTGGCGGGATCGGTGGTTAGAGGGATGAAGGTACGGTGGCGGTGAGCAGGTGCTCGACCAAAGCGGCCAGCACTGCGATCCCGGCACGGCGATCACGGGCGTCACACACCATGATCGGTACACCGGGGCCGAGTTTGAGGGCGGCCCGCACCTCCTCAACGTTGTAGCGGACGGCTCCGTCGAACTCGTTGATGGCGACGAGAAAGCCGATCCCGCGTCGTTCAAAGAAGTCGACGGCGTCAAAGCATTCGTCGAGGCGTCGCGTGTCGACCAACACCACCGCTCCCAAAGCACCCTGGGACAGCTCGTTCCACATGAACCAGAACCGCTCTTGGCCGGGGGTACCGAACAGGTAGAGCACGGTACGCGGATCGATGGTGATCCGGCCGAAGTCGAGGGCCACTGTGGTGGTGGACTTGGCCGCCACGCCTTCCAGGCTGTCGGTCCCGGCGCTCGCCTGAGTGATCACCGCTTCGGTGCTCAGCGGCTCTATCTCACTCACCGCGCCGACGAAGGTGGTCTTGCCTACGCCGAATCCACCGGCGACCAACAGCTTGACCGCGATGGGAAATGGGGATGGCTCAGAGCCGTCGTAGTCCATTGAGCACCACCTCCAGCAGATCGCGGTTTTCCATGTTGGCGCCCGGTCCAGGCGGGCGTGCGGTGGCCACCCCGGCGTCGATCAGATCGGAGAGCAGGACCTTAGCGATCATGAGCGGCAACCGCAGCCGCGCCGCGACCTCAGCCACGGGAGTGGGGACCCGGCACAGGTCCAGGGCCTGCGTGTGCTCGCGGTCCAGCTGCACCCGACCTGTCATCCCGGTGGCCATCACCATGGACAGCAGGTCGAGCTCCCGGGTGGGGATGGTGCGTCCGTTGCTGATGGCGTAAGGACGCACCAGACGCCCTGCCTCCTCATCGAGCCATGACACGCCGTCGTATCCAGTCATGCCGTCGAGGTTGGATCCCGCCGAGCCGGGGTCGTCCCCCGGGCCGGGGTGGCCAGAAATGGGCGGACACTCTTGATCAACTGAGCCATCTCGTATCCGATGACGCTCGGGTCCGCGCTTCGGTCCACCACCACCGCGAGGATCGAACCGAACCCTGCCGAGGACACGAACAAAGTGCTGTCGTTCAGCTCCGCCACCACTTGCCGCACGACATCGCTGCCATCGAACTTCTCTCCGGCCGTCCGGGCAAGGGACCAGATCGGAGCCGCCATCGCCGCCAACTGGTCGGCGCCGTCCCCATCCAACCCGTAGAAGGCCTTAGGCAGCCCATCAGCGGAGAGCAGCACGATGCTCCGGGTCCCGGGAACCCGCTTGGCGAGATTGCTCAGCAGCCAAGCGAGATCAGAATCCTGATTCGCGGGGACGATCGCCATGGAACTCTCCTTCGAGCCTGAGATGCGTGGTCAGTTGGTGCCGCCGGAACTGTCCACGGGGTGGTCCTCCTCGTCGTCAGCCCGGCTGACACCCCGCAGGAAGCCGGCCATCAAATCAGGTGTGGCCTCGATGATCGGCTCGTCGCCCCGGGAAGGGGGGGCCTCCCACAACTCAGGCGCCAGGTTCTGTTGCACCCGGCGCTGCGGCAGTGGCGGTCGATCGTCGCCGGCTCTCGCCTCACGACCGTCGGCTCCCCGCTGGGAGGGAACCGAAGGCGAGCCAACCGCCGCCGCCACCGGGACGGGCGGGGCCGCCACCGACTGCTTCGACCGGTCTTGGGCCATGGGACGGATGAGGTTCGGGGGCAGCACGACGACCGCCTGGGTGCCTCCGTAAACGTTTCGATGTAGCTCGACCTTGACGCCGTGACGACGAGCGAGGGCCGAGACGACGAACAGCCCGATGCGACCATCTCGTAGCAGCTCACCGATGTTCACCTGACTCGGGTCGGCGAGCACGGCGTTCATCCGGTGCCGGTCGTCACCGAGGATGCCAAGGCCTCGGTCCTCGACCTCGATGGCCAAGCCCGCCGTGACGCTCTCGGCGCGGATCAACACCTGGGTCTCGGGCGGAGAGAACTTCGTGGCGTTCTCAACAAGTTCCGCGACCAGGTGAATGATGTGGGCCACCGCGTCGCCGAGCAGCATGCCCTCGATCGGCAGCACGAGTTTGACGCGCGAGTACTGCTCCACTTCGGCGACGGCCGAGCGCAACACGTCATACATGGTCACCGGGTTGCTCCACCGGCGGCGCGACGCGGCGCCGCCGAGCACGGCAAGGCTTTCCGTTTGGCGACGCAGCAGCGTGGCGAGGTGATCGACGGTGAACAGGCCTTTGAGGAGGTCGGGGTCCTCAACCTGCGCCTCGAGCTCGTCGAGCAACTGGATCTCGCGGTGGACCAATGACTGCATCCGCAAGGCGAGATTGACGAACACCTCAACGCGCTGATCGGGTCCCGACCCCGCGTTCGCCGCGGCCAGGACCGCCTGCCGCACCGCGAGCTGTGTCCTGCGCACGTCGTAGGCGAGCAGCTCGAAGGGGTCATTCGTCGCCGGCGGGGCACCCATGGCAGGCGGTTCGCCGCGTTCGCCGCGCTGTGCTCCTTCGAGAACAGGACGTAGTTCGTCGAGGCCGCGGGCGTGCAGGGAGCGGAGGCCGTGAAGCTGGTGGTGGAGCGCACGGATCGCGGTCTCTGCGCCGATGTAGGCCCCGGCCAAGATGAGCGCAGCGCCCGTGGCCGCCACCAGGAACACCATGCGCGTCGTCAGCACGGAGGGCTCGGCGACGCTCAAGAACCAGACCATGGCGCAGCCCAGTAGCGCCATCGCGGCGGTGGGCAGTACACAGGCTCGCACCACGGCGCCGCGCA
>OBLR010000150.1_pt1 | contig 13893 bp, 12 predicted proteins | sample 1519891 | NCBI WGS metagenome assembly OBLR01 (sample SAMEA3113583, study PRJEB22503) | soil metagenome | reverse complement strand
GGGCCAGCCGCAGGTGCATCATCGGCACCAGGCTCTGCCCGCCGGCGAGGACTTTGGCGTCGTCTCCATGCTCGGCCAGCACGGACAGCGCCTCGGCGCGCGAGCCGGCCGCACGATAGTCGAACGCCTGCGCCACCATGCCCCAAACGATTGCATAAAATTGCAACGCGGACGACGCCGCAGCGACGGCTCGGGAGGACGGCACGTGCGACTGAGGGCGGAGCTGACGTGAATCCGGAGCGGCACCAGGCGGAGCGGCGCTATGCCGGGCGGCGGCTGCCGCGGCCGGACGCCTGGCCGCTGCTGCGCGGAGCCGGCCGGTTCGTCGCCGACATCCGGCCGCCTGGCTGCCTCGACGCCGCGTTCACCCGCAGCCACCTCGCGCACGGCGAGCTGCGGGGGGTGGACGTGCGCCCCGCGCTCGCCGCCCCCGGAGTCGTGTTCGCCGCGGCGGCGAGCGACCTGCCGGGCCTGCCCGACGTGCCAAGCCCGCCGCGCGGCGGCGAGCGGGTCAGGTTCGTCGGCGAGCCGATCGCCGTCGTGGCCGCCGTCGATCGCTACGCCGCGGCCGACGGCGCCGAACTCGTCGAGCCCGACCTCCAGCCGCTGCCCGCCGTCCTCGACCCGATCGCGGCGGCCGAGCCCGGCGCACCCGCACTGTTCGCCGGATGCGCCAACGTCGCCGCCGTGCACGGCTACGGCGACCCCGTCGACGACGTCCTCGCCGCCGCCCCCGTCGTCGTCGGGGCCGACCTGGTCAACCAGCGGGTGTCAGCGATGTCCATCGAGCCGCGCGGCATCGTCGTCGAGCCCGGCGGCGACGGCACCTACCGCGTGTGGTGTTCGCACCAGGCGCCGCACCGCCTCGCCGCCGACCTGGCCCGGTCGTTCGGGCTGGACCAGGCGGCCATACGGGTGGCGGCGCCCAGAGTCGGCGGAGCCTTCGGCGCCAAGAGCCAGACTCATCCCGAATACCTCGTCGTCTTCGCGCTCGCCCGGCGTCTTGACCGCCCCGTCCGCTGGATCGAGGACCGCGCCGAGTCGCTCACCGCCGCGACCCACGGACGCGACCAGCACGCGCGGATCCGGATCGGCGCCGACGAGACCGGCCGGATCCTCGCCCTCGACGCCGACATCGTGGCCGACGTGGGCGGCTACCCCCATACCGGCGGCTTCATCCCCGACATGACCTGCTGGGTGCTGGCCGGGCCTTACGCCACGCCGCGGCTGCACGTGCGGGCCCGCGCCGTTGTCACCAACAAGGCGCCCACCGCCTCCTACCGCGGGGCCGGCCGGCCCGAGGCCGCCTACTTCTTGGAACGCGCGATCGACCTGCTCGCCGAGCGGCTCGGCCACGACCCGGCGGAGGTGCGCAGACGCAACTTCGTCCCCGACGACGCCTTTCCCTACACCTCCCCCACCGGGGCCGTCTACGACAGCGGCCGGTACGCCTCGGCCCTCGATCTCGCCCTCGACCTCGTCGACTACCCGGCGCTGCGGGCCGAGCAGCGGCGTCGGCGCGGCGACGGCGACCCCGCGGCGCCGCTGCTGGGCGTCGGCATCGCCAGCTGGATCGAACGATCGGGCGGCGCCCGCGGCCTCGGCGAGTTCGCCGAGATCGAGGTGACCGCGGACGGCGCCATCACGGCCCGGGTGGGCACCAGCTCCCAGGGGCAGGGGCACGAGTTGACCTTCGCCCAGATCGCGGCCGAGGCGCTGGACGTGCCGCCGGGCCGCATCCGCGTGGTGCTCGGCGACACCGGCGAGGTACGGCAGGGGACGGGTGCGTTCGGCAGCAGGTCGGTGCAGGTCGGCGGGTCGGCGCTGTTCCGCGCCGGGCAGGCGCTGGTCGCCGATGCGCGGCGCCGCGCCGCCGACCTCCTGGGCGGCGAGGTGACCTACGCCGACGGAGTCTTCCGTTCCGTCCGTTCCGACACCGACCCAGATGGCGACCTCAGCGACCTCAGCGACCTCGGCGGCCCCGACGGAGCCGACGGAGCCGAGCTCACGCTGGCGCGGCTGGCCGCCCGGACCGGCCGGCTGGTCGCCGAGGACGTCTTCACGCCGCCGCAGGCGTTCCCGTTCGGCAGCTACGTCGCCGTCGTCGAGGTGGACCGGCGGACCGGCCAGGTGACGATCCGGCGGCTCGCCGCGGTCGACGACTGCGGGGTGGTGATCAATCCCGGCGCGGTCGAGGGCCAGATCGTCGGGTCGATCGCGCAGGGCGTCGGGCAGGCGCTGTACGAACGCGTGGTCTACGACGATGGCGGCCAGCCGCTCACCGCCACCTTGCTGGACTATTTCGTGCCGACGGCGGCCGAGATGCCGGACGTCGTCCGCGGCGAGCACGTCACGCCCAACCCCAACGTGCCGCTCGGCACCAAGGGTGCGGGCGAGTCGGGTTGCATCGGCGCCCCGCCGGCGATCGCCAACGCGATCTGGGACGCACTGACCGGCTACGACCGTTCGGCCCTGCGACTGCCGTTCACGCCCGACCGGGTGTGGGCCTGCGTTCAACAACCTGTCAGCAGGGGTTCTTGACGACGGCACGCGTCGGCGAAACGGTCTAACAGGGACATGCAGGGAGATCTCCCGACCGCGGAAGGAGCCGGCCATTGAGCGAGGTGGCGGACGTGCCCGTACACATGCGGCGAACCGCTTTCGACCCGACCGATGAGCTCGCTCGACGCCGGGCCGCGGCGCCGGTGAGCCGCGTCACCGCGACCATGGGGCAGGTGCGCTTTCCGACCTGGCTGGTCACCAGGTATGACGACGTACGAGCGGTGCTGAGCGACGCCGTGAGCTTCAGCAACGCCAATGAGGCCGTCCGCGCGCACGTGGCGGCGGCCTTGGGCGAGGAGACCGCGGCGCGGGTGGAGTTGGGCGGGCCGTCGCTTCTCAGCTACGATCCGCCGCGCCATACGTGGCTGCGCCGGCTGGTGGCGCCGACATTCACCGTCAAGCGGATGTACCGGCTCCGGCACCGTGTCGAGGCCATCGTGGCCGAGCACCTTGACGCGATGGAGGTGAAGGGCGGACCGATCGATCTCGTCGAGGCGTTCGCGCTGCCGGTGCCCTCGCTGGTGATCTGTGAGCTCCTCGGCGTTCCGTACGACGACCGGGCCGGCTTCCAGCGCCGGGGGGAGGCGCAGCTCGACCTCGAACTCGATTTCGCCGAACGGCGGGCGGTCGAGGAAGAATCTCGGGCCTACATGGCCGAGCTGGTGCGGCGCAACCGCGCCCATCCGGGCGACAACCTGCTCGGGACGCTGGTGCGCGACCACGGCGACGAACTGCCGGACGAGGAGCTGGTCTCGCTCGGCATCTTGCTCCTCGTCGGGGGCCATGAGACCACCGCCAACATGCTGGCACTCGGCACGCTGCTGCTCCTGCGCCACCCGGACCAGTTGGCTTTGCTGCGCGACGATCCCGGCATCGCCGACCGGGCGGTGGAGGAGCTCATGCGCTATCTGTCGATCGTGCACACCGGGATCATCCGCACCGCGGTCAAGGACGTCACCATCGGCGGCACGGTCATCAAGGCCGGCGACGCGGTCGCGGTCTCGCTTCCGTCCGCCAATCGCGATGAGGCGATCACCGACGACCCCGACGTGCTCGACCTGACCCGTGAACCGACGTCGCACGTCGCTTTCGGACATGGCAACCATCACTGCCTGGGCGCGCCGCTGGCCCGCCTCGAGATGCGCGTCGCCTTTCCCGCGCTGCTGCGCCGGTTTCCCGGTCTGCGCCTGGCGGTACCGTTCGAGGAGATCGAGTTCCGTTCGCTGTCCGTGGTCTACGGCCTCCAGTCGCTGCCGGTCACCTGGTAGCCGCTCGAGCCAAAGAAAGAGTGGGGGTTCGCGCATGCGCGTCGACGCCGACCGGGACGTCTGCATCGGAGCGGGCAACTGCGTGCTCACCGCGCCGGAGGTCTTCGACCAGGCCGCCGACGGCCTGGTCGACGTGATCGATCCCGAACCGGCGCCGCACCTCGAGCAAAGCGTCCGCGACGCGGTCGTCCGCTGCCCTTCAGGCGCGATCACGGTCGGCGGCCCGGGCAGGCCGGGTTCTTGACTGCGCGCCAATGAGACGAAACGGTCATAACGGAACTTACATCCGGGGCCCGAAAGGGGCGGGTGCATATGGGCCGCAGGCAACGCATCAGCTATGTCCCTGTGGAGATGATGGACGCGGACATGCGGGCCGAGATGGACCGCTGCCGGCGGGAAGGCACGCCCCGCCCGGAGAGCTCGGCCGTGCGGGCTCACGTCCCGGCCTGTTTTTGGGCGTTCGCCGACTCCTGGCAGGCGATCTTTCGTAACGGCGTTTGCGACCATTCCATCAAGGAACTGTGCCGGGTCTACGTCTCGCGCAGCGTGAAGTGCGAGTACTGCGGCAACCAGCGCTCGGAGCAGGCGGCCAGGCAGGGGCTGCACGAGGCGCAGTACGACGATCTGCTGAACTTCGAAAAGTCCGGCCGGTACGACGAACGCCAGAAGGCGGCGCTCTCCTACGCCGAGGCGATCACCTGGCGGCTCGCCACCGACGACGCGTTCTGGGACCGGCTGCACGCGCATTTCACCGAACCGGAGCTGGTCGAGCTCGGCTGCTTCATCGCGCTCACCATGGGGCAGCAAAGCTGGCTGCGGCTGCTCGACATCGAACACCACGAGGTGCTGCCCGGCACCTCGGCCTCCATGGCCCCAGGCTTCGAGACACCAGAGGACCTCGCCCGGTCGAAGTCGACGCCGGACTATTGGGCCCGCCACTGATCGGCGAGGCGACGTACACTCGCGGCGAACCACACAATCGAATCTCGGCGCGCCCCAAGCTCGGCGAAAGGCGGTGTCGGCTCGTGGGTTCCGAACGCGAAGACCGGGGGCTGTCTCGGCGTGGGGTCATCGGGACGGGGGCGGCGGCGCTCGCCGGAGTCGGACTATCGGCCACGCCGGCCCACGGTGCCGGCACCGACCGGCCGGCGCCGGAGCGGGGCGGACCGCCGTCCGGGACGCCGGGCGGCGACCTGGCGCTGGTCGGTGGCAAGATCCTCACCCAGGACGACCGGAACTCCACCGCCACCGACGTCGTCATCAGGAACGGGCGGATCGCCGAGGTCGGACGCGGCCTGCGGCTGCGCGGCTCGCGGGTCAAGGTGATCGACCTCAAGGGGCGCACGGTGATCCCCGGAATCATCGATTGTCACAACCACATCGTGCTGATGGGGTTGCGTCCCGGCTATCACACGCCCTTGGAGAACGCCTCGTCCATCGCGGCGGCGCTGGCGGCCCTGAAGGTTCGCGCGGCCGGGGTGCCGGCCGGCGAGTTCGTGACCACGATCGGCGGGTTTCACTCCAACCAGTTCGCCGAGCGGCGGCTGCCGACGCTCGCGGAGATCGACGCGGCCGTGCCGGACCATCCGGTGTACCTGCAGATCGCGTTCGGCGGTCCGGCGACGACCAACGGCCTCGGCCGGTCCTTCTTCCGGTCCAGGGGCGTGCCGGTCGGCGACGACGGTGCGATCGCGATGGGCGAGGCCGCCCAGACGGCCCTGTTCCACCTGCGCCGGGGGCAGACGCTCGACGACCAAAAGCGCAGCACGCTCGACGCGATGGCCTACGCCGTGAGCCTGGGCGTGACCACGCATTTCGACCAGGGTGGCTTCCCCGCGACCAACACCCCGGCCGACGGCGCCGCGCACTTCGACCAGTTCCGTGCCTATGACGCCTTCCAGGCCCTCCACCACGAGGGCCGGATGTCGATCCGGCTGCGCAACAGCTTCCTGCACCTGGAGTCCGACCCCAACCTGCCGGGGCTCACCGCTCGGCTGCGCAACACGTTTCCGTTGTTCGGCGACGACATGTGGAAGGTCATCGGCATCGGCGAGTTCACGGCGAGCGGGCTCGGCGACGTGTGGCTCGACGCCAACCACCGGGTCGCCCAGGCCGGCTTCATCAACCAGGTCCACTCGCTGACCCGCGACGACTTCAAGACCGAGATCGCGGGCTGGGAGACCGTCAACGCCAGGTTCCCGATCAAGGACCTGCGCTGGGTGATCGCGCACGTCCCGTTCATCACCGCCGAGTGGCTCCAGCGCCTGAAGGCGCTCGGCGGCGGCGTGAACGTCACGAGCTGGAAGTACCTGAGCGGCACCGCGACCGACAACGGCCCGCCGTTCCGCACGATCCTCGACAGCGGCATCCAGACCGGCTTCAGCTCCGACGGCATGCAGATCGCCCCGATGAACCCGTGGCTGCACATGTACTACGCGGTGACCGGCAAGAACGCCAAGGGCGAGCTGATCAACGACGGAGAACAGATCACCCGCGACGAGGTCCTGCGCCTCTACACCGCCGCGAACGGCTGGTTCACCAAAGAAGAGGACGTCACGGGCTCCATCGAGCCGGGCAAGTACGGCGACCTGGTCGTCCTGGACCAGGACTACCGGACGGTCACCGACGAGGGCCTGAAGGCGCTGCGGTCCGTGCTGACCGTCGTGAACGGCCGCATCGTCCACCGCGCGCCGCCGTTCCGCTGATCAGCGTTGCAGTGGGCCCCAGGGGCCCTTCTGCTGGTCCACCACACGTTCGGCCTCGTCGAGGACCGCTTGGGCGACCCAGGCCACCGGTCGGCGGCACGCCACAACGGGCTCGTTGTCGGGGCCGCGTCCTCGTTCCTCGCCCTCGAGGACCCACGGCCGGACGCCGGGCGCGTTCTCGTGCTTCAGGTGGCTGTAGTCGTGCAGCCGGCGGGCCACCCAGACGCGCAGCGGCCGCGACCCCCACCAGTCCTCCACCATGAGCGGATTGGCCGAAAGGCCGGGCAGGCTGACGCCGGTCAGCGCGTCCTTGCTGGCGCCGGCGGCGTCCACGTCGGGGCCGCGGGACCAGCGGATGTAAAGGTCCGGCTGCCGCTCGACCAGCGAGGCCAGCTCGTCCAGCGTGTGGAGGGTGGGCAGCTCCATGCGGGACGACTACCCAGGTGACGGGCGTTTCATCAGCTGGAGCTGGGTAGCGACATCGAATACTTCGCATTAATAAAACGGGGGACTTACTTCGGGCGCCGTCGGGTCGATGCAGCCCAAAAATTCCCCTTAAATCGTAAAAGTAATGGTAAATCGGCACTGAATGGAGATCGAGCTGATGCGGCTACCGCTGCCCCGTGGGCCGGTCACGGCGATGCTCGTGGACGAGCTGTCCCGCCCGCCACACGACCTGCCCGCCGGGCCCGACGCGACGTTCACATCGCCGGGCGCGCCGGCCCCGGCCGAGGTCGCGCTCACCGACGAAGATCTCCAGCTGGCCCTGCATGTGTGCTACGAGTTGCACTACCAGGGATTCGACGAGGTCGACGACCGCTGGGAGTGGCATCCGTCGCTGCTGGCGCTGCGGCGCGCCGCCGAGTCGCGGCTGGAGTTGGCCCTCGACGCGGTCGTCGCCCGGCCGCGGCCGGTCGGCGCCGCGAAGCTGCCCAGCGCGCTGGCCGACCTGGCGGCCGCCGACGCGGCCCGCGGCCCTTCGCTGGCGGCCTTCTTGCGGCGTAGGGCGACGCACGACCAGTTCGGCGAATTCGTCGCGCACCGCTCGATCTACCACCTCAAGGAGGCCGATCCGCACACCTGGGCCATCCCCCGGCTGCGCGGCGAGGCGAAGGCGGCGCTGGTGGAGATCCAGGCGGACGAGTACGGCGGCGGGCGGGTTGAACGGATGCACGCCGAGCTGTTCCGGGCGACCATGCGCGGGCTGGGTCTCGACGACGGCTACGGCGCCTACCTCGACGTCGTGCCCGCCATCACCCTCGCGGTCACCAACGTCATGTCGTTGTTCGGGCTGCATCGGCACCATCGCGCCGCGCTGATCGGTCACCTCGCGGCCCTCGAGATGACCTCATCGATCCCCAATCGCGACTACGCCCGCGGGCTGCGCCGCCTCGGCGGCGACGCGGCGGCGTGCCGGTTCTACGACGAGCACGTGCAGGCCGACGCCGTGCACGAGCAGATCGCCGGGCATGACCTGTGCGGCGCCTTCGCCGCCGCCCATCCCGGCTCGGCCGGGGACGTGCTGTTCGGCGCGGCCTGCTGCCTGACCATTGATCGGCTGTTCGCCGCACATCTCCTCGAGCGCTGGCGGAGCGGGCGGACGTCGCTGCGCCGAGCGGCCACCCCCACCGCCCCGGCCGCCCCTGCGGCGCCCGGCCCGTCGGTCCCGCCTGTCCCGCCGGCCCCACCGGTCCCACCTGCCGCGCCGGCCACGCCGGCAGCGCCGCGATGAGCGGGCCCGCGGTGGACTACGTGCTTCCACTGCGCTGGGCGGCCGATCGCGACCCGGGCGACCTTGATGAGCTCACCGATTATTTGGCCTGGTTGCGCGACCGGACCAGGGTCATCGTGGTGGACGCCTCCGCCGACCCGCTGTTCGCCCACCATGCCCGCGCATGGGCCGGCCTCGCCGACCACCTCCGCCCCGACGCCGACGTGGACTTCGCCAACGGCAAGGTCACCGGCGTGCTGACCGGGCTGCGCCGGGCACGCTCGGCCTATGTGATCATCGCCGACGACGATGTCCGCTACGACGACCGGAGCCTGCGCGCCGTCGCCCGGCTACTCGGCGCGGCCGATCTGGTACGCCCGCAAAATTACTTCGACCCGGCGCCCTGGCATGCCCGCTGGGACACCGCGCGGACCCTCATCAACCGCGCCATTGGCGCCGACTACCCAGGCACGTTCGGCATCCGCCGCGACAGCTTCGACGCGATGGGCGGCTACGACGGGAACGTGCTCTTCGAAAACCTGGAGCTCATCCGCACCGTGCGCGCGTACGGCGGCAGCGAACGCCGGCCGCTCGGCCTGTACGTCCGCCGGCTTCCCCCGGACGCCCGGCGCTTTTGGGGCCAGCGCGTCCGGCAGGCCTACGACGACATCGCTCAGCCGGCCAGGATGGCGATCTTTCTCGCCATGCTGCCCGCCCTGGCCGCTGTGGTCGCCCGCCGGGGGCCGCGCGCCGGTGCGGTGGGCGCGGCGGCCGCGGCGGCCGCGGCGGCCGCGGCGATCGGCGTGGCGGAGGCCGGCCGCCGCCGCGCCGGAGGCGCTCAGGTGTTTCCCGCCACGGCGGCCTTGTTCGCCCCCGGCTGGGTCCTCGAACGGGGGATCTGCGTCTGGCCGGCCCTCGCCGCCCGGCTCTGCCGGGGCGGCATCGTGTACGCGGGGCGGCGGATCAGACGGGCCGCCCACTCCGTACGAGAGCTCAGCCGAGATCCTCGGCGCCCGGAGCGCGGAAGCCGACGAGCTTATGCGAACCATCACAAAACGGCTTCGTTCCGGACTGGCCGCACCGGCACAACGCCACCGTCCGGCGTCCAGCCTCGATCCGCCGGCCGTCCTGGGTCCGCAGCGTGATCGGGCCGCGCACCAGCAGCGGCCCGTCCACGCAGATCGTCACCGTCACCGGCACGTCCGACGCGATCGCGTCAACGTCGTACGACTCGTAGGCCTCGTACGCGTCGTAGACCTCGTTCGTCCGGTCCGCTCGGCTCATCGGCGTCGCACCGGATTCAGACCCCTCGGCGGCGGCGCGGCGGCGCGGCGCGCCGCCGCGACGGGGCCAGCAGGCGGCTGAGCACCCGGAACGGAAGCGTGATGACCGTGACGATGATGTTGGTGACCGTCGCCAGGATGGTCACCAGTGCGTCTATGATGCGTCGCATTCGACCCTCTCCTCGTTTGTCGTCGCCCAAAGGCGGACAGGGACTTCCCTTCCCCTCCGCCGGCGTTTACACAAACGACGAGTTCACACCGGTCACTTTCCGTCACATTTCTTCGACGAGTGCAGGGTGTCGTGGATCGTCGACGCGGACGACCACGTTTGCGACCCGCGCGGGCGCGGCCTCGGCCGCGTAGCGCGCGTAGGCGGGCAGCATCCACCGGCGGCCGGGTTCGGTCCGCCGCTCAAGGGCGCCCGGCGACATCCAGAGGTGTACGACATAGTCGAACGGCAGGCCCCGGCCGAGCAGGATCGCCCCATCGAGCACGACAACCCCGCCGGGCGGCAGCCTGCGGTAGCCGGCCCTGGCCGCTCGGTCGACGGCGCTGTCCCACAGCGCGGGCAGTACCCGTCCGGTGCCGCCGGGCTCGAGCGGGGCGAGCACTTCGCGGATCAACCCGCCCACGTCGAGCCAGTCGGTGTAATACAGGTCGGGATCGTCCCGGCCGAATTCGAGGCGCAGCGAGGCCGGCCGCAGGAAGTCGCCGGCCGAGACCCGGAGCACCTCGCGGCCGCGCACCCGCAGCGGATCGACCAGCGCGTCGGCGAGCTCGTCCGGCCGGGCCGCCGGCGCGCCGTCGACCGCGACCCGCGCCCACGAGGACCCGCGTACGGGCATGATGCGCTCGGCGAGCTCGTCGACCAGCGACGACGGGGAGATCGGCCGGGCGCGCACCGCTCCATCCTGCCAAGGGCGGCGGCGCGCTCGGCGATGGGCCTGGGCTCAGTGCCCCTCGGCCCCGTGCCCCTCGGCCCCGTGCCCCTCGGCCCCGTGCCCCTCGTCGCGGTGCCGGTCGGCCGCCGCGACGAAGGCCTGAGTCGTCTCGTCGGCCAGTTGCCTCGTCACCGGGGCTTCGGGCGGGGGTGGCGGCGCCGTCATGGCCATGGCCTCGGTCTCCTCGATCTCCTCCAGATGCAGCCGGACACGGACGGCCTGCTCGGCGAAGTCCGCGTAGTGCCCGGGGACCGCAGTCGCCGGGGCGGGCTCGGCGGCGGGCCGCGGAATCCTGACATGGTCGGAAAGGTCGGGCAGATCCGTGCGCGCGTCATCGAGCGTGAGACAGGCGTCGAACGGGTTGGCGGCGGCCCACCTGTCGCGCTCGGTGAGCGGCTGCGCGTCAGGGGCGAAGAGCCGGCGCACGGTCGCCGGCACGCAGGCATGGTCGTGCGTCTCGGCGTCGACCGTGTGCGCCGGGATGTACGGCGAGACGATGACGGCCGGCACCCGCGGGCCGAGCATGGTGAAGTCGAACGCCGCGCCCCTGCGGCGAAAGACGGCGCGCAGCAGCCGCGCCATCCGGCCGGGCGGGTCCCCGGGAGCGGGCACTCCGGTGGGCGGCGGGACATGGTCGTAGAAGCCGCCGTGCTCGTCGTAGGTGATCAGCAGCACGCTCCGCTTGAAGACATCCATGTTGGCGCGCAGCGCCTCGTAGATCGTGGCGACGAGGGCCTCGCCGCGGGCGAAGTCGGTGTCGTCCCCATGCGGAGAGCCCTCGGGAAAGACGTCGTAGGCGGCATCGTCGACCAGGTTGTTGCCCGGGTGCTGGCTGTTGCTGACGCCTCGTTCGCCGATCACCGGCGTCCGGTCGAGGGTGTGCAGCGGCGGCCGGTGGTTGGGCTCGATGAAGGAGTAGGCGGGCAGGTCCCCCGCCGCGACGTGGTCGGCGAACGCGTCGAACCGGAACCAGTTGGCGTGCCGGCCCGGGCTGTCCCACAGGTTCGGAAAGGCCCACGCCTGCGGGGTGTCGTCGTGGTAGATCCGCCAGGTGTGGCCATGGTCTTCGAGCAGCTCGAAGATCGTCTTGTCCTTGTACAGGCGGGGGTAGATGGCGGTCTCCCCGTCCGAGGTGGCGGCGTGCATGAAGTTGCGGTTGGGCCAGGTCTCCCCCGGCACCGAACAGAACCAGCGCACGCACACGGCAAAGTTGAGCGCGAGCGTGCTCAGCACCGGCACCTGCTTGCTCGACTGGCAGGCCATGATCAGCGGGCCGCGGTTGTGGATCGGCGGGTCATCGGCGCGCCCCGGCCCCCGGGTCGTCCACCAGTTGAGCAGCGGGCCGAGCAGCCCGGCGAATTGCGGGGCGGCCAGCCCGCGGGCCTTACGTTCGTAGCTGACCACGAACCCCTGGTTGGTTGGCCGCCGGTGCTTGCCGAACCCGCGGACGGCCAACTGTTCCATCACGGCGTCGTGCGAGTGATCGGGGTCGGCCGGCAGCACCGGCTTGGCGTCGGGGGTGGCCGCCACGGTTGCCGCCTTCGTCGCCCCGGCGGGCCACGTGGGGTTGACGTGCGGTGCGCCGTGGTTGAGGCCCTCGAACGCGGGGTCGGGGTGCTCGAGAAAGCCGAGCATATGGTCGAACGACCGGTTCTCCAACGCGAGAACGATGACGTGGTCGATGGTAGGCATGGGGCGCCTCCCTGGTGGACGGGCAGAATGGCGGAACGCGCCGTGCGCGGGAGGCGAGATAGCGGGACGTCACGCCTTTACACAGCCTCGTGACTACCAACTATGACGGAGATGTACACGCTCCGTTAGGGTCTTTGGTCCCTTGTCAGCTTGATCGCCGGTGCGCGACCACCAAGCCGACCGTCACCCCGTACGCGACGTGGTCGGCGACTTGCGGCGGCATCGGGAGCGCCCGGATCCGTGGGAACCTCCGTCCCACGAGCCCGAGGTCGACGGCCGCGATGACCAACCCGGCAGCCGCGCCGATGGCGGCGGCCACGCCGCGGCTGGGCCGCGCGGGCAACATCGCGGCCAGTACGCCGGCCCAGCCCACCGACAGCGCCGCGTGCACGGGGAGCGCCGCCGCGATCAGCACGACCGGACGGCTCTCGCCGGGCAGGACCAGCGTGCCGGCGGCGACCGTGGCCTCGATCGGGCTGCGCCGGGTCGCCAAGGCGTACGCCGTTGACGGCACCCCCGCGAACAGGCCGCCGGCCGCGCCGGCGACCACGACGTCACGGAGCCAAGGGCGATCTACGTCCACCGAGCCATCTTGACCCGGCCACGACCGCGCACCAACGGCGGGGCCCCATGAGCGGCCCCGCCGCGCGGTGGCGGGTGGGAGAGCGCCCCTGAAAGCTCGGAGAGAGAGCGCTCTCCCACCCTTCTCCTACGTGCTGAATGTGAACCAGTTGAGGTTGGCGAAGTCGGCCGGCTGGCCGCTGGTAAAGCGCAGGAACACCGTATGGGTCCCGGTGACTCCGCTGATATTGGCCGGCTTGGTGGTCCACGATTGCCAGCCGCCGGTGTTGGCGACGGCGAAGCTCCCGATCGGCGGATTGTTCACGTTGTCGAGCCTGACCTCGACGAGACCGCTGACGCCGCTCGGCGCGCCCGACGCCACCCTGGCCCGGAACTGCCGGAGCGGGGTCGACCCGAAGTTGACGCCGTTGTACTGCGCCCAGTCGCCGTTCGCCAGCCAGCCGATGTTCTGCCCGCCGCCGGTGTCGCTACAGGCCTCGGTCTGCACGCCCGACTGGGCAGAGAAACCCTCGGCCTGGATCGTCGACGTGGCGCTGACGCCGCCGGGAGGCGGCGGGGGCGGGGGCGGCGGCGTGGTCCCGCCGCCGCTGGTGTAGACGGCCACGTAGTCGACGAGCATCGGCACGCCCGACGCGGTCGCCGCGGTGGGCCCGCCGCCGAACGCAGCGGGGAAGCCGCCGCCCATCGCCACGTTGAGGATGATGAAGAACCCGTGGTGGGTGGCATTGTTCCAGGTCGTCGCGTCCACCTGGTTGGAGTTGATGGTGAAGTAGTTCGCGCCGTCGAGGTACCAGCGGATCTGTTCGGGCGAGACGCTCCTGTCGTACTCCATCGCGTACGTGTGGAAGCCGGTCTGGCAGCCGGGGCACGGCCGCTCGCCGCTGCCGATGCCGGTATTTTCGTTGCAGGGGCCGCCGGGCGCGGTGCCGCAGTGCAGCGCGGCGAACACCGAGCTGCGGCCGTTGATGTCCTCCATGATGTCGATCTCGGGCCAGTTCGTGGCGCCGACCGGGCGGGCGGCGTCGCCCAGCATCCAAAACGCCGGCCAGTATCCGGCGGCGGCGGCGCCGCTGACGTTCGGCTGCTGGAGCGAGGCCTGGACCCGCAGTTTGCCGCCGACCGGCGCGGCGAAGTCGGTGCGCTGGGTCT
>OBLR010000149.1_pt1 | contig 13906 bp, 12 predicted proteins | sample 1519891 | NCBI WGS metagenome assembly OBLR01 (sample SAMEA3113583, study PRJEB22503) | soil metagenome | reverse complement strand
GGAGCGCGGTCATGCCTCGCTGCTGTGCTATCTGTCGATAGATATCGCCCATGCTGATCCGGCGCCGGCCGAGCCGGTTGGCGAGCTCAATCGCGACCGTGCTCTTGCCGCTGCCGAGGTCGCCATTGATAGTTATTGTTCGTGGCCGTTCCATTTTATCCAATTCCTGCTCGCAGCCGCCGGTCGAGCTTCTTCTAGAATGCCATCCTAGCATGCAGATCCGCCCTGCCGTGGCTAAACCGGCGTGATGCGCTATGCGGGTGACGGGCTACCACCTTTGACGGCGGATTAGATCATCGCGACGCGCAATGGTGGAACACGGCTGAGGAACTGCCGTACATCCATTACGCTTATCAGCGGACTCTCCTCGCCGAGACAATGGAACGAATAACCGGCCACATGGTTCGCCTCCGTTCGTAGGGCACGTCGCCGGGCGGGTCGCCCGGCCCGCCGCCTACGGTGGCCCTATGGACGATCCTGCGACGGGGAACGGTGCCGACTTCGGCACGAGCGCGAGCCGCACCGTGCTTGTCGTCGGCGCGACCGGTCGCCTGGCCGGTCTTGTGGTGCCCGCGCTCGCCCGGCGGGGCGTACGGGTACGGGGGCTGGTCCGGGACGAGCAGCGCGCCGAGGCGTTGCGGGCACGCGGCGCCGGCGAGATCGCGATCGGCGATCTGCGTGATGTGGACAGCCTGACGGCGGCGGCGCGGGGGGTCGACGGCGTCTTCCATATCGGCCCTGCGTTTCATCGGGACGAGACGCGGCTCGGGCTCAACATGGTGGCGGCCGCGGCGGCGGCCGACGTGCGGAACTTTGTGTTCTCCGCCGTGATCCACCCCGGCAACGGCTTGTGGAACCATTCCGCCAAGCTCCCGGTCGAACGGGCGCTGTACGCGTCCGGGATGCGATTCACGATTTTGCAACCCGCGCGGTTCTACCAGAACATCGGCCGTGTCTGGCAAACCGTCGTCGGCACCGGCGTGTTCGGCGAGCCGTTCTCGAGGAAGGCGAAGATCGCCTGGGTGGACTACCGTGACGTCGTCGAGGTCGCGGCGATCGCACTGACCGACGATCGCCTCGCCTACGGAACCTTCGAGCTGTGCGCCCGCATCGCCGACCGCGACGACATCGTCGCGCTCATGCGCGAGGTGCTCGGCCGGGACATCGAGGTCAGCGAGCCGAGCTTCGACGCCTGGGCCGGCGGGTCCCGGCTGCCTTTCGACGAATGGCAACTCCAGCGGATCGCCGAGATGTACGCCCACTACGACGAGCACGGCCTGCCCGGCAACGGCCTGGTCCTGTCGACCATCCTGGGGCGCGCGCCCCTCTCGTTTCGCCGCTACCTGGAAGATCTTGTCAGCGGAGCACCGACCGAGCTGTCCTGACCATCCCTTGACTTCCCCGCCACCGGATCCCGCTGAGGGACGACGGGAGACTTTCATCGCCGGGCCGCCGCGCTCGCACACGGTGACCGGCAGGACCCGCGGAGGCTTACTGTTGGGGCGTGTCCAGGCAAGGTCAGTCCGCCGCCGCGGGCGGCCGCAGGGTGACCATCGCCGACGTCGCCCGGCGGGCCGGCGTGTCCCGCGCCACCGTCTCGCGTGTGCTCAACGGCCAGCACACGGTCGACCCCGTGCTTGCCGAGCGGGTCAAGCGGGTCAGCCGGCAGCTTCGTTACCAGCCGAGCGCGATCGCGCAGGGCTTGGCGCGCGGGGCGACCCGCACGGTCGGGGTCATCGTGCCCGACCTGGCCAACCCGTTCTTTCCCGAGGTGGTCAAGGCCCTCACGGTGGCGGCGGGCCGCGACGACTTCAGCGTCGTCGTCGCCGACTCCGACGAAGACGCCAAGGCCGAGCTGCGGCTGATCCAAGATCTCTCGCGCCGGGTGGACGGGCTGATCCTCTGCTCGCCGCGGGCGGACAAGGCCGATTTGCGCCGGGCCGTACGCAAGGGGCTGCCGACCGTGTGCACCAACCGGCTGGTCGATCCGCCGCTGACCACGTCGGTGGTCATCGACTCCGAGCACGGCATGCACGCGGTCCTCGACCACCTGGCCGCGCTCGGGCACCGCCGGCTCGCCTACCTCGCCGGACCTGCCTCGTCGTTTTCGAACGCCGAACGGCTGCGCGCCGTCGAGGCGCGCTGGCCGGATCCGGTCATCGTGGCGACCGGCTCGAAGAGCGCCGACGGGTACGCGTCCGTCCCGGCCGCGCTCGACGCCGGCGTCACCGCGATCGTCTGCTTCAACGACCTCGTCGCGCTGGGGGCGCTGGCCCGGCTGCGCGCCCTCGCCCGCGCGGTGCCCGGGGAGGTGTCGGTCGCCGGCTTCGACGACATCGCCACCGCCGACTTCGTCCAGCCGGCCCTGACCACCGTCCGGCTGCCCAAGGCCGAGCTGGGCCGGCGAAGCTGGGAGCTGCTGCGCGAGCGGCTCGGCGACGGCACGTCGACCGTGTCGGTCCGCCTGGAGCCGAGCCTCATCGTGCGCGAGTCCACCGGCATGGCGCCGGGCTCGCCGCCGGGGCCGCCAACGGGCGCGCCCCTGGGGTCATTCGAGTCACCCTCCTCACCCAACTGACCAAAGCTCTCTCAGGCCCCATCTATTGACGATTCCGGCAATTAGTGCTGAACTCCTCAATCGGAAACCGGTTTCTCGGTGCTGACCTGGGAGGAGTGCTCATGCGCGGGCGGCGGGTCCGGCGGTTGCGGCGCATGCGGAGCTACGCCGGGACGTCGGCCTCGACTTCGCCGCGGATCAGCCAGGCGCGTTCTGGCGGTTCGCCGGATTGGTGGTGACATGAACAGATTTATGCGGAACATCGTTCGGGTGGCCGCCGGCCTCGCGGCCGTCGCGCTGCTCGTCCAGCCAGGAGCGGCGCGCGCGGACGCGGCGGGGTCGGTCACGATGGACCTCGGGCGGGCGAGCCAGGGCGAGATCCCACGCCATTTCGTCGGCTTCAGCGTTGAATGGTCGCTGATCGAGCGCTACATGGGGCCGAAGGCCCGGCCGGCCTTCACCCGGCTGCTGTCCAACCTCGGCCCCGGCGTGCTGCGCATCGGCGGGTCGTCGCAGGACCTCGTGCCGTTCGACCCGGCGGCGCCCAACACCAACCGGGTGATCACCCTCGAGGACCTCGCCGCCATCAGGGCCACTCTGAACGCGACAGGCTCGTCCTGGGGGGTCGTGCTCGGCACGGCGATGGCGCCGCCGAGCCAGACGCGGCCGTTCGTCGGCCCGGACCACGCACGACGCTTTGTCCGGGATGGGGTCGCACCGGCCTTCGCCGACGCGGAACGCCGCATCGCCGGCATCGAGCTGGGCAACGAACCGGACCTGTCCTACCGCGACGACCTCGAAAGCTACCTCGGCGATCTGACGACGTACTCAGACGCCTCCGTCACCGGTCCGTTCCCGGTGATCGCGCCGAACACCAGCGAGGACATCCTGCCCTGGCAGGACATCGACCAGCGGACCGTGCCCACCCGCTACTTCTGGGACTGGCCGCGGATCCTCGACACGAACGCGGCGGTGATGCGGGAGCGGGCCGGCGCCTTCGGGGCGTACGCGAGCGACCACTTCTACCCGCTCGCCCGCACCTGTGTGAACCGGCCGTACCGCTGCCCGAGCATCGGCGCGCTGCTGTCCGACGAGCACATGGCGAGCCTCGACTACCAGGCGTACGTGCACGGCCAGGAGACCGCGCGCCGCGGGCTCGGCTACCGACTCGAAGAGACGAACACCGCGGCGGGCCGCGGCGCCGACGGCGTGAGCAACGTCGCCGCCAGCGCGACGTACGGGCTGGACCTGATGTTCCACGCGGCGTGCCCGCAACCCCCCAACGCGCCGGGGGCCAACGCCTCCTGTGGCACCGGCTCGATAGGGGTGAACTTCCACAACGCCGAGGTCCGCGCCTTCTTCTTCCCTGAGGAGGGCAACGCCTACTACAACGCGATCAACTACGACCCGAGCCCGGCGATGGGCGCTCCGTCCGCGGCTCCGCTCTACTACGCGACGCTGCTGTTCGGGCGGCTCGCGCAGGGCGGCACCGGGCTGCGACCGGTCGCGGTGACGCCGGCGCCGGGTGAGCCGGCGGACTCCGCCGCGGCGGTCAAGGCGTGGCGCGTCGAGACCGGCCCCGTCGAGCGGCGGCTGTTCCTGATCAACAAGGGGGACCGGCCGGCGACGCTCACGGTCTCCGTGCCCGCCGCCGCGGCCATGGTCAACCGGATGACCCCGTACGACCCGACCGGCGCCGGCCGCACCCTCGACGCCCCGCAGGTGCGGGTCGACGGCGTCCAGGTCGGCACCGACGGCGCGTGGCCCGGGTTCCGCCCGGCGTACGTGCCGGTCAGGGACCACACGATGAAGATCACCGTAGCGGCCGGCGAAGCGGCGGTGATCACTGCCCGCGCGGAGACGCCGAGCTGACCCCGGCCGCCGAGCCGATCCCAGACCCCACCGCGCCCGGGCACCCGCCGCCCCGGCGCGGTGGATCCATTCCCACGGTTTTCACGGCGGTCGCGTATTCAAGCCTCGTTACCTGTCGGGCCGGCGCCCGGTGCGATGGGTATTGGGGGGGGTGCCCACGCCGGTGGCGAACTCACGGATCCGGGCCGGCCCGCCGGCGTCTTCGGCCAGGGGCGGGGTTTCCATGCCGGCGCCCGTGCGGAGCCCATCGAGGAACTCCTGGATGGCCGCGAGCGCGCCGTGGCGCGGCGACCACCCGAGTTCGTCGCGGGCACGGGTGGTGTCCATGATGGGCAGGCGCAGGACCGCGTCGAACAGCTGCGGCGAGGCCGGCACCAGGTGCAGGCGCCATGCGGCGGCGAGCAGTGCGCGCAGCGGCCGGACGGGCGTGCGCAGCGACCTGGCCTCGAGCAGTCCGGCGATGACCGCGGTGTCCACCACCGGATCGGCGGCGATGTTGAAGGCCCCGCGTACGTCCTTGGCGATGGCGAGCCGGTAAGCCTCGGCGGCGTCGGCGGAGTGGAGGGCCTGGAAGCGCAGGCCGGCCGGACCCGGTAGGACGGGCATCAGCCTGGGGCGTACCAGTGGGTGCGGCAGCAGCGGCCCGGCGAACAGCCGGCGCTGTTCGGTGGCGGCCTGGCGCTTGAAGATGAAGGCCGGCCGCATGCGCACCACGCGCAGCTCGGGGTGGTCGCGTTCGAACCGGTCGAGTACCCGCTCCAGGTAGGCCTTCTCCATGCAGTACGCCGCGGTCGGCCATCCGTGCGTGGGCCAGCTTTCGTCTACCGGGTGGTCGGGACGTCCCTGGTCGGCCGGGCCGGGGGAGTAGGCGCCGACGGAGGACGCGCAGATCAGCGCCGGCACCCGGGCGGCGGCGGTGGCCTCGAACACCCGCATGCTGCCGAGCACGTTGGTGCGCCAGGTCTGCACCGGATCATGCGTGGGCTGGAACAGCCAGGCCAGATGCACGACGACGTCCGCGCCGCTCAGGTGCGAGGCGAGCTCGTCGGTGGCGACGTCGACGGCGGCCCATTCGGTCTTGTCGGGCCGCCACGTCGGCAGCCGTCGGGCCAGGCCCAGCACGGAGGTGACCCGATCCTCCGCCCCCAGGGCCTGGACGAGGCTGGTGCCGGCGTTGCCGGTCGCTCCCACGATAACGACGCGCATGGCGGCCACCTGCCCGTTCCTGGTCAGGGCAAACAGGCTCGCGGTGAGGACGTGCGCCATTATTGTTGACAATTTTGCCGACCACGCCGAGTGTGGGGGCCGTACGGGGCGACCCGCGACGAGGAGGGCCATGTCATCGGCCAGCTCAGCCACCTCGGCCGGCATACCCTGCATGCTCATGCGCGGCGGCACGTCCAAGGGCGCGTACTTCCTCGCCGATGACCTGCCGGCCGACCCCGCCGCGCGCGCCGACCTGCTGCTGCGCGTCATGGGCACGCCGGACCCGCGGCAGATCGACGGGATCGGCGGCGCGCACCCGCTGACCAGCAAGGTCGCCGTGATCTCCCGGCCGCGCCCGGCCACGTCCGGCGTGGATGTCGACTACCTGTTCCTGCAGCTCGGCGTCGACGCGGCCACCGTCTCCGACCGGCAAAACTGCGGCAACCTGCTCGCGGGGGTAGGGCCGTTCGCGGTGGAGCGGGGCCTGATCGACGCCGGCGACGAGCGTACGAGCGTCCGCATCCACATGGTCAACTCGGGCAGCGTCGCCACCGCGACCTTCCCCACGCCGGGCGGCGTCGTCGACTACGACGGCGACACCGCCATCTCCGGGGTGCCGGGCACGGCGGCGCCCATCATGCTGGACTTCGCCGGCACCGAGGGGTCGGCCTGCGGCGCGCTGTTGCCAACCGGACGGGTCAGCGACGTGATCGACGGCATCGAGGTCACCTGCGTTGACAACGGAATGCCGGTGGTCGTCGCGGTCGCCGCCGACCTCGGCGTCACCGGCTACGAGACGCCAGACGATCTCGCCGGCGACGCGCGGCTGCGCGAACGCATCCAGTCGCTTCGGCTGCGGGCCGGCAAGCTCATGGGGCTCGGCGACGTCACCGACTCGTCCGTACCGAAGACCACGCTGGTCGCGCCGCCGCGCCGGGGCGGCGTGATCTGCACCCGCACCTTCATTCCGCTGCACCCCCACACCTCGATCGGCGTGCTCGGCGCGGTGACCGTGGCGACGGCGCTGCTGATCGACGGGGCCGTCGGGCACGACATCGCCGACCTGCCCGAGCCGGGCCGGCCGATGAGCGTCGAGCACGCCACCGGCAGCCTTGAAGTCGACGTCGATCTCGACACCACGGTCATTCCGCCGCGCGTTCGGCGGTCGAGCATCGTCCGTACGGCCCGCAAACTCTTCGACGGAACCGTCTTCCCCCGCCCGAAACTGGAGTCCACCCTTGGCCCCCAAACATGAGATCGCGCACGTCGCGCACGTGGAGTTGCTGACCCCGGAGCCGGACAAGAGCCTGTGGTTCTTCACCCGCGTGATGGGGCTGACGGAAAACGGCGCCGAAGGCGACTCGGTGTACCTGCGGACCTGGGACGACTACGAGCATCACACCCTCAAGCTCACCGCGCACCACACCTCCGGCATCCGCCGTACCGGGATGCGGGTGAGCGGCCAGGAGGCGCTCGACCGGCTCGTCCGGGCCATCAAGGACACCGGGCTCGGTATCGGCTGGCGGGACGGCGACCCGGGCATCGGCCCGACGTACGTCTTCCGCGACCCCGACGGACACGAGATGGAGATCTACTGGGAGTCCGAGTGGTACCGGCCGCCGCCGGAACTGACCCCCTCCTTGAAGAACCAGGCACAGGCCTATCCGGCGCGTGGCGTGTGCGTCCGCCGCCTGGACCACGTGAACTTCCTCGCCGCCGAGGTGGAGCCGAGTACGGAGTTCGTGCGCGACGTACTGGGCGGGCAGCCGACCGAGGAGATCCTGCTGGACAACGGCAAGATCGCGGGTCGCTGGCTCAACTTCACCAACAAGTCCTATGACCTCGTCTACGCGGCGGACTGGACCGGCAGCCGCGGTCGGCTGCACCACATCGCGTTCGCCACCGACACCCGCGAGGACATCCTCCGGGCCGCCGACATCTTCCTGGACAACGGGGTGTTCATCGAGACCGGTCCGCACAAGCACGCCATCCAGCAGACGTTCTTCCTGTACGTCTATGAGCCGGGCGGCAACCGGATCGAGCTGTGCAATCCGTGCGCTCGCCTGGTGCTCGCGCCCGACTGGCGCACCGTCACCTGGACGGAGGCCGAACGGGCCAAGGGCCAGGCGTGGGGGCTTAAGACCATCGAGTCCTTCCACACCCACGGCACGCCGCCCGTGCCGGCGCCGCACGAATAGTCACAGAAGACGTGGAGCCGACGGTCGACGCGAACGCGAACGCGAGCGAGAACGCGGTGCGGCCGGCCGGCGCGGCCGGATTCGTGCTGGACGGGATCCGGGAGGCGATCCTCAGCGGCGAGTTCGTGCCGAACCAGCGTCTTGTGGAAGCCGACCTGTCCGAGCAGTTCGTCGCCAGCAGGGCCGCCGTGCGCACGGCCTTGCTGCAGTTGGCCCATGAAGGCCTGGTCGAACGCGTGCAAAACCGCGGTGCCCGGGTGCGCGCGGTTTCCCTCGCCGAGGCGATCGAGATCTGCGAGGTCCGGATGGTGCTCGAGGGGCTGTGCGCGGCCAAGGCCGCCGAGCGGATCACCGCGGCCGAGGGCGTGGAACTGGACGGCATCGGCGCCGCGATGTGTGCGGCGGTCTCCGCCGGTGACGTCCTCGGCTATTCACGGTTGAACGAGCGGCTGCACCGCCGCGTCCGGGAGATCGGCGCCCAGCGCACGGCCGCCACCGTGCTGGAACGGCTGCGTGCGCAAAGCGTCCGGCATCAGTTCAGGCTCGCCATGCAGCCGGGGCGGCCCACCGAGTCGTTGCCCGAACACCTCGCGATCATCGCCGCGATCCGGGCCAACGACCCGCGGGCCGCCGAACTGGCCGTCCACGCCCACCTGCGCAGCGTCATCCACGCCCTGGCGGGCGCGGAGGAGCATACGGGCGCGGCAAATGGCAGAGATTCGTCGTAATGTGGACAGCGTGACCGGTGCAGATGGCATAGATGGTCTGCGACGCATCGGTGCTTCGTACGCGGATCAGCTGACCGACATCGATCTTCAGTTGCTCTGGGCCCAGGGCGACCGGAGGGACCACCCGGGTCAGGGCCACCACGGCGGCCACGAAGGTGCCGTCTCGCCGTCGCGGGCGGCGGCGCTGCTGCGCCACGACCCGGAAACCATCCCGGCGCTGCTCGACCGCCCAAGTGTGTTCGACGCGATCTTCGGCGAGCAAGCGGTCATCGCCGGCCGTCCGCTGCTCGTCTCACCATTTTTGATCTTCGCGGTTGCGGTGCACCGGGCCCGCCACGACCTGACCTCCATGCGCCACGTCACCGAGCGCATCGGGCTGCGCCAGAAGGTCCCCGTCTTCGACGCCCCGCGACTGGCCGACTTCCTCGAAGCGGCACAGCGGCGACTGTTCCTGGCCGAGCTGCTCGTCTCCTTCACCAGAAGCACCGGCCGCTACCGCGTCCACACCGAGCGGGGGTGGCGGTGGCGCCGGCTCAACGAGCTCGACCCGCTGCGCCTGGCCGGGCTGCTCACCGCCACCGCCGCCGACGAGCGGCCCGGCATCTACCGGCGGCTCGGCGACACGGTCCTGTTCCTCGCCGGTGTCTTCCCCGACTACACCCAAGACCGTGCGCTGTCGCCGGTGGACGCCGCCCGACTCGTCCGGACGGCGGGGGTCGGCGCGGACGGCGACGAGACCGAGCGGATGGTCACCGCCCCGGCCATGGAGCTGTTCGAACACCTCGGCGCGTGCTGGTATCGCAGCGCCTGGCAGACCACCCGGCACCGCACCCGCCAGCTTGAGGTCGTCGCCGACGTCGCCGAGCGATTCCACCAGGCCCGGCGCGTCCTCAACCTCATCACCGACCGTTATCTCTTCCCGCTCGGCGCCAACCCCGGCGGCGGCACCCAGGCCCGCTGAGAACCCACACCCCCCCGGCGGGCGACAACACTCGCGAAGCGGTGGGCGGTTGGACTCCCCGCAGATCCCAACCGCCCACTGCGCGTTTGGGGCCGGTTGGCCGGGTTTGGCCGCGCGGTCATCTCAGTGCGCAATCGCGGAGTCTCACCAAGTAATCGGGGGATCGCCGCGATGAAGGGGAAAGCCATGAGGCGCGCGATAGTGATCACAGTGGCGCTTGGGGGGCTGCTGACGCTGGGCGCATGTGGGCCGGACGCCACGGCGCCGGAAACCGCGTCCACGGCGTCGGCTGTGGCGCCGTCGCCGGAGCAGACCACGAGCACGGATCCCGCTCCGAGTGAAAGCGCGAGCGTGCCGGCCACGCCGGTGGTGGAAAAGCGAACCGTCGCCGAGAGGCGGGCGATTCCGTTCGCCACCAGGACGGTGCGGGACGCGACCTTGGCCAAGGGCACCACTAAGGTCGTGACCCGGGGGCGGGCCGGCGTCAAGACCCTGGTCTACGAGGTGACGGAGACCGATGGGGTGCGCACCGCGAAGCGACTCGCGCGGCAGATGGTCACCAGACGGCCGGTCACCAGAGTGATCGCCGTGGGCACCAAGCGGGTGCGGCAGTGCGACCCGAACTACAGCGGCGCCTGCGTGCCGATCGCCGATGATGTCGACTGCGCGGGCGGCAGCGGCAACGGCCCCGCCTACGTACGGGGGCCGGTGAGTGTGGTCGGCGACGACGTCTACGGGCTCGACCGCGACGGCGACGGCACCGCCTGTGACTGAGCCACGGGCTGCTTACGGACGCGGTAGCGCAGGTGCGTGACGCCGGGGGAGTCGACGATCCGCACGGTCTCGAGGTCGATGTGCTCGGTGCCGAGGTGATCGAAGAGCCGGATACCGGCGCCGAGGAGCACCGGGACGAGGTGGATCTGGATCTCATCGACCAGCCCGGCCCGAAGGCACTGCTGCGGGACGCTCGAACCCATGAGGCTGACGTACTTGTCGCCGGCCGCCGCCTTCGCCTGCTCGATGGCGCTCGCGACGCCGTCGGTGACAAAGGTGTAGTGGCTCTCGCCACGCGGCACGTGGTCCGGCACGTGGTGCGTCACCACGAACAGGGGCAAGCCCGGCAGCGGCCCGTTTCCGTCCCATGCGCCCGCGATGTCGTACGTCCGACGCCCGGTCACGACCGCTCCGCCGTTTTCGACCAGGTCGGAGAACACCTCGGCGCTGCTGCCTGAGAGCTTGAAGGGTGGTACGGGCACGCCGCGGTCCGCCGCCTCCCGGTAGGGGCGGATCTGCGTGTCGCCGTCGAAATACCAGCCGAAGATCCGCTCGACCCCGTCGTTGCGATCCGCGATGAATCCATCCAGCGACATCGTCAGCGCCACGATCACCTTGGCCATGATCTTCCCCTCTCGCTTGACCGGTCACCGGAGACGTCGGAGCCGCGGGTCGGCTTCGGACTCGCCTTCGGCGCGACGCCCGGGGGATCGCGGTCAGCGCGCGAGCTGCTTGACGGGGACACGCCAGCTGAGCACCGTGCCCTCGCTCTTGGAGGCGATCTCGAAGTGTCCGCCCAGGGTACGGGCTCGGTCGTGCATGTTGCGCAGGCCGCCGCGCTGGTTCTTCAGGCCGTCGTCGTCGCCCGCGGCGGCGCCGATGCCGATGCCGTCGTCAGCCACCCGGAGCACGAGTTCGTCGGCGACGTCGACCGACACGTCCACCCGATGGGCCCGCGCGTGCCGAGCGACGTTGGACAGCGCCTCTTGAAGGACGGCGAGGACGTGTTCGGCGATCTCGTCGTTCACGGCGATGTCGAGCAGGCCGTCCAGCCGGACCGAGGGGGCGAAACCGAGGTTCTCCACCGCCGCGTCGACGATGCTGTGGATGCGGCTGCGCAGGCCGCCGTCGCCGCTGGGCGTCTGCAGCGCGAAGATGCTTGAGCGGATCTGCCGGATCGTGTCGTCAAGCTCGTCGACCGCGCGCTGCACCCGCACGGACGCCTCCGGTCTTTTCACGATCTTGAGCGCGCTCATCAGGGTGATGGCGACGGCGAACAGGCGCTGGATCACCGTGTCGTGCAGGTCCTTGGCGATGCGGTCGCGGTCTTCGAGGACGACGAGTCGTTCGGCGTCGCGGCGATGCTCGGCGAGCTCGAGCATGACCGCCGCCTGGCTGGCGAACGACTCGAGCACCCATTGGATCGGCTGGGTGAAGGCGCGTCCGCCGGGCGGGTTGGCAACGGTGAGCACGCCGCGCGCCTCGTCGCCCACGCCCAGCGGAACGATCAGGGTGGCGCCGACCGGCAGGTGCTCGGGCAGCCCGGCGCGGGTGGACGGGGTGCGGCTGTCCGGGACCAGCACGGACGCGCCGCCGCGATACACGTGCCCGGCGATCGCGTCCTCGATCGGAACGCGCAACCCGCGGATGTCGTCGGCGTACGGGCCGTCGGCCGCGGTCAAGATGAACTCTTCGGCGTCCTCGTCGACCAGGTAGACCATGGCGTGGTCGGCGTTGCAGATCTCACGCGCCCGCTGGGCCACCAGCTCGAGCACCTCGGCGGGCGCGGTGCCAGAAAGCAGCGCCGTGGAGATCTCCGCTGACGCCTCCAGCCACCGCTCCCTGCGCCACCGCTCCTCGTGCAGCCTGGCGTTCTCGATCGCCACCCCGGCGGCGGTGGCCAGCGCGGCGACGACGGCCTCGTCCTCTTCGTCGAACTCCGTGCCGTCCGCCTTCTCGGCGAGGTACAGGTTGCCGAAGATCTCGTCGCGGAGCTGGATCGGCACCCCGAGGAACCGGCGCATCACCGGATGACCCCCGGGGAACCCGGCGGACTCTGGATCCTCGGTGAGGTCGGCCAGCCGGATCAGCCGCTGTTCCTTGATCAGCCGACCTAGGATGCCGCGCCCCTCCGGCCACGGCCCGATCGCGGCGATCTCGCTGTCGGACAGGCCCACGGTGATGAGTTCCATCAGGCGTTCGCCCTTGTCGTCGATCACGCCGAGCGCGCCGTACTTCGCGTCGGTCAGCGTCCTCGCCGCCTGGGTGATGCGGCGCAGGACGTCGTCGAGGTCCATGGCGCTGCCGATCGAGACGACGACGTCGAGCAGCGCACGCACCCGGTCTCGGGCGGCGCGGACGCCGGCCAGGCGTGCGTGCAACCCGGTGAACAGATCCTCGGGCCCTAGCCGCGGGGCGCCCGGCCCGGGGTGCCCATCTCGGGGTGGGTTGTCCGCGTGCACGCGATCAGTATGCATCGTTTGTAGCGCCTTGTCGGGATCGGTAGCGCCATTTCCCTGCAACGGAAACCGCCACGTCCAAATCATGGTGCGCCGTTCCGGCCATAGACACACCCCGTGCTGAACGACAGTTCCGGATGCGCGCTTTACGCCCACTTGTTCGTTACGCGAACGTTTACCCCTTTGGCCCCGGGAGGTGCGGCGACGTCGGCCGTCGGCGTCTCGGGCGCCGCGCGAGTCACCGCGGCCACCTTAGACTCCGTCGCGTCATGATGTGCCCTTTGCGATCTTGAGGGGAAAGCCCCCCGGTCGCGCCCCCCCTCTTCGCCGATCGCCCGGAGGGTGGTCGCGGGCCGACCGCTGTGGCCTCGGCACCCCGCTGCGGGGAACCTTTTTCCCGGAATGTAAATAAATAGCCGCATAAATGCCTGCGTTTCTTGCGGTGCGTCAGTGGCCGGTCAGTGATTACCCGGATACCCCTGCCCTGGTCATTTCTCGTAGTTTGGGTCCGTCGCCGCAATCGACTTCGGGGAGGAAGGATGCGATTCCGGAACGCCGTGATCGGCATTGGGGTCATATCGGCGTTCGCGTTCTGCGGTCCGACCGGCCCGGCCGCGGCCGCCGACTGCGTCGATGGCAGCGTGTGCAGGTGGGAGGATCCCGGCTACAGCGGCAGCAAGTACGTCGACCAGCCGGGGAATTCCGGCCGCTATGACATCGCCTGGCGGAACGGCGACAACGAGATTTCGTCCATCATCAACAAGACCGGTAAGTGCGTCAAGCTTTACGCGGATGACAACTGGGTCGGCACCTCCTATCTCATCGAAAAGGGCGGGTCGCGTTCCGGTTTGGAGCGGAACGGATTCGACAACGACGCCGAAAGCTACGAGATCTACAGATGTTGACCAAGCCTCTAACGGCTTTACCCGCTTCGCCGGCCGTTCATCATCGCCCTGCTCTTCATCCGAGAAGGGCCGGCCCCCGCCGACCGCCGTCCGGGTGCGGCGCGCACCACCCGTACGGTGCGGATTGCGGTGGATCGTCGGGTCCCAACCATTGCGGACGCCCTTGTCCCGAAGGCGAGATAGCATCGCTGGAGACGCCATGCTCTTGTTCCTCCCAGCGCGAGATGCCCGGCGTCCAGGTGATCC
>OBLR010000148.1_pt1 | contig 13913 bp, 11 predicted proteins | sample 1519891 | NCBI WGS metagenome assembly OBLR01 (sample SAMEA3113583, study PRJEB22503) | soil metagenome | reverse complement strand
GGCGCGCGATCGAGCGACGCTGGACCGGGACCCCCGCTTCGCCCCCGGGTGAGGCGGGGCCGCCATGCGGCCGCCGCCGCGTCCTCCCCTGGGAAGCCCCGCCCTCCGCAACCGGGCGCCGGCTGCGAAAGGTGACAACTTACGGTAAGCGCCGCGTATTGCAGTGGCGTCTCAACCCTGCGGGGCACAAACGGTGCTCTTCGTGCAAAGCTCAGGCGGCTTCCACGATTTATCGCGTCTACCACAACTCGCGGGCACCGACGACCGTGCAATGCCGGCCTCAACGCGGAGTACGTGGTGCTGAAGAACACCGAATCCGTCCAGCACTCACTCAAGAGCTGGACTCTGCGTGACAAACCGGGAATATAAATACTTTCCCCACTTTCATCCTGGTGTGCAGAAATACGTGACGATCCACGCGGTTAGGTACGTCCGCGCACCTCTACTGGGGATCGGGCGCGTATATCTGGAACAACACCTGCGACACCGCTTACCTGCTCTGGCCGGGGGCGCGATGGTGTGGGACGTCGACTGGCAGTCAAGTTCCGACCGATTTACCAGTGGTTTTGGGCGTGAGGACTAAGTCACGCACCGTGTTCATGGATATTTCGTGGAAATTATGGCAAAAATGATCATATAACCCTAAGCTTCCCCCGGTTCTCTCAGGAGGAGGCGCCATGACGTTTGGCCGAATCGTCCGGTTCTTCGTTGTCCCCCTGGTGGCAGCCTTGGGGCTGACCGCCTGTGGCGGAGATAAACCGAGCAGTAGCGGAACCGGTCCCGAGAAGACCCATATCACCGTCGGAACGCTCCCCGTTCCCGACGCGGCCCCCCTGTTCATCGCCATTGAGCGAGGCTTCTTCAAAGCGGAAGGGCTGACGGTGAAGCCGGAGTTAATTCAGTCTTCACCGCTCGCGACGCCTAAGCTGGTCGCGGAAACGATGGACTTTTCCCTGCTCAACTACGTGTCCACGTTCTCGATCCAAGAGAAGGGCGCGGTGAAGTTCAAACTCGTCGCGGACGCCTTCGAGGCCGGCCCCAACGGTTTCCTGGTCTTGACGTCGCAGGATTCGGACATTCGCGAACCGGACGATCTCGTCGGCAAGAAGATCGCCCAGCCCGCGCTGAGCGGCATCGGCCCGCTCGCCGTCGCCGCCACGCTGAAGAACCACGGGCTCGATCAGAGCAAGGTCACGTTCGTCCCCATGCCGTTCCCCAACATGGAGGCCGCCCTGAAGGCGGGGGCGGTGGACGCGGTGTGGGTGACCGAACCGTTCATCACCTCCATACAGAAGAATCTCGCCGCGCGCACGGTCGCCGACACCATGAGCGGGCCCATGGCGGACTTCCCGATCGCCGGCTGGGGCACGGTCGCCCAGTACACGTCCAAGTACCCCAAGACCGTGGCGGCCTTCCGGCGGGCGATGGCCAGAGCGCAGCGGATCGCGGCCGCCGATCGCAAGGTCGTCCAGGAGATCCTGCCGTCGTACACCCAGATCGACGCGCACACGGCCGGCCTGATCTCGCTCGGCACCTATCCCACGTCGTTGAACCCGACGAGGCTGCAGCGGGTCGCCGACGTCATGCAGCAGTTCGGCCATCTGCGCACTTCGATCGACGTCGGCTCGATGATCTTGTCGGACGCGCGGGGGTGATCGGCACGGCCGGCATCGGCCGTGCCGGCGCCGGCGCGGCCGACAGTGGTCCGGCCGGCCGCCGCCGGCGGCCGGCCGGGAGCGGCCCGCTCCAGGGCGCGCTCGGCATCGCCGGCCTGGCCGGGGCCGGTGAGCTCGCCGGCCGGGCCGGTCTCATCGATCAGACCGTGCTGCCGCTGCCGTCGACCGTGTTGGCGCGTGCCGGCGCGCTCGTCGCCGACCAGCGGTTTCTCGGCGACGTGCGGGCGACGCTCACCACCTGGGCACTCGGGCTGGCGTTCGCGATCGCGGTGGCGGTGCCGGCCGGGGCGGTGCTGGGCGCGCTGCGTCCGGTCGAGGCGTCGGTCTTCCCCCTGATCGAGTTCCTGCGCCCGATCCCATCGGTCTCGCTCATCCCGCTGGTCCTGCTCATGGTCCAGGACGACCTGACGATGAAGGTGGTCGTGGCCTGCTACGCGGCGACGTGGCCGGTGCTCATCAACACGATGTACGGGCTGCGCGGCGTCGACCCGATGGCCAAGGAGACGCTGCGCAGCTTCGGCTTCGGCCCGCTCGCGATCACGTGGCGGGTGCTGCTGCCCGGCGCGGCGCCGTTCATCGCCACCGGCGTCCGGCTGGCCGCATCCATCGCCCTGGTCGTCGCGATCGGCGCCGAGTTGCTCGGCGGCGGGTCGACCGGCATCGGCATCTTCATCATCCAGGCCGGCAGCGGCGGCGGCCGGCCCGATCTGATGATCGCGGCGACCCTCTGGGCCGGCGTGCTGGGGCTCGCCATCAACGCGCTGTTCACCGCGGCTGAGCGCCGCCTGTTTCGCTGGCATCACGCCCTTGCCGAGGGGCCGGCGTGAGGCGCGCGGCGGGCCGGGTCGCGATGCGGATCTGGCTGCTTCCCATGGTCCTGGCCTGCTGGGAGCTCGCCGCCCGGGACGGGCGGTATGCCTTCCTCCTCGCGCCGTCGGCGATCTGGCGGACCATACGGACGCGATGGCTGTCCGGCCCGCCGAGCCACCTGTGGCTGACCGCGCAGGCGACGAGCGATCTGCTCCCGAGCGTCGCCAGGTTGCTCGCCGGCTGGACGTTGGCCGGCGCCGCCGGGATCGTCCTCGGCATCGCGCTCGGCCGGTCGCCCCTGTTGTCCCGCTACGCCGAGCCCATCGTGCATTTCGGCCGGGCGATCCCGCCGCCGACCCTCGTCCCGCTCTTCATCGTGCTGTTCAAGGTCGGTGCCACGATGCAGCTCGCGACGATCACGTTCGGGGTGATCTGGCCGGTCCTGCTCAACACCATCGACGGTGCGCGGTTCGTGGACCGGCAGTACGTCGACACGGCCAGGGCGTTCGGGCTCTCCGGGCGCCAGCGGCTGCTGCGGATCGTGCTGCCCGCCGCCGCCCCGAAGATCTTCGCCGGGTTGCGGCTCAGCCTGCCGCTGGCCCTGATCATGATGGTCATCTCCGAATTCGTTGGGAGCACCGACGGGATCGGCCGCCGGCTGTTCATCTCTCAACAGGACTTCGACATTCCGGCCATGTGGGCCGTCATCATGCTGCTCGGCGCCATCGGGCTGACGACGAACGCCATGTTCCTGCTCGTGGAGCGGCGGCTGCTGGGCTGGCATCACGCCCAGCGGAGCGTACGAACCCGGCGCCAAGAACTCAGGAGGCAAGGTGGCTGAATCGACGCAGCCCGGCCCCGCGGGCGCCGAATCCGCGGGCGCCGAATACTTCGCACTGCTGCACGAGGCCGGGCTGACCGGCGAACGGGTGACCGAACTCGCCATGGGCCTCCGCCTCGTCGAAGTCGTTCCGCCGCAGACCGAAGTGTCCTAGCCGGGCACGGTGTCCCGCTCGAGCGCCCACGCGCGGACGCGCTCGGCGGTCGAAGCGACCGGCGTCCGGGTCGTGTCCAGCAGCCGCATCGGCGGATCCATGGACGCCGCCTCGGCGCGGATCCAGTCGTTGAACTCCAGCGTTTCGGCGATCCGCGGCTCCGACCAGCCCCGCCAGGCGGGTCGGCGCCGCAGTCGCTCGGCGAGCACGTCGCGATCGCACGTCAACGCCAGGTATCGGATCTCGCTGAACAGGGCGCGCTCGGGCAACGGCTCGAACTCCGGCGGCACGACGGTGCCGCACAACAGCACGGGCCGGCCACCTTGATGGATCATGGCGGCCAGCCGAAGCCAGGCAGCCCGAAACCGCGGAGTGTCGTCCAGACCCGCCTGCCAGAGCACATCCTGCTCCAAGACGACGAACCGGTCGCTTAGCCCTTCGACGAGCAGCCTGGCGACCGTCGACTTGCCCGTACCGCTGGGCCCGGTGAGCGCCCACAGCGGAAGCCGCCGTATCGGCTGGCGATGGCCGCAGGCGGCGCAGACCACAGCGGGGGGATCGTCAACGACACGCGGCACCGCCGTGCGCGCGCCGCAGCCCACGCAGATGAGCGGGTCCACCGTCCCGGTCAGTCGAACAGGTCCTCGAGGAAGCTGCGCTTGCGACGCCGCCCGCCGTGCCCGCCATACGGCCCCGGCGAGTCGCGGTGCCCGCCGAACGGGGCCGGCGAGTCGCGGTGCCCGCCGCGGAAGGGCCCCGGCGAGTCGCGGTGCCCGCCGAACGGGGCGGGCGAGTCAGAGTGATGACCACCGCCGTACCCGGGCATGCTCGCGTAGTGATGCTGCTCGGCGTTGACTATTTGCTCTAGCTCACCTCGATCGAGAAAGATGCCGCGGCAACTCTCACATTGATCAATGTGAATACCGCGGCGGTCGAATGTCATCATGCGGCCTTGACACTTTGGACAGATCACAACGTCAGCATAGATGAGTGGGCGAGCCATGGCGGCGGTATGCGCATGCCCGTCTTTCGCGACGGCGAGGTCCACGGCCACGCCTGCCATGCCACCTCGGTAGGACGTTCTCGCCCCATACCCCCGCAGGTTTCCGCCGCCCACTTGGGCCGCCCCCTTATCGGTGAGCACGGGCGTCGCGAACCCGGTCGATTGCCCGAAAAGTGGCCGTTGACATGGTTTGCGGCTGAATCTACGGTTGCTCTGCCATAAACCGAATAGCGTTCGATATTTCGAACGACAGGCCCTCCCTGGCCGGTGGCGTATTGGAGCGCGAACATGATTCGACGATCGGTGCTACGGGGGCTGGGGCGGGCGAGAGCGCGCGCCGCGATGGTGTTGGCGCCGGCCCTGCTGGCGGGCCTGGCGTACGGGCTCGGACCGGCGCGGGCGGCCGATGACCCGCCGGGCATCGACCCGGGCGATCCGCCGTTCACCGGGTCGGCCGATCCGGTGCCCGCCGAGCCGGCGGCCTTCGACCCCACCAAGAGCAGGCTGCGGGCGATCTTCGACGCCGACGTCGCGGCCGGCGGCACGTCGTACTGGTTCGACCGGATCCTCGCCCGGCCGTTCCTCAACAACGCGGACTCGACGCTGTTCACCCGTGGCCGCGCCCTGTACATGTACTCGCACAACCCCGGCGTGCTGGGCTTCGGCGCCGGCGGCCAGGGCCCGAACGGCGGCGGTGGCTACGCCTACCGGCAGCCGCCCACCACCGGCACCCCGCGCAGCCTCTACACGCTCGCCGTCTCCGGCGACCCACTGGCCGAGGACACCGCGCGACGCGTGCAGTACCCAAGCCACTACACCGCCGTCTTCAACCGGCCGGGGCTGCGCGTCGCGGAGAAGAAGTTCATCACCTACAACAACGTCGCGGTCACCGAGCTGACGCTCACCAACACGGGCGACTCCGCGACAACGACCACGCTGACGGCCGCCTCGCCGATCGCCACCACGCCGTCGGCGGACGGCGGCGAGCTCACCGGGACGGTGCAGCTGCGGTACGGCCTGAGCACGATCTTCCCGCGGATGAGCGGCGACGGCTTCGGGGTGACCGGCACGAGTCTCACCCGCGACCTCACGCTGACGCCTGGCACGTCCACGACCGTCAAGGTCCAACTGGGCGCGATCGCCAGGGAGCTGCCCGAGTCGGCGACCGAGTACGCGCGTTACCGGGCCTATGACCCCAACACCGCGTGGCTCACGCAGATGCGCGAGTACAACGCCTTTTGGGTGGACAACGTGCCGTACGTCGACATCCCCGACGCCAACGTCAAGAAGATCTCCTACTATCGGACGTGGCTGAATCGATTCAACACCTTCGACGGCAACATCCCGGGCAACGACTACCAGTTCCTCGTCGACCTCGAGGGCGCGCTCGGCTACAACAACCAGATCTCGCTGACCGTGCCGATGCGCCTGCAGGATCTGCAGTACTTCCGGGACCCGCTCCAGTCGTACGCCCCATGGCTGGCCCAGGGTGAGGAGTCGGGTTGCCAGGCGTTCCACGACAACCCCGGCAACACCGGGAACTGGAACAACACCTACGAGCAGTGGACGGCGGCGCAGGCGTGGCAGAGCTACATGGTGCACGGCGGGCCGAAGGCGGTCGTACGGAACCTCGCGAAGTACGCCGAGTGTGACATCAAGGGCATGCTCGCCAAATTCGACACCAACAACAACAACCTGATCGAGTACTCCTCCGGCACGCTGCCGGGCAACGACGCCGACTCCGTGGCGTTCAAGTATTACGGCACCCGGCCGCAAGACCGTACCGAGTCCTCGTTCTGGTACGCGGGCGCGCGGGCGGCCGCGGCGGAGTACGCCATGCTCGGCGACAAGGCCAAGGCCGCCGAGATGCAGCGCATCGCCGACGACATCAAAAAGGCCGTCCTCGACACCCTGTGGGCGGACGGACCGGTCACCAACGCGCCGGACAGCGCCGGCGAGGCCACCGGGCCGCGCGTCGCCGGCAAGATCGGCAACGCGGTCAAGCTCAGCGGCCAAAGCGAGTTCGTGACCCTGCCGACCGGTGTCGTGAGCGGGCTGACCGACTTCACGGTCTCGGCCTGGGTCAATCCGGCGGCCAGCACCACCTGGACGCGGGTGTTCGACTTCGGCAGCGGCACCGGCACGTACATGTTCTTGACCGTGAACGCCGGCAGCGGCCCGCGGTTCGCCATCACCACCGGGGGCGGTGGCGCCGAACAACAGGTCAGCAGCACCGGCGGGCAGTTGCCGCTGAACAACTGGTCGCACGTCGCGGTCACGCTGTCGGGCAGCACGGCGACGCTGTACGTCAACGGCACGCCGGTCGGCACCAACCCCAACGTGACGCTGCGTCCGTCGAACCTCGGCAACACCACGCAGAACTGGATCGGCCGCTCGCAGTTCGCCGACCCGTTCCTCCGGGCCACGGTCGACGACTTCCACATCTACGACCGCGCGCTGAGCGCCGCCGACGTGCAGACCCTGGCGGGCGGGCAGCAGGGCGCGGGCAACGTCGGCGCCTACCGTTTCGACGAGGATGGCGGGGCGGCCGCGACGGACTCCTCCGGCACCGGCAGGAACGCGACGATCGTCTCGCTCATTAAGCCGACGATCACCTGCCCGGGCAAGGTGTTCCTGCAAAAGGACCTCACCACCGGCAACCAGGTCTGCTGGAAGGACCAGCAGAACTTCGCGCCGTTCATCGACGGCATCCCGCCCAACACCGACCAGTACAAGCAGGCGCTGCGCTATTACGCGGACCCCAAGGAATTCCCGCTGATGCCGGTGTACACGGCGAACCAGGCCGACCAGGCCGCCAACGTCGCGTGCGAGGCCTGCCAGCACGGCACCAACAACTTCTCCAACATCAACGCCACTCTGCAGGCCAGGCTGTTCTCCAAGGCGCTGCGCGACTATCCGACCGATTTCATTACGCCGAACATGTACCGGCGGATGATCGAGTGGCTGTCGTGGAACGAATACATCAATGGCGACAACCGGTTCCCCGACAACAACGAGTTCTTCTTCAACTGGAACCCAGAGACCAAGACCATGGGCCGGTCCGGCATTCACCATGACGTGCTCGGCTCATACAACTGGATGTTCTTCGAAGACGTCGCCGGCATGCGGCCCCGAGTCGACGACGACATCGAGCTGTCGCCGATCGACATGGGGTACGACCACTTCGCCGTCAACAACCTGAGCTACCACGGCAGCGACCTCACGATCGTGTGGCAGCGGCCGGGCGGCACGCGCCACTATCCGCTCGCGCCGTTCGGGTACTCGCTGTACGTCGACGGCAAGCGGGCGTTCACGATCGACCGGCTCGCGCACGTGCGCTGGGACTCGGGTGGGGGGTCCGTGCGGGTCCTCGATGGCGGCCAGGCCAGCACCCTGTTCGCCGGGCGGGTGCCGCTGCGGGCGGCTGACGAGGTGAGCCTGAGCGGCAACACGCGCGTGGTGGACAGTTTCCAAAAGGCCGGCGTCGACCTGAAGACGCGGCCGGCCCCGAAGAACCTGGCGCTGGGCAAGAAGGCCACCGCGTCGTTCACCGCGACCACCCCGGCGGCGCAGGCCACCGACCCGGCCAACGCGGTGGACGGCTTCACCATCAGCGGTCTGCCCGTGGTGTCCGGTTCGTACGTCGGCACCAACCCGATCTGGGGCGACCTCGGATCGCCCAACGCACAAGACTGGTGGCAGGTCGACCTCGGCGAGGAGAAACGATTCGAGCAGGTGCGCCTGTACTTCTACAGCAACAAGGCATTCGGCTCCGGCGGCAACACCTATCGGGAGCCGGCCGCCTACACCATTCAATATTTCGACGGAACGTCGTGGGCGGACGTCCCTGGCCAGGCGAAGAGCCCCGCCTCGCCCGCGCCCAACTTCAACGAGGTGCGGTTCCCCGCGGTGGACGCACAACAGGTGCGCGTCTTGCTTGATCGCCGGCCTGGATTCGCGGTCGGCCTCAAGGAGGTGCAGATCCTGTCCCAGTGACTTCTCCGCTCATTCGTACGACCCAACTGGTACGGGAGAAGGCAAGGCCCGCACGTGAAGAGACAAGAGAATAGACAAAAGAATACGGACGTATCGCGGCGAGACGTGCTGCGCTACAGCGCTCTGGCCGCGGGCACGTCATCGGCGCTGGCCCTCCAGCCGCCCGCCCAGGCCGCCGCCCGGGCGGCGGGGGAGCCGGCGCCGGATGGGTCGGCGGTGGCGCCGCCGGCGGCGCTGCCGGTGCCGTCCAGCTGGGTGGTGCGCGATTTCCCGCTGGACCAGGTGACGCTCGGCACGGGTCTTTTCGCCGCGCGCCGTGACCTGATGCTGGAATTCGCGGACGGCTATCCGGTAGACAACATGCTGTTCAACTTCCGCGCCAACGCCGGGCTGCCCAACCCGCCGGGGGCGCGGCCGGTCGGGGTCTGGGACACTCCGACCGGCAACCTGCGCGGCCATTCGACCGGGCATTTCATGACGCTTCTCGCCCAGGCGTACGCGGGGGGCGGCGACGCGACGTACAAGGAAAAGCTCGATTACATGGTCGCCGCGCTCGGCGAATGCCAGGCCGCGCTCGACGCGGCCGTCGGCCGGCCGGCGCCGCCGCCCCCGCCGGTGAGCTGGGTCGCCGGCAGGTTCGGCAATGCCGTGCGGCTCAACGGCACCCGGCAACATGTCGAGCTGCCAGCCGGGATCGTGACCGGCCTCACCGATTTCACGATCGCGTGCTGGGTCAATCCCGCCGCCGTGACGACGTGGTCGAGGGTGTTCGACTTCGGCACCGGGACGACGTCGTACATGTTCCTCACCGTCAGCGCGGGCGGCGGGCCGCGGTTCGCGATCACGACGGGCGGCAGCGGCGCCGAACAGCGGGTCTCCGCGACGCGGGCGCTGCCGGCGAACCAGTGGACGCACCTCGCGGTGACGCTGTCCGGCGGCACTGCGACGCTGTACGTCGACGGCGCGGTGGCCGGCACCAACGCCGCCATGACGCTGACGCCGGCGCGTCTCGGCGCCACCGACCGCAACTGGCTCGGCCGTTCGCAGTTCGGCGACCCGGAGTTGAGCGGGGCGCTCGACGAGGTCCAGGTCTACGACCGCGCGCTCGGCGCGGCCGAGATCCAGCGCCTGACGACGAGCGCCGACGGCGGTCTCGGCGGCGGCAACGTGGCGTGGTATCGCTTCGACGAGACCGGCGGCAACGCGGTCGCCGACTCCTCGGGGCGTGGCCGGGCGGCCACCGTCGTGGTGGGCAGCACCGGCGCCCCGGGGCCGAGCCACGCCGGATATCTCGCCGCATATCCCGAAACGCAGTTCATCCAGCTTGAGCAGTTCGTGACGTACCCCACGATCTGGGCGCCCTGGTACACCAACCACATGACCATGCGCGGGCTGCTGGACGCCTACCTGCTGGCCGGCAACCGCCAGGCGCTGGACATCGCGCTCGGCATGGCGGAGTGGGCGCACAGCCGGCTGGCCAAGCTGCCGCGCGACCAGCTCGACAGGATGTGGGAGATCTACATCGCCGGCGAGTACGGCGCGATGCCCGTCGTGTTGGCCGACCTGTACGCCCTGACCGGCGACGCGAAACACCTCGAGACCGCGCAGTGTTTCGTCAACACGCAATTGTTCGACGCCTCCGTCAAAGACGAGGACATCCTCGACGGCGAACACGCCAACCAGCACATCCCGCAATACCAGGGATATTTGGAGATCTACGACTACGCGCAGCAGACCGACTACCGCAGCCGGCCCGACTATTACACGGCGGCGAAGAACTTCTGGGACCAGGTCGTCCCGCACCGCGTTTACACCCACGGCGGCATGGCGGGCCGCGGCGAGCTTTTCGGCGAGCGGGACGTCATCGCCGCGACGATCCAGGACACCAACGCCGAAGGCTGCCCGCTGTACAACATGCTCAAACTGAGCCGCAGCCTGTTCTTCCATGACCCCGACCCCAAGTACATGCAGTACTACGAGCGCGGCCTGTACGGCCAGATCCTGGCGCGGCGGCAGGCCGCGCACAGCGCCACCGACCCGCTGGTGACCTATTTCCTGCCGGTCAACCCCGGCGCGGTGCGGCAGTATCGCGGCAACCTCGGCGACTGCGACGGCGGAACCGGCCCCGAGGACAATACGAAGTTCCAGGAGTCGATCTATTTCCGCTCGATCGACGATTCGACGCTCTACGTCAACCTCTACATGGCCTCGACCCTGACGTGGCCGGAACGCGGCTTCGTCATCGAGCAGACGACGAACTTCCCGACCGACCCGACCGGCGCGGTGCGGCTGACGCTGCGCGGCAACGGCCTGCTGCACGTCAAGCTCCGCGTGCCGTACTGGGTGGAAAAGGGCTTCACGGTCCGCGTCAACGGCGTCCGCCAATCGCCGCGCGCCGCGGCCGGTTCGTACGTCTCGATCCGCAGACGGTGGCGCTCGGGCGACACCATCGACATCTCCATGCCGTTCAGCCTGCGCATGGAACGAGCGCTGGATGAGCCGCAGACGCAATGCATCACATACGGGCCGATTCCGCTGGTGGTGCAGAGCGCAGCCAAGACCTTCCTCGACTTTTCCTTCTACCGGGACTTCGCGCTGTCCGGTGACCTGTCGACCGCCATCCGGCCCACCGGCACGCCGTTGACGTTTACGACGAACGGCCACACGCTGGTGCCGTTCTACAACGGCGATACCAATCCGTACCACGTCTATTTCCACCGCTCCGAACCGGAGGTGGTGTTCGGATCGGTCGGCTCGGGCGTGCCCAACCACGCGCGCGACGACGGGCTGACCTTCCTCGACGTCCTGTGGGCCGACGCGCCGTTCGCCGAGATGGGTGAATTCCGCGCCGCGGTCGGCCGGCTCGCCGGCGACTGGCGACAGCGCGGCCTGCTGACCGACGCCGAGCACGACGCCATCGTGACCGCGGCGAGCCAGGCCGAACTCGGTCCTTAATCCGAACTCGTCGGCGCCGGCTCCCCGCCCGCCTCGGTGCCCGGCTCGGTTCCCGCCTCGATGACCGGCTCGGTGCCCGGCTCGTCGAGGCGGGGGAGGGCCATCGCGTTGGGGAACGGGATGGCGTCCGCGTCCATGATGCGTCGCACGATGGGGCGCAGGCAGTCGACCAGCCGGTCGTGGTCCGCCGGCCCGAGCGCGGCCGGCATCGGGGCGGCGAGCCGGTCGGTCACGGCCTCGATGTCGTCGCGCGCGCGACGTCCGGCGGTCGTGAGCGTGCCGTCGGCGGCGAGCCAGCCGCGGTCGCGCAGCCGCTCGGCGGCCGCCGCCCACTCCGCCTCCGTCCAACCGCGGGATTCGCGCTGTGTGGTCGCTGCGGTGCCCTTCGCCACTGAGATCACGTTGGCCTCGCAGCCGTCCACTTCGGCGGCCAGCAGCGCGGCTATGTGCCCGTCGCCGCGGAACTCGCGCAGCGCGCTCGCCGCCCACCACAGCGCGAGGTGCGGCTTGGCGGGCACCGGCAGGGCCGCGTGCGCGGCGAACAGCGGTCGCCCCGCGCGTGGGCAGGCCGCGACCGCGCGTTGGGCGAGCGCGGCGGCCTCGGCGGTCGACGGGGCGGTGACGAGATCGCCGAGCAGCCGCCGCAGCGACTGGTCGGCCACCTCAAGCCGCGCCGCCAGCACGACGTCGGGCGAGGAGTAGGCCCAGGCATCGGGGATGGCGCGCTCCACCCTGGCCGGGGCGAAGTTGTAGAAGACGGCGGTCACCACGTCCGCGGGGGCGGCGCCGAGCGCGGCCGAACGAGAGGCGAAGTAGCCCATCCAGTAGCCCTTGAGCCCGGCGGCCGTGTAGACGGGCTTGGCCTCCGGTGCGAAGTAGACGATCGCGTGACAGGCTTCGAGCCGGCGCCAGATCTCCTCCACACGCACCAGGCTACGCGCCGGCGACCGAAAACGGAGGCCTAAGATCACTGGACGGATCGGTCGCGCGTGATGACCTGCTCCCAGAACCCGCCGACGGCGGCGCCGACCGCATCGGGGTCGTCGGCGAAGGGCCAATGCCCGCTGTCCGGCAGGACGACCACCTCGGCGTGCGGGAAGGTGCGGCGCTGGATCTCGGCCTGTTCGACGCGGAGGTACGGGTCGTGCGCCCCCCAGATCACCAGCACCGGGAGGTCACCTTCGCCGGGCGCGGCCGGCGGTCCGGCCGGTCGCCCGGACGTTAATCCGGCCGGCGGCGCGGTCGCCAGCGTGGCCGACATTGCGGCCGACCAGCCGGCCGGGTCGGGCAGCGAGCGGTACAGCCGCAGCACGGACCGGCGGGTCGCGCGATCGAAGTCGCGATACATGCGGTCGACGAACTCGGCCGGCAGTCCCCCGGGGGTTGCCCCGGCGGCCGACGAGCAGCCGGAAGGCCCAACGCGTCGTCGTCGCCATGAATAGCTCGCCCGCGACGGGCGTACGCCAAATCCGGGCGAGAGCATGCCACCGGTAGCCGAGCAGCACGCCGGTGTCGATGAGCACCAGGCTGCACAGCCGGCCCGGATCGCGCGCCGCCCACTCGAGCGCCCAGGGGCCCCCGAAGTCATGGACGCACAGATGCACCCGATGCACGTCCAGGGCATCGAGGGTCGCGCCGATGAAGTCCCCGTGTTCGGCGACGGTATGCACGAAGTCGCGCGGCTTGGCCGCCTGGCCGAACCCGGGGGCGTCCCAGGCGATGGCCCGGGTGTGGCGCCCCGCCCGGCCGAGCAGCAGGTCCCAGTCCGCCGATCCCGGACTGCCGTGCACGAAGACGACCGCCTCGCCGCCGCGGCTTTCGCCCTGCTCGCGGACGACCGTACGGACGCCGCGCACGGTCAGCTCGTACGTTCTCATGACGCGGCCGACGACGTGGCCGACGACGTGGCCGACGACGTGGCCGACGACGTGGCCGACGTGGCCGACGGCGTGGCCGCGCTCGTTCCGAGCGGAGGAGCGGCGACGATCTCGGTGGGAGGAGCGGTGCGACGCGGGCGCAGCACCCGCCAGGCCATAGCGGGCCGCAGCAGCCGGCCGACCGGATAGTCGAGCCCGGTCACCCGGAAGAACGTGGAGGCGACGACGTCGTCCTGCGCCGTCGCGCGTTGCACGCGCTTGATGTAGGCGTCGACCATCCGGAAGGAAACCGGGCGCGGTGCCTCGATCTCCGGGATGGCCAGGTCGGCGTTCAGGCCGAACCGCCAGACGGGCGCGACGACTTTGGCCACCGCGCGGAAGTACCGGCGCGCCAGGTCGCGCTCGCCGCCGGCCAGGGTCCGGCGCAGCGCGTACGCTTGCAGCGCCGCCACCGTCATGCCCTGACCGTAAATCGGGTTAAAGCTGCAGATCGCGTCGCCCGTCACCAACAGCCCGGTGGGGAAGCGCCGCAGCCGGTCGTACCTGCGCCTGCGACTGGCCGGAAACCGGAAGGGGTGGACCTCGGTGAGCGGCTGTCCCG
>OBLR010000147.1_pt1 | contig 13926 bp, 12 predicted proteins | sample 1519891 | NCBI WGS metagenome assembly OBLR01 (sample SAMEA3113583, study PRJEB22503) | soil metagenome | reverse complement strand
ATTACAATAGGGCCGGGATTTCACTAGTAGAAATTGTAACTGAACCTGATTTTTCGGATCCAAAGGATGTACGTATCTTTCTAAATAAATTTACTTCAATCATCGAACACTTAGGAGTATGCAATACAAAACTTGAGGGATCGGTCAGATGCGACGCCAATGTTTCAATACAAGGTGGGAAGAGAGTCGAGATAAAAAATGTTGGCTCATTTAAAGATGTTGAAAAGGCCCTTAACTACGAAATTGCCAGACAAAAAACAATGTCAATGCATGACATTAAAATTCAGGCCGAAACGCGACATTGGGATGATACAAGAAAGGTGACTAAGCAAGCCAGAACAAAAGAGGAAGAGCAGGATTATCGATACTTTCCCGAGCCAGACATACCTATAATACTATTGGGCAGAGAACATGCATCTTTAGTCAACGTCAAAATGCCGGAATTACCTGATGAACGAAAAGACCGTTTCATAATCAATTATGGACTGTCTGAACACATATCTCAGGTACTGATTGATAATAAGGAATTAGCTGACTTTTTTGAATTGACAGTCAAAATTTACTCTTCGCCAAAGGAGATTGCAAACTGGATCGTCACTGAACTTTTGAGATTTGCAGATGATGATTCTCTAATAGAAGCCAAAATGGACTCTTCTGTTTCATCACAGACCTTTTTGTTTGCAGGCCTAAAAATTGGAGCAAAACATATTGCAGAACTAGCAAAGTTAGTCGACAGTAATACTATAAACAGAAACGCTGCGAAAATGATTCTTACGCAAATATCAAAAACGGGAGAAATGCCATCACAAGTATTAGCGAGAACAAATGTATTAAAGACAGATGATAAGAATATCATCTCTGAAGCAGTAGAGTCAGTATTCAGAACTGAGCAATTTGCTCTTAGAGATGCAAAAAGTAACCCAAATGTCGCCAACTTTTTGCTTGGCAAAGTTATGAAATTAACTGAAGGCAGGGCGGATCCAAAAATAACACTGCATTTAATAAAGACAAAGTTGGATGGATTGAGTTAATCCTTCTTTTCTGTTTCTATTTGTCTGATATTGTATATCCTCTTTTTGTTGTCAACTGTTCTAAACATTCTACTATAATGGGTAAAAAAGCTCCTACGTCTGTCACAATCCCTACAGCTTGAGAAGTTCCTCGATCAAGAAGCTTAGTTACAACCGGCTGGCTTATATCCACAGCTATAACCTTGACTTCTGCAGGTAACATATTCCCTACTGCAATAGAATGTAGCATAGTGGATAACATTAAGACCATTTTTGTGCCCTTCGTTATCTTCTTGTATTCTCGTTGTGCTTCAACAACGTCTGTGATAACGTCAGGTATAGGACCATCATCCCTGACAGATCCAGCTAAGACAAACGGGATGTCATTTGTAATACATTCGTACATTACCCCTTTTTTTAGAATTCCTTTCTCTACCATTGCTTTCAAGGAGCCAGCCTTAAAGATCTCATTGATTGCCTGCATATGATTCCTATGACCCCTTATCGCAAGAGTACCGTCTGTCACATGCATTCCCAAAGACGTTCCCAATAAGGCATTTTCTACATCATGAACTGCGAGGGCATTGCCTGCTAACAACCCATCTACATAACCCATCCGGATAAATTTTACAAAGGATTCCGCTGCTCCAGAATGAATTAAAACAGGACCAGAGACTACGATTATTCTTCCCCCATTTTTCTTTATAGTGTGGAGATCTTTTGCTACCTTTCTGGCAATTTGTTGCGTGGGACGCTCACTGGAGGTGCTGCTACTCATGAATTGAAAAATATCTACACCCTCCCTAGGACGTTCCTGTGGAATTATCTTGACTCCCTGTTCTCCTACTACAATCATGTCTCCTTTTTTGATGTCGCGTATCATTTTACATACAGCTTTTTTTTTCTTAGTATCTACAACAATGCATTTGTCCATCATCATATCGTCGACGTCAACCCATGACCTGTCATAATAAATTTGAGTAGCATTATTAGTGGTGCTGTAAAAGTTGTCAGCCATCACCATATCTTTTTCAGCCGGTTCGAGTATAACCTGTTCAACGGATACTGACTGAGCTCCTTCCATGTACACAGACTCCAAAATTTGATGCAAATGATGTCGGTCCTTACCTTGGACTAACAAGCGAGCATAGCTGGACTCTTTCTTTTTCTTTCCCACATTAAATTCAAGGACTTGAAAATCGCCTTTAAGATCCATGATCTTGTCAAAAATCCTAGTAAGGATCATCGAATCTATCAGATGACCATTTACCTCAATTTCCTGCTTGAATATCTTTTGTGTCAAGTTCTAAAGCAATTCATATATCTATTAATTGTCTCTACTTAAGTATTCATATTTTTTATATGGGGAGTGATAGTTTACCGTAGTATTGCCCTATGCCATGTTCCCTAGTAATACTTTCGACGATTCTATTTTTGATGTCTTCAGTAAACCATTGGGCAATTGATTTAGCAACGCCATTTTTGTCACACAGAGCAATCATAAATCCGCTAGTTTCATCCACTACAGCAACGAAGTTTTCCTCTCCTACGGGCTCCCATTTGTTGCTCCTATCATCCTTTAATGCTAATGCTGGCATGGCATGACCGGTGTATTTGCTTAAAAGTTCTTGAGCAGATTTTACTCTCTTTTCTCCTATTTTGAGAGCCATAAAATATTGCATCGTATTGCTTATAATAACAGCCCATATACAATATTATCTGTTAGAACAATTATCATCGTGGTACCAACAAATGTGGACCGTGGATAGCTCAAACGAAGAATTAATGTAAGAGATATATGTTAAGAACGTCATCATTTAATCAGGAGAAGAAACTTCCATTGGATAAACCACGGAAAAATCGTATTAAGGACAAGATATATAACACAATTCCGAACCATATGGAGAATAGGAATCATCTCCAAACAGTCAATGTAATAGTGGATGCAGTTCAGGAATCTCAAAAGAAGTATCGAGAGTCTCAGAATATTGGACTTGATCCGGAATACATAATTGAGGAGCAGGAAAAAAGGCAGCCGCTTTCCTTCCAAGAATAATTGTGCCTGTATGTATTGTCCTGATACCAGAGAAGCACTTTCTTGGGAATTCTATAGGCGTGTAAGGAGCAGTATCAAGGTCAGTAATACATTGCTGAAGCCAAGTTCTTCGCGGTTTGTTTGGCAGCACATAAAAGGAAAAATTTAGTAGGGCAATACGAACCTTGCTAGGCTTGATTAGATTTAAAAATCACCGGTATTTGTAGTAGAAAATGCGGTGAAAGATATTATGGTTCAAATTTGCCCTTTTTGTGAAAATGGTGTAGAAATAACTGAAATAAAATCATATCCAGACTATAGAAGACGGTTTTTCAGCTGTGGACACATCGACAAACCTGCTGAGGAAGCTATTAATGTTCATACTGATGGTAATAAGACTGACCTCACTCGTCGGATATCTGGGGTTCCTCATAGGGAAGATACTATCGATATTTCACCTATCGCAGCCATAGTCTTATCGAGACTGAAGCACTCGAAAAAAGTTAAAGTAAAAGAAAAGACTATAGGTGGGAAAAGATGTTTACAGTTTTCTGCGGAATCAATTAGATTTGCTATTACTAATGAGGATATCAATATTCATCTTCTTGAAACCAAATTCTCCGAAAATATTTTTCCCAAAGATATCTTGGAATCTATTTCAGTGCTCACAAAAGAAGTAAGAACAAACTCCATAATCAAGGATAGAGAAAGGAAGAAAATACTTAGTTTATTTGAGAGGCTGAATAATGTATTGGCGTCTCAGCCTAAACGAACCATTTTTGGAGGAAAATGGACCTTTTCCCTTGCTGCCCCTTATATTTTGAAGATTATAGAAATACTAACTGGCAGTAGTACTGACAATTACAATAGCAATGCTAACAACAAAAGGAATACTAAGAAAACACCTGTGTAACGAAAGATTTGATACAGAATGTCAGAACGTCGCTTCAGGTCAATAATAGTTGTTGCTGTTTGAACTGTTCGTCTGATCATATTCCATTTACATTCAATGCGTAAGCTATGCCTCATGACCTAAGCAATATGGACACGGGATATGCTATGTTATTGTCATATTGGACGAATTCTTTGGCCTTATCAAACTAGGAGAATAAAAGGCAGTCCATTGGGCGCAAAGATTACTTGGACAAAAAACTGACAGACCATGGTGTATAACTAAGGTACCAAGCCTAAGCCAATATCCAAACCAATTCCATTAGTATGTGTTTTAAGCGTATTTTGCTTATCTTTAAATTATACCAGCGGTCAGAAACCCAGGATCTTTTTGTAAATACTCAACTAGCGTAGTTATATTCTCTAAATCCTGCCATATCATCGGTAGTGCCACCCACCTTAATTAGAATGAATTCCTTATGTGGATGTATAACTGAATCATCGGGGTTTCTTTCATTTTCATGAAGCGTTTCATAGTCTTCTATCGAAAGTCTTATTCGTTGGCCTATTTCTTCTTCGAGGTTCATTTGTTTTACAATTTCCTTATGCTCAGGTTGTATTACACCACTAAATACCATTGCACTGCTACCACTACCATACGAACCAAAACCAACCCTTTTTCCATCCAAATCTCTCTCTTTCTTTTTATATTCAAACTCAAGCAAGCTTCTAAAACCCATATACATTGATGCAGTGTATAGATTTCCGATTATCGCAGAGGCTTCAAGCGAGCTCGCCATCTTCTTTTCGAATACTTCATGATAAAAAGATGATTTTGCAAACGCCCTTCTGAAGTTTTCATCCGCTTTCATAAATTCGGTATCCGAAAGAACGGACTCAATTGTCCCTCGGGCGTCTTTTTGTATTGGTTCTTCGATCCCAATTTCTTTTATAACATCTTTCCATCGTGGAAGATGACGCCATTCGTGCCTTAACAAGTATATTAGAGCTTTTTCTCCCATTTTTCTGTATGGTAAGTGAACACTGAAAAAATCAATATAGTCTGTAATGGATTCGCCATACTTGAGATGTATCAAACCTGCTGCCATAATCTTTTCTTTATAGCTATCAAATGCTTTTTTTACCTGGATTAGATACAATAAATTAGAATAGTTTCCGTTGACTAAAGGAGTCTCCTTTCCGATAGGTCTATAAAAGTCATACTCGTTTTTAATGATAGTAGAAGCAACCTTTCTATCAAAGGTTAATAATCTAGGATTCTCCTTTATAAGCATAGCAACTGCTCCGGCACCTTGTGTGTATTCACCAGATGAACCAATATCGTATTTAGCGATGTCACTCACAATTACTATTGCAGATTTACCATCATTTTCTCCTGCCCTTATCCAGTTTGCGTTATCATATAATGCATATGAACCGCTTACACATGCAAATTTACACTCTATTCCACCAGCATGCTCGAATGAACCCTCTCCGTAAACCTGCTCAAGCATACCTATAACGAAAGAATTCATCGCCTTGGACTCATCAAGTCCGGATTCAGTAGCTATATAGATCCTTCCAATATCCTCAGGCTGCAGACTATTTTTTTGTATTAATTTCAGACACGCATTTGCGGCCATACACGCTGGGTCCTGATTGGCATCAACCAAAGCCATTTTCTTAATACCTATCCCGTATTCTAATTTCTGAGGTTCAATTCCTCGTGCTATTGCAAAATCCTTATAATCAACATAGAGCTTTGGAACATAGATAGATAAATCGTCGATGCCCACGTACATGTATATAGACATATGAGATTGAGGATAAAGACAATTTAAAGGTACTTCTAATTAGATTTGACCAACAATATCCATCTAGTTGACAGAAGAACATTCTTATGAGTAATTCGTGTTACGATACGATTCTTTAATGCTTAGAGCAACTGAAATGTCTTTTGCGATAGGACTCCAAATTCTAAATGATGCCATGGGCTGTCATGCCTAAGGACGTTTTATAGAAAGATATCCTTTTTTCATGAGGTGCCCTATTCTTATACCTTTTCTCATTCAATCCTTTTAGTTGCTATGCATTCGCTTGTTATTTATCGTATACTTTCAGCCTAAAGGTAGCAAGTGAATCAATGTTGGATTTACATTTTGTAGGCGGACATATAACTGTAGTAGTTCTCTTTTCCCGATTATGAGTACTTCGACTAGGATCCTTACTCACCCAAGGGAATGAACAGAATATTCATAATGCTTTCAGTGATCTTCATGAGGGTATGTATTGTTACATTTACATGTCCAGTACAGATATACAACATTTAAAAGAATAAACCTATAGTATACTACATTGCGTTTTGACATCAAATTGCGCCTTCTCTATCTAGTCATTGGAATAGTTATTTTTGTAATTGCATATTTTATCGGTGCAGGGACTGACATAGGCAAGAACGAAACAGAAAACCTAAGAGATCAATTCAACAAACAAGTGAAAGATATTGATCAGAACGGAATCTTTGTTAACAACCTTAGAATTTCACTTGGAATGTTCATACCCGTTCTAGGCATGGGACTGGGAATTTTCTCTGGTTTTTCTACCGGACTAATATTTAACGTGATTGCGGAAAGTTCCCCTCTTTTGAATAATATTTCCCCTCTTCTAATTTTAGTTACGCCCTTTGGAGTTATGGAGGTTTTTGCTTATGGATTGGCGATGTCAAGGAGCGGGATGCTTACTTATCAGATTATAAAGAAGAAACAATGGAGAGAATATATTATTCCCACGATCATCGAAATAGGAATTGTTATTACGATTTTATTAATCGGAGCTACGATAGAATGGCAGATCATAACGCAGTTTGATGAACAAGCTACCGATATTTTCTAGCATCTATTAATTAGTCAGAATATCTACAATTGTCAGAGCGTCCTTTAGCCGAGGCTTTAGGTGCTAAATGTATGTGATAAAATGGAAGGCTTTAATATACTTTTTTTCCCTCTCTCCTCAGATATTCTTCGTACATTTCTATCGCCTTTTCCTGCGGTAGAGATTGAATTGAGCCCGGCCTAAGGTCTCTTATCTTTTTGATGGCTCGTACTGCTGTTAAATTAAAATTTTTAAGAAAGTACGCAGCTAATATGGTTCCTGTTCTCCCTCTACCAGCAGCGCAGTGAACCATGACTGGCTTCCCATCATCTATTTGCTCTTTAACAAAGTTAACAGTGGCATCCATGTTGACTAGTGAAGGAGCACCATAATCCTCTACTTTTAAATGAAAGTAATCTATAGCTTTATTGGTTAACCATTCCGCTGGCAATGGCACTTCCCTTATAGTCACTATAGTTTTAATTCCATGTCTGACCAACCATATATATTGCGAATATGTCATGGGCATTCCACTTCCAGCTAGTACATCTTTTATGACCCAGCTAAAATTGGTAGGCTTATTCGCAAGGTATCCATGGAACCATCTATAAGTATTACCAATCTTCGTCATAATCAGACTGCAGCATCCAGATTCTCTTATCTCACATTAATATATTTGGCAAAATTTGAATTATTGCTACATATTTACTTTTAAAACAAATTATGCTAACTTCCCCCTTATATTCAACTTTGTAATATCAATGTCTTCCTAAGTTTTGTCATCATGAAAAACAAGAGATCACCTAAATTTTGTCAGAAACTTAGAAATCATATTATTTGATATCAATGCTGCTAGTACCGTTCAAGGATTCGCAAATTGATTGGATTAAAGATATTCGATACTTAGGGGCATACATCGTAGCTTTGACATTTTATACCCGTAATCCTCACTGTCCTTCATTATGCCAGCAATATATTCTGTTTATACATAATCTTTTGAGGAATAAATTGGAGTAATATAGAGCGCGTAGCACGTCAGATCACTTCTTATGTGTGAAATTTAATCCTTTCAGACTTCCTATCTTTTCGATAAACACGATCTGGAGTTAACTCTAGATATCTATAGCTGCGTTTATCTTTAGTACAAAGCTCCAATTATGATTAGATCCGAAGATATTTGGTGCAAGCATGACAATCTTTAGGAATGGTTAGAATAAATAGCAACACGGAATTGTAAAATATCCTTCTTTATGCTGTGTAGAGGATGAGAAAAGGCATCAAAATAGCTACATCATTTTGTTAACTCATTGTACGTCTGACGTTCAGCTTGATCAATTACTAAAACGGATAGATCACTAAATTCCTTTCCCTCAAGTTCGCTAACTTTACCTTTGAAAATAGTTTCTTTCTCCCCGTCTGTTAGATATTCAAAAACAAAAGTGTTGAGATCCGAAGTATTAATTCCGGTACTCTTCAAAAATATAGCCACATCCGACTCCATGAACCTTTTCGATGGATCATCTGGCCATGGTCTTGGTAGCAAAATTGCACTTCTACCCTTACGTACTGCCTCAATTAATTCCTTTTTTTTCTCCTCAATATCTCCAGTTACATGAAGGGTAGCTATGTGTGTCTTATCAAGCGGCACTTTAGATCTTGCCGCCGCTACTTGGATCGAACTGATACCCGGAATAATTTCCACATTGTCATCTCCAAAGATCTCTAACAGTCTATCGACTACCTCAGATTCGGAGAAGCTCGCATCACCGGTAAAAGGTACTGTGCAGTATTCATTGTTCTTCATTTTTTTATAAACGTCTTGGTAAACAACATCTTGGTTCCGTAATGTGACCTCAAATATATTTTGCTTACTTCTGTCAATAATTGTTTCAATAGTTCTTAAAGTGTACTTATAACCTATAATGTAATTACATTTAATGATGGCCTCTTTGGCTATATCAGTCAAATACTTCGGGGAGCCAGGACCTACGCCGACGATATATAGCTTTTTTGACATTTCCTAATTTATACCAAGGCAGATTCAATTAAACATGATTTCAAGAAAGAAACATAGTAAATGCTGTTCATGCTTGATATTATTTTCCAGCCTCTTTTCTGATACAAGTATCTTGACTTATAATTCTTCTACCTACGGGTGTCTATTTGGTCCTTTACAAGATTGATGATGTGTACCCAATTGATACGTTGAAACTCAATCGGATCCTTTAGCGGATATTTCACCCATCCCTTAACAACCGAAAACTTGTAATTTTTAGATTTAAGGCCCAAATTAATTCTCACTTTAAGCAACGTTGCCCAGCGCTTATTTTCTGCGGTAATATTCAGTATTTGGTTAAACGGGATATTAAGGTTTTCAGTGCTTTTCTTTAGATCATCATCGAGATTCTTTATCCCGTATCCTTCCAGAGGTCTGAATACATTCTCACCTTCCTTTAACCTCCTGAGCTGTCTAATGGAGTGGACGTCGTGTACTCTATAACTCATATTTGTTTTCGTGATAAAAGCAATTCGCTTATCGGTAACTATCAACATACCTTCTTTCCCTCTTTTCATAAAACCTTCTTCTTGGCCCCATATCCAAACGAGATGAGCCTTAATTTGTTCATCCCACTCCACCAATGCCTTCTCTTAAGTGCTATACCATTAAAAGCTTCTTGAGAAATGTATATTGTCGGTCATTCTATGAAATTAACAAGCCTGCATCAATCAAAGTAATGAAAAAGAATTTTAATATGTTGCCTGTCTTCTTTTTGAAGCTTTTTAAGCGATTTATTTGATAGCACTACATACCGCATGTTAAATTTCCAACAGATCAGAAATATTGTTAACCAATACGACTTAGACAACATCTCAATTGGGACAATAGGCAGTCATTCTGCATTAGAGATTATGGATGGGGCGAAGGATGAAAATATTAAAACAGTCTGTATATGCCAAAAGGACAGGGAGCGTGCATACCGAAGGTTTTCGCGCCTTTCGGACGAAATTATTTCTCTTGATAAATTTTCCAGTATTATTAATGAAGAAATTCAGGCCAAATTAAGAAGTTTAAATACAATCATTGTTGCAAATAGAGCATTTACAGCATATGTTGGTTATGATAATATAGAAAATAAACTTGAAATACCAATTTTTGGAAATAGGGAACTATTAAGGGCAGAGGAGCGCTCAGTACAAAGAAATCAATATTACTTACTCGATGTGGCAAAAATTAGGCGCCCTAGGATTTACGAAGAGCCTTCGAAGATAGACAATCTGGCTATGGTGAAAGTGCAAGAAGCAAGAAGAAAATTGGAAAGGGCTTTTTTTATTGTGACATCTTATGAAGATTATAAGAGGAAAGCAAAATCAAAAATCGAACAGGGACTTATCAGCGAGGAGGATCTTAATTCTGCCACGATTGAGGAGTATATTATAGGAACCCATTTTAATTTTAATTTCTTCTACTCCCCACTAAAAAAGGAGACAGAATTTCTTGGAATTGAGAGAAGATTGCAAACGAATCTCCATGATTTTACTACCTCTTTAACTGCAAAACAGCAAATGGAAATCGATATAGGAATCCAGAATATCGAGGTAGGCCACACACCTGCAAGCATACGTGAATCAATGCTTGAAAAGGTGTTCGAAATGGGTGACAAATTCACAGAAATTGTCAATAAGGAATATCCTCCGGGAATAATTGGACCAATTTCATTACAGGGGATTGTTACGCTCGATCTCGACCCGGTAATATACGATGTTTCCCTCAGAGTTCCAGGTAATCCAATTATGGCAACCACCAGCCCGTATACCAAGTATTACTACGGCCATACGATGGGTGTAGGCAGAAGGATTGCGATGGAAGTTAAGAATGCAACAACACTGAAGACGATATCAGAAATAGTAACCTGATATACTAGTATTGTTATTTTTGTTATTGTTCTATTGCTTCTTCAAACAAGCTCTTTCGTACTTTAATTGGTATATCGTAATAGGCCGCCAAGGCAATAGCATCTGATGCGCGATAATTTCTTAGCACTAAATCATCTCTTCTGCTCTTAAAATGTAAGTTTGCGCGTAGAACTGAACCACTTTGATATACCCTTACTTCTATAAGAAGAAGATCTTGAGTAACTGCTATCTCTTCAACCAAATTATATATTGTAGGGATGGTATTTTTGTCACCACCCTGAAATCGTGAAATATGTCTGGCAACCTCGCCAGAAAAAGCACGCATAGGAAATTCTTTTCCTTCAAATGTCTTTAGTATGACTATGCCTTCTAGGCCTAGCTGATCGGCAAAGCCAACATAGCTTATTTTTGCCTGAATATAATCTCCATCATCATCTTCTTCAAAACCACCAGGCATGATAGTCTAAGTATATACATTGCTAAGAATTAAGGCTTACACCCCAGAATATCGCCTCTGAAATGTATCGTTAAACTAGTGGTGACATATTTATCTATCCACTGATTGTGATCCCTTAGTGAAGACAGCAATCACTTGAGACAACCGTCTTTTGCGATGGGGGTAGGTTTAATTTCGGTATCGTAGCATTCAGTTTCTAATCATAATATGAATTCCGGGAAGGAACAGAGGGATATGCGAAATAGTGGATTTAGGATGGCATTCATTGGCTTGTTTTCTCTTATTCTAGCTTTTATAATTTACTCGCGCCTAACTTCTCCTGCCGGGCAAACAACTATGATTATACCCGAACTCAAAAACCTTGCTTATGCAATTTTGGCTATTACTTTTATGTCTGTTTCGTCTATAGGATATGGAATATACAGAATTTTAATAGCAGAGCATCAAGGAGCAGTCAATGGTAGCGCATTATATTATATTGCCATGGTATTTTCAGATGACAAATATCTAAAGATCATGGTAATATCGTCAATAATGTACGGAATTATTTTTGGTTTTCTCTCCCAGATTTTTATCTACGAGAACAATATTTCATTTATCGAGCAGGGAATTACCATTCCTTCGGTTAATATCGTTCCCTGCTGTAACATTCCGGGCTATGTTCCTATGTTAACTGCCTATCTTACAGATCACTTTTTGGTTCTTCTAATACCGATTAATATTATTCTAGCCATCACCGTTTCAGTATTAGTTGGTTTCAACGTTGCATTAAGCCTCTATACTCTTAAATTTATAAAAATGGCAAAAAATAAGGCACCCTTTATCCAGAGCATAGGATTAACAGGTGGATTATTTGTAGGTTGTCCTACTTGTGCAGGAAGTATATTTTCTGCATTATTGGGAATCAGCGCCGGAACAACCATCGCGACACTTGCTCTGTTTCAGACACTGTTTATTGCAATCACCATCCCCGCTTTAATCATTTCTCCTCTTCTTATGATTCATAGAATTCAAAGAAAATCTTTTGTATGTTAGTGGTATCCTAGCTCGTTCTATCCATTTTATTTATCTTTTATTAGATTTAGCCAAAAGGTTTTGTTCAAAGGTTGGCAGGACTTTTGAAACACTATCTAGGTACATTTGTACATGGGGCTCCGCAATCCACATTTTTTCATTCTCAAATAGATAACCATATCTTTGTGAGCTACCTACTTTTTCACGTCCTTGTAGAACATCGAGATATTTCTTTGAAATTGTAGATTCATCAAATCCGTGCTTTCGAGCTATCATGTCAAATATGGCATGCATGCCAGACCCGTGCTGGGCCGCTTCCTTTACACGATATGCAATGTTCTTGGGAATACCCAGTTTCTGTGCAAGCTTTCTATGAACGTGTTTGCCTAGGTTATCTGTCGCACCCTTAATATTTAACTTCAAATCCATCCCCATTGAACATCTAATCACTCCCATGTCAAGAAAGGGTTCCCGCATCTCTATACTATGCGCCATAGTAATTTTATCCTCTCTCTCAAGAGTTTCTTTATATAGTAAAAGTAAGTCCTGTGTCATATGATCACGTAGCTTTTGATATCCTTCTTTTTCCACAACTCTTGCGTACCATGTATAACCTCCAAAAAGCTCATCGGCAGCCTGACCACTAAACATTACATTAATTCCGTCTTCATGTGCAAGCTTTACTGCGGCATAAACCGGAATTGCGACTTCTATCTGTCCTGCATTAGTGTCTTCTATTGTATTAATAACCTCGGGGATCATCTGTTCGACCTCATCCTGACTAAGCTCGTTAACCCTTAGTTTAAGATCAAGTTTCTTCGCTATTTGTCTCGCATACAAGATATCATTTGATCCACGAACCCCACCGGTATAACAGATAACCTCAGGTACCATTTTTTTTGCAAGCCATGCAATAATCACACTATCTATTCCACCGGAGAAGATTATACCAACCCTATCAAAATCCTGTGTACGCTTTTTCATAGATGCCAATAATGCTCTTTCATATATGCTAACCGCTGAAGTCATAGTTTTGTGGAGCTTTTGAGCAGACTGTATGGGTATATCAGCTATTTTGAACTTTTGTACAGTACCATCTGGTGATATGATTACGGCATGACAAGGGAGTACTCGTTCTGTAGGTTCTTTTATTCCTATTTTCCAGAGAGCTTTGCGTTCAGATGCAAAGGCAATAAGTCTATCATTTTCACCATAATAAATTTGCCTTACACCCATTTTATCCCTAACAAGGGCAAGTGTTCCTGATTCCTCTTGTTTAACAACAAATGCGTATACACCATCCAGCTCTGCGACAGTCTTTTTGATTGCATAAAGCAAATCGTTTTTCTTATGAAAGTAATCTTCTATTAGATGAACAATTACTTCGCTATCTGTTTGAGTACTGAATTTGTGGTGGTTCATTAACCTCTTTCGAATTTTTTTATAATTGTAAATTTCACCATTGTGTTCGACAGTTAACCTTCCATCACAACTACGAAACGGCTGTTGTCCACAAGTACCCCCAACTATTGCTAGTCTGACATGTCCTAAGGCACTGCTACCAGAAAGCTTTTGATACCTCAAGTTAGAAAACGAATCTGATTGTATACTACGCTCATCGGCTGCTATTCCTGCTCCGTCAGGACCACGATTTGTCATACAAGAAAGCATTGCACCAACGAGTGGCACAACGTTCTCATTCTTTTTGCTTAAAATACCTCCTATTCCACACA
>OBLR010000146.1_pt1 | contig 13960 bp, 11 predicted proteins | sample 1519891 | NCBI WGS metagenome assembly OBLR01 (sample SAMEA3113583, study PRJEB22503) | soil metagenome | reverse complement strand
ACCGCGTCTTCCTGTCGCCGAAGGACCGCGAGCAGTTCGCGAGCTACGAGCCGGCCCTCCGCAAGGAGCTGTCGGACTACCTGCTGGAGCACAGCCGCCAGGAGCGCTTCGCCCTGACCAGCCGGCCGCAGATCGAGTTCCACACGGACGACCGCCTGGAGCTCGGCGAGTTCGGGATCCAGGCGCAGCTGCTCGGCGGCCCGGAGGAGGAGGAGCCCGCCGGCGGGGAAGCGGCTCCGTCGGCCGGTGACTTCGGCCACACGATGGTGTACTCGCCCGACCGCGCGCCGCATCGGCTCGAGCCGGAGCTCGACCGGCGCCAGGCTCTGCTGGTGAGCGAGGGCCGCCGCAACGTCCTGAGCGGCGACAGGGTTCTGGTCGGCCGCAGCCGGGAATGCGATGTTGTCGTGTCCGATCCGAACGTCTCGAGGCGCCACATCGAGCTGCGGCGCGGGGAGCGGGGCTGGGCGGCCGTGGACCTCGGCTCCACGAACGGAATGAAGGTCAACGGCCGCCGTGTGGGCCACGCCGAGCTGAACCCCGGCGACCGCATCACGGTCGGCGTCACCGACCTCACCTTCGAGCTCGACTGAGGCGGGTATGGACGAGCCTCTCGCCGTCGCGCTCAAGTTCGGCTTTCTCGCCGTCCTCTTCCTGTTCCTGCTCTGGATCACGCGCAGCGCGATGAAGGACCTCTCGCGCACCGCCGGCGCGGCGGCGGCCGAGCCGGCCCAGCCGCCCGGGCCCCGGCGACGCGAGTCGGCCCTGCCCAACCTGCGCGCGGGCGTCGAGCCGCGGCTCGAGGTGGTGGCCGCGATGGGCCACCAGCCGGGCACGAGCTTCGACGTGGGGAACGGCGCGATGCTGGGCCGCTCCGACGCCGCCGACATCAACGTGGACGACCCCTTCGCCTCCTCGGCGCACGCCCGCATCTTCCAGCGCGGCGACTACATGTACCTCGAGGACATGGGGTCCACCAACGGGACCTACCTGAACGGCCGCCAGGTCCGCACGGCCGAGCGCCTGAAGGTGGCGGACACGGTTCGGATCGGCGACACCGAGTACCGGTACCAGGAGTGATCGCCCTGCGGATCGTGGAGCATACGGGCCGGACCGACGTCGGCCGTCAGCGCAGCGCCAACGAGGACGACTTCGTGCTCGCCCCGCCCTTCTTCGCGGTGGCCGACGGCATGGGCGGCGCCAAGGCCGGCGAGGTGGCCTCCGCAATGGCCACCGAGGTGTTCGAGGGCGAGAGCGACTCCGGCGAGCCTTCCGAGACGCAGCTGGCCCGCATGCTGCGGGAGGCCAACAAGAGGATCCACGACCTGGCGGTGGCCGACGAGTCGCACCGCGGCATGGGCACCACGCTCACCGCCGCCAAGGTCACCGGCGACGAGATCAGCCTCGCCCACGTGGGCGACAGCCGCGCCTACCGCATGCGCGACGGCGAGCTCGAGCAGCTGACGAAGGACCATTCCCTGGTCGCCGAGCTGGAGCGCAGCGGCCAGATCACCCCCGAGGCCGCGGAGCACCACCCGCAGCGCTCCATCATCACCAGAGCGCTGGGCCCCGAGCCCGAGGTCGAGGTGGACACCTACACGGTCACGGGCCGCGAGGGCGACCTCTTCCTGCTCTGCTCGGACGGCCTGACCAGCATGATCTCGGACGAGGAGATCGGCTCGATCCTGCGCTCGGCGGACAGCCTCGACGCCGCGGCCGACGCCCTCGTGCGCGCCGCCAACCAGAGCGGGGGCAAGGACAACATCACGGTGGTGCTGTTCCGCGTCGGCCCGGACGGCGACGGCCTGCCGGCCGAGGACGAGACGATCGCGGGCCAGGTGTCCGCGGCGGAGGTGCAGGCGGCGGCGGCCCTCGACGAGCCGACCGAGCCGCACCCCGGCCCGGTGGCGCTCGCCGGGGCCGCCCCCGACACCACCGTCGTCGCCCCGCCGGAGAGGACCCGCGAGCGGAAGGCGCCGCCGCGCCGCCGCCGGTTTCGCCTCCGGACGGCGGTCAAGACGCTGTTCGTGCTGGCGGTGCTCGCGGCCGTGGTCACCGGCCTCTACGCGCTGAGCCGGCAGGTCTACTTCATCGGCACGAACGACGCCGGCCTGGTCACCCTCTACAGGGGCATTCCCTACGAGCTGCCCTTCGGCGTCGACCTGTACGAGGAGGAGTACCCGAGCGGCGTGCCCGCCCGGGCGATCCCGGACCGGCGGCGCGAGCGCGTGCTCGACCACGAGTGGCGCAGCCGCGAGGACGCCGTCGACCTGATCCGTGCCCTGGAGCGGGGACAGCTCTCGGGCTGATGTCTGCGCGAACGCGCGAGCTCTTCGGACTCATCCCGGTGTCGCTCCTCGTGGCGGCCGGCTTCGCCGCCGTGCTCGCCACCCGCACCGAGGACGTGAGCGACGCCACGCTCACCTACGGCGCCGTCTTCCTCGGGCTGTGCGTGCTGGCGCACCTGTTCATCCGCGCCCGGCTGCCCGAGGCCGACCCGTACATGTTCCCGCTCGGCGCCCTGCTGGCCGCCGTCGGCCTGGTGCTGATCTACCGGATCGACACCGAGCTGGCGCGCGAGCAGGCGCAGTGGTTCGTGGTCGGGCTGATCTTCTTCTGCGGCACGATCGTGGTGATCCGCGACCACCACGTCCTGGAGCGGTACCGCTACCTGATAGCGGCCGGGAGCATCGCCCTCCTGTTGATGCCCCGGCTGCCCGGCATCGGGGCCCAGGTGAACGGCGCATTCCTCGCCATCAAGCTGGGCCCGATCCAGTTCCAGCCGGCCGAGTTCGCCAAGCTCGGGATCATCATCTTCCTCGCCAGCTACCTGCGCGAGACGGGCGACATCCTCGTGCGCCCGCGGCTGCGTCCGCTGCCGGGCATGAGTCAGCTGCTGCTCTACGGCGGTCCCGCCCTGTTGACGCTGCTGGCGATCCTCGTGCTCGACCTCGGCGCTGCCGGCTCCGTGCTCCTGATCGTGTTCGTGGCCTCGCTGGTCGCGGTGCTGCGCGAGCGGCCGTCGCCGAAGCACTTCGGGCCGCTCCTGCTCGTATGGGGGTTGGCGATGCTGATGCTGATCGTCATCCGCGACCTCGGCAGTTCGCTCATGTTCTTCGGCGCGTTCCTCGCGCTCCTCTACGTCGCGACGGGCCGGCTGTCGCTGATCGGAGTGGGGGCCACCATGTTCTTCGCCGGCTCCTTCTACCTGGCGCGCACGGTGAGCCACGTGCAGGACCGAGTCGACATCTGGCTCGATCCGTTCAAGCCGGGGGTGGTGGACGACGAGGGCTACCAGATCGCCCAGTCCCTGTTCGCCCAGGCGGACGGCGGGCTGTTCGGGCGCGGCTTCGGCGAGGCGCTGATCGAGTTCGGCGGCACGTCGATCATCCCCGCCGCCCACACGGACTTGATCTACGCGGTGCTGGTGAACGAGGCGGGGCTGTTCGGCGCGGCCGGCGTGATCGGGGCCTACCTGCTGCTCGCCTTCCGCGGCTTCAAGACCGCGACGCTCGCGAACGACGGGTTCTCGAAGCTGCTCGCCACCGGGCTCACCGCCGTGCTGGCGCTGCAGGTGTTCGTGATCGTCGGCGGCGTCACGCGCGTGATCCCGCTGACCGGCGTGACCATGCCGTTCGTGTCCTACGGCGGCAGCTCGATCGTGGCCAACATGGTCCTGCTGGCGCTGCTGCTGATCGTCTCCGACCACGCGCGCTCGGAGGGAATCCGGCGCGGCGGGCTCGTATGAACGTGCAGATCCGCCAGCTCTACGGCCTGTTCGCGCTGCTGTTCGCCGTGCTGGTGGGGTTCACGGCGTACTGGTCGGTCGTGGACGCCGAGGGGCTCGAGGACAACCCCGACAACCGGCGCGCTCTGATCGAGGAGCAGACGATCCCGCGCGGGTTCATCTACGCCAGGGACGGCCGGACGGTGCTTGCGCGCAACCGCTCGGTGCGCCGCGGCGACACGCGCATCTTCATCCGCGAGTACCCCCAGGGCGGCCTGTTCGCCCACCCGGTCGGCTACTCGTTCATCCAGAACGGCCGGCGCAGCCTGGAGCTGTCGCGCAACGACGCCCTGGTGGGCGAGGAGAACGAGTTCGAGTCGATCCTGTCCGGCCTCGAGGACCGCGCGACCGAGGGCCGCGACGTCGTCACCAACCTCGACGTGGCGGGGACCGAGGCCGCCGTGGCCGGACTGGCGGGGCGGAAGGGCTCCGTGGTGGCGATCGAGCCGCAGACCGGCAAGGTGCGGGTGATGGTGTCGATCCCCGAGTACGACCCGAACCAGGTCCCGGACGCGTTCCGCTCGATCACCCGGAACCCGGACCAGCCGCTGCTGAACCGGTCGACGCAGGAGCTCTACCCGCCGGGCTCGACGTTCAAGGTCGTGACCGCCGCCGCCGCCCTCGACAGCGGCAGGGTGCGGCCGGACTCGATCATCGACGGCTCCTCGCCGAAGACGATCTCCGGCGTGCCGCTCGAGAACTCGGGCGGGCAGAGCTTCGGCGCGATCTCGTTCACCGACGCGCTCACGAACTCGGTCAACACGGTGTTCGCGCAGGTGGGGGAGGACATCGGCCGCGAGACGCTCGTGGAGTACATGCGGCGCTTCGGCTTCTACGAGGACCCGGAGCTGGACTACCCGGGCTTCCAGATGATCCCCAGCGGGATCCTCAACGGGGACGGCGACTTCGTCGACGACGGCTTCGACGTCGGCCGCGTGGCGATCGGCCAGGGCGGGCTCGAGGGCGAGATCCGCTCGAGCCCGATGCAGATGGCGCTGGTGGCGGCCGCCATCGCGAACGAGGGCCGCCTGATGCGCCCGCAGCTGACCGACCGCGTCGTGCGCAAGGACGGGCGCGTGGCGGAGCGCATCCGACCGGACCTCCAGTCGCAGGTGATGAAGCCCGAGACCGCCGAGCAGCTCTCGGCCATGATGAGCCGGGTGGTCGAGGAGGGCACCGGCACGGCCGCCGCGCTGAGCGGGGTGCGGGTGGCCGGCAAGACCGGCACCGCCGAGGTGGGCGAGTTCCGCGAGTTCACCCAGCCCTGGTTCATCTGCTTCGCCCCGGTCGACAACCCGCAGCTGGCGGTGGCGGTGACCCTGGAGCGCCAGCCGGCCGGGTCGCAGGGTGGGACGGTGGCAGCCCCGATTGCCAGGAGCGTGCTGGAGGCGGTGCTCTGAGGTGACCGAGGTCGCCGACAACACGCTCGTCGACAGCCGTTACCGGATCGTGCGCCGCATCGGATCGGGCGGGATGGCCGACGTCTACTGCGCCGAGGACACCCACCTGGGCCGCCAGGTGGCCCTGAAGGTGCTGCACCGGCGCTTCGCCCAGGACCAGGAGTTCGTGGAGCGCTTCCGGCGCGAGGCCAGCGCGGCCGCGGGGCTTCAGCACCCCAACGTGGTCGGCGTCTTCGACCGCGGCCGCCACGACGGCACGTACTACATCGCCATGGAGCACCTGCCGGGGCGGACGCTCAAGGAGATCGTGGAGTCGGAGGCGCCGCTCGCGCAGGAGCGCGTGGTCGACTTCGGGCTCCAGATCCTGCACGCCGCCGGCTTCGCGCACCGCCACGGCGTGATCCACCGCGACTTCAAGCCGCACAACGTCATCGTCGACGAGCACGGGCACGCGAAAGTCACCGACTTCGGCATCGCCCGCGCCGGGGCCTCGGAGATGACGGAGACCGGTTCGATCATGGGCACCGCGCAGTACCTGTCCCCCGAGCAGGCGCAGGGGCACGCCGTGACCGCCACGTCGGACCTCTACTCGATCGGCGTGATGCTCTACGAGATGCTCGCCGGGCGGCTGCCGTTCGAGGGCGAGAGCGCGGTGTCGATCGCGCTCAAGCACCTGTCGGAGCCGCCCACGCCGATCTCGCAGCTCAGGCCCGACGTGCATCCCGCGCTCGAGTCGGTGGTGATGGCGGCGCTGGCCAAGGACCCGGCGCGGCGCTGGCAGACGGCCGAGGACTTCGGCGAGGCGCTCGCCGCCGCGGGGGCGCAGCTCGGCACTGCGCCGCCGCCGACCGACACCACGGTCTTCGCGCCGGTGCCCGCACCCGTGCCCGCCGCGGTGGACGGCGATACGCTGCCGCCCCCGCTCGCGCCGGTGACGCAGCCCGAGCGGAAGAAGAAGAGGCGCTGGCCGTGGTTCGCGATCGGCCTGCTCACGCTGGCGCTGGTCGGCTTCCTCGCCTACCTGGCGGTGAGCGCGCTCACCGCCGCGGAGACGCGCGAGGTGCCGCGCGTGGTCGGCCGCCAGCTCGTCGAGGCGCGCGCGGTGCTAGAGCGGGCCGGCTTTCAGGTCGAGGAGACGCGCGTGCGGAGCGACGTGGACTTCGACCAGGTGCTGGACCAGGACCCCAACGCGAACGAGGAGGCCGAGGAGGGCTCGACCGTCGTGCTCGAGGTGTCGAACGGCCCCGGCACGGTCCTCGTTCCGACTGTGAGGAACCTCCCCCAGGGCCAGGCGATCGACGAGCTCGAGGAGCGCGGCCTGCGGGCGAACGTCGACCGGCTCTCCTCGGAGGACGTGCGAGAAGGGCTCGCGCTGCGCACCGTGCCGGGCGCGGGAACCGAGGTCGAGCGCGGCGAGCGCATCCAGCTCTTCATCAGCTCGGGTCCCGAGCTCGTCGCCGTGCCGGCGGTGATCGGCCTATCGCACGACTCCGCCGAGGCGCAGATCTCGGGGGCGGGGCTGGTGCCGGCCGTGCAGGAGGCGGAGTCCGAGGAGCCGGAGGGCGAGGTGATCTCGCAGGACCCGTCGGCGGGGAGCGAGCTGCGGGTCGGGTCGACGGTCACAATCACGGTCTCCACCGGGATCGAGCAGGTGGTGGTGCCCGACGTCGTGGGGATCGGCGCCGGCGACGCCGAGCGCCAGCTGCGTGCAGAGAGCCTCGTGCCGGTGCGGCGGGAGCAGGAGGTGGCCGAGCCCGACGAGGACGGCCGGGTGATCGACCAGCGCCCGGCGGCCGGCGTGGAGGTCGACAGCGGGCGCGAGGTCGTTATCGTGGTCGGCGCCCTCGTCGAGGAGGAGCAGTTGGCGCCGGTCGAGCCGGACCCGGCGCCGGAGCCCGTCCCATGAGGGTCGCGGTGCTGGCGGGCGGTCGCTCGAGCGAGCACGAGGTGTCGCTGGCCTCGGCGGAGTCGGTGCGGGCCGGGCTGGCCGAGGGCGGCCACGAGCCGGTCGACGTTCGCATCGACCGCGCCGGCCGCTGGACGAGCGGCGGCGAAGCGCTCCGGTTGGAGCCGGGGAACGGCGTGCTCGGCGCCGACGTGGTCTTCCCGGCCCTGCACGGCCCGTTCGGCGAGGACGGCACGGTGCAGGGGCTGCTCGAGCTGCTCGACGTCCCCTACGTCGGCGCCGGAGTGCTCGCCTCCTCGCTCTCGATGGACAAGGCGCTCTTCAAGGACCTGATGGCGGCGCACGGGGTGCCGCAGGTGGACTACGCCGTGGTGCGCGACGGCTCCGGGCCCGGCTCGCTCGGGCCGCCCGTGTTCGTGAAGCCCGCGCGGCTCGGCTCGTCGGTTGGGATCTCGAGGGCGATCAGCGAGGTCGAGCTCGAGCGCGGGCTGGCGCTCGCCTTCGAGCACGACCCGGTCGTGGTGGTCGAGCGGATGGCCACGGGCATGGAGGTGGAGTGCTCGGTGCTCGGCAACCGCGAGCCCGAGGCCTCGACGCCCGGCGAGATCGTGATCACGACGGGCGACTGGTACGACTACGAGGCGAAGTACACGGACGGTGGGATGCAGCTGGTGGTGCCCGCCCGCACCCCGCACCTGCAGGAGGTGCGCCGCCTTGCCATGGAGGTGTTCAAGATCGTCGGCTGCTCCGGCATGGCCCGAGTGGACTTCTTCGTGACCGAGGAGGGCGTGCTGGTCAACGAGCTCAACACGATCCCCGGCTTCACGGCCACCAGCGTGTACGCGAAGCTGTGGGAGGCGAGCGGCGTGCCATACCCCGAGCTGCTTGACCGGCTGCTGAGGCTGGCGCTCGAGCGGCACGCGGAGGAGCGCCGCTTCCGGCATTAGCGCTGCAAACTGAGCTCCTTCACGACGGCCTTGCCGCCCTCCGGCAGCTCGCTGATCCAGAGCAGGTAGTTGCGGAACTCCTGGCGCGCGGTGTCCAGCTGGATCGCCTGCTTCTCCTTCACCCGCACGTCCTGGCTCACCTTGCTCCAGCGCTCGATCCGGCTGGGCACGCTGTCCGAGGCGTATACCGCCGCGGTGAAGCCGGGCGTGGAGGTGACCAGGTCGAGCTGACGGGCCGCCACGCGGCTGCCGGTGTCGATGTAGAGCCCGACCCCGCGCTTGTTGGAGGCCTCGAAGCCGCCGTCGTAGGTCTCGGTGTCCCACTCCGTGGTGGGGTTGCCGTCGATCGCGAACTGAACCTGACCCGACGACTCCTCGCCGTCGCCCTCGGGGTCGTAGTCGTCGGCCGCGTCCTGCGACAGCCTGACCTCGGACAGGCCGGGCGCGCTCGGCGTGGCGGCCGGGCCGGGGCCCTCCTCGGTTCGTGTGGCGAAGTAGCCGATCACCGCGCCGACCAGCACCAGCACGCCGAAGCTCAGGAAGAGCGCCCGCTTCGGGTGCCGGAGCCGCTGGGGAGCGAAGTCGGCCGTGTCGCCCGACAGCGTGCGCAGCACGGTCGTGGCCTCGCCCGTCGCCTGCCCGGTGCGGGCGGCCTCGATCGCCAGCACCTCCTCGAGGTCGTGCACCATCTCGTCGACTGTCGCGTAGCGGTGCTCGGTCTCCTTGGCCGTGGCGCGCTCGACCACCGCGGCGAGGGTGGCGGAGATCTCCGGCCGGCGGCGCTGGACGTCCGGCAGCGGCTCGCGCACGTGCTTCATCGCCACCGCCACCTGCGTGTCCGCCTTGAACGGCGCCTCGCCGGTGAGCATCTCGTAGAGGACGACGCCGAGCGAGTAGATGTCGGACTGCTCGGTCACCTCGTGACCGAGCGCCTGCTCGGGCGAGACGTAGTCGGTCGTGCCCAGCACGCGGCCCGTGGCGGTCAGCCCCTGCGCCTCCATCGAGCGGGCGATGCCGAAGTCCGTGACCTTGGCGCGCCCGTCGCGGTCGATCAGCACGTTCTGGGGCTTCACGTCGCGGTGCACCAGCTTGTGCGTGTGAGCGCACTCGAGCGCCCGCCCGATCTCGATCGCGTAGGCGATCGCCTCGTCGATCGGCAGGCGGCCGAGGCGGCGGATTCGCTCCTTCAGCGTCTCGCCCTCGACGTACTCGAACACGATGTAGGGCGCGCCCTCGTCCTCGCCGGCGTCGATGACCGTCACCACGTGCGGGTGGTTCAGCTGCGCGACCGCCCTGGCCTCGCGCCGGAAGCGCTCGAGCTGGGCCGGGTCGCTCGAGATGTCGCGATGCATCATCTTGATCGCGACGCGGCGCTCGAGCGTCGGGTCGTACGCGCGGTACACGCTCGACATCCCGCCCGACCCGACCTTCTCCTCGAGCCGGAATCGCTCGCCTATGAGGGTCCCGATCACCGTCATCTATTTTCCGCTCTCCTGTGCCGGTACGCCTGCGCTACCACACCGACCCGGCGTGCCCGGCGTCGTGGGCCGCCGAGCCCGCCCTGCGCCGTCTCATGGCTGAGTTCGGCGCCGACCTCTCGATCACCTACGTGATGGGCGGTCTCGCCCGAGAGTACGAGGCGCCGTACGAATCTCGTGTTATGGAGTGGCTCGACCACGCCGACCGCTCCGGCATGCCCTTCGACCCGCGGCTCTGGACCGAGGGTCCGATCCGCTCCACCTACCCGGCCTGCATGGCGGTGAAGGCGGCCGCCGAGCAGGGCCCCGGCGCGGCCAGCCGCTACCTGCGGGCGCTGCGGGAGGGGCTGATGTGCCTGCGGCGCAAGCTGGACGGAGGGGAGGCGCTCGTGGAGGAGGCGCGCGGCGCGGGGCTCGACGTGGGGCGTTTCCGCATCGACCTCGACTCACACGCGATCGTGGAGGCGTTCGGCGCGGACCTGGAGGCCACGCGGGCGCATTCGCGCGAGCTGCCCTTCTTCGTGGTGGGGGAGGAGGAGCTCGTTTGCGGGCCCGGGGACGACCTGCGGGCAACGGTCCAGCGGGCGGACGCGCGGCCGGCGGGCGAGCCGAGCCCGGACGTGCTCGCGGCGCTGGGCCGCTTCGGCCGGATGGCGACCGCTGAGGTGGAGGCGGTGTGCGACCTCCCCGGGCCGCGCGCGAACGCCGAGCTCTGGCGCTTGGCGGCTGAGTGGCGGGTGAGGCCGATTCGGGTGCTGACCGGGACACTGTGGGAGGCCGCTTGACTCGGGCCGCCGGCGCGGCGCTGCGAGCTTAGGCGCTCGCGAACCCCTCGCGCGTGCCGCGCAGCCCGGCGCGCGGCAGCTCGACTACTCCGGTAGCCCTGGACGTGCGTCCGATCACGGCCGTGCCCGGATGGCGCCGCGCCAGGATCGAGACGGCCTCGTCGGCGTCGCCCGCAGGGACCACGCAGCAGAAGCCGCATCCCATGTTGAAGACCTCGTGCATCTCGGCGGCCTCCACGCCGCCGCGCTCGGCGATGTCCTCGAACACCGCCGGCACCGGCAGCGGCTGGTCGATCAGGTAGCCCGCCGCGGCCTCGAGGCGAAGCAGGTTGAGGAAGCCTTCGCCCGTGATGTGGGCGAGCCCGCGCACCTCGACGGCCGAGTCGAGCAGGTCGCGGACCGCGCGCACGTAGATCTCAGTGGGTACGAGCAGGCGCTCGTCGTCGTCGCCGAGCACGCGCCGCGCCAGCGTGAGCCCGTTCGAGTGGATGCCGCTCGACGGGATGCCGACGATCGCGTCGCCGGGCTCGATCGCCGCGCCGGTCACGATCGCGTCGAGGTCCACCAGGCCGATGCAGAAGCCGAGCAGGTCGAACCCGTGCGGCGACGGGTGGCCGCGGATCAGCTCGGGCAGGACGGCCAGCTCGCCGCCGGGGATCTCCACGCCGGCCGCCTCGGCGCCGGCGCGCAGGCCGAGCGCTATCTGCTCGAGCGCGGCCGGGTCGGCCTCCTCGACAGCGATGTAGTCGAGCACCGCGATGGGCTCCGCGCCCACGCAGATCACGTCGTTCACGTTCATGGCGATGCAGTCGATGCCGACCGTGTCGAGCCGGCCGAGGCGCTCGGCCACGATCACCTTGGTGCCCACGCCGTCGCAGGACAGCGCGAGGCCGCGGCGGTCGTCGAGGCGCAGCACCGCGGCGTAGTGCCCCGAGGCGAGGACCGAGCGGGAGGGGCCGCCGGTCTCGATGCCGGCGAGCACGGCGACCAGCGCGCCGACGGCCGAGCCGGCCCCGGTCTGGTCGACGCCGGCGCGCGCGTACGCGGAGTCGCTCACGCCGCCATTGAAGCGGAGTTAGGCGCGGCGGCGCACGGCCAGCGCCACGGCGTCGTCGTCGAGGCCGCCCGACCAGTCGGTGATCTCGTCGTGCACGGCGCTCACGAGGTCCTCCGGCTTGAGCGACTGCGCCAGCGTGCCGACGATCGTCGCGAGCCGGCGTGCGCCGTAGGTCTCCGACTCGCGGCGCGCCTCGACGAGCCCGTCGGTGAAGGCGAAGACGAGGTCGCCCGGCGCCAGCTCCAGCTCGCTCTCGCCGTAACCGGGCGAGGCGTCGATCCCGAGCGGGAGCCCGTGCGGCTCGAGCGCGCGCACGCACGGTCCCGACACGAGGATCGGCGGCAGGTGACCCGCGCCGGCCCACAGCAGCTGCCCGGGGGACAGCACGCCGTAGAACGCCGTGACGAACGTGTCGGGCGGTAGTCGGCCGATGAGCATGGCATTGGCCTGCTCGAGCACCGCAGCGGGCGAGCGCGTGTCCCAGCTCCGCGCCTCGACGAAGAAGCGCACCATCGCGGAGAGCGCGGCGTTCGCCACGCCCTTGCCGGCCACGTCGCCGACGAGCACGGCGATGTCCCCGTCCGGGAGCGTCCAGGCCCCGTACACGTCGCCGCCCGTGGGCTCGCCGTGCGCGGGCGCATAGAGCAGGCCGGTCTCGTAGCCGGCGAGCGCGGGTAGCGGCTCGGGCACGAATCCCAGCGTCAGAGTGCGGGCGAGGCGCCGCTCACGGCCGAAGTCGATCGCGTTGGCGATCGCCGCGGCCGAGGACCGCGCCAGCCTTGCCAGCAGCTGTAGCTCCTCCTCGCCGAAGCGCCCGCGCTCTTCGTGGGCGACCGTCAGCACGCCGTAGAGCCGCGGGCCGATCTCGATCGGAGCGAGCATCAGCGAGGGGCTGCCGCTCGCGTCGAGAAGTGGACGGCGCGTGCGCGCGATGTACCCGAAGCTGTCGCTGTCGAGCTCGAGCAGCGCGGGAGGCCCGTCGGTGAGGTCGACGCTCGCCGCCGTTCGCAGCGCACCGGAACGGGCGTTCAGACGCGTGAGGACCGCCTGGCGGGCGCCGGTCACCTCCGCGGCGTGCTCGGCGACGCGCCGGTAGACCTCGTCGAGCTCGAGGGACTCCGAGACCGACTCCACAGCGCGCTCGAGGAGCACCCCGTCGCGCACGCGGCGGCCCTCGTCCTCGAGCAGCGCGGCCCGCTCGAGGGCCATCGAGGCGAGGTCGGCGACCACCTCGACGGCGCCGACCTCGTCCCTGGTGAGCGGCCGCTCGGGATCGAGCGAGGCGACCACGAGGGCGCCCTGCACCCGCCCGGTCTCGGTCCGGAGCGGGCAAGCCGCGACCGAGCCGGCGCCCTCGCGGAACAGGGTCCCGTCACGCCCCGCCACCGCCTCCGCCAGCTCCTCGAAACCCTGGCGCAGCCCTGGGTCCGCGTACCAGCCGGCCGTGTGCTCGACCTTCCTGCCCCGCACGGTCACGAACGTCACGGCGACCGCAGGCATCAGCGCGCGCACGTGCTCGACCAGTAGCGCGAGCGTCCGCTCCTGGAGGGCGGGCCGGTCGGCGGCAGGGGTGGCGGGGGTGTCCGAGATGGCGGCCATGGGGGACGCGGCAGGTCCCCTGCCCGGTGTCCACCATAGGTTCGGCGGGGCGTATCCGCCAGCCGCGGGGGGCTGGTTTTAGGCCGTCTTTAGGGCCGGCGCCCGGTGCCGCGGAAGCTTCAGGCGGACTCGGCGGCGGGGTCCCCGCCGCTCGCCTCGGACTCCCGCTTGCGGCGGCGGTTCCGCACGATCAGGTAGACGACGCCGATCACGATGGAGGCGGCCACGGCGTAGTCCACGTAGTGCAGGTTGTCCTTCCAGCTCTCCCAGTTGTCGCCGGCCTGCTGACCGATGAAGGTCAGCATCAGCACCCAGGGGATGCAGCCGAGGATCGTCAGGAGGCTGAAGCGCCAGAAGGGCATGCGCGCGACCCCGGCCGGGAGCGAGATGAAGGTGCGGATGATGGGGAGCATCCGCGTGAAGAAGACGGTGGCGTCCCCGTGCTTCTCGAACCAGCGGTCCGCCCACTGGAGGTGGCTCTTCTTGATGTGCAGCTTCTTGCCGTGCTTCTCGAGGATGTCCACGCGGCCTGCGTAGCCGACCCAGTAGGCGATCCAGGAGCCGACCAGGTTGGCGACGGACCCGACCATCGTCGCCGCGAACAGGCTGTACTCGCCGCGCGAGACGTTGAAGCCGGCGAACAGCATGGTGGCTTCGCTGGGCACGGGGATGCAGGCGCTCTCGAGGAGCATCAGGATGAAGACCCCGGTCAGGCCCATCGCATCCACGACGTCCACAGCGACCTCCACGATGGGGTCGGTGATCGAGGCGAGGTACACGTGAAATCGGAGACTGGAAGTCGACGTACGAATAAGAACGCGGGGCAGGATGCCCCGCGGAGGTGACCACTAGGGTAGCGAGCCGTTTCGTGGACGTACCCCTTTTCGCAACCAGCCTGCAGCCCTACCACGACCGCCTGAGCGCGGCGATCGACCGCGTCGCCCGGTCCGGTCGCTACATCCTCGGCCCCGAGGTGGAGGCCTTCGAGCGCGAGTTCGCGG
>OBLR010000145.1_pt1 | contig 13977 bp, 11 predicted proteins | sample 1519891 | NCBI WGS metagenome assembly OBLR01 (sample SAMEA3113583, study PRJEB22503) | soil metagenome | reverse complement strand
GTCGAGGAACAGACCCGAGGGCGTGACCTTCTGGACGATCTTCCGCCCGAAGTAGCGGTCGACGTTCCGGCCGAGGAGGTCCGGATGCACGCGGAGACCACCGGTCGTCTCGGGCTTCGGTGTCTGCCCGTGGTCGGCGGTGATCGCCATCACCCATGATCCCCGCCCGACCTCTCGGTCGAGGGTCGCCACTAGGTCGGCCAGGACCCGATCCTGGGCCCGAAGGACCGAAGCCTCCTCCGGCGCGACCATGTTCCACAGGTGGCCCCCGAAGTCCGTCGGCTTGAGCTCCACGAAGAGGAAGTCGGTCAGGTCGTCCCGGCCGATCGGCTCCCGGCGGAGTATCTCCATCACGGCCCGGCCCTGATGCTCGACGAAGGCCGGCGTGGCCGGGACGACGTTCGGGTCGGCCAGGTCCCAACCCCGCCAGGAGCCGTCGATGGCCCCGTCCTCGCCGTCGAGCTCGGTGAGCCGGTGCTGGAGGTCGTCGTCTCCCGGCAGGTACGTGGGGAGCTCGTAGAGGGCTTCGTTGACGAAGAAGGCACCGAGCCCCGGCTCGTCCTCCCACAGGACCGCCACGTCGCGATCGCCGCCCTCGGCCTCGGTGCCCTTCCCCATCATCCCCAGATGCCACGACTCGTATCCAAGGAGGCCTATCCACGGCCGGTTCCCGTTGGCCCGATCCCACGCATCGGCCACCGTCTCCGCCCGGAGGAGCCGGGGGTCGGCCTCCTCGTCGAAGTACACGTCGCCCACCGAGCCGTCTGGCAGCCGAGCGGTGATCTCGGCGACCCCGTGCGTCCTGGGGTAGGCACCGGTGCCCATGTTGGCGTGGATGGCGGACGTCACCGCGGGCGCGGACCCGATGGTGGCGTTCGTGTAGGTGAATCCCTCGGCCATCAGCCGGTGCTGGAACGGCCAGGACTCGGGCCACTGCTCGAGAAGGTTCCATCCGCCCCCGTCGTACGCCACCAGGACGATGACCCGAGGGCGGTCATCCCGCGGGCCGGCCAGCGCCTCTCGGAGCGGCTCGCCATGCGGGGCATCGAAGTGGAGATCCACCATGTCCGCGAAGGTGGGAGCCAGATCCGTGACGTCGACCGGTCGGTCGGACCGTCCCGGCCGAACGTGGTCCGGCCCGAACAGCACGATCGGAACCCGCTGGTGGTAGTCCCACGGGGTGGGGTGGGTGGTTCGGGGATCGGCCGCATCGGTGCCCAACCCCTCGCCGCTCCACCTAACCACGGTCGATCCCGGGAGGGGCACGAACGCCACGTCGGTCGAGGTGTTCTCGTCGAACCCTCGAAGCAGGGCCGTCATCACGTCCGAGCCCAGCGCGGTGGCCATCTCGTCGACCGAGGGCGCACCGGGCGGTGGACCGTTCGGCGGGGCGGCGTCCTCGGTGCATGCCCCGGAAAGGAGCAACGCGATGCAGAGGGCGGTTGCGCGACGCAACTCGGGGCCGGATGGTACACGACCCCTGTCCGGATCCCCTGGGAGAATGACCCGAATGCTCACCGATCGACGAACGCTCCTGGTCGTCCTGGTCGCCCTGGCGGTGGCGGCTCCGGCGGCCGCGCTTCGAGCCCTGTGCATCGGCCGGTCCTGTCGGGCGACGGAACCCGCGGCCGGGCCGGTGCCGTTCTGCTCCCTTCCGGACCGGGTGCGGGACCTGCTGGCGGCCGGGTTCCGCGATGGGCGCGGTCCCCACCTGATGGCCGTGGCCGGCCCGACGCCGATCCAAGGAGCGACCGGCGGCGGCGACCCCCAGGCCCCGTGGCCGGCGATCGACCCGGGCACCGCTGACCGGGTCCCGCTGGTGTTCGCCGGGGCCGGGGTCCGACGGGGAGCGGAGGTTCCCTCCGGGACCACGCTCGACTCCGTCGCTCCGACGGTGGCCGAGGCGATCGGTCTCCGCCGTCCCCATCCCGGCGTCCGTTCGGGACGTGCCCTGCCGAACGTGTCCCGGAGGACCTACCGGCCTCGGCTGGTGGTCCAAGTGGTGTGGGTCGGTGTGGGAGCCACTGCCCTCCGGACGGACCCGACGGCCTGGCCCACGCTCCGGGGCCTCATCGAGGACCACCCGGGGACCCTCGACGCCAGGGTCGGTTCCCTGCCGCTCGATCCGGCCGCCGTCCTCACCACGATCGGCACCGGCGCGCTCCCCCGCGACCACGGGATCACCGGGACCCTGGTCCGGGACGACGAGGGCCGAACGGTCCGGGCGTGGGGACGACGGTCTCCCTACTCGGTGGTGGCCGGCCTGGGAGACGACCTCGACCAGCTCAGGGACCAACGGCCTCGCATCGGCGCGGTCCTCTCGGACGTGACCGAGCGCGGCGTGGTCGGCGGCACGTGGTACGTCGACGGTGATCGGGACGACCTGGTCGTCGAGCCGGTACCCGCGCGCCAGGCCGACGCCGCGGCCGGGCTCCTGGCGGCCGGGTACGGCCGGGACGACGTCCCCGACCTCCTGGCCGTGGTGATGCGCGGATCCGTTCGGGCCCTGGACCGGGCCCTGGCGGACGTCCTGGCCGCGGCCGAAGCGGTCGCCGGGCGGAGGGTCCTGTACTTGGTGACAGCCACGGGGCAACAAGGGGAAGGGGCGGGGATCCCGGCCTCGGACGTCGAGGCTCAGGTCGAGCGACAGATGGGCGAGGAGGTCGTCCGGGCGGCCGTGCCGGGAGGCCTCTTCCTCGACCAGGATGCGCTGGCGGCGGAAGGTCTCTCCGACGACTCCGTCCTGGGCGCGCTCCGGGGTCTTCGGGGTCCGAGCGGAGAACCGGCCATCGTCGATGCCTTCCCCCAGGTGGCGGTGACGTTCGCGAGGTACTGCTGATGACGGTGGTCGAGCGAGCCGAGCGCCCCGTCCGAACCGGCTGGGCTCCGGTGGCCGGGGCCGTCGCCGCGCTCATCCTGGCCGCGCTGATCGCCCGCATGGTCGAGGGCGCAGGCATCGCCGCGATCCAGAACTTCCTCCTGGTCTTCGCCTCGCTGCTGGTCGAGGCGCTGCCGTTCATCGTTCTGGGAGCAGCGGTGTCGGCCCTGATCGAGGTGTTCATCCCGGCCCGGGCATTCGCCAGGCTGGCCCGCCTGCCCCGGCCGGTGCAGATGCCGGTGGCCGGGCTGGGCGGATTCGCCTTCCCTGTCTGCGAATGCGGCTCCGTGCCGGTGGCTCGCCGTCTGCTGGTCAAAGGGCTGTCCCCCGCCGCGGCGATCACGTTCATGCTGGCCGCCCCGATCCTCAACCCTGTTGTCCTGGTGGCCACGGCCATCGCCTATCGGGGCCGCGATCTCCTGTGGCCGATGGTGCTCGGCCGGGCCGGCCTGGGGCTGACCGTGGCCCTGGCCGTCGGGTGGATCGTCTCCAGGCGAACCCCGAAGGAGATGCTCCGGGAGGCGCCATCCGACGTCGATGACCGGGCCGGTCCTCGAGAGGGCCGGGCCGCCGCCTACTTCGGTCACCTGGCCGCGGACTTCGCCATGCTGGCCCGGTACCTGATCATCGGCGTGGCCGTGGCGGCGGCCGTCCAGACGTTCGTTCCCCAGTCGGTGATCGGCGCCGTCGCGGGCGCGCCGGTCCTCGACATCCTGGCCATGATGCTGCTCGCCGCGGCCCTGTCACTGTGCTCCGAGTCGGACGCCTTCGTGGCCGCCTCGTTCATCCAGTTCGGCTTCGCCGCCCAGCTCGCCTTCCTGGTGGCCGGGCCGATGGTGGACGCGAAGCTGGGAGCCCTGTACGCGGGCACGTTCGGACGGCGGTTCGTGTGGACGGTCGCCGCCGGCGTCCTGGCGGTCACCTTCGCCGGCGCCCTGTGGCTCCAGGTGGTCTTCGGATGACCCCGGCCAACTGGAGCCCTCGCCGGATTGCCACGGCCGTGGTCCTCGGGGCGTGGGGAGCGCTGTTCTGGATCCTTCTGCTCACCGGACGGACCTCCCTGTATCTCTCGCCCCGGACGGCGTGGGTCGTCCCCACCGGAGCCATCCTCCTCACCGTCGCCCTGGTGGGGCGGGTGATGACCGCTCGGACCGGCCGGCCGGAGCCGATCCGAGCGCGCACCGCGGGCGCCCTGGGCTTCGTGCTGCTGCCGGCGGTCCTCATCCTGTCCGTGCCCCCCTCGGCCCTCGGCTCCTACGCGGCGTCACGCCGCTCGGCGGCCGTGGGGGTGGTGGCCGGCCCGGCCGACGTGACCGTCGGCCGGCAGGTCACGTTGGAGGCCGTGGCCGCCGGCGTGTGGTCGGACGACGCCCGTCGGGCCCTGGCCGACCGAGCCGGCAGCCGGGTCACGTTCCAGGGGATCGTTACCCATCGGGAGGGCCAGCCCGCCGACGAGTTCGTGCTCACTCGGTTCATCGTGTCCTGCTGCGTCGCCGACGCCCTGAGCGTCCAGGTCCGGGTGGTCGGGGCCCCCCCGGGCCGGTTCCGGGAGGACCAGTGGGTTCGGGTGACCGGCACGTTCTATCCGATCGGACGGGAGACCGTGGTCGACGCCGCGGAGATCCGCCCCATCCCCCGGCCGGGGGATCCCTACCTCAGTCTGTGAACGTCCCCAGGTCGACCACGGGGGACGTCAGGTCGCCCTCCGGGTAGTTTCCCGGTCCCGCCTCGGCGAGCTGCCCCGGCGTCATGGCGCCGACGACCGATCCCGGGATCGCCGCCGCGAACACCCGTCGATCGAGCACGTCCTGTGGGATCCCCGCCGCGGGGGTCCCTTCGGGGAGACCGTCCCGGTACCGATACGCGCCGACGTACCGAGCCACGTCCGTGATCGAGATCCCTTCGTTCCCGAGTGCGTCCCTGTCCACGTAGAGCTCGGTGGGGTGGAGCGCCTCGACCACGTCAGACCCGAAGTACTCCTCGATGTCCTGCTCGAGCTCGATCCGGTCGATGCGGAGCCCGCCGGTCGCGGTGGGCAGCGGCGTCTGCCCGTGGTCGGCCGTCACCGCGAGCACCCATCGCCCCGCTCCGACCTCCTCGTCCAGCGCGGCCATCAGGCCTTCCAGCGCCCGGTCCTGGGCCTCCAGGACCTGACCGACCTCGGGACGGAGCATGTTCCAGATGTGGCCCGCATAGTCCGAGCTCTTCATCTCCACGAACAGGAAGTCGGTGACAGCGTCCCCGCCGATCGGCTCTCGGAGCAGCACCTCGGCCAGGACCCCCGCCTGGAACTCGACGAACGCCGGGGTCCCGGGAAGGATGAACGTGTCCCCGCTGAACAGGTCGTTCCCCCGCCAGTGGTCGTCGCGGGCGCCGTCCCGAGCATCGAGGTCGTGCAGGTGCCCGGCAAGCTTCGTCGGAGGCGGGAGGTAGCTGGGAAGCCGGTAGGCTTCCTCGTTCGTTCGGAAGTCGAACTCCTCTCGCTCCCACAGGATGGCCATGTCGTGGTCGCCCCCCGGGCTCCGGGCGCCCTTCCCCATCATCCCCAGGTGCCACGACTCGAATCCCAGGAGGCCGACCCACGCCCGGTTGCCGTTGGCCTCATCCCAGGCGTCCGCCACCGTCGGGCCGCGAAGCAGGACCGGGTCGGCCTCCTTGTAGAACAGCTCGCTGATCTCGCCGTCCGGACGACGGGCGGTGTTCTCCGGAAGGCCGTGGTACCGGGGATAGCCGCCGGTCCCCATGTTGGCGTGGACGGGAGCCGTCAGGGACGGTGACGAGCCGACCGTGGCGTTGACGTACGTCGTCCCGTTCTCGATCACCCTTCTGAGAACCGGCCACGCCTCGGGCCACTGCTCCAGCACGTTCCACCCGCCCCCGTCGTAGGCCAGCAGGACGATCACCCGGGGAGGATCAGGCCGGCGCGCCGCCGGGACCAGGGCCTCGCCGAGCACGTCGCCGTCCGGAGCGTCGAACGACATCCCAAGGAGGTCGGCGAACGTCGGGGCCAGGTCCGTCACGTCGACCGACCGGCTCGACACGGCGCCCGAACGGATGTAGCCGGGACCCGAGAGGACGATGGGGACCCGCTGGTGGTACGACCACGGGGAGGCATGCGTGGTCCGCGGATCAGCGATCCCGCGGAGACCGCCGTTCCACTGACCGAGGACGTTCCACGGAGCCGGGACCAAGAGGATGTCGCCGGACCGTCCGGGCACGTAGCCCCGGGCCACCGTGGTGAGCACGTCCCGGCCGACGGCCCGGGCCATCCCGTCGACGGTCGGCGCTCCGGGGGGCGCTCCGGGGGGGCGTTCGTCGACGCACGCCGCGCTAACCAGCACCAGAGCCAGGAGGGCGGCCCGCACGGGGCCGGCGTGTCGGAGGGGAGGACTCACGCGTGCCTTACAATAGGCGGTCCATCCACAGGGCAAGCACATGCGGATCCTGATCCTCGGCGGCGACGGGTATCTTGGCTGGCCGACCGCGATGCACCTCTCGCGGCGCGGCCACGACGTCCACCTGGTCGACAACTACCTCCGTCGCCGGGCTCATCGGGAGAACGGCACGGAGTCATTGACCCCGGTGGCGGCCGGTCTCGGCCCGCGAGTAGGAGCATGGAAGGAGGTCGCCGGCCGCTCGATCACCTTCGTGGAGGGCGACCTGTGCCGGCCCGACGTCGTGGAACGGCTCATGCGTGACTTCGAGCCGGAGGCCATCGTCCACTACGGAGAGATGCCCTCCGCGCCGTATTCCATGGCGTCACGAGCCCATGCCGTGTTCACCCAATACAACAACATCGCCGGGACCCTCAACGTCCTGTTCGCCATGAGGGATCTGGCCCCGGAGGCGCATCTGATCAAGCTGGGCACGATGGGTGAGTACGGAACCCCGAACATCGATATCGAGGAGGGGTTCCTGGAGGTCGAACACCATGGCCGCTCCGATCTCCTCCCGTATCCGAAGCAGCCCGGCAGCTTCTATCACGCGTCGAAGGTCCATGACTCGGTCAACATCCAGCTGGCCTGCCGGATCTGGGAGCTCCGGGCGACCGATCTGAATCAGGGCGTGGTGTACGGAATCCACACCGAGGACACCGAGGCGGACGAGCGGCTGCTGACCCGGTTCGACTACGACGAGATCTTCGGGACGACCCTCAACCGGTTCTGTCTCCAGGCGGTCATCGGCCATCCACTGACGGTCTACGGGGCCGGCGGCCAGACCCGTGGCTACCTCAATCTGGTGGACACGATCCAATGCGTCGAGCTGGCCGTGGAGAACCCGGCGAGCGCCGCGGAGTATCGCGTGTTCAACCAGTTCACGGAGCAGTTCACGGTGCTGGAGCTGGCCGAGCTGGTGGTCAGGGCCGGGAAGGAGATCAGCCTGGAGGTGACGATCGATCACGTCGACAACCCCCGGGTCGAGAAGGAGGCCCACTACTACAACGCGGCGAACACCCACCTGCTCGATCTCGGGCTCCAGCCCCATCACCTGTCGGAGACCCTGATCGAGTCGATGTTCGATGCGATCCGCCGCTACCGCGACCGGGTCATCCCGGAGCACATCCTGCCTCGGACCCGCTGGCGGCCCGCCCAGCGCCAGCCGGCCGCTCCTTGATCGCCCTCCGGATCCTCGGCGGCATCTTGGCCGCCGCCCTGTTCGCATCGGCGGTGCTTCGGTACCGTCGCCGTCGTATCACCCGGCTCAACCTGATCATCTCCACCTCGCTGGCCCTCGTGGTGGGCGCGCTGGCCGTTGCCCCGGGCCTGTTCGACCCACTGTTCGACCTGTTCAATTTTCGGCGGGGGGGCGGCCGGCGCCTGCTGGCCGTGCTCCTGTTCGGCAACGTGGTCTTGCTTCTCCTGATCCTCCGGAACCAGTCCGAGACCGACATCACCCGCCGGGACTTCCAGCTCCTAATGGAGTGGATGGGAACCGGCTCCCTGCCGGAGGACCAGGTGGACGGCCTCCCGGCAGGCGATCGGATCGTGGTCGTCCTCCCGGCGCACAACGAGGAGGCGAACGTGGGCGACGTCCTCCTGGCCATGCCGGAGAAGGTCGACGGACAGCCGGTGGTGCCGCTGGTGGTGGACGACGCCTCGGAGGATCGAACCGCCGAGGCCGCTCGTCGAGCGGGCGCGCTGGTGGCCCGCTTGCCGATCCGCCGCGGCGGCGGCCAGGCGGTCCGGGTCGGATACGAGCTGGCCCTGAAGCTCGACGCCGTGGTGGTGGCGTCGATCGATGCCGACGGGCAGCACGATCCCGCGGAGCTGCCCCGTCTGATCGAGCCGATCCTCCGGGACGAGTACGACATGGTCCAGGGCTCGCGGATCCTGGGCAGCTTCGAGCAGGAGAGCCGTGTCCGGCACCTCGGGGTATTGATCCTGTCCCGGCTGGTCTCGCTGATGACCGGAACCCGGATCACCGACGTCTCGAATGGCTACCGGGCGATCCGATCGTCGACCCTCCGGGAGCTCATCCTGCGCGAGGATCAGTTCTGGACCAGCGAGGTCATCATCGAGGCCCTCCGACAGCGAGCTCGGATCCTCGAGGTCCCCATCAGCGTGCGCGCCCGAGCCAGCGGCGAGACGAAGAAGCCCCCCGCGTTTAAGTACGGCTGGCAGTTCCTGAAGGTCATCGTCAAGACGTGGCTCCGCTGAGGAGCCGGCGGGCCAGCTCCCGGGCCGCCGGTCCGGGAACGTCCGATCCGCTCACCGCCCGGACGACGACGATGCGGGTCGCTCCGGCGTCGAGAACCTCCGATAGGTTCGTCGGGTCGATCCCGCCGATGGCGAACCACGGTCTGAGCTGCGCGCTCTTCGCCGCGTACCGGACGGCGTCGAGCCCCGTGGCCGGACGTCCCTCTTTCGTCGGGGTGTCCCACACCGGGCCGGCGCACAGATAGTCCGCCTCCGGGGGGGCGGCGTCCCACTGTTCCGGCCCGTGGGTGGAGAGGCCGATGATCGCGTCGGGTCCGAGGATCTTCCTGGCCACCGCCGCCGGGAGGTCGTTCTGTCCCAGATGGACGCCATCCGCGCCGGCCGCCAGGGCCACGTCGGGCCGGTCGTTGACGATGAACACCGCTCCGTGGCGGCCGGCGGCGTCGCGGAAGACCTCTCCCCATCGGAGGAGGTCGCCCCCCTCCGCCTCCTTTTCGCGGAGCTGGACGATGTCGACACCGGCCGACAGGATGGCGTCCAGGAACGGCTTCAGGTCGCCCCGGTCCCGGCGGGCACCGGTGACGACATAGAGATGCGCCCCGTTAAGACGCTCCAGCCGCTCGGGCCGGTTCATCCGCCGGCCACGGCCCGGACCAGCTCCAGCCGATCGCCGGACGACAGGAGCAGCTCGTCGTAGCGGTCTCGAGACAGCGGCTCGCCGTTCCGCTCGACCACGACCCAGCGGGGGTCGAGGCCGCGAGCCCGGATGAAGGCCGCCACCGTGACGCCTTCCTCCACGTCGAACTCCGATCCGTTGGCGATGACCCGCACGTCAGGTGCCGGTCGGCTGGAGGCCTCGGGCGATCCCGGCGACCAGCGACGGGTCCTCCCACACCGGCTCGTAGCCCATCGTTCGGAGCGAGTCGGCCACCTCGGCCGGCGAGCGGTGGTCGGCTACCTCGAACTGCTCCTCCGCCTCGCCGGGGTGCTCGTATCCTCCCGGCTCGGTGTGCGAACCCGCGCTGGTGTGGGTGATGCCGATCCGGTGCAGCCCGTCGCGCACCTCGGCCGTCTCCCGGCTGGACAGCACCAGCCCCACATCGGGCAGGAACAGCCGCAGCGAGCAGACCAGCTGAGCGAGCTCCCGGTCGCCGATGCGGGTCCGGGGTTGGAAGCCGCTGGCCGAGGGCCGGATCCGGGGCACCGACACCGTGACCTGGGAGCGCCCGCCGAGTCAGGAACCGAGCGTGGGCCGCCGTGGCCAGAGCCTCGAACAGCCAGTCGTCGTGCAGCCCGAGGAGGGCGCCGATCCCGACCCGACGCATCCCCGCCCGGGCGGCCCGCTCCGGCCCGAGAAGGCGCCACCGGTAGTCGCGCTTCCGGCCGGCCAGGTGGACCTCCGAGTAGCGCCCCGGATGATAAGTCTCCTGATAGATCACCACGCCCTCGCACCCGGCGTCCCGGAGCCGCCGGTAGTCCGTCTCCCCCCACACCTGGACCTCGACGGCCAGGGACGGCACGACCGCCCGGAGGACCCGAAGGTGGCGTTCCAGGAACTCGACCCCGGTCCGGCGTTCGTGCTCGCCGGTCAGGAGGAGCACGGATCGGAAGCCCTGACGACGAAGATGCTCTGCCTCCTCCCGGGCGCCCGCTTCCCCGAGCGTCTTTCGGACCACCGGGAGACTCCTGGCGAATCCGCAGTAGGCGCATGTGCTCAGGCACTCGTTCGACAGGTACAGCGGGGCGTACATGTGCATCGTCCGACCGAACCGGGACACGGTCAGTCGATGGGACGTGCCGGCCAGGTCCTCCAGCCGCTCTCCCCCGGCCGGCGACAGGAGCGCGGCGAAGTCCCGGAGCGTTCGGTCCGGCGGGCTGGTCGACAGAGCCCGGACGACGTCCCGGTCGCCGGCGTCCTCGGCCACGGCACGAAGCTCGGCCACCGGCAGCCGGGACAGCTGGTGGGCGAACGTGTGTTCCGGCCACGGCTCCTCGAACCCGTCCCGCTCCGACACGGCGGCTGCCAGATCCGCCAGGGCCTCGACCTTCACGACTCGGTCACCCCGGGATCGGCCTGCGACGTGACCAGCTTGTCCAGGAACCCGGTCAGGGGACTGGACGGCTCCGCCGTTCCCCGGGGCACGCCCCGTCCGGCCCGGAACGCCCGTCGCCCGGCCTCCACTCCCAGCCGGAAGGCCCGGGCCATCTCCACCGGGTCATCGGCCACGGCGATGGCCGTGTTCACCAGCACGGCGTCACACCCCATCTCCATGCTCTCCGCGGCGTGCGACGGGACGCCGAGCCCGGCGTCGACCACCACCGGCACGGCGGATTGCTCCACGATGATCCCGATGGCTTCGCGCGTCCGAACCCCCTGGTTCGATCCGATCCACGACCCGAGGGGCATCACCGTGGCGCACCCGACCTCCTCCAGCCGCTTGGCCAGGACCGGGTCGGCGCCGATGTACGGCAGCACGGTGAAGCCCTCCCCTACCAGCTGCTCGGCCGCTCGGAGCGTCTCCACCGGATCCGGGAGGAGGTACCGGGGCTCGGGCGTCACCTCCAGCTTGATCCATGGCGGCATCCCGGCGGCCCGAGCGAGCCGGGACAGTCGAACGGCTTCCTCGGCATCGATCGCTCCGCTGGTGTTGGGAAGCAGGAGATAGAGATCCTGGTCGATGAAATCCAGGATGTCCGGGCCCCCCGTGGCTTCGAGGTCGACCCGGCGGAGGGCCACGGTGACCATCTCCGTCTCGGACGCCGCCAGGGCGTCGCGCATCACCGAGAACGACCCGAACTTGCCCGTGCCAACGATCAGCCGCGACCGGAACGATCGGTCGCCGATAACCAGCGGGTCGGCCCGCTGCTCGGTCTTCGTCATGGAAAGGGCCGCGTCGCCGCGGCCCACCACCTCCCTCGTCCGCATTACCGGACGGGTTCGCGGGTCGCCGACACACCTTCCAGTCGGCCTCTCAGCCCGGTCGCCCGAGCTCCCCGGCCCATCTCGCCTTCTGCACGGATCGTACCACTCGGAGCTAGAGCACCCGCTTGCGCTGCATCCTGGAGATCCGGAGCTCCCGGCCGACCTTCTTCCAGTCGGACCTCTTCCTGGAGGACACGACATCGGTGACGAGCTGCAGCGCCCCGAAGGCCAGGATGGCCCACAGCGACCAGGACGGCAGGAGATCGTATCCGGCGGCCCGGTGGGGCAGATAGACGGAGCCGAACACGGCGAACGGGGCCACCTTCGACGCCACCGCCCCGGCGGCATGCATCCGGGCCCGGGCTTCGGGGGAGGCCCGGAGGTACGAGGCGTAGTCGATCTTCAGCCCGGGCTGGATCAGGAGGGGGCCGTCGAGGAAGTAGTGGCTGAACCGGATCCCCGCGGCTCGGCCGACCGCCCAGTGGGCCAGGTCGTGGACCGTGGTCGCGAGCCCGCCGGCCGCCGCCACGACCAGCAGCCCGGCGAGAGGGGACTCGGGGTCCCGGCGAGCCAGGCCCAGGCCGACCGGGACCAACGCCACCAGGACGATCGACCCGGCCCCGAGGATCAGGTTCCCCATCCAGACCGGCAGGCGGAAGCCCACGCGGCCTTCGAACGCCTTGCGGTCGATCCGGCCCACGACGTCCGCCCAGTGTTCGGCCAGCCGCGGCTCGGCCTTCACCCGGCCAACCAGCCGCCAGAACCCCAGGGCCGACAGGTCGTGGTTCCCCGCGTCCACCTGCCCTTCGATGCGGGCGAAGGTGTCCTGATAGGACTCGATCCGCTCCTCGCCCACGGCGCTATTCTGACCGGTTCCGTGTTCCGGCCGCGGCCGGCTCCTACAATGGGTGGCCGGAGGCCGCTCCCCTGATGTTGCCGTGATGCTCGAGACAACCATCGACGGTCGCTACCAGATCGTCTCGCGGATCGCCGCCGGCGGGATGGGCGAGGTGTACCGAGCCCACGACCCCGTGCTCGACCGCGAAGTCGCCCTGAAGATCCTCCACCCCTCGCTGGCGGACGACTCCGGGTTCATCGACCGGTTCCGGCGCGAGGCCCGGTCGGCGGCGATGCTCAGCCATCCCAACATCGTCGCCGTCCACGACTGGGGAGAGACCCAAGGCACCTACTTCATGATCATGGAGTTCGTCCGGGGCCCGAACCTCCGGGCCCTCCTGATGCGTGACGGGACCCTTCAGCCCGGGCAGGCCGTCGAGGTCACCGACGCCGTGCTGGCCGCGCTGGAGCACGCCCACGCCCGAGGGATCGTCCACCGCGACATCAAGCCCGAGAACGTGATGATCCGGGCGGCCGACGGCATTGCCAAGGTGGCCGACTTCGGGCTCGCTCGAGCCTTCGCCGACGCCCGGGTGAGCCAGGCCGCGGGCACGGTCACCGGGACGGTGCAGTACCTGGCCCCGGAACAGATCGAAGGGGAGCAGGCCGATCCGCGAACCGATCTCTACGCCACGGGGATCGTCCTGTACGAGCTGCTGACCGGCCAGGTCCCCTTCACCGGCGAGACGTCGCTGGCCATCGCGTACAAGCACCTCCGGGAGCGGGTGCCACCACCGTCGACCTCGAATCCGGGCGTCGGGGCCGGCCTGGACAGGGTGGTGCTGAACGCCACGGCCCGGGAACGAGATCGAAGGACGGCGGAGGCCAGGACCATGCGCCGCGATCTCCTCTCCGCGTCCGACGAGCTGGCCCCCGCACCTCCCCTGGCCGCGCTGGCTTCGAGCGTGACCCCCGCCGACGAGATCCCCGCGGATCGGCTCTCCACGGTGACCATCCCCAGAACGATGTCGCCCAAGGCCAGGCGGCGGCAGCGGGCCGCCCGGGCCTTCCGGTGGGTGTCCGTCCTGGCCCTCGTCGCGGTCCTCGGGTGGGCGGTGTGGACATTCCTCATCCCCCACCGGACTCGGGTCCCCGATCTCCTGGGCGACACCCTCAGCACCGCCCAGCGCGAGGCCGAGGCTCGAGGCCTGGAGGTCCAGGTGGCCAGCGAGGAGTACGACTCCGACGTGCTCCCGAACCGCGTGATCAGCCAGAGCCTCCGGCCCGGCGGCGAGACCGACCAGGGGACCGCGATCCGCGTGGTGCTGTCCCTCGGGCCTCAGCTCGAACTGGTCCCCGAGGTGACCGACCTGGCGGAGGAGGCGGCCGTCAGGGCTCTCGATGGGGCCGGCTTCGAGCCGCGCATCCTCCGCGAGTACCACGAGGCGGTCCCCGAGGGGCGGGTCTTCGAGCAGAACCCCGATCCGGGCAACGAGCTCGAGGTCGGGAAGCAGGTCCGGATCACGGTCAGCCGGGGGAAGGCCCCGGTCCAGGTCCCGGCGGTCACGGGGCTGGCTCAGGCCGAAGCGTCCTCGATCCTCACCGGGGCCGGGCTCGGGGTGCAGGTCAGGGAGGACTTCTCCGGGGGGGTCGCCGCCGGCGACGTGATCAGCCAGACGCCC
>OBLR010000144.1_pt1 | contig 13988 bp, 10 predicted proteins | sample 1519891 | NCBI WGS metagenome assembly OBLR01 (sample SAMEA3113583, study PRJEB22503) | soil metagenome | reverse complement strand
TCACGCGCCTGGATGACGCCATCGCCATCCACGATTCTGAAGAGGAGGCCGTGAGGGCGGCAAACGCGATGTAAGAGCCCCGCTTTCCCAAAGAGGAGAGACGCACCATGACCGAAGGAAGCCCGCCACCGGGCGAGAAGGGCGACAAACAGCCCCGTGATGCAGCCTTCTGGGCGCAGAGGGTAGAGAGGTTGGAGGTTTCCGACGTGCCCGAGGGGGCTGCCAACGTGAACGTGCAAGGGCGTCGCGAGGTTGGCGCGCTGCAGGGATTTGGCAAGCTCTGGCAAAAGACCTACCGGGTACGCCTGGCCGGGATCGAGACGACGCCAGAAGAGGTCGTGCGGGTCTGGAAGGTGCACTTCCCCGAGTTCCAGCCGCCCAATAGTCGGTTCTACCCTTCGATGGCTGGGGTCGCACCCGGGGAGGTGCTGTTCATCAGCGCCTCAGTGGGAGGTATGCCGGTACACACGGGCGTACGTGTGATCTACGCTGACAATGAGTCTTTTACCGTCATGACCCCAGAAGGGCACCCGGAGTCTGGTTGGAACACCTTCAGCGCCTATCAGGACGACGACGGTGTAACGGTGGCCCAGATTCAGTCGCTTTCGCGCGCCAACGACCCGATCTACGAGCTGGGCTTCCGGGTAGTCGGCTCTACGGAGCAGGAGAGGATCTGGACCCACGTTCTGAAATCCCTAGCCGCCCACTTCGGCGTAAACGAGCCGGTGACCTTGGAGAAAGTGTGCTTGGATCCGAAGGTCCAGTGGTCTCACGTGATGAACGTCTGGCAGAACGCGGGTGCCCGCTCGATGCTCTACACGATGGCGGCCCCGACTCGTTGGATACGCGACCTGATAGCACGCCGCAACCACTGAAGGCCGGCGCGAGAAGATTCCTAAGGCAAGAACCGAAGCTACACCCGATCAAGTCAGCTTCCGCATGCTCATCGAAGGAAACGACTTTGGGTTTGCCTATTTCTTACTCCACTCTTTTCTAGGGCTGTCGGCACATTTACTCGGATTACTGCACTGTTGCTGCGCTCTCTTGCCGGCCATCGCAGTGGACCCGCGAGCGGGGCTTAGATGGCTGCCGGTCCTCCTGTGCTCGAGGTGGAGCGGCGTTCGATCTCCTTACGGACGGCGGGGGCTACCTCTGTGCCGAACAGCTCGATGGCGCGCTTCACCTTCTCGTGTGGCAGCGTACCGACGCTGATCTGCGCCATAAAGCGCTTGTGGCCGAAGAGCTCGTGCTCGTAGAGGATTTTCTGTACGACCTCCTCCGGGCTGCCGACGACGAGCGCTCCGCGCGGCGAGCGACCCATCTCGAACTGCCCGCGGCCCATCGGCGACCACCCGCGCTCCTTACCGATCCGGTTCATCATCGCAGCGTAGGTGGAAAAGTACTCGTCACCCGCTTGCTGGGACGTCTCGGCCACGTAGGTGTGGGAGTTGATGCTGATGGGCAGCCGCGCCGGGTCGTGACCGGCCCTTTTCCCGGCATCACGGTAGAGCCTGGCGAGCGGAACGAAGTGCTCGGGCTGGCCGCCGATGATCGCTATCGCAAGTGGCAGGCCGAGCAACGCGGCGCGGACGACCGACTGCGGCGTTCCCCCGACCGCGATCCAGACGGGCAAAGGGTCCTGGAGCGGACGCGGGTAGACTCCGGCATCTTCGAGCGGCGCGCGGTGCTTGCCCGACCACGTGACGCGCTCGGAATCGCGCAGCTTCAGCAGCAGCTCGAGCTTCTCGGAGAACAGCTCGTCGTAGTCGTCCAGGTCGTAACCAAAAAGCGGAAACGACTCGATGAACGAGCCGCGACCGGCCATGATCTCCGCGCGACCGTCCGAGATGAGGTCGAGCGTGGCGAAGTCTTGGAAGACGCGTACGGGGTCGTCGGAGCTCAGAACCGTGACCGCGCTCGTCAAGCGAATGTTCCTCGTGCGGGCAGCGGCGGCCGCCAACGCCACAGCCGGTGAGGAGACTGCGAAGTCGGGCCGATGATGCTCGCCGACGCCGAACACGTCGAGGCCGAGCTCATCCGCCAACTCGATCTCCTCGAGTAGGTTGTGGAGCCGCTGCGCCGGGTCGATCTCGGGGCCGACGTCGGCGAAGGTGTAGAGACCAAGCTCCATCGATGGTTCCTTTCGGGTCGAGTGCGCTGGGAGCGGACGTCTGAGACTGTCTGAAGCGCTTGGAGGCGCCAGGCACGACGATCAGATGCCTGTGCCGACTCGGTCGATCGTCAGGCGACCAAGTACCCACCAGACGATATCTGGGGGCTGTTGAATATAGAGCTGGGCACGTACGTCATTCAGAGAGCTCATCCGTTTTCGCCGCCATTATGAAGTCGTTTCGGTGCAGACCACCGATCTTGTGTGTCCACCAGGTGACCGTTACCTTGCCCCACTCGGTCAACAGCGCAGGGTGGTGCCCCTCCTCCTCGGCCTGCTCGCCTACTCTGTTGGTGAAAGCCAGTGCCTGGGCAAAGTTAGGGAACCTGAACACACGCTCCAGGCGTTTGATGCCTTCCCGCTCCACTACTTGCCACTCGGGGACCTGCGGGCGCATCTCCGCAATTTCGGCGTCGGTTAGCGTAGGCTCGTCGCCCCGGCAGGCGGTGCACCTCATCTCCGACAGCTCGCTCATGTTTACTCCTTTCCATGAGCTTATAGGTTGAGTGCTAAGTCTATCCTCCGTACAAACCCTCGGCGCCCCAAGCAGTCCAAGTCCTCAGCCCAGAGCGCGCGATGGTCATGACCGCTCGTCTTCGCGTAAGAGTCTTGCCCGCGGTAACGGTCTGGCGGACGGGTCCCTACCGTCCTGAAGTGGCAGAATAACGCGTAGACGGAACCCACCTCCGGGCAGTGGTTTCGCCGCAAATTTGCCGCCAGGGAAGTTATCGACGCGCTCGGCTAGACCGGAGAGGCCGCTGCCGTGTGCCCCTTCGCCTTCCGACGTCGAGCCGAGTCCGTCGTCACTTATCTCGGCGTAAACCTCCTCACCCACCTGAGCCACCCGGATCTCGCAGTGTGTGGCGCGGCTGTGGCGGATGACGTTGGTTGTTCCCTCGCGTATGGCCCAAGCCAGAACCGCATCAACGTCGCTGGGCAATACACCTACGTTCCGGTCTATCGCGCAGGCGACGTCGGCTGCTTGCAGGATCTCGCGCGCACTGGCGAGTGCCTCGTCGAGGGTGGGCTGGCGGTAGGCGGCGACCGCCTCACGAACTTCGCCCAGTGCTCTACGCGCCACGCCCTCGATGTCGCGTACCTCCGCAGCGGCTTTGTCCGGGGCGGTAGGTAGTAGGCGTCTGGCCAACTCGCTTTTGAGCGTGATCGACGAGAGGCTGTGGCCAAGCAAGTCGTGCAGGTCTCGCGCGAAGCGCAACCTCTCTTCGGCCACAGCCAGGCGTGCGAGCTGCTCCCGCGCAGCTCGCAGCTCGCGGACCGTGAGGACCAGGCGGCTGACGATGATCATGCTGAACCCCACTATCGCGAATGGGGCGACGGCATTCTCCCAAGACAACGCAAGCGTATCCCACCCCGAGCGGAGTGCATACACGACGCTAGTCAGGACTATGAGGGTGATGACCGTCGATACCGCAGGTATCGTCGGGAGTGTCACCGCGGCGGCGATCACGACGAACATGAACTGGTAAGGGATGCCGCTACCGAACGCGACCTCGAGGCACAGTGCGAGGGCTGCGAGGACAAGAAGGAGCGCGACGTGGAACCGCCGCTCTGAGGGCGACATCTCGCCGCTGCGGAATGGGTAGCGCAGCACGAGCCACAAATAGACCGCGACGTAGGCCACCGTCAAGGCCAGGAACGCGAGAAGTCGGATCGGCGCGAGATCCTGCCCCAGCATGTCGACCACGGATGCGAGCGGGAACACCAACCACATCAGCGCAAAGAGCGGCCACGCCAGGGGGAGCAGGTTGCGCAGCGAGGTGTCGGAGCCCACCTTGGACGTGTTGGCTGATTCTGTCGGTGACCCCTCGTTCCTCGCCTGTACTGCCGCTGTCGGTTCCTGTGACACGCTCATCACCTCATGGTCGATGGATCCTGCCGGCGCTGTGACTTCGCTTCCGGGCCTAGTTTGGGTCATATTTCCTCCTCGATTTTACGACGCCGGGACCCGAGCCGAGGTCCCGACGAGCGCTTCGCGCTCATTAGCCCGAGTGGCGGCGGAGCAGGGCACCGGCGATGCCGCTGACCAGCAGCCCGGAGAACCGCCCGGCCTGGATGAACCACGCCGCAGGCGCCCTGAAGAAGTCCCCACATGCTACTCGTAGCGCAGGGCTTCGGCCGGGTAGACCTTCGACGCCTGCCGGGCTGGCAAGTAGGTGGTAAGGAGCGAGGCGGCGTAGCCGAAGATCACTACTAGCAGCGCGCCCCACGGGACGGTGTACTCGAGGCCGGGGATATTCTGACTGATATTGTCTATGAGCGTGCCCGAGAAACCGAGGCCAAGAGCCACCCCTACACCAATGCCGAGCAGGGCGATAAAGGACGACTCGGTCAGGAACACGAGCTGTACCTGCCGCCTCTGGAAGCCTAGAGCGCGCATCATCCCGATCTGCTGGCGTCGCTCGACCACTGAGCGGGCCGCTATGACCCCTAGTGCGGCAATGCCCACTACGAGCCCGAGACTCATGAAACCCCGGAGTAGGAAGAAGACGATCCTCCGCGTCGCGTCATTGTCCCGGATCACCTGGGCTGTAACCTGCGTCTGCAGGCCGTTCTTGGCGAAGTCTTTCTCCAAGGTCTTGGCCGTAGTTGCGACGTCGACTCCGCTACCGAGGTCGAAATAGTATCTCTGAGGCGCCACCGGACGGCCAGCCAGTCCTTCGAGCGCATCCTGGGAGGTCACGACGTCCCCCGCAAAGGAGGCCGAGCTTCCGAGGACCCCGATCACGCGCAGGTTTCTCGTCTGGCCGGACTCGGGGTCTTCTATCCGGAGGTAGAGGTCTTCAGGCAGGTTCTTATCGTCGGCATAGAAGCCGGTGAGTCTCACGGGCGGCTCCGCTGAGGAACCGAAGGTGGAGACGTTCCTGGCCGGTGCGAGGCCGCTGGAGATCACCGCGGTGTCCTTCTCGGTTTGTAGGGCCTTCCACACCTCGCGGGCGGAGCCGTAACCTCTGGCGGTCGTCTCGAAGCCGTAGTCGACGCTGTCAGAGTAGCCCCCGTCCACGCCCTGTACGTAGAGCGGCCTCGGGTCTCGGTTTGTGCCCCTCTGCTTGACTTCGAGCGGGAGGTTAGATACCTCTCCCACGGCCCTCACATCGCCACTCTTTATACCGTCCGCCTCCTCGATGGCTGCGGCCAGGTCGGGGATTGGGGAAGCGTAGCTGGCGTCGGCCTGTACTTCGTAGCCGCCGGAAAGCGCCTGCGTATCCTCGAAGGCAGCGCTCATTGCGGCCTGTATGAAGTTCATGGCCGTCAGGGTGAAGACGACCAGCATGAACATCGCCAGCGTCATGCCGGTTCTGAAGAGGCTCTGCGTCGGGTACTTGACAGCTGTTTTGAGAACTGGTGGGAGGCCTTTGGCCCGTCCGAAGATCGCCACGACGATCCACAAGAGCACGTCGGTGTTGAAGATCACGAGCCACACCCCTGCGACGACGATGGCGATACCGGAGACGAAGAACATCTCCGGTCCCTTGGCCATCCCCGCGGGCGCGGTGATCCGGGCCGGGACCAGCCACAGGGCCAGAAGGAGAAGCCCTGAAGCTGTGAAGGCGACACGATCTGGCAGGCCGGGGACACGTGCCACGAGCGCCGCTCCGATGAGCAGGAGTGAGATCCCGCCCAGGTAGAAGGCCATCGTCTGGGTCGCGAGCCCTTGCCAGAACGCCACGCTCCCCGCGAGTGGCAAGGTGACTGCCACGAGCACACCCCAGACACTGCGGCCTCTACGGTCGGGTTCGGGGAGGTCGCGGACGGCGCGCACCACGTTCAGGCGGCTCACGCGCCAGGACGAGATCAGCACGACGGCGAAGGTCAGAACCATCCCCATGCAGAAGGCGAGGACGACGTTCTCGGGGCTGCTGGCAAAGGCTATCCGGAAATCTCCTTCCCCGCCGGCGAGTCCTCTACCCACAAGGCGAACCATGACCCAGCCCACCCCGACACCGGCAACGCTGCCTATAGCGCTAGCCGCGAGGGCGTAGAGCGCCCCCTCGAAGGCGAAGGTGCGGACGAGGTTGGAGCGCTGCATCCCGACGGCGCGTGCCATGCCGAGTTCCCTCTTGCGTTCGGCGGCGAGCATCACGAAGATCAGGAAGATCAAGAGCATGCCCGCTGCCACCGAGAACTGTCCGAAGAGCACGAAGAGGGTGGAGAAGGTCTCTCCCCGCTGGTCGGCCGCTTCTATGGCGTCCTTCTTCACCGGATCCGCCTCCAGAGAGTTCGCCGAAACTACAGGCCGAATCTTGTCGACGGTCTTGCTCGTGTGCTCACCGCCCTCCGTGGCGGGTCCGCCGTGCGTTATGAGGATTTCGTTGACCTTGCCACCCTCGCCGGTGAGTCTCTGCATCTGCGTGAGCGGCATCACCATCGACGTGTCGGAAGCGGGGTTGGCTCCGCTCTCGTAGACGCCAGCGACCGCGAACTCCGGGGAGCGCTCCTTGCTCTTCGCCTTAGCAGGGCGCGTCTCGACCTCCGACCCGGCTGGACGCGCGTCTTCGGTCGACCCTGGAGGACGCTCTCCGCTCTGCGCCCCCGCAGGAGGCATGCGGGCCTCCGGCCCTCTGGGACGTCCTTGCGCCGTCCCGAGGCGCTGTTTGCTTTGCGGCTTCGAGGGGGGTTGGATCAGGGACACCTCGACCCTGTCTCCTACCCCGATGCCAAGCCCCTCTGCTGTCTCTGTCCCGACGTACACCTCGTTCTTCTTGAGATCCCCGAGAGCGAGGGGCGTGCCCGATGCAGTTCTGAGGCGGTCGAAGCCCCGCATGGAGTTTGCATCCATACCAAGCACGTCCACCTGTGGCTCGCTGAGATCCGTCTTCGGCGACGTCACGGGCACGCTCTCCTTGGCGAGCGGCGCGACGCCCGCGACGCTCTCGACCTCGGAGAGGTGGCCCCGGATCTTGCCGACGAGTGATTCGTCGAAGTACCTCTCGCGCGTCTCGAGGGCCGGTGCCCCTCCGGCGCCAGGTCCGAACGCAACGCTGCCCGACTCCGGCTGCTCGGCCTTGACTACCACGTCTACCCGCCCGATGTTTTCGAGCGCCTGGGTGCGAAGGGAGTTGGTCAGAGTATTACCGGTGGTGAACGCCGCCGAGAAGAGGAGGGTCGCCAGCATGAGTCCCAGCAAGATCAGGGCGGTCTGCGTTGGGCGGCGCGGTATGTTCCTCACCGCCATCCTGAAGGAGGTCCGGTCGCGCGCGGCAAGGAAGGCGAGGGTCAGAGCCCCCGCCGCGAAGACGCCGGAGAGGATCAGCGTCAGTCGCTCAGCAGGTACACCGAGGAACTCAAACATCGCGCTCCCCCTTGACGGCGGGTTCGTCGCTCTGGATCCTGCCGTCATGCATGGTGACGAGGCGGCTGGCGCGACGAGCAACGGAGATGTCGTGCGTCACCAAAACGAACGTCTGTCCTTTCTCCTGGTTTAGCTTGACGAGCAGATCCATGATCTCCGCGCTGGTCTCCGAGTCGAGCGCCCCGGTAGGCTCGTCGGCCCATACGATTGACGGTTCGTTGACCAGAGAGCGGGCCACCGTGACCCGTTGCTGCTGGCCGCCACTCATCTCGTTCGGGCGTTTGTTAGCTTGGTCTGCGAGCCCGACCATCTCCAGGGCGGAAAGCGCCCGCCCGCGCGCCTCCTTCGACCTTACTCCGGCAACCAGGAGAGGTAGCTCCACATTCTCGATGCCCGAGAGGACTGGGATGAGGTTGTAGGTCTGGAAGACGAACCCCATCTGCTCCGCTCTGAAACGGGTGCGCCTCCTGTCCGACATCCCGGAGATAGACTCACCGCCCACGAAGACCTCGCCGCTGTCGAACTCGTCGAGACCAGAGAGGCAGTTGAGCAGCGTGGTCTTGCCGCAGCCGGAAGGGCCCATGATCGCTACCATCTCGCTGCGGGGTATGCTCAGGTCCACGCCCCTCAAGGCATGTACAGTTGCACCACCGGCCGCGTATGTCTTCTCCAGGTCATTGGCCTCGACCATGGTGTCGCCCGCAGACCCCGAACCTACTTCTTCTTTAGCTTCTCCGAATAGCATCTCTACGGTCTCCTTCGCCGAATACTCTATTCGTAAGCAAGTCTATGGTCGATACTCTTTGCTCAGTAGTGAAGGTTGTCGTAATCTCGAGGTTACAGATGTCATAAGATCAGCATTGATCCCTACCTTGCGTTTGAGTGCAAAGGAGCAGTCGATGTCCCATCGTCCTAACCGCAGTGTCTGGCGCAACGGAGGACACCGCCCTTCTGGAATCTGCACAATTCCTGCAAACTAACGACGAGATCTCTAACCAAGCCGTTATCTCTGATCCGACCTGCCCTGATGACTGCAAGCGAACCCAGCTCCTGGATGTGGTTCGGTTGATACGCAGGCTATAATTGGCTCCAAGGAACATGATTCGTGGGGTTCCGGGAAAGGTGAATGGAGCGGGTTCTTCGGGTGGTTCGGTCCTTTGACGAGGCGGGAGGTGGGGACTCGCCGGACCACACGAGCCGTGCGAGCAGAGCACACGGGTCAGGTGCGCCATTCGACACCGGTTGGAGGAACCGCCGAGGTCCAGGCCCCTCCTTGGGGTGCGCAGAGGGCCGAGACACTGCACCGGAGCGTTTGGAGTAGCCGTGGTGGATGCCATCGACGAACTGGGACGGGGCCGTGAGTCCTACGCGAGGCGGGCGTGGATGGCTGCCTACGAGTCGCTCTCACGCGCCGATCGGACGGCTCCGCTCGTAGCGGAGGACCTCGAACTGCTCGCAACATCTGCCTTCATGCTCGGCCGCGACGACGAGTGCCTGAGCTACCTGGAGCGTGCCTATCACGTGTACCTGGACGGTGGTGAAGCGATGCGCGCCGTGCGCTGCGCTTTCTGGGTGGGCATGAACCTTGCACTCCGAGGCGAGATGGGCCGCGCGACAGGCTGGCTCGGCCGCGCCCAGCGGCTGGTCGAACGCGAGGGGAGCGACCGCGTCGAGCGGGGCTATCTGCTGGTGCCGGTCATGTTGCGGCATGAGGCCAGCGGTGACTGGGAGGCCGCTTACGCTACGGCAGCCGATGCGGCCGAGATCGGGCAGCGCTTCGGTGATCAAGATCTGCTCGCGCTCGCCGTGCACGAGCAAGGCCACGCCCTGGTCAAGCAGGGGAGGGTCGAGGAGGGCCTCGGGCTGTTTGACGAAGCCATGGTGGCGGTCACCGCGGGGGAGCTGTCGCCCATCGTCACCGGTATGGTCTATTGCAGCGTGATCATGGGCTGTCAGGAAGTATATGCGCTGCATCGCGCCCAGGAGTGGACCGCCGCCCTGACACAGTGGTGCGAGCAGCAGCCCGAGATGGTGGCCTTCAGCGGCCGGTGCCTGGTGCATCGCGCTGAGATCATGGAACTGCATGGCGCGTGGCGGGAGGCACTGGAAGAGGCGCGGCGGGCTCACCAGCGTAGTGTGCAGGGGAAAAACCAGCCGGCGGCCGCCCAAGCCTTCTACAGGCAAGGGGAGGTCCATCGCCTGCGGGGGGAGTTCTCCGCAGCCGAGGAGGCATACCGGGACGCGAGCCGGTGCGGGTGCGAACCCCAGCCGGGTCTGGCCCTGTTGCGGCTGGCCCAGGGGAACGGCGATGCGGCGTCCGCTGCGATCCGGCGGGTCGTGGGCGAGACGACCGAGTCGCTGAAGCGTGCCAGGCTGCTGCCCGCCTACGTCGAGATCATGCTGGCCATGGACGAAGCCGAGGAGGCGCGTAGCGCATGCCGCGAACTCGAGGAAGTCCTGGCCCAGTACAAGAGCGGAATGCTGAGGGCGATGGTGGCGCAGGCCGAGGGAGCAGTGGCCCTGACTCAGGGTGACGCGCGGGAGGCTCTACCAGCGCTGCGTCACGCCTGGCAGGTGTGGCAGGAGCTCGAGGTACCGTACGAGGTCGCACGCGTGCGCGTTCTCCTGGGGCAGGCCTGCCGCGCGGTGGGCGATGACGACACGGCCACGTTGGAGTTGGAAGCGGCCCGCGGCGTCTTCGAACAGCTGGGAGCAACGCCGGATCTCGCCAAAGTCGACTCACTCGCCCGGGACGCTCCGTCCGTCGATGCTCATGGGTTGACGCCGCGTGAGCTGCAAGTGTTGCGCTTGGTCGCCGCTGGCGAGACAAACAAGGCCATCGCCGCCGAGCTGGTCCTTAGCGACAGGACTGTGGACCGGCACGTGAGCAACATCTTCACCAAACTGGGCGTGTCCTCACGCGCCGCAGCCACGGCCTACGCGTACGAGCACCAGCTCGTCTGAGCACCAACTAATCTGAGCAAGCTCTCGTGGGTGGAATTACCCACTCCGCCATTTTACGGAAGTTGGGTGGTTACCCCGATGCGTCGTTCCCTCGTCTCCTCCTATTGTGTGAGTACACCACAGGCGCGAGAGAGGAGAAAGATGATGTTGATGCCAAACACGAGCAACCCCGGCGTTCTTCCGGAGCCGACCCTGCAGGATGCCATCCCCACTCTCTCCCGCCTTGTGAGGGATCCAGCCTTTCTGGATTCGCACGTCCTGCCTCATCTGGAGGAAGCGGGAAGGGCCGAGGACTGGTACGTGGCCTATCGCCGCCAGGACCCCGACAGCTACTGCTCGCTGCAGATCTTCGTGTGGCCTCCGGGTTCCGCGACCGCCATCCACGACCATTCCTCCTGGGGAGCATTCTGTTGCGTCGTGGGATCCGTCCTGGAAGAGCGCTACGAGCGTGCTGACGACGGCTCCATACTCGATCATGCGCGCCTGAAGGAGCTCTGGCGGCTCGAGTGGAGAAGGGAGGATGGGATCTCGACCGTGCTCCCATATGAGGGGGGCATCCACCGGGTGGGTAACCCGACCGGAGAGCCGGCCATCTCTGTGCATCTTTACGGTCCCCGGCTTGGCGAGATAGACGGCCGCGACTACGACCCCTCCCGCGACTACGTCTGCGACCGACTGGAGGATTGATGGAGGCACTCAGCGCAGGTGGAAGCGGAAAGCGCTGGACTTTGATCTATCTCGGAGCCGTGCTTGTTATACGAAACGCATGGAGGGTCGCATCACTTCCGATCGTGGTAAGTCTCGTCCACCGGGAGGTTCTGCGAGAAGAGCAAAGACTGGAGCAAGCCTTCGGGGAAGAGTACCTTCGGTACCAGAACCTGGTTCGTCGATACATTTGACGGCTGGTGCCGAACACTAGAATATCAGCCTACTCTCATGGCGCTCACCAGTTGATCTTTGGCACCCACCATCCACAGGTTGCCGCACGACTGCTGCACAAGGTCCGAACGTAAGTTATCCGCCCGATTATCGGCTCTGTGGATGTCCTGGAGAAGGCTCCGTCTGCAGGCCATCGAGGCGTAGAGGTGCCAGCCGTAGGTTCGCTGTATCATGTGAAACGCACACGAAGGAGGAGTCTCGTTTTGACGGAGAACGCCGAAGACGGACATTACGCTGTAGGATCAAGCGTTTATGTGGATCGGTCGTAAGAGGATGACGCGAGAAGAAGATTTACCTCAGACCAGGCGGACCGGTGGCTGCCTCTGCGGCGGCGTCCGATACGAAGTGCGTGGACCGCTACGTCCCGTGGTCGATTGCCACTGCATGATGTGTCGCCGTACCAGTGGCCATTTCGCGGCCTTCACGGCGACGCGCTCGGAAGACCTGGTCCTGATCGAGTCGGAGGGACTACGCTGGTACCGAGCGTCAGCGAAGGCTCGACGGGGGTTCTGTGCAAATTGCGGATCTAGCCTGTTTTGGGAGCCTGCTTCAGGCGAGCGGGTTTCGATCGCGGCTGGCACGTTGGACCTACCGACGGGGCTCGAGACGGCGGTCCACGTGTTCGTCGAGGATTCGGGCGACTACTACAAGATCAGCGATGGATTGCCTCAGAGAGCAGATGGCAATCATGGCATCATGATTCCCGCCGATTGATCCGAGGGAGGCCGAACATCTCGTAGTGGGGACTCATGAGCCCCCACCAAGCCATCCTCGGCCCCCATGGGCGTCATCCAGGATACGTGCCTGAACGACACACGCAAAGGTAGGGGGCATTCTCCGATTTTCGCGTTGGACTTGGCCTGGTGGCATCATGCTCTCGTAGTGGAAAGGGGTAGGACCCGCCAGAGAAAAGCGGGTTCACGAACGTCGCGGAAGTCAGGTTCTCGGAAGAAGTCCGGATATCACAGGGCGTCGAGGGTGCGCCTGGCTTGGTTGTCCACTACCATCGAAGGTAGTGTCCTAAAGGGGAGGTGTGCGGGGATGAACCTGGAGGAGAGCGCCGTCGGCCGTCTGCTGCGCATGGAGGAGGTGATCCCCGCCATGGAGCGGGCGCTGGCCGACTTCTCTAGCGGTACGGTGGTGCAACCGGTACGGACGATGCTCCCCGTTGCCGAGCATGGGGGGTTCCTCGGCCTCATGCCCGCCTACACAGGATCCGCTCTGGGCGCGAAGCTAGTAGCCTTCTACCCCCGCAACACCTCCGTACCAACCCACCACGCCACGATCCTCCTCTTCGAACCCGAAACCGGCGAGCCCCTCGTGACCATGGACGGCCGGATCATCACCGAGGTGCGCACCGCTGCAGTTTCGGCAGTCGCAACAGATCATCTGGCCCGAGCCGACGCTTCGGTGCTGGCGATCATCGGCTCGGGAGTGCAGGCGCGAAGCCACCTTGAGGCGCTGAGGCTGGTGCGCGAGTTTCGGGAGGTCAGGGTGTGGAGCCCGCGACGGGCGGCCGCGTTCGCCGAGGAGCATGGAGTTGATGCCGCAGCCTCGGCGGAGGAGGCGGTGTGGGGGGCCGACGTGGTGGTGACGGCCACCACCTCACCGACGCCGGTGGTATACGGGGAGTGGCTCTCGCCGGGGGCGCACATCAACGCGGTGGGCGCGCCCCGCCCCGACTGGAGGGAGCTCGACGACGAGGTGCTGCGCCGCGCCAAGGTCTACGTGGACTCGCGGGAGGCCGCTATGAAGGAAAGCGGGGATGTGATCGCAGCCAGGGAGGTCCTCGCCGAGATCGGCGAGGTGGTCTCTGGAGCGGAGCAAGGTCGCCGATCCTTGGAGGAGGTGACGCTGTTCAAGTCGCTCGGACTGGCGGTGGAGGACGTGGCTACGGCAGAGTTGGTTTACCGCAATGCCCTGGGCGGCGCGTAGCAGCCGTACTCTCGAGGCTATTCACTGAAGTGCCTGGAAGGTAGATTCTCCGAAGTTGGACTTCCGTTTTACGGAGTTCCAAGAAGTTCGTGTGTAGAAAGTCAGCTTGAGTGTCTCCAGAGCATCGGATAGGGTGATCCCGGCGGGTCGTCCGCGAGGCTCTAGAGAGCGCTTCTCGCAGGGAGCCCGGGCGCTGAACTCTTGGATAGGTGTGCACGCGCCCTGGCCGTCGACCGCTCCTGTGCCAGACACCTCCTTACCTGACCTTACGGTAGGTGAGGTCAAAGTCGGTCTCCCAGGTGCCCCCGTCCGGCGCCTTCTCCCAGCGGCCGGCTATAGTGTTGCCCTCATCGCTGATCGTCGCGATGAAGCGCTGCGGGAAAGGTTCGCCATCGCGCCAGAGCTTCCACTCCCCGTCTGAGATGCTCATCTCGTAGACGCGGCAGACGCCGCGCTCGTCGGAGTAGAGCTGGAAGTAGGTCCCATTGGCTGCGTCGCATCCCATGATCGAGATGGAGTCGGGTGCCTCGGGCATCTCCACCGTCGAGCGCTGTACCAGGTGTGCTCCCGAGTCATGCCATTCGATCGTGGTCCGTGCCTCGCCCGGCAATGGCGGCCCGTCCGGCGGCTTGGCCTCGAGGGTCCATTCGCCGACCAGCGGCTCGAGCC
>OBLR010000143.1_pt1 | contig 13996 bp, 10 predicted proteins | sample 1519891 | NCBI WGS metagenome assembly OBLR01 (sample SAMEA3113583, study PRJEB22503) | soil metagenome | reverse complement strand
GCCACGTCGTACGGCTGGCGCTGGGCGTTCGGCGTCAACCTGCCGCTGGGCGCGGCGATCGTGGCCGGGGCGGTGGCCTGCATCCCCGAGACCCGGGAGGGCGGCGGTGGCGGCGTCAGGGCCAGGCTCGACTGGGCGGGCTGCGCGTTGTCGGCGGCCGGGTTCGGCGCGATCGTCTTCGCCCTGATCGAGGGTCAGCGCTACGGCTGGTGGTGGGCGGTCGGTCCGTTCACCGCCGGCCCCTTTCGGCTGTCCGGCCTGTCCCCCGTTCCGATCGCCGCGCTGGGCGGTGCCGGGGCGATCGCCGCGCTGATCGTCGTCGAGCGGGCGCGAGCGCGCGCCGGGCGTCCGGTGGTGCTCGATCCGACGCTGTTGCGCATCCCGAGCTTCCGCATCGGCAGCGCCGCAGGGGCGTTGGTCAGCGTCGGCGAGCTGGGACTGCTGTTCGCGCTGCCGCTGTTCTTGCAGAACGTTCACGGGAGCTCGCCGCTGGCGACGTGCGCCGCGATCCTCCCACTCGCGCTGGGCGCCTTGTGCACAGGGCCGAACGCCGCTCGGCTGTCGCGCGCCTACGGTCCGGCCCGCGTCGTTCAGCTCGGCCTGCTCATCGAGGTCGCCGCGGTCTTGGCGATCGCGCTGACCACGCGGGCCAGTGCCGACGGGTGGAGCTTCGCGCCGTGGATGTTGCTGTACGGCGTCGGGCTCGGCCTCACCTCGGCACAACTCACGGACGTCACGCTGCGCGCGGTACCGCTCGCTCGGTCGGGTCTGGCCGCGGGCACCAACACCACGGCCCGCCAGCTCGGGGCGGCCGTCGGGATCGCGCTCATCGGCGCGGTCTTCACCACGAGCCTCGGCCAGGCCATGGCGGCCCGTACGCACGACCCCACCCTGGCGCGTGAGCTGCGGGCGAGTGCCGGCACCTACGCCCGCGCCCTGCGTGAGCCGGCCGCGCGGCCCACCCCCGATCCGGCCGCGCCCGCCGGCGCCGCCCCCGTCGCGCCATCCGGAGCAGCGCCGCCCGCCGCAGCGGCACCACCTCCTGCCGGTCCCGCCGGAGCCCCTTCCTCCGGGACCGAACCGACGTCCCGTGACGCGCCGCCCGTGCGGGCCGACCCGTACGTGGTGCGGGCGGCCGACGAGAGCCTCGCCGTCGCGACCCGGCGCGCCGCCCTTACGACGGCGGGCATCTTGGCGCTCGGCCTGCTGATGACCCTGCGACTCGCCGATACGGCCGTCCGGAATCCGGCAGAATCTGCCACCATGAACGTCTCGTCGCGGCCCGGACGGTAACCGGTGGCCGATGTGTCCCAGTGGGTCGCCGGCGCCCGCCCGCGCACCCTTCCCGCCTCGCTCGTTCCCGTCGTCGTCGGCACCGGCGTCGCGGCCGGCGCCGGGCACATGGTGTGGTGGCGGGCGGCGCTGGCGGCGTTCGTCGCGCTCGCGCTGCAGGTCGGCGTCAATTACGCCAACGATTACAGCGACGGTGTCCGCGGCACCGACGAGCGCCGGGTCGGCCCGGCGCGGCTGGTCGCCTCGCGCGCGGCGCCGCCCCGGCAGGTGCTGGCCGCCGCGTTCGGGTGTTTCCTGGCCGCCGCGGCGGCCGGTCTGGTGCTCGCGGCGGTGACGACATGGTGGCTGCTGGTGGTGGGCGCCGCGGCGATCCTGGCGGCCTGGTTCTACACCGGCGGGTCCCGGCCGTACGGCTACCGGGCGCTGGGCGAGCTGTCGGTTTTCGTGTTCTTCGGTCTCGTCGCCGTGGTCGGCACGGTCTATGTGCAGGTGCTGAGCCTGCCATGGACCGCATGGGCGACGGCCGCCCCGATCGGCCTGCTGGCGTGCGCGTTGCTCGTGGTCAACAACCTGCGGGACATCCCGAGCGACGAGGCGGCGGGCAAACGCACGCTGGCCGTGCTGCTCGGCGACCGCAGGACGCGCCTGCTGTACGCCGCCTGCACCGCCCTGCCGTTCATGATCACGCTCGGTCTCAGCGCGCCACGGCCGTGGGCGCTGGTGGCGCTGGTCGCGGCGCCGCTGTCGCTGCCCCCGACTCAGCGTGTGCTAGGCGGCGCGACCGGCGCCGAACTCGTCCCCGCCCTCGGTCAGACCGCCCGCCTGGAGATCGCCTTCGGAATCTTGCTCGCCGTCGGCCTCGCACTGTAGCGATCCTTCGATCGCCCGGCGAAAACCCCCTCCCGCTGATCGGCCTGCCCGCGCTGATTGCGGCGCGCGATCCAGAACACCCCATAACGATCGGATCACGATCGTTGAGCCGTCAATTTTTCGGTATTAACAAGGCATCACTCAGGTCTCTACATTTTTGGTTAACCCAGTCCCGCCCTGGGGGCAGGTGGGTGCGTTTTGTTCACGCTGGGCTGTGACGAACGAACCCGAAAAGGAGCGACATGCTGGACCGACGGGCGCGGCTGACCGGCCTCTCGCTGACTCTGGGACTCCTGCTCGTCCTCTCCGCCTGTGGTGGGGGAACATCGCAGGAAGAGAGCACGAGCGCAGGACTCGCGGATTGCACCAAGAACCCCAACAGCTGCAATTCCGGAACGACCAAAAAGGGCGGGTCCTTCGCCTATGTCATCGAGAAGGACATCGAGCTCTGGAACATCAACGACACGAACGCCAACACGTTCGAGACGGCCGAGGTGCTGCAGACCCTGCTGCCCGGGGTCTTCAACATCACCCCGGATCTCAAGCCGACGCTCAACACCGACCTCATGGCCTCGGTGACCAAGACCGGCGACAACCCGCAGACGATCGTCTACAAGATCCAGCCGAACGCGGTCTGGAGCGACGGAACGCCGATCACGGTGAACGACTTCGTCTACGCCTGGAAGACACAAAACGGCCGAGACTGCCCCCTGCCTCCGGAGAGCGACGACAGCGGCACCCGGGGCTGCAACCCCAACAACACGGCCGGCTATGACCGGATCAAGTCGATCACCGGCGCTGACGGCGGCAAGACCGTCACCGCGGTGTTCAGTAGGCCCTACGCCGACTGGCAGAACCTGTTCGGCGCGGGTTATGGCCTGCTCCCCGCGCACATCGCCAAGCAGTACGGCGGCGACCTCGACTCCGTGGCCGGCCTGGCGAAGGCGTGGCATACGTTCAACACGACGCCGCCGAAGTTCTCCGGCGGACCGTACATCATGCAGAACTGGCAAAAGGGCAACGCCGCCACGCTGGTGCCCAACCCCCGGTGGTACGGCAAGACCAAACCCACCCTCGGCAAACTGATCTTCCGGGTGATCAGCGACGCGGCACAGGAGCCGACCGCACTGCAAAACAACGAGGTCCAGGGCATCTATCCGCAGCCACAGGTCGACCTGGTGAGCCAGGTCAAGAAGATCCCGAACGTCACGTACGCGATAAGCCACGGCCTGACGTGGGAACATTTCGACTTCAACCTCAAGACCCCGGCGCTGCGGGACAAGACTCTGCGGCAGGCGATGTTCACCGCCGTCGACAGAAAGGCGCTCATCGCCAAGACCGTCGGCCAGTTCACCTCCGGTGTCGTACCGCTCGGCAGCCATAACTACGTGCCCGGTCAGCCCGGCTACAAGGACCTGGTGAGCCCTACGGGACAAGGCTCTGGCAACGTCGCGCGAGCCAGGCAGATGCTCACCCAGGCCGGCTACACCGGCGTCGGTACGGCGCTCAAGGACCCGCAGGGCGAGACTGTCGGGCCGTTCAAGATCCGCTACACGACCGGCAACGCGATCCGCAAGACGCAGTGCGAGCTGTTCCAGGCCCAGATGAAGCAGCTCGGCATCAACGTGACCATCGAGGAGATCGGGGCGGACAAGCTCGGTCAGGTGCTGGCCGGCGGCCAGTACGACGTGATCGTCTTTGCCTGGGTGGCGCCGCCGTTCCCGACCAACAGCGCCGCGCAGAACTGGACCACCGCCGGTGGCGGCAACTACGGCAAGTACTCGAACAAGCAGGTCGACAAGCTGATCGATGACGCGGCGGCGGCGAGCGACCCAGCACAGGCCGCCGAACTGCTCAACAAGGCTGACGCGATGGTGGTCCAGGACGCGTACGTCCTGCCGCTCTACCAAAAGCCCACATTCCTGGCCGTTCAGACCCGGTTCGTCAACATCCGCAACAACTCCACCAACACCGGCCCGCCGTACAACACCGAGGAGTGGGGCCTGCGCGGAGCCGCCTAAGCGGCTCCGGGCCGGCCGGTCTCACACACCCGGCGTGAAGAGGTTTGATGCTCGCCTACGCGGTACGGCGGATCGCCGTTTCCATTCCCGTCTTGCTCGTCTCGACGTTCGTGGGGTTCGTCATCACCTCGTTGTCCGGCGATCCCGTGAAGAACTTCGCCACCAGCGCCAGCCCGCCGCCGACGCAGGGCGCCATCGACGCGTACGCGCGGCGGCTGCACTGGGACGAGCCGCTACTTGAGCGGTACTGGATCTGGCTGACCGGCCTGTTCAGGGGCGACTTCGGGCCCTCGGTGAACCCGGGACGCGACCTCGGCGCCGACATGTGGACGCGCTTCGGGGTGACGCTGCGGCTGATCACGGCCGCGATCGTGCTGGCGCTGATCCTCGCCGTGGTGGTGGGCGTCATCAGCGCGATCAGGCAGTACTCCAAGCTCGACTACACGACGACGTTCCTCGGGTTTCTCTTCCTCGCGATGCCGGCCTTCTGGCTGGCCGTCCTGTTGAAGGAGGCCGGGATCTGGGTCAACGAGCAGGCGGGCACGACGATCTTCTACACGATCGGCGAACATTCGCCCTTCCTCGAGGTCGACACCGCGTGGAACCGGTTCACCGACACGATCGGGCACATGATCCTGCCGACCATCTCGCTGGCGCTCATCAACTTCGCGTCATGGAGCAGATATCAGCGAGGGTCCATGCTGGAGGTCTTGAACAGCGACTACATCAGGCTCGCCAGGGCGAAAGGGCTGCGGCCCCGCACGGTGCTGATCAGGCACGCGCTGCGCACCGCGCTGATCCCGCTGGTGACGATCAGCGCGATCGACGTGGCCCAGATCATGGGCGGCGCCGTACTCACCGAGACGGTCTTCCAATGGCATGGCTTCGGAGAGTTCCTGGTCCGCTCGATCAACGAGGTGGACGTCTACGGAGTGCTCGCCTGGCTGCTGCTGGCCGGGACGGTCGTCATCGTGTTCAACCTGGTGGCCGACCTGCTCTACGCCGTTCTCGACCCGAGGATCCGCTATGACTGACACCGCCGCGCGCCGGGCGGCGGAGCGCGAGTTCACGGTGCGGGAGCGCACGCAGCTCCAGCTCACGGTGCGCCGCTTCCTGCGGCACCGGCTCGCCGTCGCCAGCCTGTTCGTCCTCATCCTGGTCGTGGTGTTCGCGTTCGTCGGACCGCTGCTGTGGCGCTATGACTACGCGCAGTTCACGCCGGACAACTCTGTGGCGCCGTCGCTGAAACATCCGTTCGGCACGACCGAGGACGGCAAGGACGAGCTCGCCCTGGTCATGAGGGGCACCCAGCAGTCGGTAAAGGTCGCCGTGCTGACCGCCGTCGCCGCCACCGCGATCGGCGCGGTCTGGGGCGCCATCGCCGGGTTCTATCGCGGGCTCGTTGATGCCCTTTTGATGCGCTTCGCCGACCTGGTGCTGACCCTGCCGCTGCTCGCGGTGGCCGCGGTGCTTGCCGGCAACACGCGCGGCAGCTGGTGGCTGATCGCGATCGTGATCGCCGGCCTGCAGTGGGCGATCGTCTCGCGGATCGTCCGCGGCGTGGTGCTGTCGCTGCGAGAAAAGGAGTTCATCGAAGCGGCCAGGGCGCTGGGCGCGAGCGACACGCGCATCATCTTCCGGCACCTGCTCCCCAACGCGATCGGTCCGGTGATCGTCAACGCCACCATCCTGGTGGCGGTCGCGATCTTGTACGAGACGGCGCTGTCGTTCCTCGGATTCGGCATCAAGGCGCCCGACACCTCGCTGGGGCTGCTGGTGAACAACGCCCGCACCGCCGTCGACACCCGGCCGTGGCTGTTCTACTTCCCCGGCCTGTTCATCATCGTGATCGCGCTGACCATCAACTTCATCGGCGATGGGCTGCGCGACGCCTTCGATCCCCGCCAGCAGAGGATCCGTCAATGACCGAGCCCAAGGTCCTCGAGGTGGCCGACCTCACCGTGGAGTTTCCGACCGAGGACGGCGTCGTACGGGCCGTACGCGGGGTCAGCTGGACGCTGGGAGCCGGCGAGACGCTCGGCATCGTCGGCGAGTCGGGGTCGGGCAAGTCGGTGACCTCGCTCGCCGTCATGGGGCTGCTGCCGGCGGCGGCGCGGGTCAGGGGCTCGGTCCGCTTCGCCGGGCGGGAACTGCTCGGCCTGTCGGAGGAGGCGCTGAGCGATGTCCGCGGCCAGGGCATCTCCATGATCTTCCAAGACCCGATGACCTCGCTCAATCCGGTCTACACGGCGGGGCATCAGATCATCGAAACGCTGCGCGCGCACCGGCGCGGCATGAGCAGGCAGGCGGCCCGCGAGCGCGCCGTCGAACTGCTCGACATCGTCGGCATCCCGAGCCCGGCGCAGCGCGTCGACAGCTACCCCCACGAGCTGTCCGGCGGCATGCGGCAGCGGATCGTCATCGCCATCGCCATCGCCAACGACCCCGAGGTGATCATCGCCGACGAGCCAACGACCGCGCTCGACGTGACCGTACAGGCACAGGTTCTCGAAGCGCTCGAGCGCGCCACCGACGAGACCGGCGCGGCGTTGCTGCTGATCACCCATGATCTCGGCGTCATCGCCGGGCACGCCGACCGGGTTGGAATCATGTACGCGGGGAAACTGGTCGAGACCGGCACCGTCGAGGACATCTTCTACACGCCGCGGATGCCGTACACCCTGGGGCTGCTGGGCAGCCTGCCCCGAATGGACCGCCCCGAAGGCAGGCTGACCCCGATCGCCGGGTCGCCGCCTTCGCTGCTCAACCTGCCGCCGGGCTGCCCGTTCACGCCGCGCTGTCCGCTGGCGGCCGACGTCTGCGACGCCACCGAGCCCCCGCTGATCGGCACCGGCCGGCCCGGCCACGACGCGGCGTGCCATTTTCACGACCGGCTGGTCGACGCCGCGGCCGGCGAGGTGTTCGCCACCACGTCGGCCGACGCGGGCGGCGAGGGGAGCGCCCCATGACCGCCCCGTCCGCGGCGGCCGCGCCGCCGTCTGATCCTGCCGGCGGCGCCGCCGACCGGCCGGTCCTGGAAGTGCGCGATCTCGTCAAGCACTTCCCCGTCCGATCTAAGAGCGTCATCCGGCGCCAGATCGGCGAAGTGCACGCCGTGTGCGGCGTCTCGTTCGACATCCGGGCGAACGAGACGCTCGGCCTGGTCGGCGAGTCCGGCTCGGGCAAGTCGACGACGGCGCGCACGCTGCTGAACCTGCAGCCCGCCACCTCAGGAGCGGTCATGTTCGCCGGCCGCGATCTGACCAAGCTCTCTCGCGCCGACATGCGGCCGCTGCGCCGTGAACTGCAGATCGTGTTCCAGGACCCCTACGCCGCGCTCGACCCGCGGATCTCCGTCAACGAGATCGTGGCCGAGCCGCTGCGGATCCATCGGAGCTTCGGCGCCGACGGCCGTGGCCAGGTGCGAGAGCTGCTGCGGCTGGTGGGGCTCAACCCCGAACACGGCAACCGGTACCCGCACGAGTTCTCCGGCGGGCAGCGGCAGCGCATCGGCATCGCCCGCGCGCTCGCCCTGCGGCCCAAGGTACTCGTGCTTGACGAGCCGGTGTCGGCGCTCGACGTGTCGATCCAGGCCGGCATCCTCAACCTGCTGCGCGACCTGCAGGAAGAGCTGGGCCTTTCCTACCTGTTCGTAGCGCACGACCTGTCGGTGGTACGACATATCGCGCATCGCGTCGCCGTCATGTACCTCGGCCGCATCGTGGAGGTCGCGCCGGCCGCGCGGCTGTTCGGCAGCCCGGCCCACCCGTACACCCAGGCGCTGATCTCGGCGATCCCGCTGCCCGATCCGCGCCGGGAACGCGCCCGCCGGCGCATCCTGCTGACCGGCGACGTACCGAATCCGATTTCCCCGCCGAGCGGCTGCCGCTTTCGCACTCGCTGCCCCAAGTTCGCCGGTCAGCTCACCGAACCCGAACGGAACAAGTGCGTCGACGAGGTCCCCGAGCTCGTCGACCGCGGCACCGGCGCCCCCGTCGCCTGCCACTACGCCGAACCGCTCCACCTGCTCGATTCCCCGGCCTGATCATCCGTTCTGGGTACGCTGAACGCTGAGTGTCCCTACGATGACTGGAGCTGAACGTGAGGGAGGAGTCACCGGACGTGAGCACCGCCCCAGCTCGGTTCCACACGCTGCCGGACACGGCCTACAACCTGTGGGCACGCGGCGAGCTGGCCGACCATCTCCACCTCCCCAACGACGGCACCAGGGTCGAGGTCATCGGGGGAGAAATCGTCGTGTCGCCAGGTCCGGACTATGCGCACAACGACATAGTCCAAGACGTCCAGCGCAGTCTGTTCGCCGCCGAGATGGCCAACCCGGCTTTCCCCTGGCGCTGCATCCACACGATGGACTTGGATCTCAGCGATATCCACGACGGATACATCCCGGATCTGGCGTTGCTGGACAAGGACGTCGCGAAAGCGGCACGCAAGGCGCGGCTCAAGCACATAGTCCCCAAGCAAGTCCAGCTGGTCGTCGAGGTCACCTCTCCGTCCAACGCCGGCAACGACCGGCGGCCGCGCTCCAGCCTGTCCATCAGCACCAAATGGAACGGGTACGCCCGCGTAGGCATCCCATATTATCTGCTCGTCGACCAAGATCCGCGCGCTGCACAAAGCACCCTGTTCTCCAATCCGGACCGGAGCGCAGGCGAGTACAAACACCAGATGAGTTGGGAGTTCGCTCACACCATTCGGCTGCCGCACCCACTCGACTTCGACATCCCGACCGCTGATTGGGAGCCCTGGAAGTAAGCCTGCCGAACGGCGACACGGGCCCTCGTCAGCGCAGGCCGAGGAGCGGCTCGATGCCGACGGTGAGACGGTCGGGAAGCCCGGCGACCTGACGGACGGCCAGGAGGACGCCCGGCATGAAGGATTCGCGGCTGAGCGAATCGTGCCGGATCGTGAGGGTCTCACCGTGGCCGCCGAGCAACACCTCTTGGTGCGCGACCAGGCCGGACAGGCGGACGGAATGCACCCGCACCCCGTCGACGGTGGCGCCTCGGGCGCCGTCCAGCTGGGTGGTGGTGGCGTCCGGGGACGGCTCCTTGCGGGCCGCGGCGACCAACTCGGCCGTGCGCCGGGCGGTGCCGCTCGGAGCATCGGCCTTGCCCGCGTGGTGCAACTCGATGATCTCTACCGATTCGAAGAACGGCGCCGCCTGCCGAGCGAAATGCGTCATCAGCACGGCGCCGATCGCGAAGTTGGGCGCGATGAGCACATTGGCGCCCGCGTGATCGGCGAGCCAGCCGCGCACCGTGTCGAGCTTGGCCGAATCGAAGCCGGTGGTGCCCACGACGGTGTGCAGGCCGTGCTCCACGCACCAGCGCAGGTTGTCCATGACGGCGGCGGGATGGGTGAAGTCGACCACGGCGTCGGCGCCGGCCAGCGGCTCGCGCGCGTCGTCGATGTCGACCGCGGCGACGAGCTCCATGTCCGCCGTTGCCTGAACGGCCCCGCAGACCTCGGCGCCGACCCGTCCTCGCGCCCCGAGCACGCCGACCTTGATCACCGTCATCCTCCTGCTCTGGTGGTCCCTCGCCCGCTAGGAGGGTGCTGAACACCTGCCGCCGGCTGCTCGTCGCCTGGCCGGCGCCGCGCCGCGGTGTCCTCGGTCGACGGCCGACCAGGCCGCCTTCCTCCTCCGGCAACGCCGAGCCTACCGCCGCGGAAAGGGGCGCCACCGAGATCTGGTCGATGTTCGGCCCAAACCGCGAACGCGACCGCGGCACGCTCGGGCCCGGCGGCGCCGGGCCCGAGCGGCACGGGGCCTCAGAGGGTGAACTCGCGGTCTTCGAAGGGACCGACGACGGTGAGGGTCATGGGCTTGGCGAGAACATCGGCGGCCACGGACCGGATGTCGTCGAGGGTGACCGCGTCGATCCTGGCGAGGACCTCATCAACCGAGAGGAGCTCCTCATAGACGAGCTCGCTCTTGCCGATGCGGCTCATCCGCGATCCGGTGTCTTCGAGCCCGAGCACCATGGACCCACGCAGCTGCCCCTTGCCGCGCGAGAGCTCCTCGTCGGTGAGACCGTGCTCGGCGATCTTGCCCACCTCGTCGCGGCAGATCGTCAGGACTTCGTCGATCTTTCCGGGCTGGCACCCGGCGTAGACGCCGAAGGTGCCCGTGTCGGCGTACTGCGAGGTGTAGCTGTAGACGGAGTAGGCAAGACCCCGCTTTTCCCGCACCTCCTGGAACAGCCGCGACGACATGCCGCCGCCGAGCGCGGAGTTGAGCACGCCGAGGGTGAACCGCCGGTCGTCGGTACGGGAGACCCCGATCGTGCCGAGGATGAGATTGGCCTGCTCGGTCTGCCGGGGGATGAGGCGTACCCCGGGGTTGGGCTCCGCGCCCTCGCCGCCGATGCGCGGCGGGCTGGGCAGTCCCTCCTGGCCGAGCACGCCCTCGAAGGCCTTGTCGACGTGCCGTAGCACCTCGTCGTGGTCGAGGTTGCCGGCGACCGCGACGACGAGGTTGGCGGGCAGGTAGCGCTCGCGGTAGTAGCGGCCGATGCCGTCGGCGGTCAGCGAGTTGATCGAGTCGACGGTGCCGAGGATCGGCCGGCCAAGCGGCGCGTCGCCGTACAGCGCCGTGGAGAACTCGTCGTGAACGAGGTCGCTTGGCTCGTCGTCGCGCATGGCGATCTCTTCGAGGATGACGCCGCGCTCGGCTTCGACGTCCTCCTCCTGGATCAGCGAGCCGGTGACCATGTCGGAGACGACGTCGACGGCCAGCGGCAGGTCGGAGTCGAGCACCCGTGCGTAGTAGCAGGTGTACTCCTTCGCGGTGAAGGCGTTGAGGTCGCCGCCGACCGCGTCCACGGCCGCGGAGATCTCCAGTGCCGAACGCCGCTGGGTGCCCTTGAAGAGCAGATGCTCGAGATAGTGGCTCGCGCCGGCGTCGATGAGGTCCTCATCGCGCGAGCCGACGCCGACCCAAATGCCGACCGCGGCGGATCGTACGGTCGGCATGGTCTCGGTGACGACGCGCAGCCCTCCGGGGAGGACCGTGCGCCGGACCACCCCGGCTCCCTCGGCGCCGGGGTGGACGGTGTACGTCGTGCCAGGTCGCTGCTGCCTGGCCTGCAGGGGGGCGGTCACGAGTTGCGGTCGCCCTCGGCGTTGAACCCGTCACGGTCGCCGGACTCGCGTCCGGTATCGCGGCCCGCGGGCTCGGCGCCGCCGTCGTCGCGGCCCGCCTCGCGGACGCCACCACGGGTGCGGCGCCGGCGCGGCTCACGGCGTTCGGCCGATTCGCGGTCGCCCCGGTCGCTGCGCTCGCCGCGGTCACCACGGTCGGCGCGGTCACCACGATCGGGGCGGTCGGCGCGGTCACCACGATCGGGGCGCTCCGCGCCGCCGGACGGGCCCTCGGCCGCCTCCCGCTCGATGACCTCAACGGGCACGAGCGACAGCTTGCCGCGCTGGTCGATCTCGGTCACCTCGACCTGGATCTTCTCGCCCACCTTGATGACGTCGTCGACGTTCTCGATGCGCTTGCCGCCGTGCAGCTTGCGGATCTGGGAGACGTGCAGCAGCCCGTCCTTGCCGGGGAGCAGAGAGACGAACGCGCCGAAGGTGGTGGTCTTGACGACGGTACCGAGGTAGCGCTCGCCGATCTCGGGCATGTGCGGGTTGGCGATAGCGTTGATCGCCTGCCGCGCCGCCTCCGCCGACGGCCCGTCGGTCGCGCCGACGTAGATCGTGCCGTCGTCCTCGATCGTGATGTCGGCGCCCGTGTCGTCCTGGATCGAGTTGATCATCTTGCCCTTGGGGCCGATCACCTCGCCGATCTTGTCGACCGGGATCTTGATGGTGATGATCCGCGGCGCGTTCGGGCTCATCTCGCCGGGCGCCTCGATGGCCTCGCGCATCACGTCGAGGATCGCCAGCCTGGCCCCCTTGGCCTGCAGCAGCGCGGCGCCGAGCACCGAAGCCGGGATGCCATCGAGCTTGGTGTCGAGCTGCAGCGCGGTGATGACGTCACGGGTGCCGGCGACCTTGAAGTCCATGTCGCCGAAGGCGTCTTCGGCGCCAAGGATGTCGGTCAGCGTGACGTACTCATCGCCCTCGTTGATCAGCCCCATCGCGATGCCGGCCACCATCTCCTTGAGCGGCACGCCGGCATCGAGCAACGACATGGTGGATGCGCACACCGAGCCCATCGAGGTGGATCCGTTGGAGCTGACCGCCTCCGACACCTGTCGGATCGCGTAAGGGAACTCCTCGCGGGTCGGCAGGACCGGGATCAGAGCCCGCTCGGCCAGCGCGCCGTGCCCGATCTCGCGCCGCTTGGGCGAGCCGACCCGGCCGGTCTCCCCGGTGGAGTACGGCGGGAAGTTGTAGTTGTGCATGTAGCGCTTGGTCTTGTCGGGGTTGAGCGTGTCGATCATCTGCTCCATGCGCAGCATGTTCAGCGTCGTCACGCCCAGGATTTGGGTCTCGCCCCGCTCGAACAGCGCCGAGCCGTGCACCCGCGGGATCACGTGCGCCTCTGCGGACAACTGGCGGATGTCCTTCAGGCCCCGCCCGTCGATGCGGATCCGGTCACGGATGACCCGTTCGCGGACCAGCTTCTTGGTCAGCGCGCGGTAGGCCGCGGAGATCTCCTTCTCGCGGCCCTCGAAGTCGGGCAGCAGTTTGTCGGCGGCAAGCGCCTTGACCCGGTCGAGCTCGGCTTCGCGCGCTGCCTTGGCGGCGATTGTCAGCGCCCGCCGCAGCTCGTCGGTGACGGCCGCGGCGACCGCGTCGTACACGTCGTCCTGGTAGTCGGGGAACAACGGGTACTCGGCGCCCGGCTGCCCGGTCTCCTTCGCCGCGGCGGCCAGCCTGCTTTGCGCGGTGCACAGCACCTTGATGAACGGCTTGGCCGCCTCGAGACCTTCGGCGACGGTCTCTTCGGTCGGGGCCACGGCCCCGTCGGCGACGAGCCGCAGCGTGCTGGGGGTCGACTCGGCCTCCACCATCATGATCGCGACATCGCCGTCGTCGAGCACCCGCCCGGCGACGACCATGTCGAAGGTGGCGCGCTCCAGTTCTGGATGGGTCGGGAAGCCGACCCACTGCCCGTCGATGAGGGCGACGCGGACGCCGCCGATCGGGCCGGAGAACGGCAGGCCGGCGAGTTGCGTCGACATCGAGGCGGCATTGATCGCGACCACGTCGTACATGTGGTCGGGGTGCAGCGCCATGATGGTCTCGACGACCTGGATCTCGTTGCGCAGGCCCTTGACGAACGACGGGCGCAACGGCCTGTCGATGAGCCGGCAGGTGAGGATCGCGTCCTCGGACGGCCGGCCCTCACGGCGGAAGAACGAGCCGGGGATGCGCCCGGCCGCATACATGCGCTCTTCTACGTCGACGGTCAGCGGGAAGAAGTCCAGATTTTCCTTGGGCTGCTTCGACGCGGTGGTGGCCGACAAGACCATCGTCTCGTCGTCCAGGTAGGCGACGGCCGAGCCGGCCGCCTGGCGGGCCAGTCGGCCCGTCTCGAATCGGACGGTCCTGGTCCCGAACGAGCCGTTGTCGATGACGGCCTCGGTGCTTTGCGCTCCATCGATGCGCACAGCCTCCACGGGTTACCTCCTTTAGGTTGGGCGTCCCCGCGACCGTCTTCCCGTGTGGCGATGCGCCGGTCTTCGATCGAAGCCCTCGGCTCGCCGTGCGCCGTGCCGGAATGCGGGCGGAGCGGGCGGCGACCCGGAGGCCACTACCGAGGACCGGCCCTCGACGAATCGGGCCGGTGGCCGCGGGGCGGGTTATTCAGTTGGCAAGATGTTCAGTTG
>OBLR010000142.1_pt1 | contig 14073 bp, 14 predicted proteins | sample 1519891 | NCBI WGS metagenome assembly OBLR01 (sample SAMEA3113583, study PRJEB22503) | soil metagenome | reverse complement strand
TTGACCATTGTCTTAATTCATTTGAAATGTACGCCTCTGGAGCTCCACCACCAGCTACTATTGCTGGTTTTTCAAGGACGTCTTTCACTACCATCAATGCATCATGTACAGAGCGGTCAGCTTCATCGACGACTCTCTGAGATCCTCCTCTTATAAGAATAGTCACCGATTTTGGATTCTTGCATCCTTCAATGAAGACCCATTTATCTGTCTCAACTTTGCGTTCTTCGACCAGATCGGCTGAGCCTAGATCTCCCTCAACAAGATCGTCTAGATTGCTTACTATTCTAGCTCCTGTTGCTTTTGATAGCTTAAACATATCGCTTTCCTTAACGCGTCTTACAACGAGCACACCAGCTTTTGCAAGATAATGTTGTGCGATGTCATCTATGCCCTTCTGGCATAATACTATGTTTGCTCCTGATGATTTTATCTTGTCAACCATAGATTTGAGCATTTTATTCTCTTCTTCTAGAAACATTTGCATTTGTTGTGGATCATTGATACGAATTTCTGCACTCATTTCAGTCTTTTCAATTTCAAGAGCCGAATTAAGTAGCGCAATTCTGGCACCTTCAATTCTTTTTGGCATACCAGCATGGACTACCTCTTTATCAAGTACTATACCTTTAATCAGTTTTGTGTCATGTATCGATCCACCAGCTTTCTTCTCGACTTTTATATTGTCCAGGTCCACCTTCAAAGCTTGACCCTCATTGGTCTTCTCAGCTACCTGTCGTGTTGCATTGACAACTATCTGACTCAGTACAGGACTGTCATCAGAAACGAGCTTTGAATACATGCTTGTTGTAGCAATGTTTATCAGAGTATCTTTATCGTCCACATCTATCTTGATCGCAATCCTTTGTAATATTTTAAGAGCCTGCTCTGCTGCAGCCGTATAACCATCAACGACTACAGATGGATGAACTTCTTTGTTAATCAACTCTTCAGCTTTTTCTATCAATGCACCTGCCAATACCACTGAAGAGGTAGTTCCATCACCGACTTCATTATCAACAGATTTGGAAACCTCGACCATCATTTTAGCTGCTGGATGCTGAATGTCCATCTCTTTGAGAATTGTTGCACCGTCATTGGTAATTGTAACATCGCCCACAGTGTCAACTAGCATTTTATCCATGCCTCGTGGACCTAAGCAGGTCTTAACAACTTCAGCAACAAGCTTAGCCGCAGTAATATTGTTCCTCTGTGCCTCTTTTCCCTTATTTTCTTTTGTCCCTTCCCTCAAGATTAAGACCGGCATTCCGCCAGCGGTAGTTTGAACTGATGCCATTTTTCCATATATCACCTAATTAGAATATTACAAATCTTCTCAGGCCTCTTTTATACTTTTACACATCAAGAGTCTGTTAGATAAAAAAACTATGGTGAAGAGTGTTGTAGCCCTTTTCATATGCTTTAATACCTCGTTTCAAAAGAATGCAAAAATTATGGGTATTAATGAGCGGTCTTGAGTTTTTGACTCAAAATAAGTCTAAAATGAGTTGTCAAAAAGTAATAAACTATTGAAACATACAAATTGTATCCATATATGGACAATTCTGACGAAAGGTCATGGTGAACCTATGTTTTGGAGCAATTCTAATATAATTAAAAATCACTCAATCACTCAAAAAGGGACATTGACCACAAAGTTATGGGGTCACTCACTAGCGATATAGTGGTAGCAGTTCGACGCGCTACCGCATTATAAAATTTGTTTGAGTAAATAGATATTCTTGCATTTCTATTGATTAACTCATAGTCCCAATTTATCTCGTTTTATGCTAAATTTATCCTTAAATTTACGTATATCGATTGTAAATCTTTCATGTCTTCCCTCGCCTATCTTTTCTAGATCGTCAAATGCTTCCACTTCAAACATAACTCTCCTACCATTTGCTGAAATTACCTTGGATTTGAGTAGAACTTCTGCTCCGACAGGCGTAGCAGCTATATGCTTAACGTCAACAAGGGTACCTAGTGAATCGCAATTACGATCAGAACTAAATTGCTCTTTCAGGAGAAGTCGGCACGTTTCTTCCATCTCAGCTATTAAAGAAGGAGTTGAAAGAACGTTCTCTCCCTCCCATAAGAAGCTGGTCGTCTGAGCAGAGTTAATTTTTATTTTTCTCTCCTTCGTAGATCCAATTTTGATGGCAAAGCTCATAACATGTTACACCAAAACTTTGCTATTAAATAATACTTTCAGCCAGTCAGCCTGTCTATAGTCTTTTAGTCTCGTTCCATTTGGATTAGGATGCTGTGCTGTACTAAAGTTGGTGTAGGATACTCTTCGACTGATAAGCAGACGACTGCAAAGAAAAAGTAGGATTTGGGTAATTATCTACTGCGCCTTGCTGCTGAGGCTACGACATAAGCAAGTCCTACTACTAAACCAAATGCTAAGGGTATCCATACACCAAAGCTTTCTATTGTTGCCGGCACGATCTGTTGTATTAGATTATCTAACCCGAAAACCATTGCTTTATCATAGAAATCTGAGTATATTAGATTTTCCTGGATTTTACTTGGTTATATTTAAATGTACTTAGGAATTATTATTACCTTTGTCATATTTGTTTATGACTGGACCTAGAGAAGTCTTCGGTGTCCTTAAATTACCCTTCATAAAATTTGCGTATAATGAAAATGGAAAAGGAGCTGCGCAAGTTTTGCTCTAGGTGCAAGACTCATACTACACAGATAGTGGCTATTTACAAAAAGGGAAAAGATAGAAAAGTTGCAGAAGGTGCACGCAGGCACGCAGAAGACAAGAAGGGTTATGGTGGTCAAAAATTTCCGGAGCTTAAACGAACTGCTAAAACTACCAAAAAAATAACGTTACGATATACATGCAGAAATTGCCAAAGAAAAACAGTGAAGGAAGGTATAAGAATGCGCAAGTTAGAGATCCAAGCTTGATGTCGTGATTAAATATGCACAGAAAGAATATATTAATTCCAAAACCAAATAGCAGTTTCATATTAGTGCAATGTAATAAGTGCGAAAAAAAGAGGGTAATATTTTCTTATACTACAACGGATATTAACTGTGAATCTTGTCATGAACTTATCGCACAGAAGACTGGGGCGAGGGCTAATATTCTGGGTAAGGTATTAAATACGTTAGACTAATCACTAGGTCGCATCCAGAAGATGTGTGGATTTTATTACCGAATGTCTTGGCCACATATGAAAATATCACCTAACGGACTATTTTAGATAGCGTTTGTAAGTCTGGGCGACAGTAAGAGTTGTTAAGAATAAAGTAATCTTTCAGCAGTTTTAAGTTCTACAACTGTATTTATGTTAATTGCAATCTCTTTTTCATTCAATATCAAGTAGTTTTCCTCCAACTCTGAGTTGATTTTACATCTGGAAGAATTAATTAATATTATGCCTGAGTAGCAGTACTCCTTTGCTCCTATATTGAGGACTGAGCTTGGTAAGATGCCTAAACTCCCAACAAATCCCGTCTCCAATATAACAGAAGTACAGGGAAAATATGGCAAATAGCAGGTTATGATCCTATGAATTAGTAGTGGATTTAATAGCGGAAGATCTGCGGATACTACAAAAACCACAGCTGGTTTAACTTTACTAAGGACATACGACAGATCAAGGGAATAATTTACACCCCTACCTTCCAATACCTTAATCTTTCCTGAAGTATAATATTCATGGGTGTAAAGAAATGTACTAGTCGCTGGCGTATTTAGACTCGGCATTGCAATTATGCTTTCAAAATGTCCGTATCCGACAAGAGCATCTAGAACGCGTTCAATTAAAGTTTTGCTTCCTAGTTTCACCAATGACTTTTCCATAGATGAAGCCATTCGGTTTCCCTTCCCGCCACACATAACAACAGCTATCACTTTAGATCCCAATATCAGAAATTAAATGAAAATATAACAATGAGCGATGAAAGTCTGGAAATTTCATTTGATGCACCCAATACGTCACCAGAAATACCACCGAAGTTCTTATTTGAGGAATATTGTATAAGCATAGCGATAATCGTTGATGTACACAATGATACAACACCAGTTAGACCTGTAGCGAAGCAAATTAAAGGGAGGGTAATTCCTGTTGCTGCTGCAAACCTCCGTTTGTCCTTCATAGCTTTGGTAAATGGGGAACTCAGGCCTTCCCAAGCAGATTGTCCAAGATAAGCCTGTAACACCATGATATATTTTGCGATTACCTCAGACGCAATTATACTAGCTAATAGCTTCGCGCTAGTTGTGAAACTTGAAATCATTATTATCATGCCTGAAAGGTAGAGAATTAGTGCCACAGTTCCAGCAGAACCTATTGCGGGATCATCCATGGCCCTATGTTTTGCTTCTTTCCCACCTCTTGCCATTACGCCATCAGCAAAATCCGCAAGCGCATCAATGTGGCTTACGCCAGTGATCGTGACTAGCATTAATACAACAATAAAACCCACTACAAGTGTGGGAAAGTAAAAGGAAATCATATATGCTAGCACTCCAACAGCAAATCCTATTATTGCCCCTACAAGTGGAAAAAGATACATTGCGTGAGCAATGTAGTTAATATCAATATTCGACGACACTCTAAATACGGGTATTACGGAAAGAAATGATATCACCCCCTTAAGCTTCTTAAATACCAAAAACCATATCCCACCACCCTGTGATATACAATATAATTATACAGGGGATAGATACTATCACACAAAATAGAATAGTGGTTAGTTTCATAAGTATTATGGCGGTTCTGCATTTATCAACTGATGCAACTTCATAATCGTCTCCCAACGAATATTGTCCAATCTTCTCTAGCTTTATTCTTAAGGCTCCAGCCATACTTGCCATTGGATATCCCGCATTATAACTTAGAGTCTTATCGTGATCACGCTCTAAGATACGCAGTGAATTCTTCCAGTCTGCACCTATGATTTTAGCAGAGAAGACAATTAAAATTGCAGTAATTCTTGAAGGTATACTGTTCGCATACGTATCGAGTTTTGCAGACATCCATCCAATTTCATTGTAATAACTATCAGTGTAACCTATCATTGAATCAAGTGTATTAATTACCCTATATACAAATGCCCCTGCCGGACCAAGAAATGTATAGTAAAATAATGGTGAAACAATGCCGTCAACAATACTTTCCCCTATACATTCGATCATCGCGGATAGGATGTGCTGTTCGTCTAGTTGCGCCGTGTCCCTTCTTACTATCATTGACAGCTTCTGCTGAGCGCTTTTCCAATTATTTGCTCTTAATTCAAAGACAATTTCATCAATATGTTTTTCCATGCCTCTTACTGAGATTGTAACTTTCAAGAACAGAATAGATCCCAGAATTAGTATTAAACCTTCGAGCACATGAAGGCTTGCAGATACTGTAAGATGAATCGTAAGACCAAATGTGACAACCAAACCTGTCGCAAAAACAATCCCTTTTAGCTTTTCCTTCCTTGCGGATTTGTTATTATCTTTTAGTTTCGGTATAAAGAATTCAATGAGTTTACCCAACCATGCAACGGGATGATAACGGTTCGGAGGATCGTCCAGTAAAAAATCTACAGTAACCCCAATGACTAGTCCAGTAAGAAGATATTCTTGTACCATCTCTCTACTTCTCTTCCAGTATTTATTTAATCCCTTGAAGTATTAATTTCTCAATATTGACATTGTCTTTTATTACCTTTGAAAGAATATCGATTTGCCCATCACATGCTTCTAGTGACATTTCTGGGCTCTTCGGATTATGCCCATCTAGAGAATCTTCAGCCGGTAAACAAAAATTAACTCTGGGTATAATCCCTAATATCCTCTTTTTAGTAATTCTTTCGACAGATTTTATAGCTGGTATTAAAAGTGATTCATCCCCCTGGAACTTATTTATTATAAAGCCCTGAACCAAATCTTGATGGATTTTTTTTAATAGCCTCATAGTACCTACTATGCTCGCAAAACAACCTCCTCTTTCAATATCTGCAGTTATTAATACTGGTGTACGGATCCTTTCAGCAAGCAACATATTAGCTATATCGTATTTTGAAATATTAATCTCGGCAGGTGATCCCGCTCCCTCTATAATCACGAGATCGTTTTCTTTTCTGAGGCTCTGTAGGGACTCTAACACATTCATGAAGCCCTTCTGAAGAATAAAGTTATCATAATAGTCTCGTGCATGCATATCCGAGTAAAATCTACCATTTAAGATGACTCTGCTTCTATAATCTCCAAGAGGCTTAAGCAAGATAGGATTCATTCTTATATCCGGTTGTTTTCTTGAAGCAAACGCTTGTAGCGCTTGTGTTTGGGAGATTTCAAGTAACGTACCGGCAATAATATATGTATTCGAAGACATATTTTGGGCTTTGAATGGAGATACCCGAAATCCTTTGTCGGAAAAGATTCTACAAAATGCAGTTACAAGAGTGCTCTTGCCTGAACCAGAAGAGGTCCCCTGAATCATTAACAGTTGTGATAATTTCGATTTCAATTATCAACTGACTCCAGAGCGTCTAGTAGACGCAAATTCTCGTTATGAGTTTTAACGGCAACACGAACATATTTTACTCCCATGCCCATAAATGTACTGCAATCTCTAACAAGTACTCCCTTCTGCTCTAAAATCATATCTCTAAGCTCGATAGAGTTTTTATTCTCAAGATATATCAAAAAGTAATTTACATTAGAAGTGTGAGGGATAAACGTGTGCATTCTCTTAATTGTCTCTTGCAGAAAAGCTCGCTCCTTCTGTATTAGCGCTCTCGACTGCCTAAGGTGATTCAGATCTTTTAGAGAAGCTATTCCCGCTGCTTGTGCCAGTCCATTTACATTCCATGGGATTTGATTGCGAGATAAGCTTCTAGCGAGCCTCGGATTGCATATTGTATACCCAATTCTTAATCCAGCCAAGCCAAAAGACTTTGTCATCGATCGTAAAATTATCAAATTTTTGAATTCTTTGATCTTGTTTATCATGGTATCTGAATCAGGACCATAGTCAGCGAGTTCAATGTAAGACTCATCCACTAGAATTTTAGTAGAGGTGTCAACAGATTCAACTACCTTCTTTATCATTTTCGTCTCACACATCAGGCCTGTCGGATTATTTGGGTTGCATAAAAATATAGCATCAGAGTTCTTTGCATTTTCGATAATAGCATCAGGATCTAAAGCCAAATCATTCAATGGAATAAAAATAATTTCTGCACCAGCCCTTTTCGATGCGCTTTCATATTCACAAAATGTCGGAAAGGGTATTATTACCTTTTTTCTAACAAAAGTCTGAGCAAACCTATGGATTAATTCTGTTGCTCCATTTCCTACGCAAATCCATTCATCGTCCAAATCGTTTTCCAGATAATCTAATAATTTTTTCTTTAGAGATCTACATTCTGAGTCAGGATACTCGGAGGATAGTGAGAATGCATTTTCTTGTAATGCATCTAGAGTTAACCTAGAAATCCCCAGTGGGTTAACATTTGAACTAAAATCAACCTTAACCAAACTAGGATTTACTGAATATATTCCGCCATGTAAGCATGGCTTACTCTTTATCTCGTCTTCTTCCTTCATTACCCTATAGATTACAAACTCCTCGGTTTACCATAACTTCAATTACACATAAAAGTTATGTTTGGAAATATCTTGTTTGATTATTTTCTCACTTTTTCTATAATCGGAAACGGTTATTAGTTGCGCAACAACTATCCGCTATATGTTGAAAGCTGCACTAATTGGCGCTACAGGTGCTGTCGGTCAAGAGTTTGTAATCGCGCTTAATAAACATCCTTGGTTTGAGTTGACCCAAATTGCCTCGTCCCCCAGATCTGCGGGTAAAAAATATACCGATGCTCTTCGCGATAAAGACTCGGGAATTCTAAGATGGCATAACAAAGAACGGGTTCCGGATTATATAGAAGATATGATTGTTAGCAGAGTGGAAGACGTAAACTCACAGGAATTTGACTTAGTTTTTACGGCGCTTGAGTCAGATGATGCTAAGATTATTGAACCAGTGTTTGCAAGGTCAGTCCCCGTTATTAGCACTGCTGCTGCTTTTCGATATGAAAATGACGTTCCTATTTTGATTCCCGGGATAAATGATGAGCATGTCGAGCTGCTGGAAATCCAAAGAAAGAACAGAGGATGGAAAGGTTTTGTTGCTCCATTGCCAAACTGTACCACAACTGGTCTCGCAATCACATTAAAGCCCATCATGCAAGAGTTTGAAATAGAAGATGTCTTTATGACTTCAATGCAGGCATTATCCGGTGCGGGAAGGTCTCCGGGTGTTATTGCCCTAGACATAATGGATAATGTTATTCCATACATTCCAAAGGAAGAAGAAAAAGTTCAGGTGGAGACAAAGAAGATTCTGGGTGATTTGGATTCTGGGTCGATCAATTCTGCCCCAATAAAAGTCAGCTGTACTTGTACAAGAGTTCCTGTGTTGGACGGCCATACTGAAACAGTTTTTGTAGGAATGAGAAAACCAGCCGAACCAGCACAAGTCAAAGAGGCTATGATAAAATTCTCGAAAGCTGTATCAGTTCAGAATTTTCCTTCTTCTCCACAAGACTATATAATTGTTCATGACGATCCAACAAGACCACAACCCCGTATAGATAGAGAGACAAATGATGGGATGACAACTGTCGTGGGAAGGTTGAGGAGGGATACAGTTTTTGAATATGGCGTAAAGTATGTTCTGCTTTCTCATAATGAGAGAATGGGTTCTGCTAGAGGTGCTGTCTTGCTCGCGGAACTCTTGCGTCACAAAAAGATGATTTAGTACTTTTCATAAAAATAAATACAAACTTGAAAATAATACATTTATTAACCTCTAAATCACACATATATTAGGACATTACATGGACAGAATTGACGATCTAGACCTAAAGATTCTGAGCGAACTATCTAAAGATGCAAGTATTTCAGTACCTAAGCTCTCAAGGAAAGTAAATATTAATGCTTCTGTGGTCTACAGCAGAATTAAGCGACTAATTAAGAGAGGACTTATAAAAAAATTTACGGTGATAATTAACGACGAGGCTCTGGGTTTGAACGTCAAGGCCCTGACAGGGATTAATATGGATTCTAAATTGCGGGATAATGTTCTCAATGAGCTGTTTAAGATTCCAGAAGTCCGTGAAGTATCGGAGGTGACCGGTAGATTTGATGTCCTAGTAACTATGAATGCTCGATCTCTTGACGAAATGCATCAGTTGATTTCTGAAAAAGTGGGGCGAATAGAAGGAGTTCAAAAGACAGAAACTTTTATTGAGATGAGAAAAACTGCACGTGAATTGATCTACCCAGCCTCAATATCTAAGTAGCTATATTCTATTCATGATGCAAACAAAGAGATTATAGCTTATGATAGAATCAAAAATAGGTATGAAAATACTTTGATCCATCAAATGGTGGCTGTCGGTAACCAGGTAAAAAATTATTATGAACTCACGAAACCCAAGATTTGGTATCTGTTAGTCTTCACAGCATTTGCAGCTGCATTAACAGCATCTTTTTTGTTTGATGTATATGTTTCGCCTTTGACTTGGGTGTTGATTATTGGAGGAGTTGCTGCGGGTTCTGCTGCTGCTGATACACTCACAAGCTTCAATGATCGTGATATTGACGCGGTTATGGATAGAACCAAGGGCAGACCTATCCCATCGGGAAGAATCTCACCCAAGAATGCATTAACGTTTGGCCTGATATTGACAGTAATCTCATTAGTGTTTGCGTGGCTAATTAATATCTGGGCTTTTGCTCTAATGGTCTTCGGATTATTTGACAATATTATAGTTTACAGCAAATGGTTGAAAAGGAGAAGTCAGACAAATATCATCCTTGGTGGGTTTTCAGGTGGTGCGCCTGCTTTAATAGGATATGTTGCGGTGACTACGCAAAACATCGAAATCGGCCTGGTTATGGCAGGTCTAGTTTTTCTCTGGATACCTACGCATATCTGGAGCCTTGCATTGCATGCCAAAAAGGATTACGCAAGAGCTGGTATTCCTATGCTACCCGTAACTTCTAACGAGAGTAGGTCTGTTCGCATAATTGCTGGGACAACACTAATAATGGTAATATTTAGCGTTCTTCCATTTTTTTTTGATCAATTTGGGCTAATATATTTGATTACCGCTAGCATTTTTGGGATAGCAACGGTGATGTTGTCAATATGGTTGTTGGCAAAACCAAGTGAAAAGGCCTCTTGGACAGTTTTCAAATTCTCCAGTCCATATTTAGCAGCTCTTTTTATTGCATTTATGGTCGATGCATTATTCCATTAGTTAAGCTCCACTCAATCAGTATAATAAATTAACTCTTCTATTTTTTTGCTTGAAATCTCGTTGAACTAAATTTTGCAAATCTAACTTGTTTCAACTTGTGCCACATGACGAGCCATGTCACAGATAAGGACTTAATTCCTTCATGCATTAAGTTCTTTAACGTTAGACCTTGTTAACCTTTTAATGTTACGTTATACTGCATATATTGGCTGGTGACAATAGAGCGACAGTCGTCCAGTTTCGTCCAGGACGTCAGATCTCCAATCTGAAAACCCAGGTGCAAATCCTGGCTGTCGCATTTGAGCTAAAGCGTAGCGTTGAAATGGCCTTCTCAATTTTTCATTAGGCAGCATCTAATTTCTTGCAAGCTTCTACAACATTCTGATATCTTCCAAGAGGAACAATCTTTAACGCATTAAATACAGACCACTGCAATTCAATCATAAAACGTTCTGCTGAATGTGCACTTTCTGCATCCACCGTCCACAGAAATGTATGTTCTAGTGCTGAATGATATTGGTCTAGGATCGTTATTTTATTTTTATTGGCGATATTGTCAAGATCTTGAGCCATCTTTAGTACAATGTTTCTACTTCTAATATTGCTTAGCGGACACGATTCGGTCGTGTGGCTGCCGTAAATACCATACAATGCCATGATGAGAATACAATTATCTGCATTAATAAGAATTTTGACATAGAAGAGAATGTACATTTAACTTACTTCGTTTTCAGTTCTATTGCCAAATCCATGGCCTATAGACATTGTTGTCATAAATTCTACTATGGGAATGGCAGACCAGTGGTCGCTTTAAAGTTCAGAGGTATGTTATTTTTCTCCTCCTTTTCGCTCTCATCAGCATTATTGTCTTCCTCATCACTATTAGATTCTTGTTCGTCTCCAGCGCTTTGTTCCTCTTCCTCTTGTGATCCTTCTTGCTTTATATTGCTGGAAATATCATCCTCATTTACTTCAGTCGAGTCTTGGGATGCCGGTTCTTGTTCGTCCAGTTCCGGTTCTATATTTGCTACTTCTTCCTGATTATTATCAGTTTGTTCAACAGGGGCGCCTAAATCATTTGCAGAAGGTCCAGGAGTCGAGAGTAGCAGTCCATTCCCTAGCGATCCCACAGCCGGATCGACTCGTATTGACGACCTATTTCCGGAAAATTGCTGCGCATAAGCATTAATAATACTACCACTTACTGAAAAGATAACAAATAACATAGCTACTGCTAGGAGGGAATGCACTTTTTCATTGGTTGCTTTTTTACGATTAATTTTACTCACAAATAGATTACAGTTACCCTCTAGGAGAACTATATATTTGCTTAATGAGAAAGAAGCTAGGAACTCTAAGATATCGTCTAATTACTATTTTCTTCTGTATAAAGTATATTGGGTATTTAATTCATAACAAACGTTACCTAAGATTACAATGACTAATTACCAAATAGATATGTTCAGAGCGGACCACAAAAAAATCATCTAAAATTGATGAAATAGAACTGTCTCGCTTCAAATTAGTAATTGCATATCGCGGATACTTTGACAATCATGACAGCTCTGCTTATATCTCATACTTTACCTTGGGCAATCATGATAGTCACTGTTCCTGTAATTCTCTCTACTTTTCTAATACGTTCGGAAACAAGCTCTTTTAATCTCTCCTCATTATCTAATTCAACTTTTGCAATTATATCATACATCCCTTGTACCCTATAGACATCGACGATCTCAGGTATATCTCTTAACCTAGCCATAACGTCATCTTCGAATGGAAATTCAACATTTACGAGTAAAAATGCAGAGGTCACTGGCCAGAGTATAGTAGTAAACAACCTATATATCAGACTTTTCTAGCTTATAATAGGGTTAAACATTATTCAATATATTCTTCAAATCGAAAGCACGCAAACCGTATTCATGATAGATGGAAGGACTGATACACGATAGACATCTTGCAAGAATTGATGCAACTCTTGATGGTGTTAGTAAATCTTTATGAATTATGATGTTGTCGAACATTAACACAACCAGTAACTATTTTAAAAGACTTCAGAATCCCGCCACCTTCTAGCAGGATCTCTATTTTGTCCGTTGTATGTGAAGCCTGTGAAGCCAAAAAAAGATTTAGACTCACTAGCGTATGGACTTTCACGGTTGCGGTATACTGAAAAGTGTGCTCAGAGAATCAATGAGACTTATCCGCCTGTTGGGCACTCGGTTGATATGTTGAAAATGATTACTCGGGTGAGTATGTTATTCATGCTGGCTCTTCGACACTTATGAGTCAATTTGTTATGCATCCTGACCAGAGGATCCAGATACTGCGAGAAACAGAGGAATTTAATCCCAACAGATGGATAGAATTCAGGACCATTTACCAAGATTCAATTACTTTTCATTGGAGGAGGAATAAGAGGTTTATGTCGGAGAGCATTGCTCAGAAATGGACAATGCATCGGGCTGGATCCCGCAATCACGTTGCGTCCCAAATATAATGAATGCAATTCGTGTGCCATTGTCTCCTGTCTCAATCCTTTGGGCAGAAAGATTATGGTGGTTTAGTCAGCAGTATTTTGGGTTTCATAGGCGTCTGCCCTCCTTAGTTTCCGCATCAAGGCAATTATGGGGGAATTGATAGGCCTTTACCACATTTTTCGCAGTAAAACATATTGCATGTACAACATGCTACCATCCGTTTGCCCTCTCCGAGAGACTTGGGAGACAGAATAAAGTCATGTTCATGAGGAATTATGAGCGCAGTATACGTAATGGTATCTTCTCTGTGAATACACTTAAACAATCCTATAGAAGAGTATTTACTCTACTAGAATATAAATAAATTTGATAATTTATGAAAATTTTGTCTCTATGGAATCCAAATTATTTCGTTTATTTTCACAATATCTTTGAGTTAGTAGTCGACTATGACTATATCATAATCATAATCCGACGATCCAACATAGGAAGATATTTGTTCTGAACCAGTGACCTTAGCTCATGTAAGCTTATTCGATCGACCTCTATATTATACGCCACCTGACCAAAAAAGGCAAAAAGAGGAAATGCCCAAAATAACGCTTTTTGGCAAGTTGGTTCCAGCTATTCTAGTAACCCATAAGAAGCTGAGTCGATGAGTATTTCTCCATTATCCTCTCCCTCTCCCAATGCATTACCATAACTTATATCGCTAGCAACATTTAAGATAGCTCCCCATGGTTTGTCGTAATATATGTGAGAGAATATACTCGAAGATAATCGTAGGCCAATCGCACTATTCAGTTGGTAAGAAATACTGTAGAAGATGTGAGATTTATTTGTATCATGAAGGTTTATTCTGTCCGTGTTGTGGAATGCAACTGAGAACTACTCCTAATGATACAAAAGACAAAGCAAAGATAAGAAAGAGATCACAAAAACAGGTGATGCGTTAAGAAATGAGTCTATTCCCAGAAGAAAAATACTTGCAAAGGGAATAGGGTCTGAACAAAAAGCTTTTCCTTAAAGTGTTAAATGACTATTGCCTTAGCAATAAATGCTAGCGACCTTTTCCGACACAGCCTTTGATGTATCTCTTCTATTAGTACGTTATGCATAACAAAGTATATGTTGGATGTCGGGATAGGTTCAGATTACAAAAATGAACTCAGTTACTTCTAAAGTAGAGCCGTAGGAGGATTTAACGTTTCATCTCATTTTATGAAAAGAAAAGTAGCAGGCTAAGCGCAGGGCTCACCCGCCGCTCTATTCTTTGGTCCTTGTTGACCCT
>OBLR010000141.1_pt1 | contig 14122 bp, 11 predicted proteins | sample 1519891 | NCBI WGS metagenome assembly OBLR01 (sample SAMEA3113583, study PRJEB22503) | soil metagenome | reverse complement strand
GGCAAGGGCCAGCGCGCGTTGATCGTCTCGCCGCCCAAGGCCGGCAAGACGATGGTGCTCCAGTCGCTCGCCAACGCGATCACCACGAACAACCCCGAGTGCCACCTGATGGTCGTCCTGGTCGACGAGCGGCCCGAAGAGGTCACCGACATGCAGCGCTCGGTCAAGGGCGAGGTGATCCATTCAACGTTCGACCGCCCGGCCGAAGACCACACCACGGTCGCCGAGCTGGCCATCGAGCGGGCCAAGCGGCTGGTCGAGCTTGGGCACGACGTCGTCGTACTGCTCGACTCCATCACCCGGCTCGGCCGCGCCTACAACCTGGCCGCGCCGGCCAGCGGGCGCATCCTGTCCGGTGGTGTCGACTCGACCGCGCTGTACCCGCCGAAGCGGTTCTTCGGCGCCGCCCGCAACATCGAGAACGGCGGCTCGCTGACGATCCTCGCCACCGCACTCGTCGAGACCGGCTCCCGCATGGACGAGGTCTTTTTCGAGGAGTTCAAGGGCACCGGCAACATGGAGTTGCGGCTCAGCCGCCAGCTCGCGGACAAGCGGCTGTTCCCCGCGGTGGACGTCGACTCGACCAGCACCCGGCGCGACGAACTCCTCATGCCCGCCGACGAGCTCCGGCTCATGTGGCAGCTGCGCAGGGTGCTGCACAGCCTCGACGCGCAGCAGGCCATCGAGCTGCTGCGCGACAAGATGGCGGAGACCGGCTCCAACGCGGAGTTCCTGCGCCAGATCGAACAGACCACCCCCGGCGCCTCCGGTAACGGCGCCGGCAGGGGCACCGGCCGCCGGGTGGCCGCCGCCCGTTGGTAGCACCGCTCGAATGCCGCGGCAGGACCGGCCAGGTGCACCGTGTGGGCCCGCCGACGCGGTTGCGAGTTCGCGGAAAGCGACGCCCGCAGGACCGCCCGCGACCGGAACGGTGCCGGAGGCTTACACGCCTCTTATCCGGGGAGAGGCATGCTGAGTACATAACGATTTCGCCGCAGGCGAGGTAGGGGTAGCGGTGACCGCAAGCGCTGTCGCGTGGACGCCACCGAGCTGGGAGGAGATAGTCCGGGAACATTCGGCTCGAGTGTTCCGGCTGGCCTACCGGCTCACCGGCAACAAGCACGACGCCGAGGACCTGACCCAGGACGTCTTCATCCGGGTGTTCAGATCATTGTCGTCGTATTCCCCCGGCACCTTCGAGGGCTGGCTGCACCGCATCACGACCAACCTGTTCCTCGACCGGGTGCGCCGCAAGCAGCGCATCCGCTTCGACTCCCTGCCCGATGACGCGGCCGACCGCCTGCAGGGCCGCGAGCCGACCCCCGCCAACGCCTTCGATGACCGACATCTGGAGGCCGACATCCAAAGCGCTCTAGACGCCTTGTCGCCGGAATATCGGGCGGCCGTCGTGCTGTGCGACATCGAGGGACTGACGTACGAAGAGATCGCTGCCACGCTGGGTGTCAAGTTGGGCACGGTGCGCAGCCGCATCCATCGCGGCCGGGCACAGCTGCGCCGGGCCTTGGAACACCGCGCCCCCGTCCATCGCGCCTGACCGCCCGGCTCGCGCCGGCGTGCGGGCGCATGTTTTTTCGCGTCACGCGATCATCGCGCCGTTCTCATGGCGCAGGGTGCGCGCGCGAACCTGGACGTGATTTCCGTCACTATGACCGGTCGGTAACTTAGGATTACCCTCGTAGTGTGGACATTGTCTTCGAGCGTCGTGGCACCGGTCCGCCGCTGGTGCTTTTGCACGGCATTGGCCACCGATGGCAGGCGTGGGAGCCGGTCTTCGACCTGCTGGCGGCCGAGCGCGACGTCATCGCGATCGACCTGCCCGGCTTTGGCGCCTCTCCGCTGCCGCCCCCCGAAACCACGTACGACATCGGCACCGCGATGGGCATTCTCGGCGCGTTCTTCGCCGAGCTGAGCCTGGGCCGCCCGCATATCGCGGGCAACTCGCTCGGCGGTCTGTTCGCGCTCGAGGCGGCCGACCGAGGGCTCGTCAGCTCGGCCACCGCCCTGTCCCCCGCGGGCTTCTTCACTTCGCTGGAGCTTCGGTACGCCACGACGACGCTGCGCGCCTCATGGTTCGCCGCCGGCGTGCCGGCGCCGTTGATCCGTCTGCTCGCCCGTGATCCGCGCCGGCGCAAGCTGCTGTTCGGGCACATCTACGGGCGCCCCGAGCAACTCGACGTGGAGACGCTGATCGCCGACGCCAAGGCCCTGCGGGCCGCGCCCGGCGCAGCCTGACCGCCTTCGCCGGTACGTGCGACAGGGTGCCGGTCACGATCGCGTGGGGCACCGAAGACCGGCTGCTTCGCCAGGGCCAGGCCGTCCGGGCCCAGCAGCGGCTGCCGGGGGCTCGGTTCGTCTGGCTACAGGACTGCGGGCACGTCCCGATGGGCGACAATCCCGAGTTGGTCGCCAAAGTCCTCCTCGAGGGCAGCTCGACGCCGCTGCTCGAAGCTGACCGGCCCGGCGACCAGGGCCAGGTGGCGAAAACCTCCGCCTGAGATCGTTCTTCGTCGGTCGCGTTTCGGTTTCGTTCGGCTCGGTTCTGAACGATTCGACGGCGTTCGGCGGAGTTCGAGAGCGTACGGAAAGCGCCTCGCCGTGCTCGATGGCGCGTTGCTCGTCGGCGCCGTGTGGGAAAATCGGATCTTCGATACCGATGGACAACACAGTGGGTCGGCCATTGCCGGGCCGCACCGGGCAGCTCGCCACGTTCGAGAAGATCTTCGACGCGGCGGGTTCTGCTGTGCACGTCGTCGTCGACGGCGAGCCGGGCAGCGGCCGTACGGCACTGCTCCGCGCCGCCGCCGACCTGGCGGTCGGGCGCGGCTTCCAGGTCGCCTGGGCGCAGGCGCGCGACACCGAACGCGCGCGACCCTTCGGGGTGGCCCGCCAGATCCTCGCCCCGGTGACGCGCGCCGCGATCGTGGGCCTCGGCGACACCGCGACCTTCGCCGCGCTGCACCGGCTGTATGAGTCGACCCGCAAGCTCGCCGCCGCGTCGCCGCTCTTCCTCGTCGTCGACGATCTGCAGTGGTGCGACGCCGCGTCGTTGCGCTGGCTCGGCTTTTTGACGCGGCGATCCGCCGGCCTGCCGCTCGTGCTCGCCGTCGCGCGCACCACCGGCATCGACCCGGCAGGCGAGGTGGCGCTGGATGAGCTGACCGAGTCGTTCGTGCAGATGCGGCTCGGGCCACTAAGCGACGACGACGTCGCGCAGATCGCGCGGCGCGCCCTCGGCGCCGAACCCGCCGAGGTGTTCAGCGCCGCCGTGCATCGGGTGACCGGCGGCCATCCCGGGCTGCTCACCGCCGTGCTCGCGGACGTCGCCGCGGCCCGGCTGCCGCCGTCGGCGCAGACGGCCAGGCGCCTCGCCAACCAGGTGGGACCCACCGTGGACCGCTGGGTACGCGACCGGCTGCACGGGGCATCCCCGTACGCCGAGCGACTCATCAGGGCCGTCGGCATTCTCGGCGAGCGCGTCGGTGAACGTGCCGGTGAACGTGCCGGTGTACGCGGTGAGCGCTGCGGCGTGCTCACCCAGCGGGCCGAGCCGGATCTGGTCGCCGAACTCGCCGGGCTCGGCGTCGAGGCGGCGACCGAGGCGACCGACGCGCTGGTCGCTGCCGGGCTGCTCCGCGCCGACGACCGCACGCTGCGATTCAGCCGGCCCATCGTGCGGACCGCCGTGCTGAACGGGATGTCCGACCTGGACCGGTTGCTCGCGCACGCCAGGGCGGCGCGGCTGCTGCACATTCGCGGCGCCCCCGCCGTGCACGTCATCGAGCACCTGCTCGCCACCGAGCCGATCGGCGACCCGTGGGCGATTCCCGTGCTGCGGGCCGCCGCCCGCGCGGCCCTCACCAGCGGAGCCTGGGGGCAGGCCGCGACCCGGTTGCGCCGGGCGCTGGCCGAAGCGCAGTCCGGCCCCGACCGGCTGGACCTCCTTCTCGACCTCGGCCAAGCGGAGCTGCGCACCAACGTGGCGGACGCCGTCGCGCACCTCACCGAGGCGTTCGAGACGGCCGCCGACCCGCATACCGTGGCCAGGATCGCCGAGCACCTCGCCGCCGCCACCTGCGAACGCGAAGACGCCAAGGCCGCGATCGGCGTACTCGACCGGGCCATCGCCCGGCTCGCCGGCGACGGCCGCTCCGCACGTCCGGCGCACGCGGCCCGCACGGCGCATCCGGCCGGCGCAACCGACGCGGCGGCCGCGGCAGACGCAGGCGAGGCGGCAGACGCGGACCTCGTCGCCGACCTCGACATCCTCGCGCTCGGGATCGGCGCCGGGGTGACCTCCCTGGCCTACGCCCACCGGATCGAGCGGCTCAGGTCGCGTGCCGCCGAACGGCCCGGCGCGGCGCGCGCCATCGCGGGCATCACGGCCTACCGCCTGTCGGCCGCAGGTCGGTCCAGGCGGGAGAGCATCGCCTTGGCGCGCGACGTGCTCGCCCTCGGTCCGCCGGAGGCGATGCGCGACTTTTACGCTTACCGCAACGCCGCGCTCAGCCTCACCCGCGCCGGCGAGCTAAACCTGGCGTGGCGCTGCGCCGACGTGCTGGTGGCCCGCGGCGCCGCGCTCAATCAGCCGACCTTCGCCGGCAACGGTCACGCCTTGCGCGGGGGAGCAATGTTGCAGGCCGGCCGGCTCGCCGACGCCGTCGACGAAACGCATGCGGCGCTCACCGCGCACTCGGAGCTGTGCCGTGACTCCGGTCCGCAGGGCCCCGAGGTCTACCTCATCGAGGCCTACCTCGAACTCGGCGAGCCGGCGGAGGCGGCGCGGCTGCTCGCCCGCATCGGCCTGCTGGGCGGCGCGCCGATGCCGTACTGGGCGATGGATGCGCTGGAGAGCCGCGGCCGCTATCGACTGCTGAGCGACGACCCAGAGGGCGCGCTGTCCGATTTCCTCGAGGCCGGCCGGCAGCTCGTCGACTCCGGCGTGGTCAATCCGGCGGCCGGGGCATGGCGGTCGAACGCCGCGCTCGTGCTGCACCGGCGGGGCGACGGCGCGGCGGCCGGCCGGCTGGTGGCCGAAGAGCTCGCGCTGGCCCGGACCTGGGGCGCGAGCGGACCGATCGGCGTGGCGCTGCGCGCGAGCGGCCTGATCCGCGGCGAGGCGGCGGCGCTCGAGGAGTCGGTCGCGGTCCTGGCCGGTTCGCCCGCCAGGCTGGAGTACGCCAGGTCCCTGTACGAGCTCGGCCGGTTCCGGGTGGAGCGCAGGGAGCGAGACGAGGCGCGCGGCCTGCTGCGCGAGGCCTACGTCATCGCCATGGACTGCGGAGCGGCCCCGTTGGTCAGCCGCATCGGCGCAGCGTTGACCCGGGCCGGGGCGCGCCGCCCGCGCCCGCGGCCGAGCGGCGTCGCCGCGCTCACCGCCCAGGAGCGGCGCATCGCCGAACTGGCCGCAGCCGGTGCGACCAACAGGGAGATCGCCGAGGCGCTCTTCCTCATCCAGCGGACGGTGGAGACCCATCTGACCAGCGTCTACCGCAAGCTCGGCATCAAAGGCCGGCGCACCCTCGCGGCGGCCCTCGCCGGCTGACCTGGTCACGCTGAGTCCGGTGAGGCGGTTGAGGTGTATGTGGTCGGCGGGAGCCGTCTTTGCCGTTTTCAGACGCTATCTAACCGGGTTCCGGAGGGGTCTTAAGGGAACATTTGGGGTATAGCTCTCTGCTACGCGGAGGGACGGAAAACAATGGGCAGGGATGTCGCCCCCATCTCCGTCAGCCGAGAAGACCGGCGGCGGTATCGCGAGAAGGTCCTACGGTGTCTGGACGCGCTCGCGCACATGCTCAAAGAATCCCAGTTCGATTTCGAGCACCCGCACATCGGGCTCGAGATCGAGCTCAACCTGGTCGATGAGCGCGGTCATCCCGCGATGCGCAACGCGGATCTGCTCGACGCGCTCGCCGACCCCACCTGGGCAACCGAGCTGGGCCAGTTCAACCTGGAGATCAACGTGCCGCCGCGCGAGCTGGGCGGCGGCGGGACGAGTGAGCTGGAGCGCGAGGTGCGCGCCGACCTCAACCACGCCGTCGAACGCGGCCGCGAGGTCGGCGCCCGGCTGGTGATGATCGGCATTCTGCCCACGCTGCGCGAAAGCGACATCGGCGCCGACTCGCTGTCCGCCAACCCTCGCTACCGGCTGCTCAACGAGCAGATTTTCGCCGCCCGCGGCGAGGACATGTACATCGACATCGAGGGCACCGAACGCCTGTCCACGTACGCCGACACGATCATGCCGGAGGCGGCCTGCACGAGCGCGCAGTTCCATCTGCAGATCAGTCCGGACGACTTCGGCAGGTATTGGAACGCGGCCCAGGCGGTGGCCGGGGTCCAGGTCGCGCTCGCCGCCAACTCCCCGTACCTGTTCGGCAAGGAGCTGTGGGACGAGACCCGGATCCCGCTGTTCGAGCAGGCCACCGACACCCGTCCCGAGGAGTTGAAGGCCCAGGGCGTACGGCCGCGCGTGTGGTTCGGCGAGCGCTGGATCACCTCGGTGTTCGACCTGTTCGAGGAGAACACGCGCTATTTCCCCGCGCTGTTGCCGGTCTGCGAGGACGAGGACCCGTTCGCGGTCCTGGCGGCGGGGCAGGTCCCGCGGCTCGGTGAGCTGACCCTGCACAACGGCACCGTCTACCGATGGAACCGCCCGGTCTACGCGGTGGTCGACGGCAAGCCGCACCTGCGGGTCGAAAACCGCGTGCTGCCGGCCGGGCCGACGGTCGCCGACACCGTCGCCAACGGCGCCTTCTACTACGGGCTCATCCGGGCCATCGCCGCCGCCGACCGCCCGGTGTGGACGCGGATGTCGTTCGCCGCCGCCGAGGACAACCTGCATAGCGCCGCGCGGTACGGCATCGACGCGACTCTTTATTGGCCCGGGCTCGGCGACGTGCCGGTCACCGAACTCGTGCTGCGCCGGCTGCTTCCCCTCGCGTACGAGGGTCTGGACGGATGGGGCGTCGACCGGTCCAAGAGCGACCGGCTGCTTGGCATCATCGAACAACGCTGCCTCACCGCCAGGACGGGCGCCACCTGGCAGCGCTCGACCGTGCACGCGATCGAGAAGTCTGGCCGCGCCGACCGGCCCGAGGCGCTGCGCCGCATGACCCAGCGGTACATCGAGCACATGCACAGCAACGAACCGGTGCATACGTGGCCCATCAGCGGCTTAGAACAGCGAAGCCCACCCCCCGGCGCGGCGTGCCCACCCCCTTTGCCCACCCTGGACGGAAGGTGGGAGAGTAGGACCACATGACACGCGACGAGGTTGGCGATGAGCAATCCTCCTAAGGTTCTCTCCGGGACCGGCAACGCCATCGACGAACGATTCGGGCTGGCCCGGTTCTCGAACAAGGCCATCAAGAAGGCGTTCCCCGACCACTGGTCGTTCCTGCTCGGCGAGATCGCGATGTACTCGTTTTTCATCATCATCGCGACCGGCGTCTTCCTGACGTTCTTCTTCAAGCCGAGCACGGCCCAGGTCGTCTATGACGGCTCGTACGTCCCGCTGCGCGGGGTGCGGATGAGCGAGGCCTACGAGTCCACGCTGCACCTGAGCTTCGATGTGCGCGGCGGCCTGCTCATGCGGCAGATCCACCACTGGGCGACGATCCTGTTCCTCGGCGCGATCGTCATCCACATGCTGCGCAACTTCTTCACCGGCGCGTTCCGCAAGCCGCGCGAGCTCAACTGGCTGATCGGCGTCGTGCTCTTCACGCTCGCGCTGCTGAACGGCCTGTTCGGCTACTCGCTGCCGGACGACCTGCTGTCCGGCACCGGGCTGCGCATCCTGCAGGGCGTCATACTGTCGCTGCCGCTGGTGGGCAGCTACCTGATGTACTTCCTGTTCGGCGCCGGCGGCTTCCCGGGTGAGGATCTGATCCCGCGGCTGTTCACCCTGCACGTGCTGCTGATCCCGGGCATCTTGTTCGCGCTGATCCCGCTGCACGCCATCGTGCTCACCTGGCGGCAGACGCACACCCAGTTCCCCGGCAAGGGCAGCGGCATCGGGACCGTACGCGGCTATCCGTTCTTCCCGGTCTTCATCGCCAAGACCACGGCGTTCTTCATCTGGGTCTTCGGGGTGACCGCGCTGCTGGCGACGTTCTTCCAGATCAACCCGATCTGGCTGTTCGGGCCGTACAGCCCGGAGGAGATCAGCGCCGGCTCCCAGCCCGACTGGTACATGGGCTTCCTCGAGGGCGCGCTGCGGATCATGCCGGCGTGGGAGATCAACGCGCTCGGCTATACGTTGCCGATGAGCGTGATCGTGCCGGCGCTGGTCGTGCCGGGGGTGTTGTTCACCGGGTTGGCGGTCTATCCGTTCCTGGAACGCTGGGTCACCGGCGATCGAGCGGTGCACCACCTGCTCGACCGGCCCCGCGACGTGCCGCCGCGCACCGCCATCGGCGCCGCGGGCGTCACCTTCTACGGCCTGCTGTGGGCCGCCGGCGGCAACGACCTCATCGCTTTGACCCTCGACATCCCGCTGTTCTGGACGACATGGTTCTTCCGGATCACGGTGATCTTCGGGCCGGTGATCGCGTACATCGTCACCTACCGGATCTGTCTCGGGCTCCAGCACAACGACCGCGAACTCGTCCACCACGGGCTGGAGACCGGGATCATCAGGCGGCTGCCGAGCGGTGAGTACATCGAGGTCGAACGCCCGGTCAGTGGCGAGGAAGCCGCACCCATCACCGACGCGCGACTGCCCGCCGCGGTGGCGCTGGCCCGCCCGGAGGCCGAAGGCGTGTCCGCGCCCGAGGCGCGCAAGCCGCTTGGGCGGCTGCGGGTGGCGCTCAACCGCCGGTTCGTGGCCGATCTCGGCGAACCGCCGGAACACGAGGGCAACGGCGACCGCCGGGCCATCGAGGAGCGGGCGCACCACGAGTAGCCGCCGGCCAGGGCCCGTCGCCTACCGCGCAGCGGGCCCGGTCGGCCCCACCTCCTGACCAGGGGGCCATCAGCGGCGGAGTCCGTCCAGCACGCGCGGCAGCCGGGCGAGCGGTGCCCACACCGCGCGCAGTACGGACCTCAGCCATGCGGTCAGCCCGCCAGACGGCGCGTGGGTGGGGGTCGCCCTGCGCCGCCACAGGGTAAGGCAGGCGGCGAGCCATAGTACGGCCGTCTCGAAGACGATCGTGATGGCGAGCACGGTGACCCAGGCCCGCCGGGAACCGGCCACCGGCTCGGCCCGCACGATCGACAACTGAGGCGGATCAATCATGCTCGGGTCCTGGCCGGCCTGCGGTCCGGCCGCGGGCGGCGACGTGCCGGCCTCCGGCAGGACGAGCGCCGGGTCCGACGGAGACGGCCAGGCCGCGCCGGGAGCGGCCGCGTCTCCGGATGCCGGCGGTGGCGGCGGGGCGACAGAGGGCAAGGGGGCGACAGGCGGCGGGACAGCGGGCGGTTCCAGCGCGACCGGCGGTTCCGGTACGGCCGGCGGTTCCGGTACGGCCGGCGGGCGCCCGGGCCGCAACGGCGCATCGCCACGGTGGCCAGGCCGCCCAGGCCGCCCGGCCGACGTGGGCTGGTGAGCGCCGGCCGAATGCGAAGCGCCCCGCCGCGACCCGGGAGGACGCGCCGCAGACACGGGCGACCGCGGCGACCGGGCCGACGACGTGGCCGACGGCGCGGCGACGGTCGTCTCAGCCGTGGCGCTGGACGTGGTGGTCACGGTCACCAGGACGGGCGGCGCCGTCGGGCCGGGCGGCCGGGGCACGCGGGCGGCGAGATCGAGATCCGTCCGGCCGGAGACGTCGCCGAGCGCGCAGCGCAGTCGTCCGCCGTTGCGGCCGGTACGGCAGATGCTCGGCACCGCGACCCAGGTGGCGGCCGGTTCGATCGCGGCGGTGACGCCGACCCCGCGCGCGCTGCCGCCGATGGCGCGAACGGTCACGGTGAAGTCGATGAACTCGGCGTCGCCGACGACCGTGCGCGCGGTCGTCACGATCGTGGTGACCAGCCGCAGGTCCTTGGGCGCGGACCACGCCGGACGGGCGAACAAGGCCGGAAGCGCCACTCCCGCCGCGCAACCGACAACTGTGACGGCCGCCCCGATGCGCATAGTCTCAGCCCCTCCACGACCTGGTCGGCCGGGAGGGGGTGGCCGTTACTGGACCCGGCGTTGTGAGTATTACCGCCTGATCGGCGGAGATAACCCCGTGATCCACCTGCTTTCATATAACGAAAGGATGACTCCGTAGAATCGAAGTAGCCGCTCGGCCTGGAGAGGAGTGGCTACCGTGGCCGACGCCGTACGCTCTCTCGAGCGCGCGTTCGAGCTGCTCGAGCACCTGGCCGACGCCGGCGGTGAGCTGGCACTGTCTGAGCTGACCGCGGCCTCCGGCCTGCCGATGCCGACGATCTATCGGTTGTTGCGCACCCTCGTGAATCGCGGCTACGTACGCCAGGCGCCGTCGAAGCGATACGCCCTCGGTCCCCGGCTCATCCGGCTCGGCGAAAGCTCGAGCAGGCTGCTCGGCGCCTGGGCGCGACCGGCATTGGCGCGGCTGGTCGACGAGGTGGGCGAGACCGCGAACATGGCCCTGTTCGATGGCGACACCGTGGTGTACGTCGCGCAGGTTCCCTCCCGGCACTCGATGCGCATGTTCACCGAGGTCGGCCGGCGGGTGCAGGCACACTGCACCGGGGTGGGCAAGGCGCTGCTCGCGCAGTTGCCCGCCGAGTCGGCCCGCACGCTCGTGTGCCGCGCCGGTCTCGAGGCGCACACCCCGCACACGATCACCGACCTCGAGGTCCTCATGCGCGAGCTCGACCTGATCCGCCGCCGCGGTTACGCGCTGGACGACGAGGAACAGGAGCTGGGGGTGCGGTGTGTCGCAGTGCCGGTCGCGGGCGCGCCGGCGCTCAGCGCGATCTCGGTGTCCGGGCCGTCCGGCCGCCTCACCCGCGCGACGGTCAACGACGTCGTGCCACTGCTGCGCCGCGCGGCGGAGCGACTCGCCCGCGACTTCGCCACGTCATAAGACAAGTATGGATGGGACGGATAAATGGGTAGGAGGGCGCCATGAGCGATCTCACCGTCGCCGTACTGGGCACCGGCATCATGGGCGCGGCCATGGCGCGCAGCCTGCTGCGCGAGGGCATCGGCGTGCACGCGTGGAACCGGACCAGAGCCAAGGCCGAGCCGCTGACGTCCGCCGGGGCCCGGGTCTGCGACGAGCCCGCCGAAGCGGTGGCCGGCGCCGCGGTGGTGCTGACCATGTTGCGCGACGCCGATGCCGTCGAGGAGGTCATGGCGGGCACGTTGGCGGCCCTCGACGACGAGGCGGTGTGGGTCCAGACCGCCACGGTGGGCGCGGCGGCGGCCGATCGGCTGGCCCGGCTCGCCGCCCAGCGGGACGTCCCGTTCTTCGACGCCCCCGTGCTGGGCACGAAACAGCCGGCCGAAGAGGGCAAGCTGCTGGTCATGGTGTCCGGCCCGACGGCGCACCGGCCGCTGGCACAACCGGTCTTCGACGCGATCGGCGCCCGCACCACGTGGGTCGGCGAGGGCACCGAGGCCTCTCGCCTCAAACTCGTCGTCAACAGCTGGGTGCTCGCGTTGACCACCGCCATCGGCGAAGCCATGGCCCTGGCCGACGGGCTGGGGCTCGACCCCAAGCTGTTCCTCGAGTCGATCGCGGGCGGACCGCTTGATGTTCAATACGCCCACACCAAGGGCGGCGCCATCTTGAGCGGCGAGTACCCGCCCAGCTTCAAGACCGAGACGGCCGTCAAGGACGCCGAGTTGGTGGTGCAGGCCGCCAGCGCCGCCGGCCTGTCGCCGCGCCTCGCCGAGGCCGTACGCGACCAGATGCGCCGGGCTGTCGAACTGGGGCACGGCGAGGACGACATGGCCGCCGTCTACCACGCCGCCCGCGATTAGGTCCGGGCCGGCCGGGTGGCGGACGCGGATAACACAGGTGCCGGCCGACGGCGTGCGGTCGCGTGATCGGCGTGCCGCGTGCTGGCGCGGGCTTTGCCGGAGCTCCCCCCGGATCGTTGCCGACATGGGGGCGCCGTTGTCGTCGGCTCCGTAGAGTGTCCTCGACATGCGAGAGGTCCGGTCGATCCTCGACGGAACGGTACCTGCTTGGATTTGTCGCCGTAGGTCACCATATGCCCACCCAAATACCGCAAGCTTCCGCTGATTGGCCGGAAATTCTCGGCAGCCAGTGCGAACATGGCGTTTTGGGAGCCGCGGCCCGCGCTCCCCGGCAGATGCCTCGAAGGAGATGGCAGAGGACCGCGATGAGTGGCGATGAGCTGGCCCGGCCGCGCACCGGAACGGCCATGGGCGTGCCGTACGTGGCGTTGCCGCCCACCGCGGCCGACGCGGACCCCGACGGGGTGCCGCCGCTGATCGTCGCCTGGCCGGGACGCCGGCCGCCGCGCACCGAGACCGCCCTCGCCGCCGCCGTCCCGTTGACCGGCATCCCCGGCTGGCGGGTCTATGTCGGTCTGCCGGACGGCACCGCCGAGGGGGAGGTCGTCGAGCGCGCGGCGAGCGACACGCCCGCGCTCCTCGCCGAGGTGCGCACGGACCTCGGGCTGACCGACGGCCCGATCGGGCTCGCCGGGTTCTCGCTTGGCGCCACCGTGGCGCTGCGCGTGCTCGTCCGCCGGGAGGTGGCGGCGAGCGCCGCCGCGCTCATCGCGCCGCTGCCGCTCGCCGGGCACGGCGCCGCCGACCTGGCCCCCGACGTCGCCGGAGCCGTCGCGGCCGGCGACCCGGCGCTGCTGCTGGCGGGCGGCGGCAACGACGACGCCGTCCCGCCGTCCGAGTTGGCCGCCCTGCGCGACCGACTGCGGACGGCCGGTGTGTCCGACGTCGAGATGGCCGTTTTCCGCATGGGCCACGCGCTCGCCGCGGAGCCGGGTACGGACGCGCGGCCGCAGATCGCCGAGGCGATCAGCGTGGACGCCGCCCTCACAGACTGGTTCCGCGCTCACTTGGGGGTCCGTCCGCGTGGGCTGTCCGACCCGGCTCCGGCGACGATGCGCGGCGCCACGGTGTAGTCCCCGGCGCAACCCGGGGCTCACGGAAACGTGGCGCCTATGCCGGTTGTGCAGTTTATGCAGGTTGTGCCAGTTGTCCCCGGCTCGTTCTGGTTCAGGACCTGGCGAGAATCTGGTACCTGACCGGGATCACCCCCGAACCCATCCCGCCGACCGCCTTCATCGCGGCCCTGGACAGGTCGAGGCAACGACCGCTGATGTAGGGACCGCGGTCGTTGATCCGGACGATGGCGGATTCGCCGTTGTTCTTGTTGATCACCCGGACCTTGGTGCCGAACGCGAGCCTCTTGTGCGCGGCCGTCATCTCACTCGGGTCGAAGGGCTCCCCGCTCGCGGTCATCTGGCCTTCGTCGTAGTAGGACGCCTCGCACGATCCCCCGCCCACAATTTTGTATGCGCCGGTTGACGCGGACGAGCGCCGTGAGCGGTCCCCGGCGGGCTTGGTCGCCGATGGTTTCGCGGTCTTCGCCGTCTTCTTCGTCGGCGTCGGCGACGCTGTCGGCAGCGGCTCACGGGTGGCCCGGTGAGTGGCCGAGCGGGCGGCCCGGTCCGGCGCCTGGTAGGCGAAGCCCGCCTGCTCACGCATGGCCTGGGCGCCGCCGTGATCCGCGGAAAAGATGCCGGTGGAGATGATCAGCAAACCGGCCGCCGTGGTCGCGGTGAGCGCGATGCCGGCGGCGAGTGATTTACGTAGACGGACAACGGACTTTTGGCGATGCTTCTCAGCGCTACCCACAAACCATCCTTCGTTAGGGAACAGGACGGCGGCCACCACAATGAGGGGTGACCGCGATGTGCGGCGCCGGCATTAGGTAAGCCCCCGTCGGACCGCACACAAGCCCAAGACGTTACGGCGGCTTGACCACTGGTCGACAACAATCTCCGTGGTCTTGTGGGATATCTCACCGCAGATTTGGCGTTATGAAGTGGAGTGCATACGCATCGTCAATAATTTTGTAGATCAACTTTGCGGAGAGCGAAATCTACTGATCAAGGAGTTGGGTAGATGATCTAGGCTGGCCGCAGAAAAGCGCAGCACAAAGGGGCGGGCCGCCATTGCGAATGGCGA
>OBLR010000140.1_pt1 | contig 14130 bp, 8 predicted proteins | sample 1519891 | NCBI WGS metagenome assembly OBLR01 (sample SAMEA3113583, study PRJEB22503) | soil metagenome | reverse complement strand
AGAAGCCGCGCTGGCCCACGATCTGCAAGGGCGGCGGGGCGACCGTACAGAACGACCAGGCACGCAGGCCGCGCGGCGCGATGGCCGTGCCGCGGCTCAGGTCGAAGGCCGTGCCGGCGCGGCCGGGCACCAGGAAGCCGACCGCGGACAGATCGGCGGGGAACGACAGCCACCACGTCGCGCGCGGCGCGGCGGCGGCCGGCAGTTGTCCCGTCGTCAGCCCGGTCCGGGGATCGAGCCGAACGAATCCGGCATAACGCCCCCGCCGGTCGACCGCGCGAGTGATCAACGCGATCGCCGGACTGGCGCTGGGGTAAACCCGCAGCAGCGCGGGGCGCCGCCACACGAGCCGCCCGTCGCTCAGCCGTACGCCGAAGAATCCGAACGACGACAGCCGTTTGCCGCGACCGGCCCGGTATGGCGCGATGTGGCCGACCAAGATGTCGCCGAGCGCGCCGAAGTCCCACCCGCCGGTGAGGTTGATGCCGGCGCCCACCGCCGCATCGACGGCGAACGACCATTGGACCGCGCCGGTGCGCAGATCGCGCGCCTCGAGGACGGGGCGGCGGGCCATCCGGAACACCACCACCCGGCGCGCGTCCGCCCACTCGACCTCGGCGATTCCGGGTAGCCTCCAGCGGTTCCGTCCGGTGGCCGGGTCGATGGCGACGAAGCGGGCGGTGGCGCGGGCCGTGGACTCGGTCACGCAGACGTACGGGCCGCAGCCGGCCGGCCCGAACGTGGAGTCGACCGGCCGGGACCAGCGCAGCCGCCCGGTCCGCGCGTCCCTGGCCACCAGCGTCGCCGCCCGTTCGCTCGCCGGACGCGGTTCCAGGGCGACAACGAGCGGCTGGGCGGACGGCCCGGCGACGACGGCCGGCGGCTGTACCCCCATGCCGGCCAGCCGGCCGGCCATCGTCGCCGGCCGCGTCCACAGCCGCCGGCCGCCGCCGGCCAGATCGAAAACGGACGTCCGCAGGCGTCCATCGCCGCGCAGCTCGGTCACCGCGGCCACGCCGGCGGCGACCGCCGGCTTGCTCACGACATTGACTCCGTCATGGGTCCACGCCACGGCGGGAGCGGCGCGGTCCGCGCCCGCATCGTCTCCGGAGCAGCCGGTGGCGAGGAGCGACGCGCCGATTGCCAGATGTACCGATATAACCGCGGACAGTAGTCGTTGGCGGCTGTGTCGGTGCATAAGGGGTAACTCCAGGGGTTTGAGTCGTCCATCGGGCCGTACTGGCACCAGAGGTGCGGTCGGCGCGGCGGGCATTGACGGTAGCAGCGCGCGACGACATCGGTGCGTGACTTCGACAAGACCGGTGGTGATCGCCCGGGAACCGACGAGGTCGCGGCGTGGGCTAACGTCTGATCCGGGACCACATCTGACCGACAAGGATGTCGCTGGTGGACGTACATGAGTCGTTGCTCGATCTGATGGGGAACACGCCGCTCGTCCGGCTCCGCAGGGTCACAGAGGGACGCGCGCCGCAGGTTCTCGCCAAGGTCGAATACTTCAATCCGGGCGGCTCGGTAAAGGACCGCATCGCGGTTCGCATGATCGAGGCCGCCGAGGAGTCGGGCGCGCTCCGGCCCGGCGGGACGATCGTCGAGCCGACCTCGGGTAACACCGGGGTGGGACTGGCGATCGCGGCGCAGGAGAAGGGTTACCGCTGCGTGTTCGTCTGCCCGGACAAGGTCGCGCACGACAAGATCAGCGTGCTGCGGGCCTTTGGTGCCGAGGTCGTCGTCTGCCCTGGCGCCGTCTCGCCCGACCACCCGGACTCGTACTATTCCGTCTCCGATCGGCTGGCCGGCGAGATTCCCGGTGGCTGGAAGCCCGACCAGTACGCGAACCCGCACAACCCGCGCTCACACTACGAGACCACGGGCCCGGAGATCTGGACGCAGACCGATGGGCTGGTGACGCATTTCGTCGCCGGCATCGGCACAGGTGGCACGATCTCCGGCGCCGGGCGTTACCTGAAGGAGGTCTCCGGCGGCCGGGTACAGATCATCGGCGCCGATCCCGAGGGCTCGGTGTATTCCGGGGGGTCGGGCCGGCCCTATCTCGTGGAGGGAGTCGGCGAGGACATCTGGCCGCAGACCTACGACAGGAACGTGTGCGACCGGGTCATCGCGGTCAGCGATCGCGACTCGTTCCTGATGACCAGGCGGCTGGCGAGAGAAGAGGCGCTGCTGGTCGGAGGTTCCTGCGGCCTGGCGGTCGCGGCCGCGCTGCGGGTGGCCGACGACGCCGGACCTGACGGCGTAATCGTCGTGCTGCTGCCGGACGGCGGCCGCGGCTACCTGTCCAAGATCTTCAACGATGACTGGATGGCCGACTACGGGTTCATCCCGTCATCGTCCGGGGAGGCCCAAGTCGGGGAGGTGCTGGCGCGCAAGGTCGCGCTGAGCACGACCGGCGAAGACGGCGAGCCGCTGCCGGAGTTCGTGCACGTTCACCCGGGCGAGACCGTCGGCACGGCGATTTCGATCATGCGTGAGTACAACGTGTCGCAGTTGCCGGTGATGAAGGAGGAGCCGCCGGTCATGGCCGCCGAGGTGGTCGGCTCGATCGTGGAGCGGGACCTGCTCGACGCGCTGGTGCACGGCCGGGCCGGGCTCGAGGACGTGCTCGGGGGCCATATGTCCGAGCCGCTGCCGATGATCGGCTCGGGTGAGGCGGTCAGCCGGGCGTACGGCGTGTTGGAGAAGTCCGGGGCCGCCGTCGTCCTCGTCGACGGCAAACCGACCGGCGTCATCACCCGCCAGGACCTACTCGCCTTCCTCGCGAGCGCCGCGAACGCCCCGAACACCGCGCGATGACACGTTGACGCGCTGACGCTGTTGGGGCGCTGACGTGACCTCGCCGCCGTGCGCTCGGCCGTTGACGGTGCCGAGCCCACGGCGGGTCGGGGAGATCAGGTCAGGATCGGCCGGCGGGTTCGGTGGCGTCGGGGGCGAGCTCGCCGATGCCGCCGTCTCGACGGCGGACCGCGTCGCCGTGCCCCGGCCACCACGCCTTGTGGCCGAGCAAAGCGGTCAGCGCCGGTACGAGGAAGGCCGACATGACGAAGGCGGACAAGATGATCCCCAGCGCCACCGAGAAGCCGATCTGCTGTGTCGTGGACTGCGGCGACAGCGTCAGCGCCGCGAAGGTGCCGGCGAGGATCACACCGGCGGCGGCCACGGTCGGCCCGGCGTGCCGGATGCCGACGGCGGCGGCTTCGCGCGGCCCATGTCCCTCCCGCGCCTCCTCGCGCAGCCGGGCGATCATCAAGATGTTGTAGTCGGTGCCGATAGCCAGAACGAACAGATACACGATGATCGGGAGCTGGAAGATCAGCCCTTCATTGCCCCCTGCGTACTGGAACACCCCGACCGTCGCGCCCAGGGTGGCCGCGAAGCCGAGCAGCACCGCCACCACCAGATAAATGGGGGCCACCAGCGCCCGTAGCAGCAACGCCAGGATCAGCGCGATCAGCACCATCGCCACGGGCAGGATCACCGACAGGTCGCGGTTGTTGACCTCGTTGATGTCGGCGAACGCCGCCGTGGTCCCGCCGACGAGCGCCCTCGTGCCTGGTGGCGCGTTTTGGTGTGCCGCGTCCCGGAACGGCCCCTTGACCAGGGCGATCGCGTCGTTGGAGTTGGGGTTGAGCTTGAGGATGACGGTGTATTTGGCGACCGTTCCGTTCGGGTTGAGCTGCGCCGGCGTGACCTGGCCGACGCCGTCGGCACGGGTCAGCGCCTGCTGGTAGCGCTGCAGCTGGGACTGGTCGAGCCGGCCGTCGCCCTCCAGGTACACCTCGGTGGGTGAGGTCAGGCCGGCCGGCAGCGCGGCGCGCAGGTCCTTCAAGGCCCTGGCCGACTCGGTGTTTTGCGGGGCGCCGGCCTGGAAGTCGTAGTCCGCCTTGAGCCCAAGCGCCATGACGGCCAGCGCCACCAGCACGAGCCCTGAGGAGAGCGCGGCGACGACCGGACGCCGGCCGACCCCCGCGCCGAGGCGGGTCCACAGGGCCCCCTTCGGCTCCTTCTTCCAGGACTTCGATGGCCAGAACACGGCCCGGCCGAGCAGGGAGACGAGCGCCGGCACGAGCGTCATCGCGGTGATGAACATCACCCCGACGGCGATCGCCAGCTGCGGTCCGAGCGAGCCGAACGCCTTGAACTTCGCCAGGAGCAGGACGAGGAACGCCACGATCACGGCCCCCGCGGCGGAGGCGATCGCCTCGCCGACGCGTTCGACCGTTGTGATCATCGCGGTCTTCTTTTCCTCGCCCATGCGCAGCCGCTCCCGGAAGCGGAACAGCAGGAAGAGCATGTAGTCGGTGCCGATGCCGTACAGCACGACGAGGATGATGACGTTGAAGCCCTCGTCGAAGTTGAGGTCGAACGCCTTGCCGAAGTAGCCGGTGACGGCGGTCGACACCTGCGAGACGAGGAAGATGACGACGATCGGCAACAGCGCCGCGATCGGGCTGCGGAAGATGATCGACACGAGAGCGATGATCAGCACGATCGTGACGATTCCGATGAGTGCCAGCGTCTGGTTGTCGGACTCTTCGTTGTCGAGCGCCGATGCGAAGTCACCGGCCACGCCGTAGCTCAGGCCGCTGCCCCGCAACTGCTGCGTCGCGACGCCGCGGACCTGTTCGACGGCGTCCTTGTTGGTCTCGAAGGTATTTTGGTCGAACTGGTTCGTCAGCCCGACGGTGATGACCTGAATCTCGCGGTTGGCCGCCAGCGACCGCGCCGGGTCGGTGGCCACGGCCCGCACGCCCTTGATTTGCTTGGCCTGCAGCGCCGTCGCGACGGCGCCGATCCTCCGCTGGTCGTCGGGGGTGAGCGGCTGCCCGTCGGATCGCTTCAGCACGACGGTCTCGAACGCCAGCCTTTGGTCGCCGCTGGGGAACGCCCGCTGCGCCAGACTGCTGGCCTGAATGGACTCATAGTTCGAGGGCAGGAAGTCCTGCTGATTGGAGCTGGTGTTCAACTTGGGCGCGAAGGCGACCAAGAGGACCGCCGCGATGAGCCACGCGACAATCGTCCACCAGGGGTGGCGTACGACGGTACGTCCTAGCCATCCGAACACGGGTGGCTCCTTCATCCGTTGCGATGGGGCAGAAAGGTCGATGCTCCGACAGTAGGGAGGCGAAGGCGATCAAACCTCCCCACAGCAGTCGAATTCGGGAGTCGTACCTTCGGGGGAGATCGCTCCTCCTCCGGTATGGCAACCGTTTCCAGCGACGGCTCTTGGCGGTATTACCGACGGCTCTTGGTCGTATTACCGGAGGTGTGCCGACGGTTCCGGCGATCCCGCCGGTAGCCTCGAGGTCATGCCAGATTTCAGCGAAGGCGCTGAGGAGCCGGCGGAGTCCGCCGCGGGGGCCGGCCCGCGGCCGGCGTTCGACACGCTGGCCATCCACGCAGGTCAGGCGCCCGATCCGACTACGGGCGCGGTGGTACCGCCGATCTACCAGGTCTCCACCTACAAGCAGGACCGCATCGGAGAGCCGCGCGGCGGCTACGAATACAGTCGCACCGCCAACCCGACGCGCGTCGCGCTCGAAGAGTGCCTCATGGCCCTCGAGGGCGGCGGGCGCGGGCTGGCCTTCGCCTCCGGGATGGCCGCCGAAGACACCCTGCTGCGCACGGTCTGCCGCCCCGGCGACCATGTCGTCATCCCCGGCGACGCCTACGGCGGTACGTACCGGCTGTTCGACAAGGTGCTGCGGCCGTGGGGTCTCGCCTATACGCCCGCGCCGCTCGCCGACGTCGCCGCGGTACGGGCGGCGGTGCGGCCGGAGACGAGGGCGATCTGGGCCGAGACGCCCACCAACCCGCTGCTGGGCATCGCCGACATCGCCGCGCTTGCGCAGGTCGCGACCGACGCCGGCGTGCTGCTGATCGTCGACAACACCTTCGCCTCGCCCTATCTGCAACAGCCGCTGGCCCTCGGCGCCGACGTCGTCGTCCATTCCACAACCAAGTACCTGGGCGGGCACTCCGACGTGATCGGCGGTGCGGTGGTCGTGGCCGACCCCGAGCTCGGTGAACGGCTCGCCTTCCACCAGAACGCGATGGGCGCGGTCGCCGGGCCGTTCGACGCGTGGCTGACACTGCGCGGCGTCAAGACCCTCGGCGTGCGCATGGAGCGCCACTGCGCCAACGCCGCCGCCGTGGCGGAGATGCTCGGCCGGCACCCGCGGGTGGCCGAGGTCTACTACCCCGGCCTGCCCGGCCATCCCGGCCATGACATCGCGGTCAAGCAGATGCGCGGCTTCGGTGGCATGGTCTCCTTCCGCCTGGCCGACGGGGAGGCGGCCGCGCTCGCCGCTTGCGAGCGGGCCAAACTGTTCACGCTCGGCGAGTCGCTCGGCGGGGTCGAGTCGCTGATCGAGCATCCCGGCCGGATGACCCACGCCTCGGCCGCCGGCTCGCCGCTTGAGGTTCCCGCCGACTTGGTGCGGCTTTCGGTCGGCATCGAGGACGTCGATGATCTCTTGCGCGATCTCGAGCAGGCCATCTCCTGAGCCCCTATGATGTCGCCAGCCAGTCCACACTGGCGGCGTATCGGGCGGTCAGCCCGGGGGTGGAGGAGGGGCGCTGGTGCCGTCGACTGGGCGAGCTCCACATGTGCGGGGAGCTCAGGAGATTCCAGGTGCCCGGAGCATGCCGACACGCAACCGGGCACGAAACACGCGGGCACGAAACACGCGGACGGTCTGCGCGGCGGTGACCACCGTCGCCGCGGTGGCCGCCCTCGTCTCACCGGCGGGAAACCAGCCGACCGCGGCCAACGCCTCGATCCGTGCGAACGGGGCCACCCGCGATGGCGCCCCGCCCATCGTGCGGCTGGTCGTCGGGGCCACCCAAACCATGCACGCGCCGCGGCAGCGGGTGCGCCAGGCGACGTTCGCGTACGGCACGGACCCGGCGCAGCGCTTCGACACGTACTGGCCGACCGGGTCGGCGTCGGCGTCGGCGGCATCGACGGCGTCGGCGGGGGCGGGAGCCGCGTCGCTCCCGGGCATCTTGATCCTGCACGGCGGCTACTGGCTCGCGGGTGACAAGTCGACCTGGCGATCGATCGCCCGGCGGCTGGCCGCCCGCGGCTACGTCGTCTTCGCGGCCAACTACCGGCTCAGCCCGCGGGCGCCGTGGCCGGCCCAACTCGATGACGCCGCCGCGGCGCTCGGCTACATCCGAACGCACGCGCGCCGCTTCCGCCTCGACCCGAGCCGCATGGTCGTCCTCGGGTCGTCGGCCGGCGGCCAACTCGCCACGATGCTGGGCGCGACAGGCGGCGGCCGGCACCTGCGCGGGGTGGTCGCCCTGTCGCCGGTCAACGCGCCGTACCAGGCGTACGTGGACGGCGGCCGCGCCGACGCGAGCGCGCTCCAGCGCAAACTTCGCAGGGCCATCACCAAGCTGGTTCGCTGTGCGCCGGCCGGGGCCGACACCGCCGCCTGCCTCTTCCGGCTGGCCCACGCGACCCCGCAGGTCACGGCGGGCGCGGCGCCGATGCTGTTCGTGCATTCGCGCGGCGACTTCGTGCCGCCGAAGCAGAGCGCGGCGGTGCGCGACGCGCTGGCGCTGGCGGGGGTGTCGGCGGACCTCAAGGACGTGCCGGGCGCGGCGCACGGCGGTGGCCTGCTGCGCACCCGCCCCGTCTACACGATGGTCGCGCGCTGGATCGACGCGGTCACCTCGTCCTAAGGCGGTGACGGGCCGGGTTCACCCCCGGCTGTACCAGACCATGAGGAACAAGATCACCAGCCAGATCAGCGCGACCACCCCGGAGATGCTGGCGATCCGGCCGCGCTCGACACGGGCGATGTCGTCGTCGGCGGCCCGCTGCGGCGCCTGGTCGGTCTCTTCGGTCGCCGCGCCGCCCGTTGCCGTGCCCGCCGCGGCGGGCGTGTCCGCGGGCGGGCGCTCGGTCGCCGCGCCGCCCGCCTGGTCGTCGGTCCCGGTGGTGGTCGCGACCTCGTCCTTATCGGACGTGGCGGCCTGCGCGGACCGGCGGCTGATGCGCTCGGGCGGGGAGATCCGCCCCTCGGCGATGGCCACCTGCAACGCGTGAATGGCGCGCCGCTGGTCGCGCTCGATGAGCACCAAGAGCACGAATGCCACCACGAAGAGGGTCATCGAGGCCGACAGCCATACCCGGGCGAGGTCACCGTTCGCGAGAAACAGCCCGAACAAGAAGATGCCCAGCGTGCCCAGGCCGTAGATCCGAGTAGCCCGGGTGAGGTAGCGCAGCACCGCGACATCGTGCCGGCGGATATAGCGAGGGGTCGCCATCGTGGCGGTTGTGAGCGGGCCCAGCGTAAAGATCGCGAACCCTATGTGCAGTATCAACAACAGGCGGTCGGAACTCGACATGAGGCGACCCTATTCCGCCGTGCCACAGCGGCCCAACTCGGCGCCCCGAACGGGTCGGCGGTGCGCGCCGCCCGGCTCAGCCGGCGCGGCGGCGGGTGCGCAGGTAGTCGCTCACGACGTACTCGCCGAGCCGGTCGGCCGACGGCGCGAAGACCCGGCCGCCGTTGCGCCTGGCCACCTCCTCGACGAAGGACAGCAGCCGTCCGTCGTCGGCCAGCATGAACACGTTGAGCGTCGCGCCGCGCCTGGTCATCTTGTCGACCTCGGCCAAGGTGAGCACCAGCGTCTCCGGGGACGGCGGATAGTCGAACAGCGAGCTGCCGTCGCGCCGCAGGTGCGCGGTCGGCTCGCCGTCCGTGACCACAAGCACGATCGGCTCGTACTCCGGATGCTTGTCCAGATGCCGCCCGGCGATGAGCAGCGCGTGGTGCAGGTTGGTGCCCTGCACCATGTCCCAGTCCAGGTCGGCCATCTCGGTCGCGCGCAGCTCGCGGGCGTAGTTGGAGAAACCGATGATCTTGATCGTGTCCTGGGGGTACTTGGTCGTCACCAGGGAATGCAGCGCGAGCGCCGTCTGCTTGGCCGCGGCCCAGGTGCCGCGCAGCACCATGGAGTACGACAGGTCGACCAGCAGGCAGACCGCGGCGGACGTGCGGCGTTCGGTTTCCAGCACCTCGAAGTCCTCGACGCTCAGCCGTACGCCGCCGTTCATGCCGGCGCCGCCGCCTGGCGCGTCGGGGCCGCCGCCGCTTTGGACCCGCAGCCGTTCTCCTCTGCGGACGGCGTTGCCCACCGTACGGACGACGTCGATCGGCTGTTCGTCGCCGAAGCGCCATTCGCGGCTGGCGCCGGTGAGCTCGCCGCCCTGGCCCGCGTCCGGCTGGTCGTGGTCGCCCTTGCGCGCGGCGTCCACCTGCGCGAACACCTTGCGGAGCGCGCTTTCGCCCAGGCGCCGGACGGCCTTGGGGGTGAGCTGGAGCGAGCCGCCGCGGCGGACGAGGTAGCCCTGGCGCTCAAGTTCGGCCTCGATGCGGCGCAGCGCGGCGATGTCGTCGACGGCCTGCCGGCCGAGCGCGCGCCGCACGGCCTCTTCGTCGATGTCGTCCATCCGGGCGCCGGGGTAGTCCTGGCGCAGCGCCGATTCGAGGTCGGCGAGGTCGGCGAGCTCGGCCAGCGCCGTCGTCGCGTCGCTCATGCCGAGCGGGTCGTCGCCGTTCATGTGTTCCGGGCTACCCCAGGCCAGGTCGGGGCGGCGCAACCGGAGCGAGTCAGACAACCGCGACATCTCCATCGCGAGACCGGCGTCCTCGAGTACCTGGGACATCAGCCCGCCCAGCTCGGCCCGCTGCTCTGGGGTGAGCGAGGCGAGCAGCCGGTCCATCGCGGCCGCCCGGCGGGCGAGCGAGTCGACGAGCTCATCGAGATTGCGCGGGTTGTCGGGGAACATGTCGCCGTACTCCCGCATGAACCGCTCGAAGTCCTCCTGGGTGTGCTCACCCCTGGCGTCCTTTTCGAGCATTTCGTTGAGTGCGGCCATCATGTCCTTGACCCGCTGCATGGCGCGCGGATCGGGGTTTTCCAAGGACTGCTTGATGCCGCGGAACTGCGCGTCCAGGATGTCGCGGCGTAGCAGGTCGGTCAGCTCTTGGAAGGTCTGCCTGGCCTCGGGCGAGCGCCAGTCGTAGTCGGAGAGCCGGCGGACCGCCTGCGCGGTGTCGGACGGCAGCGCGTCAAGCTCGGCCTCGCGCAGCCGGGCGTCGTCGCTCGGGTCGGGGAACAGCGCCGCCCGCTCCTGCCCGATCGCCTTGTCGAGCAGCGCCCTGGCCTGCTCCAGCGTGCCGTCGAGCCGGCCCTGCCCGCGCAGCTCCCGGCGCCGCTCGCGGACCTGGCGCAGCAGGTCATCCAGGCCGCGCCGGCGCGGAGCGCCGCCGTGCGGAGAAAGCCCGCGCCGCATCAACTCGCGCAGCGCGTCACCCGGGCTGGTGCCCTCCAGGATCGAATCGCCCATCGAGTCGAGCGCGGCGCGGACGTCGTACGGCGGCGCGAGCGGATCTGGCCCCTCGCGGTACGCCCCGTACCGATACCGACTCATGCCACTCCCTCTGGGCTGGTTTGGCTGCTTACGTCCTCATGTGCTCATGTGCTCATGTGCTCTTCGGGCATGGGGCTTTAGGTGCGGTAGGTCGTGGTTCCGTGGGTGTCGTCTTTGGACAGCCTGCGGGTGAGATAGAGGCCTTCGAGAACGAACTCCAGCGCGGCGGCGGCCTGTCCCGGCGACTCGCCGGTCATGCCGAGCCGTTCGACGATCTTGGCCAGGCCGGAAACCGGGCCGATGCGCCGCAGCAACTCGCCCGCCGACACCAACTCGCCGGACTCGACGCTGTCGCCCGCGTCGAATTTGTCGAGCAGACCGGACAGGTCGGCGCCGCCCAGGAAGTGCCGGTAGGTCTCGGCGGTGGCCCGGCGCAGCAGATGTTCCAGCACCTCCTGCTCGCGGCCCTCCTCGCTGACCTCGAACTCGACCTTGCCCATCAGGGTGGGCACCACCGCGGGCAGGTCGCATATCCGGGCGATCGGCTCGTCCTCGCCCGCGAGCGCGGCGCGCCGCAGTGCGCCGGCGGCGACCGTCTCGGCCCCGGCGATCGCGAAACGGGCCGACACCCCGGACCGAGAGTCCACCGCCGGCGAGTCTCTGACCAGCCGGGTGAACCGTGCGATCACCTCGATGAGATGGCGCGGCACGAGGCCGTCGACCTGGGCCTCCTGCGCGATGAGGGCGAGTTCGTCGGCCAGCGCGAGCGGGTAGTGCGTGCGGATCTCGGCGCCGAACCGGTCCTTCAGCGGGGTGATGATGCGGCCCCTGTTGGTGTAGTCCTCCGGATTGGCGCTGGCGATCAGAAGCACGTCCAGCGGCAGCCGCAGCGCGTACCCGCGGACCTGGATGTCTCGTTCCTCCAGCACGTTGAGCAACGACACTTGGATGCGTTCGGCCAGGTCGGGCAGCTCGTTGATGGAGAAGATGCCCCGGTTGGTGCGCGGCACCAGGCCGTAGTGCACCGTCTCGGGGTCACCGAGCGTACGGCCCTCCGCGACCTTGATCGGATCGATGTCGCCGATGAGGTCGCCCACGCTTGTGTCCGGCGTGGCCAGCTTTTCGCCGTACCGTTCGTCCCTATGCTTCCAGGCGACCGGCAGGTCGTCGCCTTGCTCGGCGGCGAGGCGGCGGCAGCGGACGCACGCCGGGACGTAAGGGTGGTCGTTGATCTCGCAGCCTTCGACCACGGGCGTCCACTCGTCGAGCAGCCCGACCAAGGTGCGGATCAGCCGGGTCTTGCCCTGGCCACGCTCGCCCAGCAAGACCAGATCGTGCCCCGCCAGCAGGGCCCGTTCGAGATGGGGCAGAACCGTGTCGTCAAAACCGACGATTCCGGGAAATCGGGATTCGCCGGATCTCAGTCGGGAGAGCAGATTGTCGCGGACTTCGGTCTTGACCGACCGCTGGACGTGACCGCTCGTCCGAAGCTCGCCAACGGTGGTCATCCCGCTCGGAGTGGTAGCACGCACGCGTTCGACAGTACGTCGCCGATGCGCCGACTCGCACCCCGACATTCCCGCGAAGCGAGCTTTTCGGGCGTCCTTCCGCTGGCTTTCCCGGGTCGCTCCGGAGCTGTCCTGGCCAGGTCCGAGCGCTGCCGAGCCCCTGTCCGCGGGCTCTCCGCGAGCTCTCCGAGCCTGATTCGGTAGGTTCCGCGATCCTGCGGCCGATCATGGCACCCGTTTGAGCCGTCCGGCGTTGAACCTGAAGAATTGGGGAGACCAGGGAACAGATGGGGACAGGGACGACGAGGACCCAGGAGGAGGCAAGCCAGTGGCGCGATTCGGCGATGGCGTGGCGACCGGGCCCAATCTGCTCGGCGCCGCCGAGACGGCCGTCAAGCAGGCGGTCGCGCCGCTCGACCGCCGGCCCGACCTGGCCTGCGTTTTCGTCTGCGGCGACGACCCTGACTTGGTGACCGAGGCGGCCCACCGCGCCATGCGGGCCGCGGACGCCCGTACGGTGCTCGGCTGCACGGCTTCCGGCGTGATCGGCGGCAGCCGCGGCGTCGAAGAGACCAGCGCGGTGAGCGCCTGGACCGCGGTGCTGCCGGACGCCCGGCTCGAGCCCTTCCGCCTGGAGACCATGCGCACCGACGATCGCCTCATGGTGCTCGGCATGCCCGAGGCGCAAGACGACGACGTGGTCGGGGTGCTGCTCGCCGACCCCTACAGCTTTCCCGTGGACGCCTTCGTCGAGCGCTCCGGCGACGTGCTGCCCGGGCTGCCGCTGGTGGGCGGGCTGGCCGGCGCGAACGGCGGCCCGGGCTCGGTCCGGCTCTTCATCGACGACGAGGTGATCGACTCCGGTGCCGTCGGGGTGGTGCTCGGCGGGCCCATCGTCGCCGCGACGCTGGTCAGCCAGGGCGCCCGGCCGATCGGGCCGACGATGGTGGTCACCAAGGCCGAGGACAACATCTTGTACGAGCTGGCCGGCATGCCGGCCCTGAGCAAGCTCGAGCAGATCGTCGCCGAGCTGAGCGCCGAGGAGCAGGCACTGGCCGCCGGCGGGCTGCTGATCGGCGTGGCCATGGACGAGTACGCCGAAGAGCACGAGCAGGGCGACTTCCTGGTGCGCGGGGTCGTGGGGGCCGACACCGACGAGAGCGCGATCGCCATCGGCGACGTCGTCGAGGTGGGCCGTACCGTGCGGTTCCAGGTGCGCGACGCGAGCGCCGCGGAAGACGACCTGACCGGGCTGCTCGACCGCTTCGACCTGCCGTCCGTCGAGGGCGCCCTGCTGTTTTCGTGCAACGCGCGCGGGCGCGCGATGTTCCCCACCTCCGATCACGACATCGAGGTGGTGCGGCGCGCGCTCACCGCGGGCGGCGTCGGCGGCTTCTTCGCCGCCGGAGAGATCGGCCCGGTGGGCGGCCGCAACCACGTGCACGGCTTCACCGCGTCGATCCTGGCCTTCGGTCCCGCGGACGCGGCGTCGGCGCATGGCGAGTGACGACCTCGCGCTCGCGGTCGACATCGGCGGCACCAAGCTCGCCGCGGCGCTCGTGGAGCCACAGGGCAGGCTGGCCGGCTACGCCCGGGTCGAGACCCCGACGGGGCTCGACGGCGAGGCCCTGTGGCGTACGCTCGTCGCGCTGCTCGGCAAGCTGCTCGCCGAGCACGGAGACCCGCCGCTCGCCGGCGTTGGGGTCGGCTGCGGCGGCCCGATGACCTGGCCGGCCGCCGAGGTCTCCCCACTCAGCATCCCGGCCTGGCGAGACTTTCCGCTGCGGGAGCGGCTGGCCGAGCGATTTCCGTCGACTCCCGTACGGGTGCACAACGACGCGGTCTGCGTGGCGGTCGGAGAGCACTGGCGCGGTGCCGGGCGCGGCCGCGACAACGTGCTCGGCATGGTGGTGTCGACCGGCGTGGGCGGCGGGCTCGTCCTGGACGGCCGGCTGGTCGACGGAGCCAGCGGCAATGCGGGTCATATCGGCCATGTCGTCGTGGACCCCGGCGGCCCGGACTGCCTGTGCGGCGGTCGCGGGTGCCTGGAGGCCGTCGCCCGCGGCCCCAACCTCGTCGCGTGGGCGCAGGCGCAGGGCTGGCGGCAGGGCGGCACGGTCACCGGCGTGGACCTGTCCGCTGACGCCGCGCGCGGTCATCAAGTCGCGGCCGCGGCGCTGCGGCGGGCGGGGCGGG